>TARA_R110002049_G_scaffold184118_2_pt1 | contig 171813 bp, 159 predicted proteins | sample TARA_R110002049 | Tara Oceans TARA_R110002049 (sample SAMEA4396941) | marine metagenome | biome: Polar Biome; feature: [SRF] surface water layer (ENVO:00010504); material: water (ENVO:00002006), including particulate matter (ENVO:01000060) such as... | depth 5 m | reverse complement strand
TATGACGATATTGTCAATTCATGCTCAGATGCTTGGAGTAATTTTATTGCATGTAGTGAACGTGTCAAAAAACTTTGCTTAAGGGAATGGATTAATTAGATCAGTTTATTAATCCGTTTGGTATAATGCGGCTTCAAGGGTTAATAGCCCTAATGACACCCGCCGACTAATTTAAAGATATTCATTATGCTCACCTCGGTACTCATAACTCGACGCTATGAGTTGTTGCTAACTGAATTCCTGCTATCCGCTTAAAGGGGAATAAACTCTTTATCATCGCCAGCAATGGTGGGAAATTTGCCATTTTTCCAATCAGCTTTTGCCTGCTCTATTCTTTCTTTACTGTAGGCAACAAAATTCCAGTGTAAGTAAGGCACCTGTTCGAATTTATCACCACCAAGCATAATAAAGCGTCCATCATCAACCATGGTAATGTCATTGTCGCTTTCATCTAATAAGATAAATTCACCTGGGCCGTAGGTAGTCCCATTGATCTTCACTTGGCCGCAGATCGGAAATACCGCGGTTTCTTGTTTTGGATGGGGCTTGCTGATCTTGCTGTCTTTGCTAGCAGCAATATCAAGATAAAACATCGGCGAATAACTTTTCACTGGTGAGCTTAAACCGTACGCTTCACCAACAATTAGTCTCATCATCACACCTTCATGGGTATAGTGGGGCAAATCTTGTTTTTTCACCTGTACAAAAGCGGGCTCTAGTTCCGTCATATGCTCAGGTAAAGCTACCCAACATTGCAGGCCGCTAATGGCGTGTGGGTTAGCCCGTACTTCAAAGGGTTCACGCTCTGAGTGCACTATGCCTTTACCTGAGGTCATCCAATTAACATCCCCTGGGGTGATTTCAAGATTATTGCCAAGCGAATCACGGTGTAAAATGCTGCCCTCAAACAAGTAAGTTAAGGTTGATAGGCCAATATGAGGATGGGGTCTGACGTTAATGCCTTTACCAGCGGGAAAATCATTAGGACCCATTTGGTCAAAGAAAATAAAAGGGCCTACCATACGTTTTTCTTGGTGAGGTAAGATGCGCTTTACCTGTAATCCACCTAAGTCGTGCTCGATTGCTTTTAAAACTTTTGCCATGTTGAACTCACTTTTTTATTAAATGATTAAAGATTGCATTGTTAACGACTTATTTATAGCCGTTTACATTGGATAATGTTATTAAAAATAGCGTTAACATTGCCTACTGATAAAACTAACATTCTCTTTAAGTTAACAGTATTAGTAAAAATATAACAAACCATTCTTTTACTGAGAATAGTTTGTTAGCCTCAAGGGTGACAAAAGCTTGCTATATATTCGCTTTAAGCGAACGATTTATGCGTAAATAAGTAATTTTGTTCTACTCGTTTTTAATCAATACTGTGCTCATCAAGTTTAACGCTTAGTTTTTTCATCCAATCAGGGGTAGTTATGAACAATATCTTATTCATTAAGTCATCATTAAATGGTGAGCAGGGCAACTCAACGAAGTTAGCTCAAGAGTTAGTCACGAATTTAGTGTCAAGCGCAGAGGTCAAGGTCGTTGAACGCGACTTGGCTGAGCAGAGTCTTGAACATTTAAGCCAAACAGAGATGGCCGCTTGGATGACGCCCGCCAACGAGCGTAATGATGAGCAGATTACGCTTGCTAATATCTCTGATACCTTAATTGAAGAGCTAAAAACCAGCGATACCTTAATCATTGCTATGCCGATGTATAATTTTGGTATTCCTTCGACTTTTAAAGTCTGGATAGATAGAGTGGCAAGAGCAGGCGTAACATTCAACTATACTGAAAATGGCCCAGTAGGTTTACTCAAAGATAAAAAGTTGGTGATAGTTGCCGCGCGCGGGGGTGTTTATGCGGGCACAGCAAAGGATAGCCAAACGCAATATTTAACAGATTTCTTTAATTTTATTGGTATAGAAGACATTCGCTTTATTTACGCAGAAGGTCTTAATATGCCCAGCAGTGAAGAAAGCGTGTTAGCAGCACAAGCGCAGATAAAAAATTTCAGCATTTAACATTTCTTTATTTAACAATAAAGCAGACATTGAGCAAATAGTTTGACGAACACCGTCAGCATATAATTAACCCACAGCAAGGATATCAGCATGAAAGCATTATTACAAAAATTAACCGCCTCAACCGCAGGCTTTTCAGCACTGGCATTACGAGTACCGGTTGGCATTATTTTTATCGCCCATGGCGCGCAAAAATTGTTTGGTTGGTTTGGTGGTTACGGTCTTGAAGGCACAGGTGGCTGGATGGAATCCATTGGTTTGGCGCCGGGTTTTATTATGGCGTTATTAGCCGGTAGTGCAGAGTTTTTTGGTGGTCTATTTATTTTACTAGGCTTATTAACTCGCCCAGCAGCGATGGCACTTGCACTCACTATGGTGGTAGCGATATTTTCAGTACATTTTGCTAACGGCTTGTTTATGTCAAATAACGGCTATGAGTTTGGTCTAGCCCTATTGGCAGCCAGTGTTTCTTTAGCATTTTCTGGCGCAGGAAAGCTGGCTTTAGATAATATCTTAGTTAAAAAAATCAGCTAATGATAAGCGAGTAAATACCCTAGTCAAGTTGATATACTAATATGAACTTGACTAGGGATACCGTAGTACTAAGCTAGCAGTTATTTTTATGGCTTTGTCTAGCAACAAGTTAGCAAGGGGGCTAATTTTTAGTCCCTTCATATTACCTTGTGACTATTTTTTTACCCATTGACCAGCAGCATTTTGAATTAAATGACCTGACTGTGTTTTCGCTAAGGCTTTTTGACCGGCTAAAGCGGTGACTTGCTGCAGTGTGATTTTATTTTTTCTGGCTAAATTTAGATAAATTTCTTTACGCTTTTCATTAACACTAGCAACTAAGCTTTTCGCTTCAGCACTATTGACGACTACCCCTAAATAACCGTTTGGCATTTCGCCAACTAGACCTTGCTGTTTTGCATCGTCAAGTGAAATAGCCCAGGCTGAAAATGCCATGGTTGATACTAATAGCGCGCAGGTTAATTTTTTAACTAGTTTATTGGTTATATTACTACTTAGTTTACTCATGATTATCTCCTAAAATACGTCGCTATCGTCACTAAAAATGTCATCGAGTTGTTTATCAACTTTCACTTTAATTTCATGATCTATTTTTAAGTTTAAATTAATGGTGATCGGCTCTTTTGCGCTGACTTCTATCTTATGTGTACAGCCACTTATTATAAAAATAGCTAACACTGCGGTTAGTATTTTATTCATACTTACTCCTTAATGTTTTTGTAAACCTTTGATAATACGTTCTTCAAATTGTTCGGTAATTGACATTGATTCAAGTAAACCTAATAGATCATAGCTTAAGTTCAAATTCAAATTTACATCGTTGTCGATATCTGGATTACGGCCTTTAATTACCGTTGCTAATAGCATATAGCCGTCATCCGCCATAGAAACATCAGAGGACAGTTGATGATAATGCAAGTTTTGCAATGCATCAAACGCTAACTGTAATTGACTGTTATTTGCTTTTAGCTCTTCTACCGCAGGGTTATTCATTACTTGAATAAGGCCATGAGTGACATTATGTAACTCACCTTTTTCCATGGTGTATTTTTCGCCATCAAAAATAATCGGTAATTGACCTGAGACACTACCAGTCACAACAATGCCTTGTTTTTTATCTAATGCTAATACTTGCTCTAAGTCTATAGAGGTAAGCTGAACGTCAACTGAATGGCTGTGTTCTAATGGCCATTGAATATTTGGAATAGCAAAGCTTCCACCTAAAATATTGCCTTTGAGTTGACTTGCGGTAATTTTAAAATCTTTTTGGTAACTTAAAGCAGTGTTAACTGACAATTTTGCTATCGGTGTCGGTGTGTCTATTAGAGCGACCGTTAGGTTTTCCTCAACGCTGTGTTGCGTGGTTAACTTAGCGTTTTGATAGTTAAAATTTTGCTGCCAATTAAGTTCTTGCAACCAAATATCTTCAACTTCACCGCTGACGGAAGCAACCGTTAATGAGATAACTAACGGTGTGTTTACTATGTTAGATAAGTCACTGACTTGACCCGTTACGCTATAACTTAGCGTGCCATCGACTAAAGCCACCTTGACCGGTAATTGCATATTGAGTGACAACAAATCAGTTAATGATAATACTTTAGCAGTGAGGGCAATATGGGGTTTCTCTATTGCACCTGAAATAGCTAAAGTTCCTAATGGCACTGAGTCAGCGCTAGCAAGGGTGGTTATTTGAATGTTATTAACATTACCGGTTATATTGCTGTTGAGCGTTAGTTTATTGATATTGAGTTGTTTGGGTACTTGTAATTTACTCGCTACACTGTCGATTGTTAAATTTAAGCTGAACGCTTGTTGGTCTGGAATGCGTATATCGCCTTGCAGACGGTTTTTTATGTTTTTAATTGATAGTAGTTTTTTATTGCCGGAGTTCTGTTCAGACACTATGGCGATATTATTGTTCGACAAAAACGAATTTTCAGTAATATTTATTAGCGTTTCATGTTGAGTTTGACGAATAGAGCCTTGTAACATTATTTCAACAGCTTCAGAGGTGAAGTTATTGATTGCGGAAAGTTTCAGTGAACTATTAAGCACAAAGTCTAGCTGAGTTAAAAAAACGTTTTTTTCTGATAGCTGATTGCCAGTGGTGTTATTTTTTGCTGAATTGTTGCTCAGTGTCTTCTCGGCATCGTTTGCACTTAGTTGCTGGTTGCCTGCAAGCTTAGCGCTTTTATGGTTAGGGGTTATGAACTGATGGAGATCTAAAACAATATTGTTTAAGTTAAGTTGATGAACAGGCTCAATATTGTTTGTTTTTTTACCTAGCTCGTTTGCTGGATTAGTGCCTAGAGCAGAATTTGGTGTGGCGTTTGCAATATTTTTTGCGGTAACTTTTAAGCTAGACAGCGTCAGTTGTTGCGCCTTGAAACGGTAAAAAAAATCACCATCAGGGTTTAGCGTGAACTGGTTAATAGGATTGTCTTTTAGCAAGGTGACAAGCTCAGGGGGTAAATCATTATTACTCAATAGCGCGAGTAAATGTGGTTGGCTAAACTGTAATTGTAAGGCATTGCTAGCCGGAAAATGTAAAGCAAGTTCTGTATCGTCTTTATGTGTTTTATGGCTAGTTGAAAAATTTATTTCAGTGTTTATATCTAGCGCTCCACTGAGCTTAAAAGGTCCACTTGCTTCGATGCCAGTATCAGCCTTAAGGCTAAAAGCACTTAATTGGTTATTTAAAGTTAGTCTATCGCCCTGATAATTGATTAGACTGCGAAGCTCTCCATTAGCTGTAATTGCCTGTGTAAGCGCTGTTATTGATACAGGCAGTGGTATGTTATGTCGATAAAAAAAGTCAGTTAAGAGCGATAGCTGAGCGCTTAATTCTAGGGAGAAGTTTTCTTGCGCTGCTGGTTCATTTTTAGAAAACTTAGCCGCGAGCAATGTCTGCTGTTGATGATCTTGTAATCGCATTTCAAGCTGACTGCCGTTAGCTGTAAAATGCCCAAAATAACTATGATTTAAATTACTTATATCGGTTTTGCTATTTTTATAGCGATTCGTCTTGTTGTTATCGATCACTTGATAGGGAATATAACGCAATTGTTTCACTGCAATATCAAAAGGTAAATCAAACTGAGCTAGTTGAGATAAAGCTGCTTGTAATTGTTGTGAGGCTGATAATTCACTCGGTTTTTTCTCGGCATTTTTCTGGGAGCTTCTTTGGGCATCAATGAGATAAGGAACTAGCTCCGCTTTACCATTTATACTCAGCGATGCAATATCGATAGTTTTTATTTTTTGGCTTGAAGTTAACGCAAGGCTTATTGCCATATCACGAATATCAACCTTAGCTTGCGGTGTTTCTATACATAAAGCACTTATTGTCAGTGCTAAATCAGTGCTCAGGTGAAAGTTGAGACAAGTGATTTTAGCTTGGTATAAAGCTAATTCTGTTTTGCTAATACTGTTTATGATACTGACACGGGCAATATAGCCGATAATTAAGGCGCTAAGACTGATGCTAATAACAAGTAAGGTTTTTTTCGGAAAGTTCATCGGTTGGTTTTTCTTCCTTCATCCATGTTTTCTTGTCAAGTAACACCTACTGTATTGTTGTTGTGCTATGGGATCAATAAAAATCAGTGCTTTGAATAATTTATGCCTAATTATCGATTAATTTATCTCTAACTTCGGCTAATTTGTGATAAAAATTATCATTATTGAGGCGGAGTTAGTTGTATCAGCTTCTGTAGAAACGTTATGATATCGACATTTTTTACTGTTACCCATATAAAGAGAGATGCATGTCAGCTGTTCCATTAGATAGAATTACCATTGAGCCAAGTTTGCCTGCCACAGCCTGTGTTATTTGGTTACACGGTTTAGGCGACTCTGGAGCTGGATTTTCGCCCATCGTACCTGAACTAAGATTACCTACAAGTCATACGGTACGCTTTATTTTTCCTCATGCCCCTGAGCAACCAGTAACCCTTAACCAAGGTTATGTTATGCGCTCATGGTACGATATTAAAAGTATGGACTTGCATAACCGCGCTGATATGGCCGGTGTACTTGAATCTGAAGCTAAAGTTAAAGCCCTGATCAAAGAACAAAATGATAAAGGTATTGCAACCAGTAATATTGTTTTAGCCGGTTTTAGCCAAGGTGGTGTGGTAAGTATGTTTACCGGTTTACGCTACCCTGAGAAACTAGCGGGTATTATGGCGTTATCATGCTACTTACCTAATGCCGATGGATTACCAGAACAACTTAGTGTGGCAAATAGCGATACAAATATTTTGCAATTACATGGTGATAATGATGATGTTGTACCATTAAGTGCCGGTAAAATGGCCAATAAATTACTGAATGAGAAAAACTATCCGGTAACGTGGAAAACGTACCCAATGGCGCACAGTGTTCATCCAACAGAAATTCGTGACATTGCTTCGTGGTTAGTTGCACGTTTAAATATTACCTAAGGTTTACATAGCCATAAGGACAGTCAAATGCCAGAAGTTAATGTTAAGCTTGTTTTTGAAAAAGAAAATAAAAACAGTATTCGGTTCAAAGAGGTGCCTGAGCCAGGAAAAGCAGAAGTGTTGGGCAGTATCTATTTGCAAAAATGGCTTGCCGGCAATGCTAAATCAATTGAAGTCTCGGTGAAAGTGCCGAACGAGTAGTATTATTATTTTGCGCTAGCGGTTTGCTAGCGTATTTTATTTACTGATATTTATGCTAACTATAGTGTTAATTCACTTTATTAAATATCAGTAGGCGGTTATTCGCTGGCATAGGGTGATCATCTGCTAACAATAAACCGGCATTCTTGGCTAAAGCTATTATTGCTTCAATATCACGAATAGCACTTTCGCTATCTCGCTCTTTCAGCCAAAGATCAAAACCGGCATTACTTTCACTCGTGTACTGGCCTTGATAATTAAATGGCCCATAAATACACAATTTTCCCTGTTGATTCAAATGTTGTGACACAGCATTAAAAAACGCTTCAACTAGCGGCCAGCTAACAATATGTAGCGTATTAGCGGTGTATATCGCATCAACAGCCTTTATGGGCCAGTCATGATTTAAATCAAGCGTTACCGGTGCTAGTAGGTTATTGGTAGGTTGTTCTTCGAGCCACAAATTAATGCCTTGATGATTAATAGCCATGTCACTGGTTTGCCATGTTAACCAGGGTAAGTTTGGTGCGAAGTAGACTGCGTGCTGGCCGGTACCAGAGCCGACTTCTAGTAGCGTTTTACAATCTTTTAAACTCTCGATTAATAACGGCAGAATAGCAGTTTTATTGTTTTCACAGGCTTGGGAAAAAGGTTTATTCATGAGTTTTCTCAATTCAGTTCAGTTAAATTCAGTTAAATTCAGTTAAATTCAGTTAAATTCAATTAAATTCAATTTGGTTCAGTCAGTAAATTTATTATTACTAAATAAAGTTAAGCCTTTCATCTATTCGGATAATTTAAAAGGTAATAATTGTTGGCATTGCTGTTGATACGCTCGCATTTGCTGTTGTTCCTGTAAACAAAAGCCTTTAATGGCAGATTTAAATGCCTGATGCTTTATCCAATGATATGAAGTGGTCAGTTTAGGTTCAAAGCCCCGTGCTATTTTATGTTCGCCTTGTGTGCCGGGATGAAATAAAGCCAGGTTGTTGTCAATACAAAACGCTATGCCTTGGTAATAGCACAATTCAAAATGTAAGTTATTATACGACTGCGTACAGCCCCAATAGCGGCCATATAAACTATCGTCATCAAAGAAAAACCAGGCACAAGCAATGTCTTCACCTTGACAGCTGGCAATGATCAATAAAATATGTTCAGGTAACTGTTTAACTATTGTTTGAAAAAACTCAAAAGTTAAATGCGGCGTATGTCCACGTCTTAAATACGTCAGCTGATAAGTTAAATAGAAGAAGTCTAATTCTGCAGCACTTATATTTTTCCCGATAATACGCCTAACCGATATACCTTGCTGACTTATCGAGCGTCGTTCTTTGCGGGTGTTTTTTCTTTTTCGCGCGGTAAAAGTAGATAAAAAATCATCAAAGTCTCGATAACCATAGTTAAGCCAATGAAATTGTACGGTATTGCGTTGATAAATATCATCACTTTGTTGAGTGGTTATTTCAGCTTCGTCTTGGCTATAGAGTAAATGCCAACTGTTGAGTTGTTGATGTTGACAGTGATGGCTTAAAAGTTCGAAAACGTCAGTCAGTTTAAAATTGTTCGATAATAACTTATTACTGGTGACAGGCGTAAAAGGTACGGTTGCGACCAACTTAGGGTAGTAGGGGATATTATGTTGTTGGTAGGCATCTGCCCACGCCCAATCAAAAACGTATTCACCCCAGGAGTGCGACTTAATATACGTTGGTAATATAGCTAAAATGTCATTGTTATTATCACGCCATTGTAAATGATGCGGTTGCCAGCCTTGCTTTTGCCCGATTGAGCCACTGGCTTCTAAGCAATGAAAAAATTGATAGTTTGAAAATAGTGATGGATGGCTATTTAGTCGCTGCCAGTCTTGCTCTGCAATATCGGTAATTTTATCTACAAACTCAATTTTCACTGATTATTCTGTTACTTGATATAATTGATAATGACAGCTTATCAGATGCTTAATGCTTATTAGGTATTTATTTGAGAGCTATTAAATTTTCTTGAACAGTTGTTGAGGCATAAACGCTTGCTATTATTTCGGGCTGTTCGATTTATTAGCTGCTTTAGCCGCCACTAAATCGAACTAAAATTAATGGTCTTTAAATGAGTGATTCTTCAACACAGGTAATTTCTAAAGATAACTTGCTTGGCATCACTTGTCGTCATAAGTGAGCATTGATTTTTCTTAATGCTGGCTTCGATTCATTGAGTTATCACATTTGCCCCCGTATAATGCGGGCAAAACTCTTAAGGTAAATTGCTAATATGACAACGCCAAACACACTCAGTGACTTTTTAATGCAAGTAAAAGAAAATCAACTTATTTGGGCACTCCAAGATAAAGCTAGTGAAGATTGGGTGGTACTTGATTCGATTAACTTTGAAAATACCGATGTCATGCCACTTTGGTCAACAGAAGCTTTAGCAAAAAGTCATTGTGTTGAAGAGTGGGCGGAATATACCCCAGTAGCAATAACAGTTGCTGATTGGATGGAGTTTTGGGTTGAAGACTTACTAGAAGATGGCGTTATTATTGGTCTAAACTGGCAAGAAAATGATGATTGCTTTGAACTAGAGTTAGCTGAATTTACTCAATCGTTAGCAACAGTGGAAGCGTTATAAGTCAAATCAATACTTTAGTCTCGTTAAACATCTTGAAATAAGCACTGCGTTTTTCAAGATGTTATCTGTTCTATTTATATCTCTTGCTTTTTAATTACTTCCTTTTAGTACTAATTCTTAATTCTGTTTAAAATGATAATGTGATTATTCATTATCAATAGTCATATTGCTTATTAAATGCACCACTGATGATTTTAAAATCGATTATGGTTATAAAAACCAGGAGATAAAAAATAAATTATTTTTCTTTAATTTATCGGCTAGCACTAATGGCATAAATGCCATTTAGCGATTTTTTATCGACTCACTCAAATATTGTAGCAGTAAAACCTCCTTAAAATTTTACATTTAATTTCATTTGGTTACGCTTAGATACAGGTGGACTTTGTTGTTCTAAAGGGAAAAATAATAATAATTTTTCTGCCGACCAGAGATATAGCCTTTATATTTCAAAAATAAACCTAGCATATTTTTAGCTTTACTCTCATTAAAAATATTGAAATAGCGCTATAACTTATCGGGTCAAATTAAGCAGTTAGCCATATTGTTCTATTAAATGTTGCATGAGACGAATTATTAGACAATTTTATTGGACTATGAGTAATTTGAACTAAAGTTAAACCTTTAAGCTTAAGCAAACAGGAATGAAATATGGTGAAAGCACTATTGGAAAAAGGTTACTGCATCTTAAATTCAACGAAAAAATTGGATTTTATTGCACCATTATTAATGCGCTTGTACTTAGTGCCTATTTTTTGGATGGCTGGCACACATAAAATAGACGGTTTTGACAATATCGTGCAATGGTTTGGTAACGATGATTGGGGGTTGGGTTTACCCTTTCCATTTGTTCTTGCCATATTAGCTATAGCTGCGGAGGTTATTGGTGCTATTGCCCTATTGCTCGGCTTAGGTGTGCGTTTAATGGCTGTTCCTATGATGTTTACTATGATCATTGCGATGACATCTGTGCATGGACAGTATGGCTGGCAAGCGATTGCCGATGCGAATGCGCCATTTGCTAATGAACGAGTTGAAGCATCAGTAGAGAAAAAAGAAATTATCATTTCGCTGTTACAAGAGCATGGTAATTACGAGTGGCTTACTAGTAGTGGGAATATCACTATTTTAAATAATGGAATCGAATTTGCGGCCACTTATTTCATTATGCTTTTAGCACTATTTTTTATCGGTGGTGGCCGTTATGTCAGCCTTGATTACTGGTTGAAACGAAAATTATTACCCAATGCATAAATAACTTATATAGATAATAATACAACAGAAAAGTCGGAGAATATGATGAGTCAAAATACTAAAGCTAAGTTTCAAGGTACCGCCGTTGCATTAGCGGTTGCTGGTTTAATGAGCTGTGCAACAATTGCTGCTGAACCAACGAGTAAAACAGCTACGGCAAACAATAATGTAGCTGAAATGGCACACTGCTACGGTGTCAACAAATGTAAGGGGCATAACGACTGTAAAACGGCTGAAAATGCTTGTAAAGGTCAAGCGGCATGTAAAGGCCACGGCTTTGTTGCTATGTCAGAAAAAACGTGTGATGACATTGGTGGTACAGTTAAAGATGATTGGCGCGATGCAGTCAATACGGCTGAGTTGGCGCATTGTTATGGCGTTAATGTTTGTAAAGGTCATAATGACTGTAAAACAGCTGAGAATGCCTGTAAAGGCCAAGCGGCATGTAAAGGGCAAGGTTTTGTCGCGCTTGCTGCACAAACATGTGACGATGTTGGAGGTACGGTTGGCGAATAATCAACCAACTGATAACCTGACAGGAGAGCATTTGCTCTCTTTGTCTAATGTTGTGGTACCTGAACACTTTCTTGGTTTTGGCCTTGGCTTAAGAACAGAACATTTTCAGGATGTGCTTAACGACAAACCTAATATTGATTGGTTTGAAGTTGTTTCAGAAAACTTTATGGTTGACGGAGGTAAGCCTAAGTATTATTTACACCGTATCCGTGAACTTTATCCGATGGTGATGCACGGTGTTTCTTTATCAATAGGTTCCACAGACCCCTTAAATTTCGATTATTTACGTAAACTGAAAGTACTTAGCAATGAATTGCAACCGGAATGGATCTCAGACCATTTATGTTGGACGGGAGCGAATGAAAAAAACAGTCATGATTTATTACCTTTACCTTACAATGATGAAGCGTTAAATCATGTGTGCCAGCGTGTTGAGCAGGTTCAAGAGTTTCTCGGCAGGCCGATACTCTTAGAAAACGTTTCAAGTTATTTAACTTATAGAAACTCAGAAATGACTGAGTGGCAATTTTTTAATGAGGTAGCTCGTCGTTCTGGTTGTGAAATATTACTCGATATCAATAATATTTATGTCAGTGCTCGTAATCATGATTTTAATCCACAAGATTATCTAAACGGTATTTCAGCAGATAAAGTTAAGCAATTTCACTTAGCAGGGCATAGTGATTACGGTGAGTATGTTATTGATACACATGATCACCCTGTGGCCGATCCTGTATGGCAGCTTTATCAACAGGCGTTGATACGTTTTGGTTGGATAAGTACGATGATTGAACGTGATGATAATATTCCGCCATTAGCGGACTTATTAGCCGAGGTCGACACTGCGCGAAAGCTTGCTAAAAATACTTTAGGCTTATTGAGTTAGAACAGTGTTGTTATAAGTAGGCTATCATTATGCTACCTATAAAATACAGGTGCAAAAATTATTAACATAAAAAGAGTAAAATAGTGTGAGTGAACTTTCATTACACTCTTTGCAACAACAAATGATGAGTTATTTAATCGATGATGAATCGGCAATTGCTCAGCACGTTGTTGAGCATGGTGGTATTAGCCGCGCAGCCCGTTTGCATATATACAAAAATGCCTATCAAATGCGTTTGAAAGAAACTATCGACAATGATCACCAAATGCTAGGCATGTATTTAGGCGATGATTTGTTTGAGCAAATGGTCAGCGGCTATATTACTGCTTACCCTTCAAATAATACCTCATTACGCAATTTTGCTGATTCATTACCGAACTTTCTTGCCAATCATACTCCTTTTAAAGCTTACCCACTCATTAGTGAATTAGCTCACTTTGAACGTTTGTTGATGGTGGCATTTGATGCTAAAGATGCTGAGCGTTTTACACGAAATAAACTTCTGGAAATACCAGCTGAACAATGGCCTAGTTTAGTTTTTCGTTTTCATCCTAGTGTGCAAATAGCCTCTTTTAATTTTAATACCGTTGAAACGTGGCAAGCTTTAAAACAAGAACACGCACCTGAGCCAGCCAAACCAGCTGCTAATGTATGGTTGTTATGGCGTAATAATCAGCGATTAACGCAATTTAGGTCATTATCACAACAAGAGCATGCTTTGATTAACATGATGCTTAATGGTGATAATTTTGCCCACTTGTGCGAGCAGCTTTTAAGTCAAAGTTCTGAGCAAGATATCAGTCAATTAGCCTTGAATTATCTATTATCATGGCTAGATGACGGCATACTCACCAATCAATAATATATGACTAAATGGTAAGTAGTGACGGCATAGCCCCAACTTTCTTACATTTTCACAACAAAGTAATTATTGCTACTGGTGATAAATAATATTACTTTTAGCTACAATAAAAGTAGTTAATTGATTCATTATTACCGCCAATAAAAATTGTTAGCATCACGTTATGGAAATAAATTAATTCAGATGATCAAATCTCTTTCGAAGCGTTTCGTCGTAACCCTTATGCTCAGCGCTTTGTCTGGTTGCACTGCGCTACAGTTTGCCGACATTTTTCAAGGCTATAATAGCCAAATGAAACCCGTGAAATCGGCACAGCGGCAAGGAGAATTCATTAAGGCGAATGACCTACTTGGCGAACGAGCAACCAACGATGGTAGCTATGTACTTAATTTACTTGAAAGCGGGCGTTTAGCGTTTTTAGCGGCGAACTGGCAAGCTAGTCAAAAAAACTTTGCTCAAGCCTATATCGAACTTGAAGAACAACGCAATAAAGCAAAAATTCAACTGAGTCGAGGCATAGAAAAGCTTGGCGCAACAGTGAGCAATGATAATGCTATTTCTTATCAAGTGCCTTATTACGAACAAAGTATGCTGCATAGTTATCAAGCGTTAAATTATTTATTTCAGCATGACCTTGATGGGGCGTTAGTTGAAATACGTCGTGCTAATTTAGTGCAAGAAAATGCCCTTAAAGCCTATGAGAGCGAAATTTATAATGCCAAAAATGCACTTTATAAATCAGGTATCAGTACGGATAGCTTAGCGAATACTTACCCGAGTATGGTAAGTGCTATTGGGCAAGTAAAAAATGGCTTTCAAAACGCTTTTACTTTTTATCTTTCAGCTATTTTATATGAAGCCAGTGGTGAGCTAAATGATGCTTACATTGATTATAAGCGGGCAATAGAGATATACCCCGAGAATACTTATTTACAGCAAGATATTTTACGCTTAGCAACCAAGCTAGGTATGAGCGAAGATGTAGAGCACTTTCAACAACGCTTTGGAAAATATCAAGCAAAGCAGTCAACGGGACAAGGGCAAGTGGTAATACTTGTCGAAAAAGATATTGTTAATAGTAAACAAGACGTTAGTTTGAATTTGCCAATAGGTCGAGGTAACAAGGGCTTAAAATTCTTTAGTTTTTCTTTACCTGTTTATCAAGGTGATTTGCCACAACATAGTAAGGCTATTGTTAAAAGTGGCGGGCAAAGCTATCAATCTAACGAAATTGTTCGTATTCAATCATTAGCAGCGAAAGATTTACAAGAGCAACTGCCGGCGCTTTTGACGCGTCAAGTAGTGCGTGTTGTTGCCAAAGAACAAATGCGACAAAAGCTAAGCCGAGAAGCGGGTGATGTCGGTAATATTCTGGCCAGTATTTATAACATAGCATCTGAGCGGGCTGATACCCGAAGCTGGTCAACACTGCCGGATCAGGTTGATATTGTGCGGATGCAGCTACCGTCAGGTAAGCAAGTGTTACCAGTGCAAATTAACGGCCAACAACAAAACATTAACCTAGATGTGCAGCCAAATAGGATCACGTTAATCCATTATTCAGCTATTGGTAACTATACTGGTTATCAGGTGATTAATTTATAAACCACTATTAGTGCTGGTATAAGCATGAGTCAGGAGGAAGTATGTTGAATAGTAAAAATATATCGAAAAAAATCACGGCCAGTTTAGCTGTGATATTGCTAAGCACTTTCGCGATAGCTGGATGTGCAAATAAAACTCCACCGGTTACGTCTGGAACAGGTACGAGCGTCATGACCCAAGGTGACGATTTTAGTCAGCACCTTGAAGTAGATAATGCTGATTTAGCTAAACGATTGTTTATTAGCGAAGTAAAATCACGTAAAAATAGTGGTTTATTGGAAGTAAACCTGCAACTGACTAGTAATTATAAAAGATCACAAAAATTACAATATCATTTCAATTGGTTTGATGCTGATGGTTTTGTTATTGAATCAAGAAAAACGCCATGGCAAGCAATAGAGTTACATGGTCAACAATCGACCACTTTACGAGGTTTAGCACCGAACATTAATGTCAGTACCTTTAGTGTTTATGTTCGTGAGATCCCTGAAAAAGCATACAAATATTAATAGTTAAGGAAACGTATTATGAATAAATTAGCACTAGTAACAACACTCGGCTTAACCCTTGTTCTCGCAGCAGGTTGTGCTAATAAATCAGTGGTTCGCTATGGAGACGCCACAGCCGTAGAAACCACTGATATTAATTTTGGCTCGACAGATCTACAAAAAGTCGCTGCTGAAATGACTGATTCATTACTGTTGTCACCGGTTGTTGGTACGCTAACGCAAAATACACGACCAGTAATATTTGTTGAGCGCTTAAAAAATAAAACCAGTGAACATATAGATACTGAGTCAATTACTGATTCAATATCAACCAAACTATTACGCTCAGGTAAGTTTCGCTTTGTTGATATGGGACGTGTAGAGGCGGCCCGTGAACAACTTAAATTTCAACATGATGGTGGCATGGTTGATCCAAGTAAGGCTTTACAGTTTGGTCGTCAAATTGGCGCACAATATATGCTATACGGTAATTTATCGAGTATCGTAAAAAGCAATCAGGATAAATCAGATGTTTATTATAAATTTACCCTACGTTTAATGGATCTAGAAAGTGGTTTAGTTGAATGGGCAGATGAAACTGAAATTCGCAAAACCAAAACCAAAGCATCAGTAGGTTGGTAAGTTGGCTGTTTACTTTAAAGAATGACATTCATCAGGAGGGCAATATGAAAACTATCTATTTAGGGTTAATTTGTTGGCTGCTATTAACACCTCTTGCACATGCTGAATATGAGCGTAATAAGGCGGTGCCAGTCGAAAAGGTGTTATTCGGGCAAGTCTTATCGGTGCGTAATATTACTGAACAAGAATTGATACAAGATAAAAATCAAGGCTGGAAAACTTTTGGTGGAGCCCTGATTGGTGGTGCTATTGGTAATCAATTTGGTGCGGGTAGTGGCCGCGGTGTCGCAACGATATTAGGCGCTATTATTGGCGGTTCAATGGCCCATGATCGTAAGCCAGAATATCGTGAAAAAACGCTACATTTAGTTGAGTTAATGATTAAAGTAGAAAATGGCGATGAGTATATGGTGATACAAGACCTAGATCGTCGGATGTTATTTCAACCTCAAGACGCAATTCGCATGGTTTATCTTGCTAACGGCACAGTGCGTATTGATAAACAAATATAAGCTTTAGATTGTGTTTTAGAGCATGTTTTACTCCGCAGGTAAAATAGAAAGGCTTGATGTTGGTACTAAGCCTTTCTATTTTGTGAAGTTAGTGCTTTTTAACAGTAAAATACTTGCTTTTAGTGGCAAAAATTATTTTATTTTTCATAAGCCTAAACGGTCATATTAATCATCAAGTAACCAGCCTTGTGTTACGGCAAAATCAATTTGTTGACGCACATACAACCATAACTGTGGTGCTAAGCCTTCAAGAAATCTATTACGCTTAATAACCTGTGACTTTTTCACTTTATGTCTAACCCAGCTTCCGCCTTCGTTACTCATGTTTTGCAATAAAGGTAAAACACTGTCCATTGCTTTAGCGAATCTCGCATCAATAGTTTCAGCATTTTCAAATTCTAACCACAATGCCTTGTAGGTTTGAAATTGCGCTTCGGGTAATAAACCAAATAGACGTGTTGCTGCAGCAAGCTCGTTATCAGCTTGCTCTGCTAGTGCCTTTGTATCTGCAAAAGCGAACATATCTCCCGCATCTATTTCGACAATGTCATGAATAAGCAACATACTCATAACACGTGAAATGTTGACATTTTCGACGGCATATTCATGAAGAATGTGGGCAGTTAAAGTTATGTGCCAACTATGTTCTGCACTATTCTCAAATCTGTTTTTATCAGATTTTACAAGCGCTTGTCGGTAAACACCTTTAAGTCGATCTAATTCAATAATAAAATCTAATTGTTTATTTAGTGCTTGCATTGTTTATTCCAAAATAAGGATTGATGAAAAGTAGTTGTAGTGTGATTTAATTGAAGATCTTTTAACATGAAGAGCACTACAGCCCATAGTTATATATGGGCATTTATCGGCGATTAAACTTTTTTATCATCTTATCTCTGATTATATGGTGCCTTGCTATAAAGGCAGTGCTGATAAGTGATATTAATAGCTGCTTTAGCGATAGTATTAAGCCATAACGTTGTCCTATTCTTTAATTTTATTTCGCCATAATAGCGGTTAGTTGACTTTATTCTATTGGTGTTGGCACATCGTTTTTACTGACTTTTTGTGCCGTAGAAATTTCTTTTGACCATTCATACTCTTCGCTTGTCGCTTTTGGTCCTTGCTGATTGTCAGCTTGATGTGGTGTAAATGTTAATCTGGTCAGCAAAGGGAAGTGATCAGAGCCTATCGAGGGTAAGCGCTTAATAGCACGTAGCGTAAAATGGTCACTATGAAATAAATGATCCAACGGCCAGCGGGCAAATGGGTAATCCGCATGAAAGGTATTAAACGCTCCTCTCCCTACTCGTGGATCTAATAAACCACTAATTTTACGAAATAGCCGAGTGGTAGCAGACCAAGCAACGTCATTAAGATCTCCAGTTACAATCATAGCTTGGTTACTTTCGGCAATACTGCGAGCAACAATGACTAATTCAGCATCTCGTTCTGTAGATTCAGTATTCTCTGTTGGGCTAGGAGGTGCGGGGTGAAGAAAATGTAGGCGGATTTTATCTCCTGTTCGTAACTCAAGAGCGGTATGTATAGATGGTACGTCTTGTTCTACTAAATAGCATATTTCATGTTCACTTAAAGGTAAACGTGAATAAACATGCATGCCATAAAGGTTGTCGAGCGGGCATTTAATACTATAGGGCATCTCAGCTTCTATTACTTTTAGCTGGTCTTGCCACCATTGATCTGATTCTAATGTCACTAGCACATCGGGTTGATGTTGCTTAACTAGTTTGATTAAGGCATCAGCTTGGCGGTTTGGTGTAAATACATTTGATGTCAATATACTCAGTTGGTTATTAACTCTGTGATCATGGGAGCTTTTTACCTCTTTTGGCCATAAAAAGCTAAAAGGTAATATCCACCGCAACTGCCATATGACGCACAATGTGGTAATTAAGAGCAATATTTGAGTCATAAGCATTTTTCTGTCGAGAAAAATAAAGTGAGCAAATAATAATATCACGGCCAGTATAGTAAATTGTAAACGTGGGAAGTCCATTGCTCTGATAAACCAATGGGGATGGCGTAGTAAAGGCAGCAGACTAACCAGTAGAATCAATAGTGTGCAAAGGCTGAGTATCAGTAACATATTGGCTTGACTCTTAACTTAGGTTTAAAAACGTTTGGTTTTGAAGGTGAATATTTATCTATAACGATCAATGTAGTTAATTTATATTAATAATAATACCAATTCTACTAAGTTTCTTGCCACTCAGTGAAGTTTAAAAGCTTTAGCGGCACAGGTTAACAGTTCCAGGCTGAACCTCAGTACCTACATCGATGTAGGTATAGCAGCGTTGACTAATTTCTGTTGGAACTGTATCAAGCGATACGGTGCTTTTTATTGTGCTATTGGCCATGACATGACTATTTTGGCACCAGCGTTTGTAGTGTTACTGACCGATAATTGCCCTTGATGATTGCGGCATATCTCTGCACAAAGCGACAAGCCAATACCTGAACCCCGAGGTTTGGTGGTATAGAAGGGGGTTAAAACATTCGCTAAATTGGCAAAGCCAGGGCCATTATCGCTGACTTCAATAACTTGCTCATTTTTGATTGAATATAGTGTGATATTTACCTGACAATTTTTCTCAGTAACCGCCTCTTCGGCATTTTTTAGTATATTTATCAGTACTTGTGCTACTTGGTTGATATCGCCGTAACATTGATTATTGCCTTTAAAATGTACTTGACTGCTTTGACTTACCATAGCTTTTGCTTCAATTATCAACGCTGAAAAATCAAACCATTTAGCTTGTGCTGGCGGTAATTGTGACAATTGACTGTACTGCTCAATAAAAGTCATTAAACGGTCGCTACGCTGTTGAATACGACTTAGCACTTTTCTTGTTTGTGTTTCATTTAATACTTCACTAGATAATAAGGTATCAGCCATTGAGCTCATTGGTGTTAGTGAATTGCGTAATTCGTGACCTAACACGCGAATTAAATTATTTTGTATCGTGCTTTGATTTTTATTTAATAGTTGGGAAATATCTATCGCGGTAAAAAGCCAATTATCTTTGCCTTGTTGGCTATAACGAATGCTTTGACATTGCCATTTTTCATCATATATTGGATGAGAAAATTGATTGTTATTGCGCATGAAACCTAAACTTTCCGCACTGGTACCAACTAGCATGGGCTGTTGTAATAATTCATTCATGGCATTATTACGATATGTTAATTGCAGCTGATGATCAAATAAGCACACGGGTACTGACCATGTGTCTAAAATATTACGAAGTAAGGTTTCTAAGGTTTGATTTTTTTCATTTTTGTTATGATTTTGCTGAGCAAGTAGATTGATTTCCTTTTGTAGCTCCCGCAACAAATTGTTCTTATGTTGTTTCTTAAAACGTAGGTTTTGCTCTCCTTCTCTTAATACTTGGGTATAGGTGGTCAGCTGCATAATATTCAGGCACCAAAACCGATAAACTGTTCTCGCTATCCACGCCAGCGGGTAACATAAGAAAAATAGCAAGGTAACAATGGCTAAATGACTCCAGCCTAAACTCCAGGTCAGAGCCGCTGTTAATAAGAGAATAATAACAGCGGTTAGTGATAAACCAGCAATAAGCCATTTTTCATGACTCATGTTTAATACCAAACTTCTCTAGCCTGCGATAAAGCGCATTACGCGAAATGTCTAATAGCTTTGCTGCTTCAAGCACTTGGCCCGAGGTCACAGCCATTGCTTTTTCGACAAGCTGTTTTTCTGCCTGTTCAAGAGGCTGCAGTGCAATGGTTGCGGGGCTGACATCGGTAATATCTAACAGTAATTGTTGTGCGGTTATTTCATTATTCATTGCCAGTAATACTGCGCGTTCGATGGTATGGCTTAATTCTCTAATATTGCCCGGCCAGCTATGTTGTTTGAGCTTTTTAACGGCTTCTTGGCTGAGGGTTAATGTATTTTTGCGATACTTATCACTAAATTGCCTAATAAAATTTAGTGCTAATGGTGCTATGTCTTCTAAGCGCTCTCGTAGGGGCGGTATGGTGATCACTAAGGTATTTAAGCGATAGAGCAAGTCTTGGCGAAAAGCTTTTTCTGCCACCAACTGACTTAAATCGGCATTGGTGGCGCTGATTAATCTAACGTCAGTTTTTTGAGTATGGCTAGAGCCCAATATTTCATATTGTCCGGTTTCTAGCACGCGCAACAGTTTAGGTTGTAATGATAATGGCAAAGAGCCTATTTCATCAAAAAACAAGCTGCCTTGATCTGCTAATTGGAAGCGACCGACACGGTTTTGCTTGGCGTCAGTAAAAGCGCCTTTTTGGTGACCAAATAACTCACTTTCAAATAAAGCTTCTGGGATCGCGGCCATATTCAGAGAAATAAAAGGTGATGATTGACGGCTTGATAATTGATGGATGCGCTCAGCGAGTAGCGATTTTCCTGTGCCATTTTCGCCTAAAATAAGCACATTGGCGTCGGTTGGCGCAATTTGTTTAACCAATTGCTCGATAGCTAACATACTACTGGAGTGACAAATCCAAGCTTTGGTCTCAGCTTCAGCAAGTAATTGCCGATAGCCTTGATGTTCATCCTTGATACGAGAAAAGCTCAACTGTTGCTCAATACTATTGAGTAGCTTTATTTTATTCCATGGTTTTTCAATAAAGTCACTCGCGCCTTGTCTTAAGCCCTTAACAGCCAACTCAATAGAGCCCCAAGCTGTCATTAAAATAACTGGAATATTATGCGACTTTAGCTGAGAAAGTATAGCAAGGCCTTCTTGGCCGCTGGTGGTGTCACGGCTGAAGTTCATGTCTAATAAAATGAGATCAGGTTGGTGACGAGCAGCCTTAATAATGACATCTTTAGCACTGGCAGCTTCGATTATCTGATAATTTTCACTAGTCAGTAATAACTCGAGCGCTAAGCGAATATCGTCATCGTCATCAGCGATCAATATAGTTGCTTTAGGTTGATTCAAGCAAATCTCCGTAATTTATAACGATTAACAAAAAACAGAAGGTGATCAATGGATCACCTTCTAGCTCGTTATAGTAAAATAAATTTATCCTTAGTTATATAGCTAAGTGTTTTGGGTATAGTCATGATTATTGACTATTTTTGAGTTTAATCAGCACGTAGCGCCTGCATTGGATCTGCGCTAATAACGCGCCAAGCTGGCAAAATAACTGATAGCATCACTATGATGACCAAGCCTACGTCGAGTAAAGACATAGCTAACCAGTTAAAGCTAGGTAAAATATCGAGATGTTGGGCTAATTGTTGATAACCTACGACCGCAGCAACAAAACCTAACCCCAACCCTATCAGTAGCATCCATAATGCGTCCTTTAGTATAAAGTTAACTAGTTTCATTTGCTTAGCCCCGGTTGCCATACGCACGGCTAATTCATACTTACGATGATTGGTGGTCATTTGTGTTAGACCCGCGACGCCGATGGCGGCAAGTAATAAGGTTAATATCGTCATGGTAAGTACCACCCATAAACTAACCCGTTGATTCAAGGTTTGTTGCAGCCATATGTCCTGCAAGGGTCTAATTGTTAAGTTGGTTAAGCGTGGAAACTGGCGTTTTAAGTCAGCATTGAGCATTTCAGCAGACATGGTCTGTCCTGTCGGCATCATTACTGTAAATTCTATGGTACTACTGCCATCAATACGGTGTGAATATATCGCTGGTAAGGTTAAAGGTTCTGCAACGCCTGTACGACTGATGGTATTGGCCACTATGCCAGTGACTATCTTCGGCGGATATTCATCACCATTATTTAATTGCATGGTTTTACCAATAACTTGTTGGTTAGTTAAGTTTGGAAACATAGCTTTTGCCATGTTTTCATCAATGACGATGCGATTTTCATCATTGTCTATCTGTGCTTGGGTTAAATTAGCACCAGCGAGTATTTCGATTTTAAAAGCACTGAAAAAATCTGCACTTAAACTTCTGACTTGATAAATAACCCGTTGACCGTTGTTTTCTTGATCTTGAAAAGCATTGATTTGTAATTCGCCCGAAAGTGGCGCGAAATCGGCAATAATCACCTGACTATCGACAACTTTATTTTCTATTAGCGCACTAACGTCAGCCAATAAGGTTTTTATTTCACTGTCTTGATAGCTTTCCCAAGCTTGAAGTTGGGTCGTGTATTCATCCTCAGCAATATTAATTGCCACATTGTAGCTATTACCAAGGTCGTAGCCTAAATCTTGATAAACGGCTTGATAGCTTTGTATGGTTATCATCACTGACGCGGTCAGAAGTACCGACGCGATGGAGAGCTGCAGCACCATAAGTACGCGGCTTAACCATTGATTGCTTTGTGCCTGTATACCTTTGCCACTACTATTTAGGTTATTTGCCAGAGCTTTTTTATCAATATCAACTAAGGCTAAGGCGCTGAATAAAACGCTGAGTATTAAGATGATGGCAATAGAGGCGATGATGGTGGTGAAGTTAATGCTAATGGCATCAATCATTGGCATAGTGTCGCCAGCAATAAGCGGCAGGCTTTTCAAAGCCCAGCCTGTGACTAATAAGCCAGTGATAGCTGCCAAGACAAAGCTTGGTAAATTTTCCAGTAAAATTAAGGTCTTTATCTTTAATAAACTGGCCCCTAAACTGATTTGAATGGCAAACTCTTTAGTGCGCCCTTGGTAATGAGCAATAAACAAATTGAGTAAATTTAACGTTGCCATTAATAGCAAACCAATAACGGCGGCAAATAACGCGATAATCAAACCTTCTGTATCACCGAGCATATTGCTGCGATAGCTTTCTGCAATCACCACTTTGTTGGTTTTAACAATAAAATCAATCAACATTTGCAGGCTATCACCTTCAACATTTTTGCTAATATAATTAATTAGCCATTCATCGGTTTGCGCCAATGTTGGTAGCTTAGCTTGACCGGTTGAGGTTTTAACAAGTAAGTAGTCAATTTCATTACTGATGTTACCAATATTATCAGGCTGGGTTTTGACTGCATTTAAATCGCTGATAAACCAGACCTGTTGATTTAAAATCGCTTGATTACTACTTATCGCCAAAACGTCTTCAATAACACCAGCGATAATGTAGTTTTGGTTATTGGCCTTTAATTGCTTGCCAATAACGCTTTTAACACCCCCATAAGCTGATTGCCATAGGGATTGTGAAATCCAAACATACTTGCTTGGCGAAGCGATTGTGACGTCATCACCTAACAAAAGTTGCGTACCTAAAACTGCTAAAATATTATTGGATGCGGTGTAGCTTGTCGCCGGGTAAATTGTTTCATTAATCGTAATATCTTGCTCGTTTGGCGTAATGCCTGCCCATTCACCTATATCAGCAAAGCGTTCACTAAAAGCGGCTAAACGGTGCATATTCCAATATGAAACACTTAAGGTTTCTGACATATTAAAACGGTATTCAAAGGTTTGCAGTTTACTTTCGTTTTTTACCCCTTGTAATGGTTGATATAAGAGGGTTGATGAAATGGCAATAACACTGAGTACTGCACCTAACGTTAACCCTAAGGTTAAGATTAAGGGGATACTTAATCTCGGTAATGAAAATATTCTAGCGATGCCATTTATCAAGGCTTTTTTTGTTAAACTCATGCAACCCCCTGCAGTGGTTGTTTTTGTTGCTCGCTAAGTATCTGACCATCTAATAGTTGAATTTGACGATTGGCACAACGCGAATAGCGACTATCATGGGTCACCATAACGATGGTTGAACCATCCTTATTCAACTGTTCAAGCAAGGCCATGACTTGATCGCCATTTTTACTGTCTAAATTACCGGTTGGCTCATCGACCAAAATAAGGTCGGGTTTTCCTACTAAAGCACGGGCAATCGCAATACGTTGTTGTTGCCCTCCAGATAGTTGATTGGGGCGATAGTGTTGACGGTGTAACATATCAACTTGCGCCAATACTTCTTCAACTCGCTGCTTTATTTCGCTTTTACTGCTGCCTCGGTGTTCAAGCGGTAATGCAACATTATCAAAAACCGTCAGGCTATCAATTAAATTAAATGACTGAAAAACATAACCAATATGCTGATTTCTAATTTGTGTGCGTTGATCAACTTTTAATCCCGAGGTATTAATATTGGCGAGCTGATAATCACCTTCACTGGCGGAATCCATTAAACCCATAATGGCAAGTAGAGTAGACTTACCACAACCTGAAGGGCCGGTTATAGCAACAAATTCACCCTTTTCAATCTCTAAAGAAATACCTTGCAGTGCGTGGGTTTCAATTTGCTGGCCATCATAGCGTTTATGAATGTTGTGCATCTCAACGACTTTATTCATGATAATTTCCTTTGCTTTTTTAATTAGTTATATTTTTAAAATGATAATTTGTTCGATGTTTTGGACTAAATTCTTACTCTGTTAGTGATAGTAGTTTGAAGTTGTTGTAATCACTGGTATCAGAACTGACAATTTCGTCACCTAAGGTTAAGCCCTGATTGATGATTAAATTGCCTTGCGATAATTCGCCAAAGCTAATGTCTTTTTGCGCTAATGTGTTGCTATTTGTTCGAATGAATATGCTTTGCTTACTACGCGGACGTAAGCCGGCGACCTGTGGAATATAAAGCGCGTCAGTTTGATGTTTAACAAAAACTTGGGCTGAAATAGCTAAAGCAGGGCGAGCATTTGAGGTCAACTTTCCCTCCAGCACCGCTTCGGCTAATACCGAGCCATTAGTGACAACACTTTCTATACGAGATATGCGTGCGGTGATAATACCTTTTTGCGTGTCGATATTTACCTTAGCATTAATGTCAATTTGATCGGCTTGTTGTTGCGGTAAACGAAGGCGCGCAATGAGTTCATCATCACTGCCTACTTTTGCCAGTGATTCTCCAAGTTGCACACTTTGCCCTAGTTCAACTTCTAAGGTTTGCAATGAGCCAGTAATGCCAGCCTTAACCTGCATATCGTCTAATTGTTTTTCAAGTAAAGCCACTTGTGATTGTTGTCGACTAACGGTGATATTGCGTTGCGTTAACTGATAGCCCTGCATTTCGATGAATTGTTTATATTTTTCTTTCTCAAAAGCTAAGCGATTAGACTGTTGCTTGACCGCTAATTTTGCTCGCTGTAATTCGATTTTTGACGCCACACCTAAGCCCATTAAATTTTCATTTACTGACAGTTCAAGCTGCGCCTTTTCAATTTCAGCGTCAATATCGGCGATTCGACCTTGATAATTTAAGCGTGCGTTTTGTTGCTCGTATTTGAAAGCTTCACGCTGTGCTTGTTGCTGGGCTAACTCACCGCGTGACTCACTAACTTCTTGTTCAAGTTTAGGGTTAAATAACTGAAGAATAACCGTATCAGGGGTAACTTTAGTACCTGGGCGCACTAATATTTCCGCCACTTTCCCTAAGGCTGGAGCGGTTAATAAGCGCTCTTTAGCAGAGATCAATTCACCGTAGGCACTACTGTAAACATCAAGAGCGCCTTGTTGCACGGTGATAAAGCTCAAGCTAGCAGCCGAAACTGATTTTGCTGACTTACTACTGACTGCATAGGTAGCATAAGCTAAGAGTAAAAAAAACACTGAAATTGCTAGCCAACTCTTCCATTTTTTTCTAGTTGTTAATTCTATTTTCATGATCAAGGCACATTGTAATAATCCATTTGTTATTACTAAAGGAAGTATTGTGCCAGTTTTTTTAAGTATTATTAATCATGCGTTTATGTTTTTTCGTGTTTAAAGTAAGCGATGAACTGTTCGTTTTTGTCATGAGGATGTTCGAAAATAAGCGCTAATCAATACCTTAGTGAATTATTTAAGTAAGAAAGTTAATTGAGCAGATATATCGCGTTGGTGCTGCTGTTTTCAGCTGATGGGGGTATTGAAAAAAATAGCGTTAGCGTAAAAAGGATACAACCGATAGCATTAAGTTTGTCATTATGGCAAATACCTATAGTACGTTAGCTAGTTGCAGTGCCGCAGAGTTAAATCGTGATCTTAGTCGCCATGTAAGTTTGATAAATCATGTTGCTTTGAATAGTGCGCAAGGTGTTTAAACGAAAAAATTATGACATAATTTCACTATATTATATTAAGTAGTCGTAAAGGAAGCATTAGTGTTAGCTGACTCGATAGTTGTGCTCGATTTTGAAACCACCGGCTTATCGCCCGATCAAGGTGATCGTGCGATAGAAATAGGTGCTGTTAAGCTTGAGAATGGTGTTATTACTGATAGATTTCAAGCTTTAATGAATCCAGGGCGAAGAATTAATAGTTTTATTGAAAACTATACTGGCATTAATAATCGCATGTTAGCCGTTGCTCAGCCTTGTGCAGCAGTAATGACAAACTTTGCTGATTTTATCGGCAATAGCAACTTACTAGCACATAACGCTTCATTTGATTCTCGTTTTCTTACTGCTGAATTCGCTCGCATAGGCCGTCAGGTGTTAGGGGAGTTTACCTGTTCGTTATTAGTGTCTCGACGTATCTATCTAGATGCACCTAACCATAAATTAGGCACGTTAATTCATTATAAAAATATTGCCGTTGATGGCGACTTTCACCGAGCGTTATTTGATGCAGAGATGACCGCTGAATTATGGTTGGTTATGCTAAGTGATATTCGGGCACGTTATGGCTTGGATAATATTCCATTTAGTTTGATCAAACGTTTAGCTAAAACGCCCAAGGCACAAGTGGTTAAGTTATTGACGAGCTATGTGACTAAAGTTACTTAGGTAAACGAAGTAACTTTGTCCATATTGTAGCTCTATGACAGACTTTATAATTGCATGATATTGCACTGTTATTTGAGTAAATAATAAGCTGCATACTGGTTAAGCTGTTTTAAATTTTGAGACTAATTTTTGCATCTTTACAGACAATTCAGCTAACTCACGGCCAGATATAGACGATTGAGATATAGCGGCAACATTCTCTTGAGTTCTATCATGAATATTAACGACATTGATATTTATTTCTTCTGCAACAATACCTTGCTGCTCTGATGCTGTTGCTATTTGGCTGCTCATATCGTTTATGTTGATTATAATATCAGCAATGGTTTTAAGTATTTCACCAGATAATTGCGCTTGGTTAACCACATCATCAACTTGTGCTTGGCTTTGAACTATAGAGGTTACAGCTACTTTAGCACTTTGTTGTAATTTACTTATAATCGTACTGATTTCACCGGTCGACTCTTGTGTTCTTGCTGCTAATGCACGTACTTCATCAGCAACTACTGAAAATCCTCTTCCTTGTTCGCCTGCTCTAGCCGCTTCAATTGCTGCGTTTAATGCCAATAAATTAGTTTGATCAGCTATGGAGTTTATCACTTCAAGTATATTGGCTATTTCACGACTATTTTGTTCAAGTTCACTAACGGTTTGATTAGTAGCAGATATTTTCTCAGCTAAGGTATTGATAGTGGATATGGTTTTTTGCATGATTTCTGTGCCGGTACTGACATGTTCATGAGCTTTATCAGAAGCGATGGAGGTATGGGTAATACTTTGCGCGACTTCTTTTGTTGTTGTGGTCATCTCATTTATTGCGGTGGCAATTAACTCAGTTTGTCCAGCCTGACTTTCAATAGAGTTTGCTATTTGAGTTGAGATAATTGAGGTTTCTTCTGCAGTTACGGATATTTGCTCACTTGCTCTTGAAACGTCATGTAAGGAGGCTTTAAATGTTGCGAAAACATTATTGAGAGCATCAGCCATTATTGAAATTTCATCACGACCTTGATTACTCAGGCGTATAGTTAAATCATTATTGGATCTTATTTCTACTAAGCCTTCTGAAATAAGATTAAGTGGGGGGATAATGCTTCTAATAAGTATAATGGCTAAACTCGTTGCGAAAATAATGCCGACAAATAACAGTAGCCAAGCAATAGTGATGGCATTGTTGCTGCCATCAAGCAGCATAGCGCTATCACTTTTTAATAGCGCTTTTTGATTGCTAGCCATTGCACTTAAAATAACTTTTATTTTATCTCCTAAGGGCGCGGCTTTAGTTGCCAACCAGTAATTTGCCAAATTCCAGTTATCTTGCGCTCTAGAGTCCAGCATTTTTTTCGGTAAGGGGGCAAAAACAGTCATGGCCTGTGAAAATATGCGGAATGAGTTTTTTTGCTCAATATTGAGTAATATTTGTTGCTGTTTTAATGCTGAAAATCTTTGTTGATTTTTTTGCCATAGTTGTTGAAAATTTTCTCGGTAATGCTCTTCTCCTGACAATAAATAACCACGAATATTAGCAAGTGCTAAGCCAAGTGAGCCACGAACATCAGCCATCATTCCTAACAAGGCTTTTCTTTCGGCACTTGCTGGCAGAGCAAGTTCAATATCGATTAATGTTGTTATTTCTTTAGACATGATGGACGCTTGAGGTACTGCTTGTTGATAGAGTATCTCAATTGAAGGAATGTTTTGTATTGTCTGTGCGATATCTTCAATTTTTTTTTGCTCTTGTTTAAGCGCTTTGAGTAAAGTTTGCATGTCAGTTAATAGCGTTTTATTTTCAGGGTTTGACCAATTAGCAGACATTATATTTAATGTCGCTATGGCAGGAGTTATTTCTGTATCCCATGCGAGCATCCGGTCATGTTTAAATTCCTCTTTACCTAGTAACATCCATCCTCTTAAAGCGGCAAGAGCATGATTAACACCATTTAGTACACTGGCACCTGCTTGTGTGCTGGGAATTCGTAATTCAACCACCTTGTTAGCATCTTGGGTAATAGAGGTGATTTGAAATATTGAACTTATAGATGACATGGCTAGGATCAGCAATAATATTAAGCAACCTACTGTTAACCTTGTACTGATTTTTATTTTTCTGAACATTATGCATTTCCTTGCGATTGAGATTGTATTTTTTGAAGAAAGATTAACTCTGCTGAAATTTTTGTCATTTTAGTTGCTATAACTTAATTCTCTTCATGTTGTAGTTAGGCACGCGCTTTGAAATAGCAACTAAGCTTTTAGCTCGGGCTTATAAGGCCCTCAAGCATAGCTAAATGCACCATTTCAATTGAGCTAGCAATTTTTAATTTTCTTTTAATGATTGAAATATTATTAGCAACCGTTTTTTCTGATAGGTAAAGCTTCATGGATGATTGTTTCGTGCTTAAGCCTTTTGCTATACAGCAAAATATATCGAGTTCTCGGGCTGTGAGTTTTGACAAAGGTTGTGTCTCTTTAGTATGTGAATCTATATCAGGACTCAAATAGCTTTTACCTTCAGTGATAGCAGTAATACCAGCTAGAATAATATCGGTATCACTATTCTTACTGATATAGGCTTTTACTCCCATAGCCATCAAGCGTGAAGTCAAATAAGAATTCTGATAAATACTGAACACCATAAGATCTACATTTGGCCATTTAAGCTGTAATCGACGTATTAACTCAACCCCTCCAATGCCTGGCATGGATAGGTCTGTGATAATAAGATCAGGTAGCTCACGCTGGCACTCATGTAGTAGTTGCTCACCATTTATTACACTGGCGACTACTTGATAATCGGCTAGAGAGTTTAATAATAATGTTAGACCACTGCGTACTATGGCGTGATCATCAGCAATAACTATTTTTAATGGCATAATTCTTCCTGTGTTAAGAGCTCAAGTGGAATAGTAATAAATATTTCAGCCCCTTGTTTTTGTTTGTTAATCAAGCAAAAAACACCGTTGAGTGCTTCAGTTCGCTCGCGCATATTAATGATCCCCATGCCATTTGAATGCTCATGCTCTTGGTTAAAACCTTTACCATCATCTTTGATTTTTAATTGCAATAAAGAATGCTTTTTTTCATCTGATGATGTGATAAATTTCAGGCTAATTTCAATATGGCGAGCGTCAGCATGTTTACAGGCATTGGTGATGCCTTCTTGAACTATTCTGTAGACACTTATTTGTATTTCGTCATTCAAACCATAAGGTATACTTTCAGTATTGAGTTCAAAGTGAATATTGTTATTTAGCTGACGCCAGTTTTGTACTAACTCTTTTATGGCGTCAACAAGACCCAATTGATCTAAGATGATGGGCCGTAAATTGTTAGTGATATTTCGAGTGGATTCGATTAATGCATTGGTGGCTTGGACAATACTGTGTGATGAAACTCTTAAGGTTTCATCGGCCTTACCTGTTTGACGGCAAATAAAGTCAGCTTGAAGTTTTATACCGGTTAATAGTTGACCTAGCTCATCATGTAATTCTTGAGCAATATGCTTACGCTCTTGTTCTAATATCAGGTAATTTCTGCATAATAACTGACGGTTTTCGGTTAGTAAGTTCTTATTACGACGCTCAGCATCGCAGCTCTCGGTAATATCTTTCAGCATTTTTAAGCACACTGTTCGTCCGTCACTCCAATCAATCATCGTGCTGGTGATTTGATACCAACGTTGTTTAGATTTGTTAAAATATTTCTTTTTAGTGATTGAATTATTTGTCAGATCATCATTGATGTTAGAGAAAAAGTTATCTCTAAATAAACACCAAGTTGATTGATTTTCATCCTTGTTTTGATAGATTTCAATTGCTTTTTTATTCATATAAACATGTGGTTGCTTATTATCTTCAAGTACCACAACAGCGGATGCTATGCTGTCTAAAATCATTTTTAAGGTTTGTTCAGATTGTTGAATGTACTGTTTAGCTCGTAATTTACTGGTAATATCTATGACATGAACAGCGAGGTATGCTTGTTTCTCTATTGTTATGGGGAAGGCGAATATATCAGCATAAAATACTTCACCTTTATTACGAATAAATAATATTTTTTCAGCAACTGATGTTTGACCCGAGACTAATTGGTTAAATATTTCCTTTATTTTTTCAATATCTTTTTTGCGATGAAAGTCAATAATATTAAGCTTAGATAATTGTTGTTGGTTATAACCGACTAGCTCAGAGAAGCTCTGATTGCCATAACGGATGTTTTGTGACTTGACATCTATTACCACCATTGCAGCTAAGTTTTTAGAAAATAAACCTTGATACTCTTTTATTTTATTAAGCGCGCTGCGATGTATATTGATAATTAACCAAAAACCCGCGCTAGAAATGACAATAAAAAAAATGACTAATGCTGCTAGCCAATAGAGCCGCTCTTGCTGGCTATTTTGCTTTAATCGATTGGCATTTGAAATCAGCTCTAACGATATTTTCTCTCCGAGCAATTCTAGCTTATCAAGCTTGTTGGTGATTGCCTTAAACCAGTCATTAACATTTGTTTTAATGTGGTGATTGATTAACACCTGAGTTTTTATTTGTTGAACAAGCTCAAATGCTTGCTCATTGACAAGCGCCGAGAACGAGCGCTGTAGAGCATGACTTGCAAGCTCTGAAAACTCATGAAAAAATATATTTTGTTCTAATTCTAGTTTAACGAGTTCATTGTATTCATTATCTAAAAGTTCACCCCTAGCAAAAATAACACTAAAGGTTACTCTTTCAATCGCAACTTTTTCTTTACCTTTAATAAATAGCATATAAGCGGCAAATGCTTGAGTCAGTTCGCTATCGACAGTCGATTGAACAATAGTGGCGAGTAGGTCAATCAGCTTTTGATTTAACTGACTATATAACTTCATCGATCGTGAAGTTGTCAACTTGAAGACGAATTTGCCCAAATTCAGTGAAAGAGTGATTAAAGCTTGCTAATCGTGTGTTGAATTTGCTGCTAACGGTAAAATTATTTGCGGCAAGTAGTTTATAAATATGGCGCTTACTTACTGTGACGAGCTGTCGTTGTTTTGCAAGTTCTGTGGTGAATTTACTACCATTAGTGGCAAGATAAACGCCAGCGTAACCACGCTCTTTTTGTAGCTCATGAAGTAGATGGCTGATTTTAAGCGTTAAGTTAGTTAATTGTTCTAAGTTAGTCAGTTGTGAGGCGCGAGTGGTTAATTTATCTATTTGAAATAAAGCCGCATTAATGGAGATTAATAAAGGCACGATAAAGAGTAATGATAACTTTATTTTATGACGAAACTGCGGTGAGGAAGACTGCTTGTCAACTTGAATAGCCGGTAAATAAGATAGCATAATTTTTCTTTTCATAATGCCTGCACTAACGGTTAGTGAAGTACAATTAAAATAAAATATCAGCGTTTATACTTTATCCATTTCACTAAGATAAAACACCTGTCTATCAACGACTTTAATGTAGATCAAGTTATACAAATATGTTCTCGGGAGTATTTCCCGATTTAACTTTTACTCTATTTTTTAAGTGCATTATCTCTATAGTAAAATGAAGGGGAATTCTGGATATTATTGCTTTTTGACTTTATGGGTAATGCGGTGACTCGACAATAAAAGCTATTAAAATGGAGAAGAAGTAATGCAGGCACTACAAAGCAACTTTAATCATTTATACCAAATAGGAAATCGGGGCGATTTAATTAAGGAGCTTGATAAGCATTTTAGCCTTGAGCAAGAAATAGCTCCCGACTTTTTACTCTCTTTTGCTATTTTAAAAGTTAATAAACATGGTGAAATTTTTAGTAGATTTGGTCGCGAAGCGGCAGAGTATGTTTTATCAATATTGCTAAAGCGCTTGGTTGACCTATTGAAAGAAGACGCGAGTATTTATCGTTTAAAGTCGGAAGAATTTGGCATTATTTTTACACACCTAAGCATGAGTGAGGTAAATGACTTTTTTACACTGCTTGCAAGACCGATCTCTTATGGCGATGAACTTATTGATGTTCAGTTAACACTGGGCTTAGTTGATCTGATTGCGCAGCTCAAAAGTCATAAGGAAGTTTTACGACGAGCGGATATTGCACTTAAATTAGCAAAATCAGAGCCGCTGAATTGGCAATGTTTTAATCATCACTTAGATGCATATAGTCATACCGACCGAGGCATGTTTATTGAGCTTGAAAAAGCCATAGAGAATAATTTATTACATTTGGCAGGCCAGCCAATATTTAACCTTGATACTGGCAAAGTGGCAATGGTCGAAATTTTGTTGCGTTGGCAACATGCTGAATATGGGGCGGTTAACCCGTTAAAAATAATTGAGCTGGCGAGTAAAAATGATTATTTGCCTCAAGTCGGTTTTTATGTCGCTAAGCAATTAATGCTATTTTTACGTGACCATGATGAGCGCTATCGAAATGTTACTTTTACTTTAAACTTTAATATGCCACAAATTATTAATATCACCTTAATACAGTCGGTACTTGACTGTTTTGAGCACTATGGCATAGATAAGTCTCGATTTGTTTTTGAAGCAACAGAAATAGACTCATGCCCAATTTCTGCTGATAAAGTGGTTAACCATTTTAAGTGGATAAAACAGCAAGGGATTAAAATTGCCATTGATGATTTTGGTGCCGGCTACTCAACACTTAATTATATTAATAGCTTAGATGTTGACATCATAAAAGTTGATCGTAGTTTAGTTTCTGATCTTGAAACTAGTCAGAGAACACAAGAAACATTAAGTGCTTTACTACAATTATGCCACAAATTAGCTGTTGTCATCGTGGTTGAAGGTATCGAAAATGCTTGTCAGCATCAATGGATAAAAGACATGAATATTGCCAATATTTTAGTACAAGGATATTTTTACGCTAAGCCATCATCATTGAAAAAACAGCTTTTCTGCACGAGTACTTATTTTAATAAGACCGATGATTCGTTATCCAAACTCATACCTCAAGGCATGTAAAGTATAACTATAGTGTCTTGCAAAATGGATATTGCCAAATAGTAAGTATGGAGTAAATTATTAATGATGGCACGAATGAGAAACCTCTCACTTAGGGTTAAATTAACCACCGCATTGGTTGTTGTTGCTATTTTACCTTTGTTACTGTTAAGTAAGTTATTTTTTATGACCAGTGAAGGGGCCTTAAAGGAAAGTACGCTAGCACAGTTAAGTATGGGGGCAGAATATAAAGTTGGAGAAATCCATCTTCTTATGGAAACATTAAAAACTAATACTACGGATTTTGCCTCAGACGGCTTCATTAAGAATGAATTAAGAGCAATTTCGAAAAAATCCCACTCAGCAGATGAGTTAAATTATCATTTACGAAAAAATAAACTGCCGATACAAAGTGATTTAATGTTTATTGATGTTGTTAATAAGCATGGCTTGGTCATTGCGTCTAGTTTAGACAGTCGGATCGGGCAGGATATATCAGAGCAACTTCATTTTCAAAAAGGACTGGCTCGCAGCTATGTTGCTGAACTTAATCAGCATAATGCTTTACAACCTATCGGGATTGTAGCGGCACCTATTCTCAGTAATGACAGAGCACAATTACCACTTGGTGTTTTAGTTAATCATTACCGTATGAACAAAATCCAAGCCCTACTTTCTGGTCAACTGCTATTTAACCTTGGAGCTAAAGCTGAGCATCGAATACTTTCTGCTAGTGAGTCAATATATATGCTTACGCTCGAAGGTAAAGGCATTACCACATCGGAAAACACGTTAATTGAAGCACATCAGCCTTTTTATTTTGAGACCTACCCAATTAACCAGGCACGTAATTTTAAGCGAGAAAGTAAAGGTGTTTGGAGAAATCATCGAGGTATTGCCGTTTTAGGTGTTGCTATAATTACTGAAATAGATGGTTTGAAATTTATTTTATTAGCGGAGCAGGAGATTGAACAAGCATTTCAGTTAATTAACACCTTGAAATATCAATTTTATCTTCTTCTTATCTGTACAGTAGTGGTGATCATTATACTATCTTTACTTTTAGCTTACTTTATTGTTAAGCCGCTAAAAACAGTTATAAACAGTTTAGATGTTGTTGCTTCTGGCGAGTTTGATGTTGGCATAACGGACATAAATCAGCGAGATGAACTGGGAAGCTTGATTGATAAATTTAATAATATGGCGAGAGAATTAAAAAAAATAAAAGCAGCCTCTGATGATAAAAATCAGCAATTGCTTGAGCTATCTGTTCGTGACCATTTAACTGGACTATTTAATCATCGCCATCTGATCGAATATGGTGAAACTCGGATGTTAGAAGCAAATCGAAGTGGCATGATGTTAGGGTTATTAATGATTGATATTGATCATTTTAAACAAGTTAATGATACCCATGGCCATCCTTGTGGTGATTTTGTTATCACTGAGGTCGCTGCGCTGTTAATAGAAAATCTTCGAAGCGTTGATATCATCGCCAGATATGGTGGTGAGGAGTTCGCTGTCATTATGCCAAATGCAACTGTCGATAATGCCAAGTTTGTTGCTGATAAAATTTGTCAAAAAGTATCGGAACATAAAATTAATTATGAAGGTAAGCAGTTTGATATTACTGTTAGCATCGGCATTGCAGTGCAACATGAGTCAGAAAATAAAATTATGGAAATAATTAAAAGGGCTGATCAAGCACTCTATCAATCAAAAGGTAATGGTCGTAATCAAGTTTCATTAGATTTATCGCTTTGCCATAAAAAGGAAAGCGTTGCCTAAGTTAACTTAATCTAGTCAACAGCCCAGCAAAGCTATTGACTCAGGATAGATAGAAGATTATTTGTTATAGCAGAGATTATTCAAGGCCAGTAATAACTCCGTTGTCGAGTAGCTCTATATTATTGGCTGAGGGGTGTTTAGGTAGGCCAGGCATGCGCATAATATTACCCGTTAAAATGACTAGAAAGCCGGCACCAGCATTAATTTGAATTGAACTTACCGTGACTTCAAAATCCCGTGGTCGGCCATGAAGTAACGGATCATCGGAGAGTGAACTCGGTGCTTTTGCAATGCAAATGGGTAAATGTGTTAAGCCGAGTTGCTCAACATTTTTTAGATCTTTTGCTGCTTGTTTTGAGAAAGCGACATCGTCAGCACCGTACATTGCTCGGCTAACCACTCTGACCTTTTCTAGTACGGATTCTTCTAATTGATAAAGCGGAATAAAAGCTTTACTTTTATCGACCGCGGCCATTACAACTTTAGCTAACTCAATTGCGCCTTTACCACCTTCTGCGTGGTGCCGAGTTTCAGCAAATGATACACCTAATTCAATGCAACGTTGGCGAATTAAGTTAATTTCGGCGTCGGTGTCGGTAGTAAATCGATTCAATGCTACCACTGCATGTTTATTAAAAAGTGCCACACTTTCGATATGTTTGTCTAAGTTTGCTAAGCCCCTTCTTACCGCCTCGAGATCTTGGGCAACTAAATTGTCTTGATGATTACCACCATGCATTTTTAAGGCGCGTACTGTGGTTACTAACACCACAACATCAGGATCAATATCTGCGATACGACATTTAATATCAAAAAATTTTTCGGCGCCTAAATCAAAACCAAATCCGGCTTCGGTAATTGCCCAATCAGCATGATGCATGGCCATTTTTGTCGCGGTGATGCTGTTACAGCCATGAGCTATGTTGGCAAAGGGCCCACCATGAACAAAGGCTGGAGTACCCTCAAAGCTTTGCACTAAATTTGGCTCTAAGGCATCGCGCAATAATGCCATCATGGCACCAGTAATTTTTAATTGCTTTGCTACAATTGGCTCTCCATCGTAGGTATAGCCAATTAATGTTCGATCTAAACGTTGTTTTAAATCTTTTGCATCACAAGCTAAGCAAAGCATGGCCATCACTTCTGAAGCAGCGGTAATGTCAAAGCCACCTTCTCTGGGGATACCTTGCATTTTTCCGCCTAAACCGAGCACGATTTTCCGCAGGCTACGATCATTCATGTCCATTACACGACGCCAAACAATTTGCCGCGGATCAATCGACAAATCGTTGCCTTGGTAAATATGATTATCGATGGCCGCAGAGAGTAAGTTATTTGCGCTAGTGATAGCGTGAAAATCGCCAGTAAAGTGCAAGTTTATTCGATCAGCGGGCATTATTTGGCTATAACCACCGCCTGTTGCACCACCTTTCATGCCTAAGCAGGGCCCCAAAGAAGGCTCTCGGAGTGCCAAGCAGACAGATTCATTTAATTGTGTAAATGCCTGACCTAAACCTATTGTCGTGGTGGTTTTTCCTTCACCCGAGGGGGTTGGTGTTGTGGCTGAAACTAAAATAAGCCGGCCTTTTCTAGTTTGTGGTTTACTGAGTGCTTTAAGTGCTATTTTTGCAATATCTCGGCCGTAAGGATTAACATCATCAGCTGAAATATTAAGCATTTTAGTAACTTCAGTGATGGGTTTTGGCGTGAACTGTTGTGCAATTTCGACATCGGTGGCCATGTGCATTCCTGATTTATTGTGAGTGATTTGGCTTAAGCGCTTGGCGTAGCGTTCGAGCGAATAAGGTTAATCTATACTTAATTTACTCAGCTGTTGTTGATTTGCAACAAAAGCTATACGTTTTCTTATTTTAGCAAGTCGAAGATTAGTAGCGTCTACTTTTCACGCTAAAGTTTACAAGGTAGTATTAAATTAAGGTTTTTATTTAGTGCTAATCATGAATATCAAAACATTTATATCAGCGCTTGAAGTGGCGAGCCCAGCAACAAGCAAATTGGCGAAATTTAAATATAGTGCCAACGGGCGAGTGTTGCAGTTTGATCACGTCCTTATTGAGCAGCCCTTACAAATACGTCTGTTGTGGCAAGAGCCAAATAGTGTCACAAGTTTTAGCCGAGTATTTTCCATTACGATGCGCACACCCGGCGATGATCAAGCATTGATTGTCGGCTTAATGCAGTCAGAAGGGATTATTGAACATTATCATCAACTTGAAAGTGTTAAACCCGAAACTGATGCACATAACGCTAAGCTATTAAGTGATAATGGGGGTGAAAATCAATGGGCCGTTAAACTGATTGCCGGTGTGGTACCGGACATAAAGTCACTTGAGCGCTTTCAAGTGACTTACAGTAGCTGTGGTTTATGCGGTACTACCTCATTAAAATCGTTAGATATGAAAAACCCACCAGCATTAAATAATGAGCCGCACTGGCTAGGTTTTACAACTGTTTGTGCAATGCCCAATATGATGCGTAAAGTGCAATCTCAGTTTACTGAAACTGGGGGGTCACACGCTGCTGCTTTATTTGATCAGCAAGGTCAGTTAGTCGACATAAAAGAAGATATTGGCCGCCATAATGCGCTAGATAAGTTATTTGGTGCTAGTTTAGGTATACGAGATATCCGCCATTCTCAATACTGTGTTTTGGTCAGTGGGCGTATAAGTTTTGAAATAGTACAAAAAACCATTATGGCCGGTATTGCGGTATTAATAGCTGTTGGTGCGCCTTCTGAGTTGGCGATATTAGCCGCTAAACGTTTTGATTTAACTTTAATTGGTTTTACCAATAAAACCGGCTTTAATTTATATTATGGTGATTGGCGATTGATGCCATTGGAGGAAGTATGTCAAAAAACTTAACCGCTTTAGCAAAACGCCAAGGCCTTGATAATACCTTATTTCAAACTTTAGTTGTCGGTGATGATGCCAAGTCAAAAGCACAACGCAAAGCTTTAGCAAAAGAACTGCTTATTGGTGAAGCTATTATTCATGGTACGGCCAGTTTTTACGATTTTATTGAGGGTGATAACGCCAATAAAAAAGCCTATGTTTGTAATGGTTCATCGTGTTTATGCGCCGCAAGCCAACCGCAGGTGACGGCGCAATTACTAGAACATTTTAGTGCCGACGACATTGGTTACGTTACCTGTTTAGGTCGTTGCGCACAAAATAGTGCTTTTCAAATTAATAAAGAAAATTATTCCGGTCAAGATATTGCCCGCTTAGCCGAGATCATTGAATTTGGTGTTATCGATTCAGCTGAAAGCTATCATGTTGAAACCAACTTAAAACCGGCAGTATTGACCGCTGAAATAGAGCACGTTGGGCAATATTATCAAGTATTTACTGAGGTTACTGGTAAGTTTTCTCGCGATGAATTATTACAACAACTTACCGATTCAGGCTTGCGTGGCCGAGGCGGAGCAGGGTTTCCAACCGGCTTTAAATGGCGTTCATGTCGCGATGCCAAAGGTGAAGAAAAGTACATTGTTTGCAATGCTGATGAAGGCGATGCCGGCGCGTTTAGCGATCGCTATTTATTAGAGCAACGACCACATTCCGTGTTGTTTGGCATGCTGATGGCAGGTTATTTAGCCGGTGCTGAAACAGGCGTGCTTTATATTCGCGACGAATACCCACAAGCCATTAGAGCGACAGAAAAAGCCATTATTGAATTTCAAGCCTTAGGTTTACTTGATAATTTAGCGTTTAGCTTTGATTTCAAGATCATACGCGGCGCCGGGGCCTATATTTGTGGTGAGGAAACCGCATTGCTGCGCTCGATTGAAGGGCAGCGACCTTTAGTGTCAGTGCGACCACCTTTTCCCACTGAAAGCGGCTTGTTTGGCTGTCCAACCATTTTAAATAATGTTGAAACCTTTGCCGCGATTAATTTTATTTTCAGTGTTGGTGCAGAGTCTTTCTTTGCTTTAGGTAATGGCAAATCAACCGGTAGTAAATTGGTGTCATTAGATGGCAGTTTCAATAAACCGGGTATTTATGAAGTGGTGATGGGGATGGAATTAACGGCACTGATTGAAATGGCCGGAGGCTTTGCTAAACCCTTAAAAGCTTTGCATATTGGCGGCCCATTAGGCGGGGTTGTACCGCTATCGGCGCTTGAAAAACTGACGTTAGATTATGAATCTTTTGCCGAAAATGGCTTTTTGCTTGGTCATGCCAGTGTTATTGGCTTACCAGCGTCACTGGCAATGATTGATTATATTGAACATTTATTTGAATTTACCGCAGCAGAGTCGTGCGGCAAATGTTATCCGTGTAAGTTGGGCTCAGTGCGAGGCCAAGAAATGATACAAGCGGCAATATCAGGCAAGCAATTGCTTAACCGTCAATTACTTGATGATTTATTAGAGACTATGCAATTCGGCTCTTTATGTGCCTTGGGTGGCGGTGTACCTTTACCCATTGAAAACATATTGCAATATTTTGCCGATGAAATTCGCCCTTATATCAAACAAACTAACACTACATTGGAGCAAGCTAATGGCTAATGTTATAACGAAAAAAGTCGCGTTTTTAAATGGTGTTGGCCACGAAATAGTGAATGGAGAGTCGGTGTTAGCGTTTAGTCGCCGGCTTGAGCAAAGTAAGCAACATGAAATACCGACTTTATGTGATGACAGCCGACTTGATGCTTATGGCAGTTGTCGCGTGTGCTCGGTTGATGTGGCTTTGTCTGCTGACGGACCCAAAAAAGTTATGGCTTCGTGTCATACGCCGTTAGCTGATGGTATGCACATTTTTACTAACTCTGCGCGAGTTGAAAAACTGCGTAAAAATATAGTCGAATTAGTGCTTAGCGATCACCCTGAAAACTGTGAAACTTGCCCATCAAATAATTATTGTGAATTACAAGATGTTGCTCATGCCACAGGCGTGAGAGAAGTACGTTTTGGCAATCAACAAAGCCGTGGTAAACAAAGCCGAGACAGCTTACCAGAGGTAAGTAAAGACAGTGGCCATCCTTATATGCGTATGGATTTGTCGTTATGCATTGATTGTAATCGCTGCGTGCGAGCGTGTGATGAAATTCAGGGCGAGCAAGTATTGTCAGCGCAGGGGCGAGGCTTTGCTAGTCGAATTATTAAAGGCCAAGATGTCAGCTTTGATGACTCTGATTGTGTCTCGTGTGGCGCGTGTGCGCAAACCTGCCCAACCGGTGCTATTACTGATGTATTTCGTGCTAATCGCAGACCTGATGCAGAGAAAATTCGTACTATCTGTTCCTATTGTGGCGTGGGTTGTAATTTAGAAGTTTCAGTTAAAAATAATGAAATATTATCGATTGAAGCGCCGAATGATGCTGCTGTCAATGCCGGTCATACTTGTTTAAAAGGCCGTTACGCTTGGCGTTTTTACAATCATCCCGATCGTTTAAGCTCGCCACTCGTGAGAATTGACGGCGAGCTGAGGCCTGTATCTTGGCAATATGCTTTTGACTATCTCGCTGAACGTTTATTGCGTATTAAAGACCGCCATGGTGGTCACGCAATTGCTGGTATCTCTTCAGCGCGCTGTACCAATGAAGAAAACTATTTACTACAAAAAATGATCCGTGTGGTACTTGGCACCAACAATATAGATTGTTGTGCACGGGTATGTCACTCGCCCACGGCTTATGGCATGCAGAAAAGCTTTGGCACTGGCGCTGCAACCAACTCGATTGATGATTTAAAGCACACCGAATTTATTATGCTCATTGGTGCTAATCCGACGGCAGCGCATCCTGTTACAGGCGCAAAAATTAAACAAAAGGTAATGAAAGGCACACCGCTAATTGTAATTGATCCAGTAGAAACGGAACTTGCTCGTTATGCGCAGTGGCATATTCAATTGCGCCCAGGGACTAATGTCGCGGTGCTGAATATGATGGCATATTTTATTATTGAAGCGGGCTTAGTGGATACGGCATTTGTCGATAGTCGTACTGAAGAATATCAAGCCTATCATGATACCATTATGGCGTTAAATATTGAAGCGTTAGCCGCGGTTGCGGGTGTTGATAGTGCTTTAGTGCGCGATGCTGCGATTGCCTATGCAAAGGCAACTAATGCCATGAGTTTTCACGGCCTAGGCGTGACGGAACATTCTCAAGGTAGTCGGGCTATTATGTGTATTGCCGATCTGACCATGCTAACCGGTAATATTGGTCGCGCTGGTGTTGGTATGAATCCGCTACGCGGACAAAATAATGTTCAAGGAGCGGCGGATATGGGGTGCCAACCGCATCAAGGTGCCGGTTATCTCCCCGTCGATATTGACGAGAATGATCAGTATTATCAAGCACATTATCAAGCAGAGATGCCAAAAGACATTGGTTATAAAATTCCAGAGATGTTTAATGCGGCACTAGCCGGTGATTTGAAAGCTCTATGGATTTTGGGTGAAGATGTTGTGCAGACCGACCCTAATCAACAACATGTTGTAGCGAGTTTAGCAAAGTTGGATTTGTTGGTAGTACAAGAAATTTTCTTATCTGAAACCGCTAAAATGGCCGATGTTGTTTTACCAGGTAGCTCATTTTTGGAGAAAAGTGGCACTTTTACCAATGGTGAGCGCAGAGTTCAAAAAGTTAATGCGGTTGTTACCCCGAAAGCGGGATGTAAAACCGATGGTCAAATTATTGTTGAGATGATGAATGCCTTAGGTTATCCGCAAGCTAATTATCAGGCAGATGTGATTTTAAAAGAAATAGCGCAAGTGGTGCCATTTTTTGCTGGCATTACGTGGGAAAATTTAGGCAAAAATGGTCTGCAGTGGCCAGTTACTATAGGGGGAGATGAGACAAAAATATTACATATAGACTCCTTTAAGCGCGGTTTAGGGCGCTTTCATTTTTATCCCTTTGAAGAAAGTCGGGAAATAGAAAAAAATGCTCAAGCCTTCCCGTATATTCTTACCACTAGCAGAAATTTAGAGCACTATAATTGCGGCACGATGACGCGACGCACGGGCAATAACGCACTGGTGAGTGAAGATGTGCTATTAATCAATAGTCTTGACGCGGCGAAAAAAAATATAAATCATAATAGCGCGGTGCGGTTGTTTTCTGCGCGTGGAGAGATCGTGTTAAAAGCGCAAGTAAGTGACAAGGTTAATAAAGGAATATTGTTTACTACCTTCCACTTCCCAGAGCTGATGATCAATCGTGTAACCGGCGATGTGACTGACAAGCATACCAAGTGTCCTGAATATAAAGTAGTTGCGGTTGACATTGAAGCTGTTTAGTTTTGTTATTAAACAGCTATGCTGTTAACTTACATGCTCTAAGTATCGCTGGAGAGATTAATTATTTAATCGACTTTTACTCTACTTGATAAATCCGTTAACGAGAGGGCTACTCGATAGTTTCGCTTTTATTTAGGTAGGTTAATTGCTCATTAAGCCAATGAATGGCATTTTCACGCCCCAGCTCTAATCCGGAAAATTCTTTAATATTTAAATTATCCATATGGCGCACAGATTTCAAATCTCTTGTTTGTTGTTCACTGGCTTTATTGTAGTTAATGATAGCGAGAGCTTTTAAGTTTTGCTCTGAGCCAATACAAAGAAGTGCTTCATAGGCAAAGCGGTAACTATTGATTCTATTAACAAGAACGGCATAACTTCCTGAAAAATGTTGTGCCATTAAAGCGTCATATTCATCAACTATCTCTAAAGTTATTTCTATATTTTCATTAATGATAACTTCAGCAATATTTGCATCAAGAAAGTTAATTTGGCCAAAGCTAGTATTCAACTTCATACCTTTGTTTGCTCCTATAAGTTTTTACTTTATGAATGATGAAAACAATGGCTTTAAACTCACAGCCTTCTTACTGATGTATTTATAAAAATAGGTGATTATGTCTACTTTATCCAATTATCGGGCTAATTAAGCTATAACAGCAAGTGAATAGATGAAAGAATTGTTGCAGTTTTGTATCTAACACAAGGTGAGCTTTTATCTGCTTGTTATATTAAAGCTAAATACTAGAAGTTATATTTTTCAGTAAGGAGTTGATAATCAAGGCTCAATTTATACTTATACCAATTTTACTAAGTTTCTTCCCACTCAGTGAAATTTAAAAGGTTTAGAGGTACAGTTTCACAGTTCCAGGCTGAACCTAAGTACATCCATCTAGGCAAGGCTTTGATTAAATCAATAACGCAGCATACAAGCCTTCTAGGCTCACTAATGCAGCTCTGAGGTGGGAATAAATTTAATAGAATTAGTATAACACATGTTGATAGAGCTCTAATTCGAAGCCCACTAGTTTTTATTTAATGACAAAAGGTGCTTTAGAAAGCCCGACAACTACCTTGAATGTTGGTTTTTCCATACTGTGGGTTGATGAGATTAACGCCAGGGTGAAAATGATAACACTTATTGGTATAAAGGCTTTTATAGTTAACTCACTTAATTTTTAGCTAGCATTATTCGTTAGTGATATTAGCGTAGCTAGCTTGTAGCGATATTATAAGGCTTTGCGGAGACAATTCAATTTCTAGGCCGCGTTTTCCGCCACTAATGAATAGCGCGGCTAATGACTCGGCGCTTTGATCGAGTACAGTCACTAAGCGTTTTTTTTGTCCTAAAGGACTAACACCACCCAGTACATAGCCGGTTGAGTTTTCTACCTTGTTTGCCTCAGCCATTTTTATTTTTTTAGCTTTCAGGGTTTTTGCTAGCTTTTTTAAACTGAGCTTTTCTGCTACTGGAATAATAGCAACGGCTAAATAACGGCTATCGACCTCAACCACCAGTGTTTTAAAAACGGTCTCGGGACTGACTTGTAGTTTTTCAACTGCCTCTAAGCCGAAAGATTTACAATCAGTATCATGTTGATACTGATGTAAGCTATAAGGTAGTGACAATTTTTTTAGTTGCTTAACTGCTGGTGTCATATTGCTTTCCTAACTAGCATGTAACGATTTTTATAAGAGGTATTTTTATAACTTAGCTAATTAACTGTCGGTGGAGAGTTAATGGCAATATTTTTGCTTATTATCTCGGCGAGTTGAGTCATTATTTTTCGCATTTTCTCGACCGCGTGCGGGTAACCATCAGAGGTTAAAGCTGTCGTTAATGTAAAATGATAGTTTTTTGCTTGTTTATTGCCTTCATGCTGTAGCCAATAGCTGCCGGTGAGGATGGCCTGTGATTGATGAGTAGCATGAAATGCCGTGATTTTAACAATAACTTCAGTTGTTGCTTTTATCTGTTGTGGATTTTGCATAGCCATATAATTATAACGGCTATCGATAGTGTTTAAGTCGTCAATTAAACCTTCAGTGATACTAGTTTGTAGTGGCTCAGCCCACATATGAAAATAAGCATAGTGTAATTGGTGTTCGGAAAGTTGTAATACTAAGCTTGCTTGCTTTAAATACTCAGGTAATTCCAATAAGTTGATCACAATTACAGGCTTGTTGGTATTTTTATTTTCACTTTCACTTGCTTTGGTAAGTGTAGGACTATTAAGTAAATAATATTGTGTTTTCGGTGTGTTATTGCTGCTACAAGCTGTCATCAGCATAATTGACAAACTAAAGATGATTAAAGCCTGTTTCATTGTGTTGCTCCATTAAGTTTTTTTGGCATAGGCTCAGACGTTTCACCGTTATTAAAAATTAAGCTATTAGGCTTATGCTTTAATTGATTGAGTAACGGTTTTAATTCATTCATTGTTGCCGTTAGGGTGTTCAAAGTTGTGCGTAAGTCTTTATATCCCCGAGAGCCCGATGATAAATCTTTCGTTAAGCTATTAATACCTTTCAATGCTTTACTAAGTTCGCTACTGATTTGCTGTTGCTCAACTTGACTGAGTAGTTCATTAAGGCTTTGACCAACGCTTTGTAATTCTTTAGCTGTTTGAGCGACATCTGACATCAACTGGTTAGCATTATTACTTAAGTTAGTTAGCGGGATGTTATTTAAATTATCCATAAACTGTTCAGCTTTGGCGGTGATTTGAGCAAAATCATCGCTACTGGTTGGAATAATAGGGTATTCACCATATTGTTCAATACTACTGATTGCTTGGTCGTTGTTGTGTTGTAAATCGACGTATAAACTACCGGTTAAAATATTACCGGTGCGTAGTACGGCTTTTAAACCATGCTCAATCCAGTAAATATTTTGTTTCATCATTAAATTTTCACCTTCTTCGTTATCAGGCAGGCCGATACGACCAGGCTGTAGACTGATCAGCACTGGAATTTTAAAATCTGCTTTTGTGAGTTTATTTTCATTTCTTGTTAATGCTATATTGGTCGATTGTACTTTGCCTATTTGTACACCACGATACTCGACAGGGGCACCAACAGAAAGGCCTCTAATAGAGTCACTGACGAGAACAACAAATCCGATAGACCTGCGATATCTTTCATCATTGGCAGCATCATAACTTTCGTAAATATCATAATATGAGCGTTCGCCAATTTTATCCCCAATATCCATACCTTTAGGTACGCCAAAGGTAACCCCATTGGTTAACATCGTTTCAAAGTTTCCGGTTTTAACCGAGATGCCATCGGCATTTAAATCGAATTGCAAACCACTAACATCCCAAAATTTGGTGTTGCTGGTGATCAGTTGATGATAAGGAGCATTGATAAAAGCATTATAGTAAACCACTCGTTCTTCAAAATTAAAATAAATATCTTCGAATTGACCAACGGTTAAGCCTTTATAAATTATTGGATCTCCCTTTTTATAGGCGAATTGATCATTACTGTTAAGTGTTATGTGCAAGCCCGGTGTGCCGCTAGGGGTTAAAGGTGGAGAGTCTATCGCGTCAAATTGTTCGCTCTCGTTATGGCTTTTACCCGGTGATATTTCAATATAAACTCCTGATATTAAAGTACTCAGACCTGATACACCGGTATGCGATATTTGTGGAGAAACCACCCAAAATAAACTGTCAGAAACGAGGAACTTTGTCGCGTTATTTTTTATTTTTGCGGTGACAATAACACCATCACCACTGTCGTTTAGCTCTATTTGACTGACCTCACCAATATCAACATTTCGAGACTTGATTTTGGTTTTACCCGCCTCCATGCCTTCGGCGGTAGAAAAGTTGATAGTGATTTCTGAACCTTCATTACTCCATTGATAATAAAGCATCCAGCAGCCAATAAAAACAGCGATAAGGGGAACAAACCAAATGGTTGAGACGGTTTTTATCGGTTTTATTGTTGCGTTGGGCGTTTGTGTATCATTCATAGTTTTTTGTATTTTTCCAAATTAACTGAGGTTCAAAACTCATTGCGGCTAGCATAGTAACAACTACAACACCTGAAAATGCTAGTGTCGCGACACCTGGTGTTATACTCATAGCAGGTCCAAGCTGGATCAAGCTAGCAAGAATAATAACAACGAAAACATCTATCATAGACCAACGACCAACAAACTCAGCCATTCGATACCATTTTACTCTTTTTAAGCTTAATCTATCACTTTGTTTTTGAACACTATAATTTAACCAAACTAATACCAGTATTTTTGCTACAGGTACAATAACACTCGCTATAAAGATAATGATAGCGATTGGATAAGAGCCTAAATGCCATAGCAAAATAACGCCGCCGATAATCGTACTAGGATCATCTTTACCTAACAGGTGCGTTGTCATGATCGGATAAGCATTGGCGGGTATATACAAAATAATTGCTGTGATGAGTAAAGCCCAGGTTTTTTGTACACTGAGTGCTTGTGATACTGGGTCTACTTGGGCAATTTTATGCTGACTTTGTTGAATTTCAATATTATGTGTTGTTTCAACTTGAGCTAATAACTGGTACAGCTGACGTTTATCAATATGTAATACCACGAGTGTCATCGATAATGTAAATAAAATGAAAGCATAAAAAGATAAACCTAGTTCAATATCAGCCATTGAAATGATTTTTATCAAACTGACCAATGCTCCTATCAGGAAAATTTCTACCATACTCCAAGGTAACAACTTAAAAACGATATCTAATACCCGACGACCATATTTAGGGTATAGGCCTTTGTTCAGGGGAATTAACAAATAAATAACCGATAACAACACCACGCTTGGAATAGCAAAAATAGTCAGTAATTCTATCAGTGCTAATAGATGATAATTATTGTCGATTAATACCAAAAAACTGGAGGTAACGGCGAAGTGATTTTCTAATCCGTTGCTACTAAATGACAGAAAATTAAAAGGTAAAGACGCTAATAAAAATATTAATGCGGTAATAGCAAAGGCAATAATTCTTTCATTAGCATTTCGATGAATTGTACTCAAGATATAGCCACAACGCGGGCATTGTGCTTTTTGATTTTCTAGTAAATCTGGTAATTTGACTGTCAGCGCACATTCGTGGCACTGAATTTCAAGTGAGTATGTTTCGTTGTTTGGCAAATTTTTTTGGCATTTTAAATGCCGCTCTCAACTTAGGTTAACGAGGGTATTTTAAATTAGCATATATTTAATGACAATTGACTTAAAAGTTTTATTTCAAAGCTATTTATCTCTTATTTTACACTCGTAAGCTATCGAATAAGCTGGTTAAGGAGAAAGTTTGTCATGCTGATCGCCCAGTTTTTTGATATGCGCTTGTAAGGTTGGTACAAGATCTTTTTCGAACCAAGGGTTTCTCTTTAACCAGATATTATTACGCGGGCTAGGGTGAGGGATAGGTATAATTGCCGGCGTATAATTAAGATAATATTGTTGCCAATTTTTAACCGTTTCAGTTAAGGTGTTTTTTTTATTTTCTGTCAAATGCCAATCTTGTGCGTAAGCGCCAATAGCGATGATTAACTCTACTTGCGATAATTGTTGCAGGATTTTTTCTCGCCATTGTCCTGCGCACTCAGGTCGAGGTGCTAAGTCACCAGATTTACCTTTCCCGGGGTAACAAAATGCCATTGGCAAGATGGCAAAAAAATTATTGTTATAAAACCTTGTAGCATTAACACCTAACCAGGCTCTGAGTCTTTCGCCACTTTTATCATCAAAAGGTATGCCTGATTGATGTACTTTTAGTCCCGGTGCTTGGCCTGCAATAAGTACTTTAGCTGATGGTGATATTTGCAATACAGGATTGACGCCAAGCGGTAAATCATTTTGGCACAGTTTGCATTGACGTACATCATTGAGTAATTTAATAAATATATCAGACAATGAACTAACCTTTTGTTAGTTTTTAAGTAAAATGAGGGGCAATTTAAGCTAAAAAAGCGCTGAGATCAATTAATGATAACAGCGCTTTATATTGCTAAATGCAGTTTTTAAAAGTTATTAGCGTTTAATCGCTACTTTTTTATCTACACTAACTTTGGCTTCGATACGTCTGTTTGCTTCATGCGCTTGTGCAGTGTTAGCAGGGCTTAGCAATTCTTCTTCACCCATACCTACTGCGGTTAAACGTGATGACTTGATATCAAATGTATTCACTAAGACATCAACAATGGCATCAGCACGTTGTTGAGAAAGCTTTTTATTAAATGCCGCAGGCCCTACGCTCGATGTATGACCTTTAATTGTTAATGAAGTATGTGGGTATTGCTTTAAAAAGTCAGCTGCTGATTTTATGTTATCTAAGTACTCAGCTTTAACGATAGCTTTGGAGTTATCAAACTTAACGTGTAAATGTAAAGCGTCATTTTCTTCAGTAAAAATAGTACAACCGTCTACATCAACTTTATTTGTCTCTGGGGTAGCTTTACATTGATCTTTACTATCAACAACACCGTCGTTATCACTATCAATAGGTTGAATAGCAACAGGGACCACTGCTGTCGGCTCAACTGGTGCAGAACGTACAACTTTTTTAGCACTATCACCAAAAAAGTAAACAAAACCTATTTGCGCGCTTAAATCAGTGTACTTGTTATCAAATTGGTAATGTCCGTTACCTTCAAAATAAATAGCACTACGCTCACTAAGGTAATGACGATAACCGGCACCAACATTAGCTGACATTTCACTATCAATAACATCTAAAGCACTGGCACCAGCCATAACATAAAAGTTTTGTTTATTAGGGAAGTATAAATAATTTGCCGCTATATTCTTGCCAGATGGTGTCGACGGAGCCCAGCCTGTTCTGGTTAAGTTAAGGTCAGTATAAGAAACTCTTAATTCTGAAAATTCACTTAAACGATAACCAAACTCAGCACCAATACCGTTAGCGTGCTTGATGAAGTCAACATCGTTTGGCGCTAATCTATCGTCATCAGTATTCATTCGCATACCGTGAATACCGAGATAATATTTGCCAACAAGCTCTTCCGCTTTAGGTTGTTCTTGTGCGTTAGCACTCAATGCACAGAGTAAACTTGAAATTAATAAAGCTGATGTTTTTTGTAAACGCACAATAAAATTCCTTTTGATTTAAATTGTTAATGAAATGTTTCACTATGATCATTTTATTGCATATCTATAGTGATTGCAGCATATATATGGAAATTAACACTACAAATTAGTTATATAGGATATTAACATGATTTATAACTACAAGTAACAGTTGTCAATTTTCCATTTAGCTTATAGTAAATTTATCGTGTTTGTTTTATAACCTTACAGCGCTAGTTTAGTTTGTTAAATGGCTAACGCTAGATTAAACTTTTTAGTTATGTTCGATTGCTATTTTCTCAAGCTATAATGCAATTTATAAGCATAGAGTATATAAGTGATTAAATAATTTATTAAACAATGCTTTAGTCGTGTCTTGAGAGCCAGTAAACTCTATGGGGATACATCAACTTGTCAGAATATGGTGATAATGTTGGCGTTTTCAGTAACATTTTTATATTTTTAAATTATTGTTAAGTGAACAGTCACTTGATCAGAACGGCATTATTAGGAAGTCATATGAACACAGAAGCAGCCTACGCTATCGGCACTCTAGGTAAGAAATGGACTGATGGTGATAAGGAAACGTGGTTTCAACAACAGCAGAAAAAGCGTAGTTACTTTGAGCAAGTTGTCACAAAATTAGATGAATTAAGTGCTAACTTTATTATCGAACAATACGGTAATTTACTTTACGATGCCGAAAATTATCCTTTATATGCTTTAAAAACGGCTAATTGGTTAGACGATAAACCGGTTATTTTAATTACCGGTGGCGTACATGGCTATGAAACCAGTGGTGTGCAAGGTGCAATACGTTTTTTAAAAGTTGCTGCAGAGCAGTATCAAGGTAAATTTAACTTTATTGTGCTTCCTTGTATTAGTCCATGGGGCTACGAAACGATTAATCGTTGGAATCCATTAACTATTGACCCTAATCGCTCATTTCATGAAAATAGCCTAGCGCAAGAGTCAACTGCTGTTATGCAATATGTAAAAGCGCTTGGCATGGAGTTTCTTGCTCATATTGATCTGCATGAAACTACAGATAGTGATAATAGTGAATTTAGACCTGCACTTGCTGCTAGGGATGCTATTGAACAAAAAAGTTGGAATATACCGGATGGTTTTTATCTCGTTGGTGACAGCACTAAGCCTGAAGCTATGTTTCAAAAAGCTATTATTGAGTCAGTTGAAAAATGCACGCATATTGCACCGGCAGATGATGAAAATAAATTAATCGGTGTACCTTTAGCGCAGTTTGGGGTGATTAACTATGCAGCGCGTAAACTAGGTCTATGTATGGGCTTAACCGATGCACCCTATGTTACAACAACAGAAGTTTATCCTGACAGCCCGCGTGCTAGTGATGAAAGCTGTGTTATTGCCCAGGTGGCTGTGATCACTGGGGCACTAGATTATTTAATCGCCATATAAACCGGTTGGATTTATTTGCTGAAAGCATGCGACTTATACCTTTATAAATCGCATGTCACTTGCCGTGATTGGCAATGACATTAATCATTAATCCTTGTCGGGATTAAATGAGTATTATCAATGAATTTACACGGCATATAGCTCAAAATATCGATATATTTCCTTGCATAATCAGTGATACATGTTATTTTTCCTGCATTAAATAATTGAGGATGATTTTTCATGCCAAAAGCAAGTGATATAAAAAAGAATGCCGCGATAGAATATAACGGTAAAGTGATGATTGTTAGAGATATTGAGCGTTCAGTACCTCAAGGTCGTGCCGGTGGTAGTTTATACAGAATGCGTATGTACGATGTAGTAACTGGCGGTAAAGTTGATGAAACCTTTAAAGCTGAAGACATGCTTAACTTTGCCGACTTAACACGTCGTCCAGCGATGTTTTCTTATATTGACGGCGAAGAATACGTTTTCATGGATAATGAAGACTACACACCATATAACTTAAACAAATCGTCAATTGAAGACGAAGCGTTATTCATTACTGAAGATACTCAAGGTCTCTTAGTGATTATTGTTGATGGCGTACCTGTTGCTATTGATTTACCGTCAAGTGTTGAACTTGTGATCACAGAAACAGACCCATCGATTAAAGGTGGCTCTGCTACCGCTCGTACTAAGCCAGCTATTTTATCTACAGGTTTAACAGTTCAAGTACCTGAGCATGTTTCAACCGGCGATAAAATTAAAGTTAACACCGAAGATCGTAAATTTATGGGGCGCGCTGATAAGTAAGTATTAACTGCCTGTGTATCGAATACTAAACCAGTGCTTTAAGCACTGGTTTTTTTTATCCCAGCTCTTATTATTCGCTGAAATTATTTATGGCAAGTTAGGTTATTTATAATAATGAAACCATTTTTTAAATAGAAAACCTTGTACATAATCCACATTAATTTTGCGCGCAAAAATCTGATCACTTTCAGTTTCTACGCCTTCAAGAATAACTTTTTTACCCGCGCTATGAGCGTAATTAATCAGCGCTTCTACAAGCAGCATAAACTGATTATTGTGTTTTTCAGCTACTACATGTTTATCGAGCTTAATATAATCAACCAACTGAATAACAGCAGTTGATACCATCGAAAGCGGATTACAAACATCGTCAATTGCTGTACTGATATTACTTTTGGCTAAAGTATCTATCATCGCTAAACTTTTTATCGCGTCATTAATTTCTGAATTCTCTATCAACTCAACGACTATATTGGCATTTTTATAGCTTTTGAATAAAGTTAGGAAAGGGTTTTTTTCGCTATCTTCACCGGTAGAAAAGTATGAATCTTGATCTAAATTGACAAAAATATCGCTTTGAGTTGGCGCGTAATCTAATTGCAGCAATTTTTGTTGATACTCAACTTGGAACAACGTCAGAGGACTGTCATGTAGTGCAGCGTAAATAATGTCAGGTGCAATATTATGGTTAGTTTTATCGGAGAATCTTGCTAAACACTCATAAGCGATAATATCTTTAGATTTTAAATCAACAATAGGTTGATACTCAACACCATAACGTTGTGACTCAATTAATTCTATTAAACTTAGTGGGGAGACTTGGGTATTATTCATGGCAGAGACAAATAAAGAGCTTATTTGTATATCCTCATTTAATATAAAAGCATATTTTAAATGAGAATTATTATCATGTAAATCGTGATTGGCAGTAATTTATTGATATTATTTAATAAAACCGATGAAAATTAAATAAAATTTCTCTAAAAGTAGTTTAAAGACCTCGATTAAATTCTTGCAACAGCCGCTAAAATTTTTGCGATGTTAAATAGCCAGTGATTAACTGGCTATTTATATACTATGTTGGCTTGTGCTATTCCTTGATAATGAGTGATTTTCCTCGACCGCCAGATTCTGCCGCTGCGTCGAGTGTTTGCTGGTTGTTTATGAGTAGCTGGACAAAACCAAATTTTTTCTCGTTAAGTGTATAACCCATTTTTTCAAGCGCAGATTTTTCTTGTTTAGCAATACCAGGATAATGTTCGATAACATCTTTTGGTAATAATTGATGATGAAACCTTGGCGCATTTACCGCTTGTTCGGCGGTCATATTAAACTCAATCACATTTAGAATAGACTGATAAACAGAGCTGATAATAGTGGTGCCACCAGGAGAGCCAGTGACTAACTTCACCTTATCATCTTTTAAAAGTATCGTCGGTGTCATAGATGACAGCATACGTTTATTGGCTTGAATCGCATTCGCTTCGCCGCCGACAGCACCATAAACATTGGCGACGCCTGCCTTAACACTAAAATCATCCATTTCATCATTGAGAATAAAGCCAGCGCCATCAACAATAACACCGCTGCCAAAAGTGTAATTAATGGTTGTGGTGTTTGATACGGCATTACCCCACTTATCAATAATTGAAAAATGTGTCGTATCTGGACTTTCTTTCAATCCAGGCTTAATGGTTTTAGTAACAGAAATACGATCAGGAGAAATACCTGCAATACGAGTTTTTAAATAACTCTCGGCTAGTAATCTTTCTTGAGGAACGTCAAAAAAATCAGGGTCGCCTAAGTATTCTGCGCGATCAGCAAATACACGCTTACCTATTTCTGCTAAACGATGTATATAAGCAGCCGAGTTATGCTTCAATGGTGCTTTTTGATCGGCCAATAAATCGTACATGTTTAGCCATTGTAAAATTGCAATACCACCCGAACTTGGTGGTGGTGCGGTTAGCACTCGATGACCACGCCAAGATTTTTCAAGTGGCTTACGCCATGTTGCTCGGTAATTTTTTAAATCTTGATCACCAATAATACCGCCGTGTTTAGTCATAAAATCAGTGATTATTTTTGCGGTTTCCCCTTGATAAAAGCCATTACGGCCTTGTTCAGCAATGCGCAGTAAGGTTTTTGCTAGGTTGGCTTGTTTGAATACAGTACCGGCTTTGGCCTGGGCAAAATGTTTGGAAAAGTTAACGCGTATGCCGTCTTCTTTAAAGCTGTCTATTCGCCATTTAATATTTTCGGCTAAATTTTCATGAACAACAAAGCCATCTTTAGCTAATGCTATTGCAGGCATAACGAGAGTTTTCCAAGGTAGTGAACCATACTTTTTATGCGCTTGCCACATACCATCTACTGTCCCCGGTACACCGGATGATAAAACGCCATATAAAGACTGAAAAGGAATAACATCACCGTTTTCATCTAAATACATATTACGATGTGCTTTTGCTGGTGCCACTTCACGATAATCAAGAAAATCGGCAACATTATCTTTATAAATCACCATAAAGCCACCGCCGCCAATATTACCTGCTTCAGGTAGGGTAACAGCTAAGACAAATTGCGCAGCGATAGCAGCATCAATGGCATTGCCACCTTGGGCTAATATTTGCGCTGAAACATCAGCGCTAAAACTGTCAGGCATGGCCACAGCAGCTTGTGATGCTGTTGGCATCGCAAGTGCAGTAGTGAAAAATAATGAATAAGTTAATAAAGTGATTAAGAAGAATAGTTTTTTTATCATGCTAATTTACATCGCGACATTTTTTATTGGTTAACAGATTACCGTGTTGACAACAAATGTATATACAGTCGTGCATAAATAAGAAAATAATTACTTAATAGAATTACAGTAACTCTGCAACAATGCGTTTAAGTAAGAAAGTTTCCCGCTCAATTGATAAGCCTTTTTTGTTACTATTTTTAATAACCTCTTCATTGTGCTTGATAGCTTCATGGATGTTCAGCCAAAGAGGTTGCATACCATTTTGTAATTCATGAGCTTCAAATTTTGGGGCTAGTAATTCAGCGTCAATATCGCAGGTATAACAATAAGACAGCATGTGAACAATATCGAACTCTGTTTTATACCAATTACGGTATTCTTCATAGTAACCAAACTCTTGAATGTTGGTGACGTTATGGGCGCCGGTTTCCTCACGTAATTCCCGAATTAAGCCGGTTATATTATCTTCACCTTCATCGATGCCGCCGCCAGGCAGACTATAGTCATGATAGCGTGCGGTAAAAAGTAATAGAATCTCATCACCTTTCATGACAATAGCGCGTGTTGCTTTACGGGTAAAACGGTTGTTAATATTAGGATGAAGATCGATAACTTGAGTAGATTTTAATAAGCGCATAGGAAATTTTATTGTTAAATGTTTGTTGTTTATGGGGATAGCGAATAGTTAAATCAATAGTAAACTCGGTGTTGCATCAATCAAATCAGACAAAAATAGTGACAGGTTTATTTTAATTACTATTTTTCATATTTACCTCTGGTTCAACTTTTGTTTTGGTTTCGTTTTCCTTCTGTTTTCTATTGCTAACTTTCGTTATGAAATTTAAGTTGCAGCTTTTCATGTAAAATGAAAGTTAATGTGTAATAATACCGTTGTGTAACGTGAATAGGAGAGCATGATGTCTCACGAAGAAACTGTAAAAGCAATTGAATCTAGTGATATTGCTATGGATATGGCAAAAACAATTGAGCAGCAATTAACGGATGCTTATGATGAAATTGCCGACTTAAAAATGCAAATTGCTTGGTTAGAGCGCTCTTACGAATAAAACCATAATGATTATTTAAAAAGGCCGATATAAAATTTATATCGGCCTTTTTTCTTGCGATAGTGTGAAGAATATTATACTAGGCTAGTTAACATCTCTTCTGAATAAGCCGTGGTTTCCTGACCTTGGCGAATTTTTTCAACGTAATCTGGATTGGCAATAAAAGGGCGTCCTATGGCAATTAAATCAAAACGTTCATCTGCAATTGCTTTACTAGCAGTTTCAGCAGTGTAACTCCCTACACCAACCAAGGTCTTGTTATAGTTTGCTCTCACATAGCTAGAAGCTTTACCATCTAAGTAATCGAACTCCATCGCATCATCGAATATACCTATGTGTAAGAAGGCTAAAGATCTTTTTTCGAGTTCTGGTAGTAAATAATCGAATACCGTGCGATCTTTTGCGTCTGTCGGCATATTAAAGTAGGCCGCTGGCGATACTCTTAATGCGGTTCTTTCATTTCCGATACGTGCAATAATTGCATCAACAACGGCTAGCGGGAAGCGTGACATGTTTTCTGCGCTAATCCCGTATTCATCTTTACGTTGATTGCTACCATAATGTAAAAATTGATCGATAAGGTAGCCATTAGCACCATGAATTTCTACCCCATCAAAGCCAGCTGCAATAGCATTTTCTGCAGCTTGTGCATAGTCATTAACTAGACCGTCGATATCTGCTTGTGTCACTGCTTTTGGCACTTGATAAGTTAGTTCACGCATTCTAGGTACACTGCCTTCAACTGCGATTGCTGATGGCGCAAGCACATCGCCTTGAGCAAAGAAGTGTGGATGTGCTACACGACCTGTATGCCAAAGCTGGGCAAATATTTTGCCACCATTTTGGTGTACTTGACTGGTAACTTGCTGCCAACCTTTAATTTGCGCTGGGCTGAATAACCCCGGAGTGTTTGGATAGCCTTGACCATCAGGGCGAATAATAACTGCCTCAGAAATAATCAAACCCGCGTCAGCTCTGCGCGCATAATATTGCGCCATCGCTTCAGTTGGTACTAAATTTTCATCTGCCATACAACGTGTTAATGGCGCCATTAATATACGATTGTTTAGCGTAATTGTGTCGTTAAGGGCATAAGGTTGGAATAGGTTCTCAGTCATGACAATATCTCTTTCTTGAATATTCATTCAAGATACCCTTATTTGAATGCGCGTTCAAGTATTATTTTGAACAAACATTCAAATAAGGGTACACTGCCATCATTGATACAGTAGTGTAAGGCGATTGAACCATGAGAAATGCTGAATTTGACAAAGAAGCCGTGCTTAGAGCCGCTATGATTGCTTTTATGGACAAAGGCTATGCAAAAACCAGTATGCAAGATTTAAAAGCGGCTACGGGCTTGCATCCAGGCTCTATATATTGTGCTTTTGAAAACAAACGGGGCTTGTTATTAGCAGCACTAGGTCAGTATCGTGCCGATCGAGCAACTGAATTTGAATATTTTTTTGCTGGCCAAGGTACAGTATTGATAGCATTGAAAAAATACCTTGATCATATTGTGCAAGAATGTCTGAGCTGTGAGGCAGCACAAGCGTGTTTATTAACTAAAGCGTTAAATGAATTAGCAGAGCAAGATGATGAAGTTCAGGGTATTTTGATTGAAAATTTAGCTGATTGGCAATCGTCAGTCGCAGAGGTATTTAGACAAGCGATTACGGCTGGTGAATTAACGGGAAAACGTTCGGCAGAAAAATTATCCCGATTTTTTATCATGGGGATTTATGGATTACGCACCTATGCGCAAACTCATCCTGAAGCAGAAATAATGCATGAGTTGGCAGAGCAACTTTTTAGTGATTTGTGTCAGTAAGCTATTGTAGATACTCGATATCGACAACAACTTTTAAAGCTGTTGGCGACAATGAGCGTTTGTGAATGCTAAGCTAAGTTTGCTGATTTGTTGCGAATTAACGTGGTAAAAATAAGCAAATTGGCAATAAACCATAAATCTTTAATCAGGAAGTGCCCGGTAGTTGTCAGCAATGTTTCGCTTGATAATGCCCCTGAGAAACTTAAGAAAAAGGTTTGCGTTACTGCGAACACTGCACCTGACATGAGCACAGCAGGTATTAATAATTTTTGCTGAAAAATGGCTAATATTACTAGTGATAGCGCTAGCATATCGTATACACCGATAAGGTTTGATGTGGTTTGAATGTCCCAAAAACTATACATCCATGCCATTAAAGGCGAACTACTCACTAAACCTTCAATGCCTTTCGCTTCAAGTAAGGTAAACTTCATACCACCTATCCACAGCAATACCAATACCACAGGAAAAGCATTTAACCAAATGGCTTTATGACTTTTCAAGTAAGGTTTAGTCAGAAAGATGCCGATCGAGAGTAAGGCAAAATATTTAATTACCCCTTGACCTGAGCCAATAGCTGGAAATCCGCCTAAAGATTCAATCCACATACTGCTACCTAAAAGTGGTAATAATGCAATGATGCTTATGCCAATAATGAGAGCGCCAAGTTTTGCTCTTAATTCAATATGCTTGATTGCTAGTACTGAGAGTGCTGCTGCCGCTATAAAAGCTAAACCAGCGAGTTGATTGAATACAACATCTGGTAGCAAGTTGCTGATAGCGAAAAAGTCAGTTGCTAAAGCAATTTGACGGTGATGACCCATTAATAAAATACTGCAGCCTAATAATCCTAGCGATATTGCGAGTAAAGTTAACAGGGCTGTAAAGTGTAATTTTTTCATTTAAATATCTTTTCTATGTAAAGTAAATTGCGAATTTGAATAATGCGAGCTTGCTATAACTTAGCGAAAGACCTCGTTAGTGTTGAAAATATTTCAATCATGAAAAATACTTAGAAACTTTGTTTCTGTGCTTGTTACAAATTTAACCGGTTGTCTTAATGGCCTATGAGTAAAAATGCTAATTTAATCAAAGTAGCCAGTTGTTCTTGATCATAAGTTAAAAAAAATAAGCTCGATATTAAATTAAATTTATTGAAAATAGTTTGGCTCAATGCAATGATGAAATTCATATTTAATTTTGCTTGGAAAATAAAATTGCACGCAATGCATGGTGAGTTCGATATTGAAGTTAATGGCAGCATTATTAAATTGGTCTTACGCGGCGCTTTTAATGATATAGGCGCAAAAGCAGTCGTGGTTGAATTGAAAAATAGCGTGCTGGCTTATGAACAAGCGCCATTTACGATTATGATGAATTTGCTGGCGTTTGATGGTGGTACCCCTGAAGTATTTGCAGAGTCAGATAACTTTAATGCTTGGCTCAATAATACCAATATGGTTGCCAAGGCCTTAATATTTACTTCTCCGGCGCTTATTGCTATCGAGCGGACATTGGTAAAATCAAAAGCTCAACAAAATATTCAGTATTTTGACAATGAAGCTGATGCACAGCTATGGTTAAATGAATACATTGATGAAGTTCACAATAAATTAGCTTAAATAGCGCTTAATTGTTAAGAACTGTACAGTAATAGCATCGACAGTTTTTATAAAAACACAAAACGAAAACTCATAATTGTTTGTATTTTTTTTGATTTTTATCGGTACGTTTATTTGTTGTTAACAAGGTAAATTTACTGCTTAGCTCAATAGGTCTATTAAGTACGAAATTTAGTGTGGTTGAAGCCAGCGAGTAATTAACTTAAACTATTACTTCGTTTTTAAGAGAGCTATAGCTGTGTTTAATCGCATATTAATCATAATGTTGTTATTATTGTTTGCTAGTCAAACGATTGCTGCTGCCTTTGATGCTCATAGTCTTCATCAAAAAACGAATTCTAAGCAAATATTATCCCACCGTAGTTTGGATGCTTCACATAAATCCCATCCTGAAGGCACATTAAATACGGCTTATAATCAAACGAGTGTTGATAATGATGGACAAGAAAAGTTTGATTGTCATCATTGCTGCCATTGCCACGCACTATCAGGTGTTTATATTGCCTGTAGCGAAGCATCAAGTCAGTTATACAAAGGCAACGACAATGTCATCGCTGGTAAAACTGCGTTATTTTCATTTTTAATATCACCCGAACATCGCCCCCCAATAGTTTAACTTACCGTTAATTTATACCTATTGTAAATCAAGATATTAGTTTGTCTCGATATGATTTGTATGTGCGTTTTTCCGCGCTATGAATCGCTACGTTGACTACCATGTTAATTAACCTGCGAGAAAGTATGGTTATAAATTTAACCGCTGCCGACAAAGAACAAACTGAGTTGCTCGATTTACGATCTTAAAAAATAAAATTAAGAGTATTAAAATGAGTAAGTTTAATATCAGCAGCCTCGCTATGGCTGTAATTTTTAGCGGTTCTTCAAATGTAACTTTTGCAGAGCAAGCTTCTGCTTTACCTAGTATTTCAATGAATAGAAACATATTAGCGCAAGGTCAGCATTGGCGTAAAACGTTAATAGCACAGATATCACAACACCCAACGTTAGTGGCTCAACGACAGATAATGGCAAGTAAATATTCACAAGCCAACGGGCTTAGACAAGCACTTTATAATCCTGAATTAGCCAGTAGTGTCGAAAAAGAGGGTGACTTTACCAATTATAGTCTTGCGATTAATCAAACATTTGATTGGTGGGATAAGGCTAACGTTCGGGCTAAAACTGCTGACTTTCAAGTAAAGTCAGCATTGCAGTCTTATCGGGCTAAATGGCAATCAATCATAGCTGAAACGTTAAAGGCACTTGTGCAATACGCGAGTTCTGCAAAACGTAGTGAGCTGGCTTTAGCACAAGAGCAAGGTATATATATATTGATTGCACAAGTAAAAGAGCGCCAAGCTGTAGGTGACTTGGGACCGCTTGATAGCCAGTTAGCTTTATATTCACTTGGGCAGAAGTACAGTGATACCGCTAAATTGGTCGCAGAATTTGAGCAGATAAAAATAATGGCGCAGCAGTTTATACCGAGCTTAAATGACCAAGAAATAAGTATTCCTGATCAGTTTTGGCAAAGTTTACCTACTGTATTCCCCTTAGATAGTGTTCAAAGACATCCCTTAGTTTTAGCACAACATGCTCGCTGGCAAATTGCCAAACAAAATGCTCGATTAGTTAATTTAGATACTAAAGCTGAGCCTACTTTTGGTGTTAGTGCGGGTAAATCTGCAGGTGAAAGTACGGTGGGTTTAAATGTTTCTATTCCTTTAAATATTCGTAACGATTATAGCAATGAGGCAAGAGCTGCAAGTCAATCGGCGCTCGCGATAGAGTCAGAGCTTAAAGCATTGCTGCAGGCGAAAAAATATCAGCTTAAAGCTTCAATCAGCACGGTGCGTGAGTACAAAAAAAGGTTTGAAAGCTGGCAGCAGCTGATGGCTGATGAACAAACTTCGTCAGATATGCTTATCGCAAAGTTATGGCGTAGTGGTGAAATTAATACCAACGACTACTTAATGTCAATACAACAAATATCGGATGGAAAGTTAGCCGGTATTGATATGCAAGAGGCTTATCAATTGGCCCTTATCGATGCGCTGACACAATCAGGGCAACTTATTGACTTTATCTCGCCTCCAGCAAAAAATTTTAGGACTCAATGAACATGAAAAGACGTATTGAAAATATAACCAAGATTAACACCTTAGATGTTGAGCAGTTGGCATTAAAAATCAGCTTTGAAACTGTTTTAATCATTACCTTAAGTGCGAGTATCTTATTAAGTACAGTGCTGAGTGCATCCGCTGCTGCATTTGAAAGCGCAGTAGCTGAGTCTTATGTTGGCCATAAACATGATGAAAGTAAGGCAATCAAGAAAACATCATCAATATCAGCACAGCAAAAAAATAACCAAGTTATTGGCGCAGAGCATCAAATAGATACCTTAGATAGTAAACATAACAATGAGGCAGATGAAGAGTCACATCAACATAGTGCAGAAAACTCTGCGCAAAATGTTATACCCGTTAATGGTAGCGGTAGTGAAGCTCATGAGCAAGGGAGCAGTTTTAGCCCTGAAAAAATGGCAATTGCCGGTATTAGCGTTAGCGCAATTTCTGCTCAGGTATTTACTGAAAATGTTTATGCGCCAGGCGAAATTAAAGCCAATGGATATAAAAGTTATATCGTTTCACCACGTACTGAATCAGTGGTTATTTCTCGCCATGCCACCTTAGGGCAGCATGTTGAAAAAGGCGATGCCTTGGTGACTTTATTTAGTGAGTCTGTTGCTGAAGCGCAAGCGACTTATCGTGTTGCTTATAATGACTGGCAACGAAATAAGAAATTGGGTAAAGCAACCGTCAGTGAAAGCCGTTTATTGAGCTCTCAAACTGATTACATTTCAGCTTATAGTCGTTTGAAAGCCTTTGGCTTGACTGAAAATGCTATTGCACAAGTGATAAAAGATACCGCTGCAAGCACTGATTTAGGTGAGCTGGGTCAATACACCTTAATTGCACAGCGCGCAGGTGCGGTACTTAGTGATGATTTCTCTCAAGGTCAACGTGTTTCTGCAGGTGATGCCATTATGGTGTTAGCCGATGAGAGTGAGTTATGGGTTGAAGCACGTGTATCGCCAAACAAACAGCTGAATTTACCTAAAGGCACACAAGCGATTGTTGATATGGCAGAGCAATCATTTGTTGCAACGGTTATTCAAGAAGCCCACACCATAGATCCTAAAACACGCACGCGTATCGTACGTTTATCGGTAAAAAATATCGATGACCGTTTGCATCCCGGTATGTTTGTTAATGTCAGTTTTAGTTTTAAAACCGTTGAAAAAGTTATCGCGGTACCTGAATCTGCATTGATGCGCTCAAGTGATGGTGATTGGACCGTCTTTGTTGAAGATCATCCTGGCGAGTTCACTGCTGTTGAAGTCGAGCTAGGTCGTTCGTTAGGGCGTTATCGTGAAATTACAGGAATTGCTCCCCAAACGCGTATTGTTACAAGCGGAGCGTTTTTTGTCGCTTCAGAAATAGCAAAAGCTGGGTTTGACCCTCATGGCCACTAAACATTCATCAATAGCGAATAAAAAAGGAGCAGAATATTATGTTTAATAAAATGATCGACTTTTCGGTCAATAATCGCTTGTTGGTGATGTTGATGTTAATAGCGACCTTGATAGCTTCGGTGTTTATCATTCCGCAACTAAATCTGGATGCTTTTCCTGATGTTACTAACGTGCAGGTAGCCGTGAATACTGAAGCACCAGGTTTAGCAGCCGAAGAAGTCGAGCAACTTATTACCTATCCCATTGAAGCGGTAATGTACGCTATGCCGGATGTTGAACAAGTGCGTTCAATTTCAAAAACGGGTTTGTCTGGCGTTACGGTTGTTTTTAAAGAGGGCACAGATATTTACTTTGCCCGACAATTAGTTTTTGAGCGCTTACAGGCAGCTAAAGAATTGATCCCCATAGGGGTCGGGACACCAGAAATGGGGCCAAATACTTCGGGTTTAGGACAAGTATTTCAATATCTACTTATTGCCGATAAAGATGCTGGCTATGATGCTATGGCGCTGCGTAGTCTAAATGACTGGATAGTGAAACTATTAGTGATGCCTGTTGATGGTGTGACCGATGTTTTGTCTTTTGGCGGTAATGTTCGCCAATATCAAGTCAATGTTGAGCCCAGTAAGTTACTTTCTTATGAGCTTACGCAAGACGATATTGTGCGCGCATTAGACAATAATAATAGTAATGTTGGCGGCTGGTATATGAATCGAGGCCAAGAACAATTAGTGATTCGTGGCACGGGTTGGTTCAGTGGTGGTGAAGCAGGTCTGAGGGATATTCAGCAAGTTCCAGTGAAAACAGTTGCTGGTACGGTTATTACTGTCGCTGATGTTGCAACTGTTGAATTAGGTAGTGAAATTCGCCAAGGCGCGGTAACCATGACTCGACGTACAGAAAACGGCGAAAGTGAAAGTTTAGGGGAAGTGGTCTCAGGCATTGTACTTAAACGTATGGGGGCGAATACCAAGGCGACTATTGACGGGATTAACGCGCGCTTACCTCTTATTGAGCAAGCGTTACCTAAAGGCGTGCGCTTTGAGCCTTTTTATGACCAATCAGACTTAATTGTTAAAGCGGTGAGTACTGTGGTTGACTCACTTATTCTTGCGTTTATCTTTATTGCTATTGTTTTAGCGTTATTTTTGATGAATTTACGTGCAACATTCTTAGTGTTAATTTCAATTCCAATTTCAATCGCTATTACTTTAATGATCATGTCATATTTAGGTTTATCAGCTAATTTGATGTCACTTGGTGGTATTGCCGTTGCTATTGGTATGTTGGTGGATGGCTCGGTGGTGATGGTTGAAAATATGTTTAAGCATCTGAATAGACCTGATGATTTACACCTAGCTGATGCAATAGCGCGTAATGAAAGTACTGAAGGCTCAAATGCTCGCTCGTTTGCGCTGGGTGAATGTAAAACTAGCGACCCTCATGATGTTGCACATGACCGTCATGGTATGCCATTGCGGTTAAAGCAGGCTGGTAAAGAAGTTGCACGACCGATATTTTTTGCTGCATCGATTATTTTGGTGGTCTTTATGCCGTTATTCAGCTTTGAAGGGGTTGAAGCTAAATTATTTCAACCTATGGCGATTAGTATTATTTTAGCGGTTATATCGGCCATTTTTGTTGCTTTAATTATTGTACCTGCAATGGCGACTTACCTGTTCAAAAATGGTGTTCAGGAACGTCAGAGTATAATTTTACGCCCGCTAGAGCGTTGGTATCGCAAAAGCTTAGCTGTAGCGATGCAACATACTAAAGTGGTGATAGTGTCATCTATGGTATTACTGCTCAGTGCTATTGCTTTAGTACCACAAATTGGCACCGAGTTTGTGCCAGAGCTAGAAGAAGGCACCATTAACTTAAGGGCAACACTAGCGCCTTCGTCTAGTTTAGAGACGGCCTTAAAAGTAGCACCAATTTTAGAAAAGAAACTAATGAAATTTCCTGAAGTTGACTATACGTTAAGTCGTATGGGGCGTGCCGAAATCGGTGGTGCTCCAGAGCCAGTTAATAATATTGAAATTTATATTGGCTTAAAGCCGGTTAGTGAATGGACCAGCGCCAAAGATCGTTATGAATTACAGCGTTTGATGGAAATTGAATTAGAACAATTTCCGGGCTTGTTACTGAACTTCTCACAACCTATTGCTACCCGAGTTGATGAGCTGCTTTCAGGCGTTAAAGCACAGTTAGCGATTAAACTCTTTGGTGCTGATTTAGCTGTTCTTGCCGCAAAAGGTCAAGAAATAGCGGCGGTAATGAAAACGGTTGACGGAGCTCGTGATGTCGCTATGGAGCAAATTATTGGCGAGGCGCAGTTGGTGATTAAACCGAATAGGCAGCAATTGTCTCGGTTTGGACTTTCTGTTAGCGACGTTATGTCAGTGGTTAAAAATGGTATTGGTGGCACCACAGCAGGACAAGTCATTAATGGCAATGAACGTTATGATATTTATGTGCGTTTGCAAGAAAAAAGCCGAAATAGTCGTGATGCTATTGCGGAGTTACGCTTGCAGTCACCTACGGGGGCTTGGGTACGTTTAGGCGATATTGCTAATATTTCTCTAGAATCAGGGCCACCGCAAGTACGTCGTGATGATGTTCAACGTCGTGTGGTCATTCAAGCTAATGTACAAGGCCGAGATATGGGCAGTGTGGTTGCTGACATCCGCGCTGTTATTGAGGAGAATGTTGCATTACCTGCAGGTTACTCGGTGGCTATTGGCGGTCAATTTGAAAATCAGCAGCGAGCCCAAGCGCGTTTAGCGATTGTTTTACCTGTGTCATTAGGGTTAATTGCATTATTATTATATTTTGCCTTTGGCTCGACAGGCCAAGCCATGTTAATCCTGGTTAATGTGCCCTTAGCGATTATCGGTGGTGTATTTTCGTTATACATTTCAGGTCAGTATTTGTCAGTGCCTAGCTCTGTTGGTTTTATTACCTTATTTGGTGTTGCGGTGTTAAATGGCGTGGTGATGGTGGAGAGTATTAATCAGCGAATTCGAGATGGTTTGGCAACACCAATCGCTGTTTTTGAAGGTGCCACTTCACGCCTGCGTCCGGTATTAATGACGGCTATAACCTCTGCGTTGGGCTTAATTCCTATGCTAATGTCAAATGGGGTCGGTGCTGAAATTCAACGACCATTAGCTAGCGTTATTGTTGGCGGTTTAGTGACAGCAACCTTGCTGACTTTATTTGTTTTACCTGTGCTTTTTAGTTGGTTTTCAAAAACAAAAATAGCCAGTTTACAACGCTAGACTTTACCGATTAAAGATAAAGAATTATTGTTATAACATGAGCTTGTTAAGCTGGGTTCATGTTATGACTTTATTTTTAATATAAGCGTTAGTATCATTTAAGAGGTCAGTATGTCTCATTCTCACCGCCATTCTTATGGTCATTCTCATACTGCTAACGGTAAACTGACATTAGCGGTTTTTATTAATGTTTTATTGACGATTGTACAAATAGTGGGCGGCGTGCTTTCGGGGAGTTTATCGTTAATTGCTGATGCTTTGCATAATTTAAGTGATGCAGGCGCGATTGTTATTGCCATATTCGCTCGAAAAATTTCAGCAAAAAATGCTGATGAAAATATGACCTTTGGTTATCAAAGAGCAGAAATTATCGGGACATTAATTAACAGCATTACGCTTATTATTGTCGGCCTTTATCTTATTTATGAAGCCATAAGCAAATACTTTAGTCCGACTGAAATTAATGGCTGGTTAGTGATTTATATTGCAGGGATTGCATTGGTGATTGATATTGTGACAGCCGTATTAACCTACATGTCTGGTGCTAAAGATAGTATGAATTTACGGGCTGCTTTTATTCATAATGTTTCTGATGCCTTAGCGTCTGTTGCGGTCATTGTTGCCGGTATCTTGATTATACTTTATCAATGGTATGTTGTTGATATTGTTGCCACCATTTTAATTTCTATTTACGTGCTTTATCATGGCGGCTTACTTGCGCTTGAAAGTATTAAAATATTGATGCAAGCCGTGCCAGAAGCATGTGATATCAATGAGATTAAAGCTGATATTGAATTAAATTTATTTATCAGTAATGCGTATGATATTCATGTTTGGCAACTCGATGAACATAAATTTTTTTTAGAGTGTAAGCTGGAGCTTACCGCTGATACTGAGCAAGTTAATTTAGCCGAAATTAAGGGCATGTTAGAAAAAAAATATGCCATTAAACATTCGACCATTGAAGTGAGCCCGCAAGGAACTAGTATCGAAGCTAGCTGTTATTAAATTGCTTTCTCTTCGCTTATTAGCAGTAACTATTAACTATGTTAAATACGCTAGAGCCATAGAGAAGAAAACATACGGAATGAGAATTAACTATGATGAGTTTTGAAGAGATTGTTGCGAGCATCAATAATATTTTGTGGGGTGAAGGGCAACTGCTTATTTATGTCTTGCTGTTTGCCGGATTTTGGTTTTCTTACCAGTTAAAATTGGTGCAAATTTTTAACTTCCGTCATATGTTTTCTGTGATGAAAAACAGCGGAAAAGCAAATGATGACGAAACAGAAAATTCAGGAATAAGTTCTCTACAAGCGTTATTTATTGGCTTGTCAGCTCGCGTAGGGACCGGCAATTTAGCCGGTGTTGCGGTAGCAATATCACTTGGGGGGAGTGGTGCAATTTTTTGGATGTGGATGATCGCTTTACTCGGCATGGCGACAGGCTTTGCTGAAAGTATTTTAGGTCAGCTTTATAAAGTTAGTGATGACCAGAAAGAATACCGAGGTGGCCCCGCCTATTATATTCAACAAGGCCTTAACCAACGTTGGTTGGCTATTCTATTTTCACTCTGTTTATTCTTAGGTTATGGTTTTAGCTTTAGTGCGATGCAAGCCAATACCATTGCTGATTCGTTAAATCATGCTTTTAATATTCCAAGTATCTATTCCGGTGCGGTGATCACCCTGCTTGCTGGCGCCATTGTACTGGGTGGATTAAAGCGTATAGCACGCTTTGCTGAGCTAATTGTCCCTTTTATGGGGCTTGCCTTTATTTTAGTCGCCGTGACTATCACGCTGATGAATATATCGGCAGTACCCGCGATGTTATATGACATTATAAGCTCTGCTTTTGGCTTGCAAGAGGCTGGGGCTGGTATGTTAGGCGCTGCTATCAAAAATGGTATTCAACGCGGCTTATATTCTAACGAAGCTGGGGCCGGTAGTGTACCGCATGCTGCTGCTAGTGCTAGGCCAGTACCTAATCATCCCGTCACCCAAGGTTATGTGCAGATGTTAGGGGTATTCTTAGATACTATGGTGCTCTGTACTTGTACTGCGGTTATTATTTTGCTTGCTGATATCAATATTAGTGGCGAAATGGAAGGTATTCGTTTAACGCAAAATGCTATTACTCATCACTTAGGTGAAAATGGTGTTTATTTCGTTTCTGCGGCGATCAGTTTATTTGCTTTTACTTCGGTTGTTGCAAATTATGCTTATGCCGAAAGTAACTTGCACTTTTTTAAGCTTGATAACAAGATTGGTCGTAGCTTGTATACCGTCATGTATTTGGCCATGGTGTTTTGGGGAGCGAGCGCGAGTTTGAAACAAGTATGGAGTATGGCCGATGTTGCCTTAGGGCTTATGACTTTAGTTAATGTTGTCGCCATTGTTCAACTTACACCGACCATTGTTGCATTAACCCGTGACTATAATGCTAAGCGTAAAATTGAAAATGTCAGTGCCGCTAGTATGGAGTTTAAAAGCACGGATATTATTTTTCAAGGTAAAGTAGAACCGGGAATTTGGCATAAATAATACCCATTTTACTAAGTTTGTTCCCACTCAGTGAAATTTAAAGGTTTAGCGGCACAGGTTCACAGTTCCAGACTGGACCTAAGTACCTACGTCCCATGTAGGCAAGGCATTGATTGAAGATAATGGTTATTCTCGACAACTGCTCCTGCGTTGTTCTAATGACTCACATCCCTGTGAGAGCCTTATCGAAATCAATAACACGGCCTGTAAGTCTTTTAAAATCAACGCTGGTAAGCGCTGAGTGGAAAGAAACTTAATAAACTTGGTATAACATTATATAGTCATACTGAGGTGGCTTAGATATATTAAAGCTAGTGCTAACATTCGCTTTCTAATATCATGTCTTGCTAGGCATTTATTAATATTATAGCTTGCTATACAAGTTAGACTCTACGCTCTATAACGAACTTTAACCTGAGTACATTAGACTAATGAATGATTGCTAGTTTTAAATAATTTTCTATAATAATGATTTACCTTTGTTTTAAGAAAATAGTTGATTTATATCAAAAATCAAACCATAAGTAAGTGATAGAGTTACTTTTAACTTATCGTTAAATTTATTCTTTCACCTACCTTTGACTTTCGCTTTTGTGTAACTTACTCCTAAAACTTTAAATTACTCTTATTAAAAGGATAAGTTGTGACGTTTTCTGATATTTCTTTCAAAAACAAAATATTTCTCTTGCTGGCATTGCCACTTCTTGGCTTTATATGGTTAAGTACTTTAACCATCAAACAACACTATACTGCTAATCATGAGATGGAAAGCTTGGCTCAGTTGACTCGACTTTCCATCACTTATAGTGAACTTGTTCACGAATTACAAAAAGAGCGAGGAGCCACCGCTGGATATTTAGGCTCGAAAGGGCAAAGCTTCAGCAATGAACTCAATAAGCAACGTATCGCAAGCGATGTTAAAAAAACTAAGCGTAATGCTTTTTTAGCGATTAACAGCTTTGAACATGAGCTCATTATTGCATTAAATAAAGATATAGCGACAGAGCTAGCAAAACTTGATGCTATACGAACAAGAGTGAGTCGCTTAGATATAGATAGCGCAAAAGCGATTAGCTATTACACCAATCTTAATAGCAAGTTGTTGTCTGTTTCAACGCTGATTGCTGAACTCAGTACTGATGCTAATCTTACCAAGCAAACCATGGCATATTATAACTTTTTGCAAGGTAAGGAGCGTGCCGGCATTGAACGGGCGGTGATGAGTAATACTTTTGCTTTAGATGAATTTAAAACCGGTATATTTGTGCGGTTTATCTCCTTAGTCACTGAGCAAAATACTTATATGGCTAACTTCCTAGCGTCGACTAACGCTGAAAATATTCGCTATTATCAAGAAAAAATGTCTCATCCGGCCGCCAAGGAAGTGATAAAATTACGTAAGATAGCAGAGAATAGCAAGGCTGACTTTTCTGTTGATGCCGTCTATTGGTTTCAACAGGCAACACTGAGAATAGGGCAGTTGAAAGATGTTGAAGATAGAGTGGCTAATAATTTACTGACCTTAGCGGAAACTGCTCATACTAGAGCATTTAATGCCCTACTTTTTGATGTGATTACTACCGTCATTGTCTTATTTTTAGTGCTAATAATCACCATAGCCTCAATTAAAGATTTAACCTCGCGAGTAAATGAATTGACCCATGTATTGGGCATGGTACGTAATGAAAATGATCTATCAGTGCGAACAAAGCTACAAGGGAAGAGCGAGCTAGGACAAATATCTATTGCACTAAATCTCACCCTAGAGCAGTTTTCAAATACCATTAATGAAATTTCGAATGCTAGTTTAACTTTATCGGCCGCTGCCGAAGAAACCTCCACCACATGTGAATATAATGCTCAGACATTAATGGAACAGCAACAAGGAATAGGCGTTATAGCGGCTGCGGTCGAGCAACTGTCTGCAACAGTGAAAGAGGTTGCCAATAATACGCAAGTTACAGCAGATTCGACAAAAGAGGCTGATAGCCAAGCAAAAAGTGGTCTTGATGTGGTAAAAATATCTTATGACTCCATTGAAGTATTGTCTGCAGAAATTGACAGTTTAGCGCAAAAGATTAATAGCTTACATGCCAGTAGCAGCGATATAACTAAAGTGGTTGACGTTATTAAGTCGGTTGCAGAGCAAACAAATCTATTAGCGCTTAATGCTGCTATTGAAGCTGCAAGAGCAGGAGAGCAAGGCCGAGGCTTTGCTGTTGTTGCTGATGAAGTTCGAACCTTGGCTCAACGAACCCAAGAATCTACTTCGGAAATAGAAGCATTTATTGGCTCCTTACAGGCAGATGCTAGCGCTGCCCACCAAGTGATAGAAAATAGCCAACAAAAAGCTATTATAGCGGTTGAGAATTCAAAAAATGTTGAAAGTACCTTGCAAGAGATAACGGCAGCGATTGGTCATATTTTTTCCATGACAGAGCAAGTTGCTACTGCAATTGAAGAACAATCAGTGGTAACTCAAGATGTAGCACAGAACATTGTTGATATCGAACAAAAATCAACTGAGACAGCTGCTGGGGCTGCGCAGATAGCTGCAACAGCGAAAGAACAAGCTTACCTAGCAACCTCAATGCAGGATTTAGCAAGCGGGTTTCGTGTATAAATATGATGCTACGGATCAGTAATAAAAATAAACTCATTGTTAGCTTTGTTGCCTTGTTACTCGTTGGGCTATTAGCTTCAACAACGATGGCTTATTTCCATGTAAAAAACCGCTTAGAAGTTGCGATTCAACAAGAAATACAGCTGAAAGCAAATTTAGTCGCGGTTAAGTTAAATTATTTAACGCAAAAGACGATAGAGCAAGTCAATCACTTTGCTTTACATCTTGACTTGTCAGATGTTGAACTTGAACAACATCCGGGCTTTGAATACTTTTTGAAACGCCACCCTAATCATAATGGCTTAGAATATTTAGGCTATGTCATGGATTCAGACGGTTACTATGGCATAGCCAACTGGCAAGTGCCTGTTGGCTATGACCCCAGAAATCGTCCTTGGTATATTGAAGGTAAAAAAGCTAAAACAGCCAGGTTTGGTAAACCTTACATCAGTGTTGATAATGATAAGCAACCACTGCTAGCTGTAACATCACCAATAACACAACACGGCAAGTTTGTCGGTTTAGCCACCGCTCATCTTAAGTTCGATTATGTCTTAGCAGTACTAAGTGATATTGATCTGGGCATGGTCGGTAAGGCATTTTTAGTTGATCAGGACGGTAACGTTGATTTACCGAAAATACAAAATGTTGACTTAATTTGGCAGGATGAAGTCAAAAGTATTATTAAGCAGGATATTACCACCGGATTAAGAACAGCAACAAGCTCTTCAGAGCAGCTTTTCTATATAACAAATTCAATTGACCATATCGCTAGCCGTATTGTTTTTGCCGTACCTAAAGCCGCAATATCACAAAAAATTTACCAAGATACGCTGACGCTACTGATAAAGTTCTTGTTGATTTATATTGTGGTGATGTTTGCCTTGTATTTATCCAATCGGCATTTACTCGCTCCGCTTTTTAACTATCTTGAACTCGATAGTGTTACGCGTTTACCCAGTAAAAAGCACTTTAAACAACAAATTACTCAAGACTTTCTGCCATTTAATATTCCGGGTCGCTTGTTAATTATTAATATGGAAAACTTTAATCGTATTACTGCGGCATATCCGGCAACAACAGTTAATTTACTACAAAATAAAATAAAAGAGCGCATTCAATTGCAGTTAACCGAACGCTCCTTGCTTGGCAACTTTTCAGAGAGTCGTTATATCGCTTATTATCAGTTGAGCGAAGATGATAATAAGCAATTGCTAACGGCACTGACCTCAGCACTGTCTAAATTATACGAGGTGGCTGGAGGTGAAATTTATTGTAACTTTAGGATCGGTGTTTGTGACTTTCCTGAACACGGTAATGATATTGAAACTTTGATTGATAATGCGTTCTCAGCATTGTCCAGTATTAGTCGACAACAAAACAATACTTTTGCCGTTTTTACCCCCCAAATTAATCAGCAATTTAGTGATGTGCAGAAAATTCATAATGCCATGACAAAAGCGCTACATGCTGAAGAATTCACCATGGTTTATCAGCCCCAAATAAACCGTTTATCTGAAGAACTTTTTGCGGTTGAAGCTTTAGTTCGTTGGCACTCTAAAGCGCTGAATAGAACGGTTTCTCCGGTCGAGTTTATTCCTATTGCTGAATCTAATGGATTGATGGTGTCTTTAGGTGAAAATATTATTCGACAAGTGTTTAACCAAGTTGCGCAATGGAATAAACAGGGGCTAAATATTGCTAAAGTGAGTATCAATATTTCACCGCAACAGCTATTAGTTCATGGTTTTTATGATAATTTAATGCGCTGTATAAATGAATTTCAGGTTTTACCTAGTCAAATTGAGTTGGAAATCACTGAAACTTCATTATTACAAGACCCTAATGCCAGTATCGAGATCTTAAATAAACTGAGTCAGTGTGGATTTTCAATTGCCATTGATGATTTTGGTACCGGTTATTCATCATTAGAATATTTAAATACCATGCCGTTACACAAGTTAAAGATAGATCGTAGCTTTGTTATTGATCTGGATAAGAAAACGAAAAGTGCGGTGTTAGTTAAAACCATTATTGCCATGGCAAATAATCTCGGCCTCGAAGTGCTAGCTGAAGGCGTTGAAAATGAAGCTGAAGCTAATACCTTGCAAGCATTAGGTTGTGATAAAATTCAAGGTTATCTATATTCAAAACCTTTAAACGCAATAGATTTAGCTGCTTATATTGCCGTAAGACAAAATACTTAGGCTAGTGCGCTTAAAGGTAAAATGATGCTAGGCAATGCTAAATAGTCTTTCTTAATAAAATAATCCACTCGATAAGTTTTATTAAACAAATATTCTGTAATATAAAATATTAAAAATTACGATTTAGTGCTTTCAAGTAAGCGACGTTTTTCTATTGCCATTGGCGTAATTTCATTATGCAATTTCTTTTCTAAGCCAAGGGCAAAATATACTTCAGCCATCAGAAATAGCGGCCCGATAACCAAGCCCATAATGTCATCTAAAAATGCCGGTTTAGCTTTTTCGTAAATATGGCCAATAAATTGAATTATCCAGCCAATAATAAAGGTAGCTATGGCCAGCCAGAAGGCATATTCCATTGTCGACACTAAGCTAGCAAGGTAAATGTTAATGAGCACATAAATCAGCATGCCAAAGCCTAATTTCGCGTGTAAGGTAAAATAATAAACTACGCTGATGCTAAGTAGCACCATCGCAGGGGTAAAAGTTAGTACATTATCATCGATTGCAATGGTGATACTCTGTAAGCTCAGTAATAAGGTAATAGCCCATACGATAAGTGGTATGCCAATAAAATGAGTTTTAATATTATGTTTATTAAAATGCACACTTTTGTAGTTTGCGAGTTGTACTTCGACTGTTTTCATGACAGTGCCTTATTGTTATTTTGTTAAATATAATGGCAAGTAATGGTTAATATGTAAAGAGAGCTGACCAGTGTTAAATCGGCTTAAGGTGCTGTGTAATCTTGATTAGCAACGTTGAGTTGGCCAGCTGATTAACTTTATCGTATTGCAGTTATACGATCTTACTCATACAATAACGGCATTAGTTATTGAAAAAGTTAATATTATGTCTTCAGATAAATTAGGCTCTAGCCTTAATTATAAACGCCAAGAGCAAGGTTACCGTGATCGCGCATTAAAATTATATCCATGGGTATGTGGTCGCTGTGCGCGTGCGTTTGAATATTCCAATATTAAAGAGTTAACAGTGCATCATATGGACCATGATCATACGAACAATCCTAATGATGGTAGTAACTGGGAATTACTTTGCATCTATTGTCACGATAATGAACATGCCAAATATACCGAACATGCAAATTATCAAACAGAAGTTAAAGCTGGCGATAGTAATCAAGATACCGCAACATATAATCCATTTGCAGATTTAAAGTCATTATTGAAAAAGTAATGCTATAGGCTAACCCGATAAAAGGAATTGACAGTGGCAGGTTCGAGTTTATTAACATTAATTGATGACATAGCAACGGTACTCGATGATGTAGCTATTTTATCGAAAGTTGCAGCTAAAAAAACTGCTGGTGTGCTCGGTGATGATTTAGCGTTAAATGCCGAACAAGTCTCGGGTGTTAAAGCTGATAGAGAGTTGCCTGTTGTTTGGGCGGTTGCTAAAGGTTCTTTTTTAAATAAATTGATCTTAGTGCCTTCTGCTTTACTGATCAGTGCATTTATGCCGCCTTTGATCACGGTTTTATTAGTTATTGGTGGTTTATTTCTTTGTTTCGAAGGCTTTGAAAAGGTTTTTCATAAGTTTGTCCATAGCCAACAAGCATTGGCACAAGAACATCAAGCGGTGATTGAGGCAGTTAATAAAGAAAATGTCGATATTATTGCGCTTGAAAAAGAAAAAATTAAAGGCGCTATTCGTACTGACTTTATTCTTTCTGCAGAGATTGTTGTTATTGCACTTGGTTCGGTTAAAGAAGCGGCTTTTGAAACGCAAGTGATGGTTATTTCGGCTTTAGCTATTGCGATTACGGTCGGGGTTTACGGACTTGTGGCAGCGATCGTTAAGTTGGACGACCTAGGTCTATATTTACTGAGAAAGTCTGTGTCAGGTGGTTTTAATGCGCTGCAAAGGTCTATTGGACGTGGCCTATTGATTTTTGCGCCATTTTTAATGAAGCTATTGACTATTGTTGGCACTATCGCGATGTTTCTGGTCGGTGGTGGCATTATAGTACACAGTTTTTCATGGCTTAGTGAGCAGTTTCATCATCTTGAACATTGGGTCAGTCAGTACTTAGGTGCAGTATCAGAAATTACGTTACCGATATTACTTGATGGCATTACCGGAGTTATTGTTGGTGCTATGGTATTAGTGGCTGTTAATTTAGTATCTAGGTTGAAAAATCGTCAAGTCACCAGTAAATAATGACATCTTCAGATTGATTTAAAACAAGCTTTTCAAGTATCTAGCGTAAAAGTTACAAATTAGTTCACTTTAGCTATTGTTTTTTATTGCCATTGCCCAGAGTATATAGTTGAAGACAACAAAAAAGGTAGCAATATGAAAATTATCATTTCTGGACATCACGTTGAAATCACCGAAGGCATTAATCAAGCCGTTGAAAATAAATTTGCCAAAGTTGCTAAACATTTCCCTAGCCTAATGACCTTAGATGTCATTATTACCGTAGAGCCCAATGAGCAGAAACTAGAAGTTTCTACCAGTTATGAAGGAGCAACTGTTTCAGTTAATGCTGCTGATAAAGAATTATATGCAGCGATAGCGAGTGCCGCCAGTAAACTTGAAGCAGCATTAGCACATCGTAAAGGTGTATTGTCAGCTAAGCAAAAAAAGAAATATGAAGTCGAGCAGTCAGATGCCTTTGAAAGCGTTTAATTTTAACTTACAGATATTTTACAAAGAAAGGCCGTATTAACGGCCTTTTTTATATTTTCAAGAGACAGAAATAGTTAAACAAATGGCTATTTTAAGTCAGCTTGGCTTATTTACTTAACAATCCGCTGAAAGAATGGATATTTCGGTAATGTTTACGTAAAATAACGCTATTGGCTTTAGTTGAAAACACAATATAAAGCGTACTTTTATATCCCTCAAGGAATTCCATGAAAAAAACATTCGAGTTAACTCACCCTAAAATTAAAGTCGCTAGAATGGTTGAGTCAGTGAAACACGAAGTTAAAAAATACATAAAACGTGAGCGTAATAAATCGTTACCTGAAGATGCGGATTACTGGGATTTTGACTGTAAAATTGGTAAATCAGCAGCAACGGCTGATGTTATCCATGTTACGACGATTAACCAACAAGTAGATACGTTGGTGGCTGAAGGCGTAACCTCGTTTTATTTGGAAATATTGGTAAAGCCGGCTACTCGTTCATTTGAAGAGAAGTAGTCGTTAGCTTTAGCTGATGACAGTAAAAAGTATTGTGCCAATCGGAATCAAGTAACGGCAAGTAGCAAGTGCTTAATTCGATTGGTTTACGGCGATGAGTGTAATGATGCCTAATCGAGATTTTATCATCACCATCACCACCACACCTTCCTTAACACTTATACTTCCTTAATTTCCATTTTATTCGCAAATCAACGCTCACTACCTATACTTGCTTTACCGAATTTTCGGTAAATATAGGAGAGAGTAAATGAAACATTTCATAAAGCTTATTGGCTTTTGTTGCATACTCTTTGCCGTTTCTTCTCAAGCTGAACTTGAGATTTATAAAGACTATGATCTGAGTCGTGAAATTATTTCGATGACCACTGTGCGTATTGACCCTAACATGGAAGATATTTATCTAGCAGGACTTAGAGATAGTTGGGTTAAAGCCGTGCGGTTACAGAAAAAGTTAGGTTACATTAAAGACTGGAAAATATATGGCAGTGAATTGCCACAAAGTGGCCACTTTAATCTGGTTTTAATGGTGGTGTTTAACAGTAGTGCAGATTTAGAGCCGAACCAAGAAAAATACCAGGCTTTCATGAAAAGCTGGGGCAAGGTCAATCAAGATACTTCTCGGGAATTAACCAAAACTTATCCAAATGTTAGGACCTTAACTGGCGAATATAGGCTAAGAGAAATTATACTTAAGTAATAGTCAGGTTAATGTGTGATAAACCTAAAGTTTTAACTTTAGGTTTATACTAAACTTATTAGCATTGGTATTATCCCCATGACCATGCAAATCACGGCTTTAACATGACCTATTGACCGATCCTTGTCAGTAACCTATTAAACCATTAATATGAGCGACAGCACTCCGGCCAAGTGCACTCAGTGAGTAACCACCTTCAAGTACTGAAACAATGCGGCCTTGTGCGTATTTATCAGCGATATCTTTCAATTGATCGGTTACCCAACGATAATCTTCATCGACTAAACTTACTTGTGACATATCATCTTCAACATGGGCATCGAAACCGGCAGAAATAAAGATCATCTGTGGCTTAAATTTATTTAATGCCGGCAACCAAGTATCAAGGATAGCTTGACGAAAATCAGCACTTTTTGTTGTCGCATCTAATGGCGTGTTAATGATCGGAGGCTTTGTGCTTTCTTCTATTTCAAAAGGGAAAAAAGGATATTGATAGGTAGAGCAGAATAAATAGCCTTTTTTATTTTTAATAATATCTTCAGTGCCATTACCATGATGGACATCGAAATCGACAATTGCGACCCGTTTTAAGTTATATTTTTCTTTCGCGTATGCGGCAGCAATGGCAATATTGTTAAAAAAGCAAAAGCCCATGCCTTTGCCATATTCAGCGTGATGCCCTGGTGGTCGAGTCGCGCAGAATGCCGATGAAATCTGCTGTGACATGACAAGATCGACCGCATCTTTAGCAGCACCGGCTGAGAGCAAAGCGGCGTTAAGCGTGTTGGGGTTCATGATGGTATCATCATCAACACGGTAAGTACCTTCGCTTGGTGCATTGCTATATATTGACTCGATGTAGTCAGGATCGTGAGCTAAATAAAGTAGCTCTTTATCTATTGGCGTAGCATTAAATTGTCGCAGCACATAGTCTAAGCCACTGCGAATAAGCTGATCTTGAATAGCCGCCATACGTTCAGGTGCTTCAGGATGATATTCGCCCATATCGTGAGTTAGGCATTGGTGGTGACTGATAACGCCAACGGTCATAATGAGTTCCTTTATATATTACAGACTAAGTATCGGCTTACATTAGCGTACTTAGCGTTTAAAATTTATTTATCGCTAATAGAGACAAATCAGAGTGTATAAGCCAAACTGACTTCGTCATAATCGTCAGAAGGTTTTCTTAAGAAGCCTGCATTTTCAAATACTTTTAACATTGGGGCATTATCTCGTCGAACACAGGCGACTAACTGCTCTAAACCGCGAACTTTTGCAATGGCAATTAATTCAGACAGTAGGGCTTTTGCCATACCTTTACCACGCTTACTCTCTTTGATGACAAAAGCGACCTCAGCACTGTTACTTGCTTCAAGGTAATAATAACGAGCGACCGCTTGAATCGATTCACCTAGATGATCACGTTCGGTTAAGCATAATGCTAAGTCGACATGCTGATTGACACTGACTAAGTTACAAGACTTTTCCCGAGTCATTTGAGTCGCATGATGATTGTATCGCATCATTAAGGTTTCTTTATTGTGTGAATAGAAAAACTCTTGTAGTTTGCGTTCATCAGCAGGTGATAATGGTCGTAAAAAGTACTCTAAATCCGCAAAAGTAAAGCGCTTCATTTCTACTTTACCTAGCTCAGGTACCGATGTTGGCGTATTTTCTTGATATTCAGGTACCCAATAATGTTTACGCACATCTTTGAGTAATTGATCGCGAAATTTAGGGTGAGCAATACGGATCAACTCTAAGGTGCGTTCACGTATGCTTTTGCCTTGTAATGAGGCTATACCATATTCAGTGACCACATAAGAGACATGACCTCGAGATGTTACCACGCCACCGCCTTCAGTAATGTGCGCTACGATACGAGAAATCTTTCCATCTTTGGTTGTTGACGGTAGTGCAATTATGGGTTTGCCACCTTTACTCAATGAAGCACCACGAATGAAGTCGACTTGGCCACCAATGCCACTATAGAAATGATAGCCAATTGAATCTGCGACAACTTGACCGGTTAAGTCGACTTCAATCGCGCTGTTAATCGACACCATTTTTTCGTTGCGCGCTATGTTAACCGGTGAATTAACATGTTCGCTAGGGTAAAACTCAACATGTGGATTACCATCAACAAACTTGTATAAACGTCGAGTACCAACACAAAAACTTACTACGGTTTTGCCTTTATGAAAGGTTTTTTTACGGTTATTAATAGCACCTGAAAGCATTAAGTCGATAATACCATCAGAGAGCATTTCACTGTGCACGCCTAAGTCTTTGTGATTGGCTAAGTAACGTAACACGGCTGATGGAATATTACCCATGCCAATTTGAATCGTCGCACCGTCTTCAACCAACATGGCGACATATTGCCCAATTTGCTCAGTAACTTGATCAACTTCAGGCTCTGGCATTTCAGGTAAATATTGCTTAACGGTCATATGAGCATGTATTTGATTTAAATGCACAAAGCTATGGCCATTAGTTCGTGGCATTTTAGGATTAATTTGTGCAATAACGTATTTTGCTTTCTTTATTGCTGCTGAAACAATATCGACACTAACCCCCAATGAGCAATAACCATACTCATCTGGTGGACTGACCATGATCAGCGCAACATCCAAAGGCAGAATATTTTCATTAAACAACTTAGGAATTTCAGATAAAAATGACGGTGTGTAATCTGCACGTCCTTCATTGATAGCTCGGCGGATTTTTTCACCGCCAATAAAGAAGGCATTGACTTTAAATAAATCGCTATGCTGTTCCTCTGCCCAAACGTTGTCTGAAAGGGTAAGAATATGTACAGCTTCAATATCATGTAAACCAGCACTATTGGCAATAAGATCATCAATTAATGCATTGGGTACTGCAGCATTGGAGCCGATAAAAATTCGATTTCCTGATTTAAGGTATTGAGACCAATCGATAGAAGACTTTTGCTTTTTTTTCAATGGCATAATTTCTCTCTAATGTTTAGGTGTCATAGTATATGCTAACTAATATCAATGGTTATCAGTGTAATAGTTTCTTTATAACTTTTAATGAGTATGCTCTATTGAATAAGTTATTTTTTGATCATAGTCAAACCTTATAGGTGTTTAGTCGATGTTTAGCTTAAATAATCACTTAAAAGACTAGAATGATGCTATACAAAAGTTAGCTCTCGTTATTTATTGTGCATAAGAGCTTACGAACATGAGAAAAAATGAGTTAAGTTGATAGCAGTCTATTTTAGAGAGTTTTATGTCAGAATTGATGCAAATACGCTTAATGAAAGTATTTATTGTGGTGGGAATATCCTTACTTGTTCTTGGCCATTATTTACTTTCATATGCAGATCTTCCTGCCACAATGGGCGTTACCGGTATTATTATTTCTGCCAGCTGCATTGCCTTTGGCTTGATCTTTTCATTGCCAACAAAAATGTACTTAACGTTTTTGCTAATGAAACGAGAGCAAACCAATAAGCAAAGCAATGAAATAGAAAACAATGCGATAGAAAACAATGCGATAGAAAAAAATATGACAGAAAAGAGTAAAACGGAAAAAGAATAAAGTATTTTCGATATAACCAAGCTATAGCGAGTTACCAGCTCGGTAGGCATACATTATGAAAAAGCTCAACAAAAGTTGAGCTTAATTCTGTTTACTGACGCTCATTGTCTGCAAGTGATAATCGTCAGCAGTTAATAACCGTATTTACCGGCAATCTTAATTGTTATTAACCAAAAATATTGCGCATTAATGTGATGGCTTGATCAACAGTTTTACCGCCTTTGACACTGTTTACTATCGTGCTGCGCATATTAATAATAAATTCAGGAAGGTCTTCGGCAGCAAAAGCCTTATCAACAATCGCCTCAGCTGACTCTTGACTACGCTTCATTGCTTTAGCGACACCTATTTTTACTTTTTTGGGCTTATCTCGCATGCGAACATAGTTTGAATTTTCTGCTAAACTACTGTCAGCAAACAAAAATAGATCAATCAACATGGCACGGTTTTGCCAAAGCTGTAGCTCACTTTCATCACTTGGCATGTCACTACGCCACCATTGTGTGCTTCTAATAGTGACTATCATCTCGTGCCAATAATCATCAAAGCTTTGGTTGTTTAATTTTACCAGACCTAAGCCTTGTGAAAGTGTATCTATTTTGCCACTGGTTAAGGCAATAAATTGATCCGGTCTACGTAATGCTAATAAACGTGTCGCGGCACTTAATGGCGCTTTTTCGCCATCGGTATGTGTGCTGAAAATAGCTTGATAAGTTTGTACAAAGTTTTCATAATCAGCTAAATCAACATCGCCAGTTAGCGGGATATAAGCCAGCGCGCTATCAAAAGCTTCAGGGTGAGATTTTAATAATTGATGAAATGTTTTCGCACCGCGTGTGCCTGCAAACCACTCAACATCAAAGTCATAAACACTGATGTCATGCTGTGATGTATGTTTACCAGCAAAAGCTAATCTGTCTTCTTCAATCATGTCTGCTAGGTTATTGCTGCGTACATTCGCAATATAGTCTAACAATCTCAGTCTTTCAGGTAATGCTTGTAAGTTTGATGCTGCTTGGATAAAACCAACAAATATAGGCCAAGGAATGACACGAGCCAATTTTAATTGGCAAGCACTAACACCAGTAGATAATGTTTCTTGTAGTTTCTTTAACGGCTTCTCTTGGCTAGGCTCTAATAAATCGCGATTAACGTCGTGTAAACAAATTCGATGTAACTCACCGCACCAGTTAAGAAAATTATCAGGATGATTTTCAACTTTCACAGCCATTAAATTAAGACTAAGGTCAGCAACAAACGATAAAGCATTTTGATAAATAGTTTGTTCGGTAGCACTAAGCGACATGGCGTTAGGAGAGGTAAGCAATTTTCTCATGAAACAAGGATTTCCGACGGTAAAAATATAAAAATAGGGCGGCATGATACGTGTAAAATCGTCTAACGCAAGCGATAAAGCCTAATTAAGCAGATAAAGTCTGAACTGGTGGCTTAAGCAACAATTTTTGTTGGCATATTCAACAGGTAAGCTGGGCTTGATGGCCGTGATAAGTTATTTATAAAGTCAGCGGTGACAAATGTGAAATAACTTTTCACTTGCAAGGATAGAATAAAGGGGATGATTTTAGATGTAATATAGTGCGTTTATTTTGCCATTTGAGCAGAAAAGTTCATCATAAAGACTCATTATTCAGCGTTGCTTTATATGTGATGGAAAAAAGGCGCCAACTTGATTGGCGCCCAGTAAAACTTAGCCTTTTCTCTTTCTAGGTTTTACTATTTCTACTTTATTAGACTCTTTTTTCAGTTTACGTTTTTCTTTTAACGTTAATACGGGTTTTTTCTTTTCATTTTTAGACATTTTTTCACCTAATAATAAATAACAGATTAATAACGCGTTTTTCAAAACTAAAAATCATAGCAACAAAGCAAACAATTCACCTCCTTAACGATTCTCTTGGTTAAATTCCCACGTTTATCTGTTTATTAAAGTGGGTAGAGTCACTTTATTGATAAACGAACCTACGCTAGTAATTTATTTATTAGCGATTTAAGCATCAAAGGCTTTTCTTTTAGCCGTTGTGTGCTTATTTGACAGCCATGCCTGTGGTAATTGGCAGGTTACAAGCTTTTAAAAATACAATTTTTAATTATATCAAGATGATTAAATTCACTTTAATCAAGGCGATAGCATATCAACCAGTAAAGGATTTAATTATAAAATTATAGCTAAAATGTATAGGAGAAAATCTGTGTAAACAGATGGGCGAAAGCTCGCCCAGTTAAGCGGGGAATTTTAGGGCGAAGCTCCCTGAAAATAAATAATAAAGTAATATCATTGGCGTTTTCATAGCTCCAATATAGCAGCTTAAATAATAACTTCAAGCCCCTTTAACTTAACTTTATTTAATCAAATAATGCTATTATTCAAAAAATAATTATCACTTTTAATTAACCGTGATTTAATAGGTTTTAATATAAAAATAATGAATTAATTTTATTATTAGTTTAGGGCGTTATGTTAGCTAAGGTGCTTGGGTGAATTTTTCATCTTGTTCTTTTACATAGAAATAAGTACTCTGACTGCTCTGGTATGACCTCTGCTAGGATTGTTTGCAGAAATTTAAGTTTATAAAGCTCGTTAATAATTTGGGAATAAGTATTAATGCAACAAAAGTCAATTTTTATTGCTGATAATGAGCATCAACTTCATTTAAGGCACATTTGGACAAAGCCCGGTGGCGTGCCCATTTTTATGTTGCACGGTTTAATTGAAAATGGACTTATTTTTTATACTGAGAAAGGCAAAGGCTTGGCTTGTTACCTTGCTGAGCAAGGCTTTGATGTTTATGTCGCAGATCTTCGCGGTAGAGGTCAAAGCACACCAACGATTGATCATAGATCGTCGTTTGGACAATTTGAAGCGATCACCCGAGATATCCCACTATTTTTAGAAAAAATTCAACAATTAAATAAGCAAAAAATGCACCTCATTGCCCACTCATGGGGTGGTGTACTATTGACGAGTTTTTTATCACGTTATCCGCACTGGCTTGACAAGGTGCGTAGCAAAACCTGTTTTGGCACTAAGCGAGTAGTAACCGCAAAAACCTTTGAAGCTTACTTTAAGTTAGGTTTTATGTGGCGTTATGTCGCACCATTATTGGCAAAAAATTTAGGTTATTTTGATGCTAAAAAATTTCGCTTTGGCTCAGATAGTGAAACGAAACAGTCATTGAAGGAGAGTATTGTCTGGGTCAAGCCCGGGCCGTGGCGTGATCTGTATGATAGTTTTGATTATTTTAGTGCTGCACAAGCTCTCAACTGGCCACCCACTTGGCACTTTACCGGGATTAAAGACCATGCACTAGGACACCAACAAGATGTTGAACTATTTATTGCTGAGTGCGGCAATAGTAAGGCAAAATTTTCAGTGTTATCAAAACAAGCAGGCAACCTTGTTGATTATGATCATATTGATATTTTAACTCACCCCAAGAGCGTTAATGATCACTTTCCTCAGTTGGCGACTTGGTTACAGCAACAGCGTTAATTTGATTGCTTATTTAACTGGTCCTCAGTAACGACTGCTACATCTAATGGTCGGTTTCTATTATATGACTTCATCATCGGTTTTCATGGCTTCAATATTGATAATATTGGAGCGATTTAAAGTGATTTTAAAGCGCTGTATCTCCTGTTGGTATTGCTTATCTGTTTGCATTAAAACGACATTTATTTGATAACGACGTTCAACCGCTTGTTTGGTTATTTTACTGCCATCTAATGAATATAAGCGGCCTTCACCTTTTTTTAAAAATCGAATAAAGGGCGTTAAATTAAAATATATACGTTGTTGAATTTCATCGTAGCCAGGTAAAAAGCTTTTTACATTAACTTTAGTATCGCTGCGAAAGTGCAGTAGTTGTGCCGCTTGTTTATTTTGTTGGCGCCGAGTTTGAAATAACTTATCTACTAGTTTAGGCAAATCTTTATTACGAATATATTCAAGCCAGATAGTTTGGCTCGCTACTCGACTTTTGTTGACGCTATTACTATAAATGTTTCGCCATTTAGGCAAACCTTTTTGAATACTGCGCCAAATAACACGGGTAATGTCTTCTTTGAATATTTCCCTTAAACCATAAATAACCCCTAACATACCAACTAATGCGATGGTGACTTCGGTAAAGTTTGCTCGAGCATTTAATACCAGCATCATCACAAAGGTCATGATGATGGCGGTAACGGTACCGCGCACAACGCGCTTTAAATTGCTATTAAGGTTTTTAACTTCTTTTTGAAAGACAACGCCGTATTCAATTAATCGTTGCAATAAACGCATTTTATTGGTGATACGGTTGGGGTCTTCCAAAGTAACTTGCGAGTTATATTGATTTTCTTCTCGATATTCATTTTCGCTACGACAGAGCGCAAGTAAAAAGTTTCTTTCCGTGGTGAAATCACTATTTTTTGGGCCACGAGATAGAAGTTTTAAAAATGATTGCTCCACTTGCCAGCTGAGGTAGTTATCAGCATTCTCAAAAAATGATTTAAGCTTTTGATCAGGTGGGGTATACCTCCTTAGCTTTTTAAGCAATGCTGATATTTGTTCTGCTAAAACAATGGCTTGAGGGTAAAATTCGTCGCTTTCTCTTAATTTAATCGTTTGTTTTATATCGGTATCTAAAGCGATACGAATTTGATAAGAAAACAAATTAAGGTTTAAACGATAATCACTTTGTTGACCTTTTTTTTGACTGATAAATCGGCTTCGTACTAAAGGTAGATGCAATTGATCGGAGTAATAGGCACTGTGGCTTTGTATGCTACTATGAAAATAATGTTCTTCTGTTAAAGTTTTAGAGCTAATGCCCATTTCATTAGGTAAAGAAAAATAAAGATCAAGTCTTTGATGGTCACTGGGCAATAACTGGTAACTGACTTTTATAGAGAGATTTTCGTCTTGGGTGAGTTTTATGTTATTCACTTATATTGCCTGTTCCTTATCAATAGTATTGCTAAGCATAAGCACTGTAGTAGGATTAAACTTAAATTATCAATATAGCTGGGTAGTTTACGCTTATGCTTTAGATAAACTTACGCTATTTCAATTAAATAATAAATGGTATGACAAAGAAAAAATTTTTCTCCTAGTCGTTTTTGCTAAACTATAGTCAAATTTCTCAATTTGCTGGTATTTAAGAATAATAAAGGCTAATGAGCTGATTATGTGCTCTAAGGCTAATTTTATTTTGTCATATCTAGCATTTAAACTTGACATTAAACGACTGCAATTTAAAATTATTACTTGGCTATATCAATCGGTACATTAAGTTGATTTTAATGACATCGAAGCATGATATTAATGGTCAGTTTCACAGATAACATGGGTTATTTCTTTTCTACAGGTATCTGAGCCATATTTAGCTTTACTCCTCTGCGAACTGATATAATTTTATCCCGAAGTTTGGCAAATTCCTGCCTGATTTAAGCTATATTTCCTAGGCAATGGAGTTTTATGCAAAATAACGTTTCTGAAATTTTTCAATATTCCAATGAAAGTTTACTTACTGTCGCTGAACATGACCCATGGTTAGTACTCTTGTCAATTTCAATTGCGATATTTGCATCTTTTATGGGCTTTCAAGTGGCCTCTCAAGCGGCAAACCGTCCTGTTGTTGGTAAACATATTTCGTTATTGCTTGGTAGTTTTGCCTTAGGTGGTGGTGTTTGGTCAATGCACTTTATTGGTATGTTAGCACTTGAGCTGTGTACCGATGTTTCATACAAGTTTGATTTAACTGCACTTTCAGTATTGCCTGCTATCGCTGCTTCTTGGGTAGCGTTAAACCTCATCACCCGTGATAACTTAAAAGCGCTTCAATTAATTATTGGTGGAATATTAGTGGGTGCCGGTATTGGTACTATGCACTATGTGGGCATGGCTGCTATGGAAATGGCGGTATTGCTTCGCTATGACTTATTAATGTTTTGTATTTCGATATTAGTGGCAGTGATATTGGCTATTTTGTCGCTTTGGATAAGCTTTGGTCTTGGCCAGTTGGGTAAAACTGATCAGGGGCGAACAGCAAAAATGTTGATTTCAAGTTGTGTCATGGGAGCAGCAATATCAGGTATGCATTATACGGGTATGTCTGCCGCACGCTTTGTTTTACCTCCCGGGTTTGAAATATCTCAGCAAACCAACCAAATATCTTGGTATTTAGCTTTTGGTATAACGGTAATTACCGTGTTTATTATTGGCCTAGTGTTAGCTGCCAATTTAGTCTTTGGCTATAAAGATAGGTCTGCTATTGCTATTCGTAATGAAAAGCGACTTATGGCGACCATGGATACTGCAGTTGACGGCATTATTACGATTAATGCAAGTGGTATTATCATTAGCGTAAATAAGGCGGTAACAACCATTTTAGGTTGGCAAGAAACAGAGTTGCTCGGTAATAATGTCAGTATGATTGTGCCAGCACCATTTAAGCATCATCACGACCAATATCTTAAAAACTATATAAAAACCCGTATTGCGAAAATTATCGGTACTGGCCGTGAAGTCGAAGCTATTGCCAAGTGTGGCGAAGAAATCCCAGTACGTCTAGGTATTGGCCATGTTGAGTTTAATAATGAACATATGTTTGTTGCCTTTATTTCAGACTTGCGTGAACGCAGAGAAATGGAAGCAGAGCTAAGAAAGAACGAAGCTCGAATTCGCGCCTTATTGACCAATATTCCCGGTATTGCTTATCGCTGTATTGATCATCCAGGTTGGCCTAATTTGTTTATCAATGATGAAGTTGAAAAAGTATTAGGCTATCCCGCGGTTGATTTTCTATTACCGGCGCCCAAACGTAGTTTGGGCGACTTTATTCATCCTGATGATATACATATCATTGAAGAAACTAATTTGCGTGCTTCCAAAGGCTATCAAATTGAATTTAGATTTGTTGATCGCTACGGTACGATAAAATGGATGTTGGGGTATGGTCGAGCAATAAAAGAAGAAGGTAGCAGTGACTATTATTTAGATGGTTTTATCATGGATATTAGCGATCGTAAAAAGATGGAGTCAGAGCTTATTTCAGCAAAAGAAATTGCTGAAAATGCTGCTGAATCACGCTCTGCTTTCTTAGCTAATATGAGTCATGAAATTCGCACGCCGATGAACGCGGTGATCGGTTTTAGTGATATCTTATTAGATGATGAGCTGAGTGATAGCCAGCGCAAACATCTAAATACCATTAATCAATCGGCGAAATCCTTATTACATATTCTTAATGATGTCCTTGACAGTGCTAAATTAGATAAAGGCAAATTTCAACTTGAATACCGCGACTTCTCATTGGTTGAAGAAGTCGATGCAGTGGTTTCTACTTTATGGCTACAAGCGCAGAATAAGGGCTTAGAACTTGCGTTAAATATTCATGCTGATGTTCAAGGGTATTATAACGGCGTGCCAGATCGTATTCGCCAAGTGCTGACCAACTTAATTGGCAATGCTATTAAGTTTACTGAACACGGAAAAGTCAGCATTGAGATTAGCAACTCTGCCAATCAGTCGGTGACATTTATTATTAAAGATAGTGGTATTGGAATGACCGCATCACAATTGGAAACAATATTTGATGCCTTCGCCCAAGCAGATGAATCAATGAGTCGACGTTTTGGTGGTACAGGCTTAGGAACGACAATCAGTAAGCAACTGGTTGAGTTGATGGAAGGGAGTATATCAGCAACAAGTGTTGAAGGTGAAGGCACTGAGTTTACCTTTAAATTACCTTTGAAACCTGTGGTAGCATCGACACAAAGCAATATCGTGCAAAAACCTCGTACTTTACCTGAATTACATATTCTGGTCGTGGATGATATTGATCATAATATCGACTTATTAACCTTATTACTTAAACGCCACGGTCATAAAGTTATCGAAGCGCGCGATGGCGAACAAGCATTATTGCAAATGAAAAACAATATGCTTGATGTTGTTTTGATGGATATTCAGATGCCAGTAATGGATGGCTTAACAGCGGCTAAATTACGTCGGAAATTTGAAGCTGAGAATAAGTTAATTAAGTTGCCAATTATCGCACTTACCGCCAGTGTTTTGCCGCGAGATAGGTTATCAGCGGAACAAGCTGGTATGGATGGTTTTGCCAATAAACCTATTGACATGCAGCAGCTTAACAATGAAATTTCTAATGTTTTAGCATTAGGCAATGAGCCCATAATTGAGCCAGAGCATGTTGATAAATCGACACTGATTATCGATGTTGAAAAAGGTATAGCACTGTGGGGTTCAAAAACCAGTCTTTTCGCTGAAATCTCTCGCTTTATTAAGCAAGCAGAAAGAGAAATACTTCAGCTTGAGAGCTTACTTGAACAGCAAGAATTTCAACAGTTGCAACAACAGTGTCATAAATTTAAAGGAGGGGCAGGCAATCTTGCGTTAAACCGTTTTATGACTATTTTTGATGCCTTAGAGCAGTCAAGCCATAGCCAAGACATTGATGCTAGTACCGCTAATATCGGTAAAGTTATTACTGAATTTCATGTGATTAAAAATTGTGTCAGTAATATGAGTTCTAAACAAAAAGTACTGCCAACGTTAGAGCATGAGCATAGTGAAGCTAGCCTCAATAGCGTGTTAGCTATTTTGCTGAAACTTGCCCCTTATGTGAATAATAATGAGTTTAATGAAGCCTTGCTAGAAGAGCTTTACGGATTTTCTGCTATAAAACCAATTGAAATCGATGCCATTATTGATTCATGTAATAATTTTGAATTTTCTCAAGCATCTGAGCAAATCAAAGAACTGATAGCTGCTATAAAACCAACATTGTAGAGTTGGGGCAAGGAGAGGGTAAATGCGAAAGAATAAAGCAAGTGTGTTAATTGTTGATGACGAACCGACTAACTTGCGTGTTTTGAATCAAATACTTAATGATAGCTATAAGCTTATTTTTGCTAAAAGTGGTCAGGAAGCATTAACGTTAGTTGAGAAAGAAGCGCCTGACTTAATATTATTAGACGTTATGATGCCAGGGTTAACCGGCTATGAAGTTTGTGAACACTTGAAGAAAAACCCTAAATTTAAGTCAATCCCCGTAATATTTATTACGGCATTGAGTGACCCTGATGATGAAGCTAAAGGTTTAAACCTTGGCGCTGTTGACTATATCTCTAAACCTATTTCACCCGCTGTAGTGAAAGCAAGAGTAAAAACTCATTTATCTTTAGTCGATGCCGAGGAGCTTCGAAGAACGCGATTACAAGTGATTCAGCGTCTTGGCCGAGCATCTGAATATAAAGATAACGAAACTGGTATGCATGTTATGCGTATGAGTCATTATGCGCGCATTATTGCCTTAGATTACGGTTTTTCAAAAGCAGAGGCAGATAACTTATTCAATGCTGCACCTATGCATGATATTGGTAAAATTGGTATTCCGGATAGCATTATGCTTAAGCCCGGTAAACTCACGACAGAAGAGTTTGCAATTATGAAAAAACATCCAGAAATTGGTGCAGAAATTTTAGGTGATTCTGATTCAGACTTGATTGAATTAGCAAAGCTAGTGTCAATGACCCATCATGAAAAATGGGATGGCACTGGTTATCCAAAGCAATTAAAAGGCACTGAGATTCCAATTGAAGGCCGTATCGTTGCCTTAGCGGATGTCTTTGATGCCTTGACCAGTGTTAGACCTTATAAAGATGCATGGTCAATTTCAAAAGCAATGGAATTTATTCATAGTGAAAAAAATAAGCATTTTGATCCACAATTAGTCGAGATATTTGAGCAACAAATAGAGCAGATCATTGATATCAAAGAACGCTGGAAAGATTAAACTATCTTTATTTAAATTTATCTTCGATAGATTAGCTAGCGTAAAGTCGTTAACTTTAATCTAATAAAATGCCAAGTAAGGTACTCGATATGAAAATGGTTTATAGCAACGAAAGCTTATTTTTGGTTAATAATATTAAAAACATTATTGAGGCGGCGGGTATTGTTACTTTCCTGAAAAATGAATTTACCCAAGGGGCTGTAGGTGAAGTGTCAGTTTTTGATTGCTGGCCAGAAATATGGGTACTTGAAAATAGTGATTATGAGAAAGCCCTGGCTGTCATCGCTAATGTACAAAAATTGCTCAGCATGGATGATTGGATTTGCAATAAATGTGGTGAAAAAAATCATGCCTCATTTGAAGTCTGCTGGCAATGCCAACATGAGCAAGCATAGTAAGGTTTGGAGCAATACGAATGCGTAATAAATATCACGCATTGGCTGATATATTTCGACCGTTATCATTAACGTTAGCGGTAATTGTTAACAAGTTAACTAGATTTTAGTACTGAATTTTTTAAATTAGTGTTTTATTTATATACATGATATCAATTTATAGCGTATATTTATCGGTTGATGATGGGTCGCTTGTATAAAATGGAATTTATAAAATGCTGATAGTTAATCGAAAACCTATTCTTAATCTCTTTATTCCCAGCTACTTTATCTTAGAGTTGCTTTCGCTGGGTCAAGCCTACGCGCAAGATTCGATAGCAAGCTATGCTGAATTAGCAGACTCATTGCCCGTTAATAAAGGGCTACTAGAAGGGCTTAACAGTAACCCGCAATTTCTTATTTTGATAATTATTGCCTTAGTACTCATTCTTTGTGTGGTTATTATGCTGTCTATTCTTCATCATCGTAAGTTAACAAGACAAATAGTTTTATCGATGAAAGATGAATTAACCGGGGTGTTTTGTCGAAACTATTTAAAAATGTACTTACCCGCTTTACAATCACGATTTGAGCGAGAGCCAAACCCTGAATTATCTTTAGGGGTGTTAATTATTGATTGTGATGATTTTAAATTTATAAATGATACTTTTGGCCATGCAGGTGGTGATAAAGCCTTAAAAGCCATTGTTAACAAAATATCATCTCAGATCAGAGAGCATGATCTATTGCTACGTTGGGGAGGAGATGAATTTGTCTTAGTTTGCGAGTCGGTTAGCCAAATACAACTTCGTGAGCTTGCTGAGAGAATTATTGCTAGCATCAGTGATATGTTTATAGCATATGAGCAAGCAACACTCTCTGTAACAGTATCTGCCGGTTATGCTTTACATGATAAAATTAAAGATTTTGACTTTGATGGCTTAATTAATGCCGCTGATGAATATTTATTGTTGACGAAAAAAGCAGGGAAAAATAATTATTTAGGAAGAAAAAAAGCTAATTTAGCCGGTAATCATTTCTTAAATACTTTTGCTAAACGCTAAATACCAAGGCAGTATGTCGAGTTGATATGTAATAAAGCAATAGTGTTGATAAATAATGCGTAAATCAGATAAAAAACTCGATAATCAAATTATTAAAGCCTTAACTGAGGTTTGCCATCACGCCTTAGAAGATATTGATGGCTTTCAATGGCTAACGCATACGGTTAATTTTGATAACTTTCCACAAAGTTTAAAAGTTGTTTGTGTATTTGATAGCAACAGCTCGTTAACTGATTATGAAAAATCAGAGGCTAATCATTATTTGACGACACTTATTGCTAGCAAGCTGACAAGTATTGGTCTTGCACTGAACAATATTAACAACCAAGTTGAGCTTGATAGCGAAGAGAACTGCCGTCTTTATCATGCCGGTAATTGGCACAAAAGACTTTCTTGACGGGGACTACTTGCTAGTGATTATTAACTGTCAGCGCTTTATTTACAGGCTGCTAAATAGCGATAATGCGATTGCACACATGATTAAGCCCACCACTATATCAATAGCTCTTTTCACTTTCGCTTGATTAAGCCAAGGTGACATTTTCGCTGCCGCACCAGCTAAGCTATAAAACCAAATTATCGACGCTAACATAGTACCTACGGCAAAAGCTATCCGTTCATTACCTTGAAACTGACCACCAACACTGCCTAATATCATTACTGTATCAAGATAGACATGTGGGTTTAGTAATGTTACCGATAATGTTGAAACAATAACGAGCCAAGGTTTTTTGTCGAGTGCAGAGCTTGCTTGCTGATTACTGTCATAGTTGTTCTGCCACACTTGGCGAAATGATAAGCTAGCGTAAGCCAATAAAAAAGTGATGCCGCCCCAGGAAATAACCGTAACTAAGGTCGGTGATGTGGCGATTAGCTTTGCACCACCAAAAACCCCTAGAGCAATAAGAACGACATCACAAAACATGCAAATTGAGGCCGCTAAAAAATGATGATGTCGCTTGATAGCATGATTCAGTACATGAGCATTTTGAGCGCCGATCGGAATAATCATACCAGCACCTAGAAAAAGGCCTTGTAGCAAGGGTGAAAACATTTTTTGCTCCTAAATAAACTTGTGCAGAATAAGGTCGCTAATGTAACCAAACAAACACTATAAGTATAATTAATGCTTTTTATCTTTGATTAGTTTTGCTAATGTTGATGTTGGTTGAATATAGATAAATAGGAATAACGCACCTTGCTGGATTACAAGTTATTGCACGCATTGAGCGTAGTGGTCGATGAGCAAAATTTTGATAAAGCCGCATCGGTATTGGCCATTACGCAATCTGCTGTTTCTCAACGTATAAAAAGTTTAGAGCAAACTATAGGGCAACCGGTCTTAGTGCGAGCGCAACCTTTAGTCGCTACCGCGATTGGCAAAAAGCTACTTGGCCATTACCAACAAGTTAAATTGCTAGAACAAGATATTCTGCCAGATATTTCAGGCAATAATAAAAATGAAACTATCACCGCCAGTATTGCCAGTAATGCCGATAGTTTAGCAACTTGGTTAATTAGCGCTATTGGCGACGTTTGCCATCACTATAACGTGTCGGTAAATTTTCGACTTTCAGATGAAAACAGAAGCATTAATTATTTAAAAGATGGTGAAGTATTTGGTGCCATTAGCACACATGACAGCGCTTTGCCGGGTTGTACCTTTGAAAAGCTCGGCGATATGCAATATCTATTAGTAGCAGCGCCTAACTTTGTTAAACATTACTTTCCTCATGGTATTAATGAGCAAGCATTAGCCCGAGCTCCAGCCGTTGCTTATGATCAAAAAGATGATATGCACATCAAATATATTGAAAAAACTTTTGGTTTAAAAAGCGGCTCGTATCCTTGTCATACGGTACGTTCATCGGAAGCTTTTGTTGGCTTTGCAAAACAAGGCCTAGCGTATTGCTTGATCCCTCAATTGCAAATACAGCAAGAGCTTAATAATGGGCAGCTGATTAATTTAATGCCTGAAAATACGATCACTAGAACACTATACTGGCATCATTGGGTGTTATTAAAAGGGGTATTTAAACAACTTTCAATGGCGATAATCAATCGTGCGCAACAAGCATTGAATAATCAATAAGCCTTATTTACAAAACGACTTACCGTTAGAAAGATAATAATTAGGAGTACAACATGAGCAACTTGCACGTGAGAGCGGCAACCGCAGGAGACGCCGGTATTTTATTTACCTTTATTAAAGATCTCGCTATTTATGAAAAAGCCGAAGATGAAGTTTTAGCCACGAAACGGACCATTAGAGATACTATTTTTGCTGATGATAGCCATGTCTTCGCGTTAATATGCGAGCTTGATGGCGTTGCTATTGGCTGCGCAATTTACTTTTTTAATTATTCCACTTGGCTAGCCAAATCAGGCCTATATTTAGAAGACCTATACGTAATGCCAGAATATCGTGGCAAGGGCGCAGGGGTAAAACTGTTAAAAGCACTGGCTAACATTGCGCAAGAGAAAGACTGTGCACGCTTTGAGTGGAGCTGTTTGGATTGGAATACACCTTCTCGGGAGTTTTATCACTCATTAGGTGCTATTGCACAAGAAGAGTGGGTTGGTTATCGCATGACAGGTAAAACGCTTAATGATTTTGCAGCTGATCTGACTGAATAACGCTAACGCCCATTTGAGGATTTTTGGCATAGGCTAACATCGCATTTGCCACTTTTTCTGCTTGAATAACTTGATACTTCTTTGGAATGATAAAGGCTAAAGCATGCATTAAAATTGCACCAACTTGCTCACCGAGGCGATGCTCTTGCCGTTGCCCCGATAACATTGATGGGCGAAATATGCCTAAATGTTGATAACCAATAGCGCGTAAACTTGTCTCAACTCTACCTTTAACTTGATTATAGAACAGGCGAGATGACTGGTTTGCAGCCATGGCAGTAACAATGGCAAATAATGAAGAATGTTGGCGATAAAAGTGTTCGGCAATCATTAAAGGATAATGATAATCCACTTCGGTAAAAGCGGCTTTAGAGCCGGCTTTTTTTATTGTGCTACCCAGGGTACAAAATATATCATCAATAGCGGGGAAGCCATTGCCAGCAAAGGTTGCTCTAACGCTAGATTGACCAGTTTCCTGAGCTGCCAATTCAGTTGCTAGTTGCTGAAAATCTACCTGCCATTGTATCAGCTTAGGATGCGTAAAAGTCAGTGGTTTACGTACTAAGGCAATAACTTTACTATAGCTTGAACTCGCCAATAGTTGCGTTAACAAGTGTTGGCCAATTAAGCCACTGGCACCAACAATTAAAGCAACCTTAGCTTTTTCTATCGCGTTAGCACTCGTCGTTTTGTTAATCACTTTTCTCCTTAATTATACCAAGTTTATTAAGTTTGTTCCCTAAGGGGGATTTTAAAAGGCTTACAAGCCGTGTTATTGATTTCGATAAGGTTCTCACAGCGATGTGAGTCATTAGAACAACGCAGGAGCAGTTGTCGAGAATTACCATTATCTTCAACCAATGCCTTGCCTACATGGATGTCGGTACTTAGCTTCAGTCTGGAATTATGAACCTGTGCCGCTAAACCTTTTAGATTTCACTGAGTGAGAAGAAACTTAGTAAAATTGGTATTAGTAGATCCAGTATCCGTATTATTAGGCCTGATCGCACTAAAATTCAATCATAGCGTTATTAAAAAGCTCGTTAACTGCTTATGAGTTAGCGAGCTCTTATTTGACTTGTTACTACGTGAATGTTTTAAACCGAGCGACTGTTACTATGTGTAGATAGTATTTGCCCAACGGGTTAAACCCGCAGTAACACTTCCGAAATGATCACCAATAACAATAGGTACGTGGTTAAACTGCTGTTGAAGAAATTGATTTAATACCGGGGATTTAGCCGTACCACCGGTAACAAATACCACATCAGGTTGACAATTAGCCTGCGTGATCGCATCCGTCATTAAGCTAGCAATTGAATTAAGCTCACGCTGACATGCCTTGGCAAAGCCATCTCTGTCGAGCATAACACTGAGCTCGGCATCGATATCAGAAAGATCAACTTGCTGTTGTGTTTGCTCGGTTATGGCGATTTTACTTTGCTCAGCAGCATTGACGACGCGGTAACTTAACTTTTGTTGCTGCACGGTTAATAGGCGTGTTAACAACTCAGGTTGCTCTGCATCACGAATAAGTTGCGCTAAAAATCGGCCATTAGCAGCACTGTAAAATTCAGTTTGATGATTAATATTATTAATGGCCATCGCTTGCCAGTAGCTGTTGCTTGGCATAGGCTTACCGGTTTTTAATAAGCTATCTAAACCAAAGCTTGGCATAATACCTTTAAGGGCAAAAGCAATATCAAAATCATTACCGCCAACACGTTCGCCACTATGACTTAGTAGGTCTTTGCTTCTATCAGATAGAATCGCTTGTTTTGGCCCCATCAGTAGCATTGAACAATCGCTCGTTCCACCGCCAATATCCACTACCAGTACTTTGGTTTCTTTACGTAAACTTGCTTCATATTCAAAGCCGGCAGCAACCGGTTCAAATTGAAATTCGACATCTTTAAAACCAACGCGTTTTGCTGCATTGGTTAATATTTTCAATGCTTGTTGATTACTCTCTTCGCCACGTAAGCCTTGAAAGTTAATCGGGCGACCAATAACCGTTTGCTCAACACTTCTTCCGAGCGTTGCTTCGGTAAGTGTTTTCACATTGCTCATCATTGCAGCGACAATGTCTTCAAATAATTCAACTTGTTGTGGTAATAAGCCACTAGCACCAAGAAACGACTTTGGCGATTTAATGTAGTAACCTTCATCAGGCTCTTGTAAGTAATTATTTAAGGCTTGTTGACCAAAAGAGAGTTCTGTGGGGTAACCATCTAAGGTCAGTTCTCGTAAAGTGTTTTGGCCTTTTTGTAACTGTCTTTGACGTTGCTGTTGAAAGTTTTTTTGCTCTGCTAACGTCAAGTTTTTGTGCAGCCAATTGACAATAACATCACGACTTGGTGCATATAAGGTTGACGAAATATATCGGCCATGATCACCTAAAGATAATAGTTTTGGCTTATTATTTTCCATAACGCCGACAGCACAGTTTGATGTGCCATAGTCAAATCCGATCATGTTGAGATCCAAAGAGAAAAAGGCCGCGTAGAATACTGAGATATTCAGTGCTAGGCAAGGGCTTTTAGTTTATATGATTAATTGCTGTGCGTGTTGAAGATAATTTCAGCACAATAGAACAAAATAAAATTTTTATCATGATTATTATGTTGATTTTTATCTTTGCCAATATCATTACTTTTAAAGCAGATGACACTAAAAATAGTGCTTTAGTTGTAAATTATTTTAGCTGATTACCTTTGTAATAAAAAGGCAGCGTTCAAACTGCCTTTTATTGCAGATAAGTCAAACTTTAGCCTGAGGCCATTGCTAATATGGTTTTAATGTCGAGAGTTTCTTGATACTGAACAAAGCCTTCGGTACGCTTCATGCGAGCCAACACTGCCATTCTATCTGAGAGTTCATTACCTTCGATATTGGCGTGACCTTTTACGTGGCTAATAATCAAATTTTCTTTTAGTGCTTGGTAGAGCGTAAAGCATTGCTTGATGACATCAAGGTTTTTAATTTCTTCACCTTTACCACGCGTCCAGCCTTTTGCTTGCCAGCCTTTTGCCCATTTGGTAATGCAGTCAATTGAATACTTAGAGTCAGACAGTACCTGAACGGTTTTACCTTGTTTGACATGTGCTTGCGCGTACTTAAACGCCGCAAGCATGCCATTAAGCTCGGCAGTATTGTTGGTGCCCATAGGCTCGTATAAGCCATACCATAGCTCAATGAGTTGCTGTTGTTGATATACCGCCATACCGGTACCTGACTTTCCAGGATTAGGTGAACAGGCCCCGTCGCAATAGATATTAAAGTCAGCAATTTGTTTTGCTGGTGATGAAGCACTTCCGGCTCCAGCATTATCAGATCTAACATAGGCGGCAGAAGCTGAAGGTTTAGCACCGCCATTTTTACTTATCGAACGTTTAGTTAATGCTTTAGTGTAGGTTGATTGAAAAGCAAGTTCCGCCTCTGCTTTTGATTCAAATCCCATATATTGAGCATCAGCTCGTCCTTGGGTATGACTTTTAACATCATTCCACTGTTCAAAAACACCGGTTTTTGCACCTTTCCATACCACGTAAAACTTTTTAGCCATGAATTTATAACCACATCTTATTAATTATATTTTACCGCCCCAGCATTTTAAACGCTTGAGGAGCGGCGTTAACCGTTAAGGTTATTTTATTTTTGTATTTTTTTATTGTGCTTCACTGACCAGATAACTAAGGCAATACCGGCGATAAAAAACGGAATACTTAACATTTGTCCTGCTGTTAGCGTAATGTCGGCAGCATAGGCAGCTTGTTTTTCTTTTAACATTTCAATAAGAAAACGGGCAGTGAAGATTAAAATTAAGAAAACGCCTAAAATAGACCCTTGTGGCGTTTGCGCTTTTTTGCGTTTATAAAAAATCATCAAAACAAAAAAGATCGTTAAATAAGCAATCGCTTCATATAGTTGCGAAGGGTGACGAGCAACGTTATCTATACGTGAAAAAATAACAGCCCAAGGCACATTGCTTGGCGTGCCTAATATTTCAGAATTAACAAAATTTGCGCTACGTACAAAAAAGCCAAATAAAGCGGTACATATAGCAAGCCTATCGAGCAACCAGATAAAGTTCATTTGATGCTTTCTGCTGTAAATACCAGCGGCAATTATTGCACCTAAACCCCCACCATGACTAGCCAGTCCACCTTCCCAAATGGCAAATATTTTCATTGGATTAGCAAAATAATAACCAGGATCATAAAAGAAACAATGGCCTAAACGTGCGCCAACAATAACACCAATAACAATGTAAACGAGTAAGTTATCTAACGCGGCTAAATCTTGTTTTTCAGTTTGAAAAATCCACTTCATCACTTGTAAGCCAGATAAAATAGCCGTAGCGAATAATACGCCGTACCAATGGACAGTTAGTGGCCCAATAGAAAAAAATACCGGATCGAGATCCCAAACTAAATGTTGCACAGCATCACCCTTTATATTGCGAATATTGAAATTTGGCTAAGCTTAGCTTGCCAATAAATTGCCAACATTCTATCAAGCTACTTGTTGCTGTGGTGAATTAATTTGTGCTAAAGCGTTAATGACTGTTGCTGGTTGTTCTACATTGATTAAAACTTGTTCGAATGATTCAACCAAAGAGCCCATCATGCCCCAATATTTTATTGGCTGTTTAAATATGATTTTAATGTTGTGCTGTTTACCTCTACCTACTTTTAACTGTTCATTAGTTATCACCGCACTTTCATGTTTCTTGCCTGCTGATTTTTCTGTTTCGTTATGATGGTTTGAATTTATCGAAACCGACTTAATCGCCGAAAGTGGTATCACCATAAAATTAAAAATACTGTTATTGATGATGAGTTTTTCATCTTGAATATACATCGAATAATGACGTGATAAACGGTAGTTTGCTGTTAGTAGAATAAAGCTATATAAAATGAAGGTTGCCACTATAATTGCAGCCGTTTCGCTCCAATCAATCAATAGCTGGTAACTTGTCAAAGCAACTGTTATTAATAAAAGACTCACCACTAAGAAATGCCATGCTTTACCTGACCATAGTATAATCTTATCTAATGACTCGGTATGACGTTTAGATAATCGAGGAATCGCGTAGTACCAACTCGCTGGCTCTGTCGCAAAAGTTAAGGCTAAACCTTGTTTTTTATCGTCATCGTATTTTTCAATAGCCCCAATACGAGGATCGCCAGATAAATTACGAGCTTGCCATAGGCCTTTAACGATAATAACGATTAAATAAAGTTCGATGATCAGTAAGATAGCCATAATAGGATAGCGTAACCAGAGTATAAAATCGAAATATTGGGCAATATCTTCAGGGTAGCTGTAACGGGCAATAGCACTAGAAAGGCTAAAAATAATCAATAGCTTCCAAGCTTTTTGTTTGCTAGCTTTGATGATCATAAACCAATAAAGTATCGGCAGCACGGCAAAGTAAATGACACTTGCTAAAATTACCGGATAGAGTCTGAGTATTGAAGTCGTAGTTTCTGGGATAAAGGTAAACCCCAGATAATAAGTGGTGATTGCGATAAACAAAAATAGCAGGCGGTATTTAACAGACTTTCTCACAAGTGATCCTCTAGTATTTTAGTCGTGAAGATATTTGTATTTATGTTGCATTATATTGAGTATAAAGTAATTATGTTTGGGCTTGAAGTTGAAACTTGTAAGTGAAAATGAATCTAGTACCGACTGCGAATAGAGAGTTTAAAGGGACATTTAATGTTTGGCAGCTGTATTCGGTAAGGCTGTCATAGCGTCAGCTATAAGTCTAGCCAAAGTTCAGAGCGCTCTAATGGCGTAAGCGGAGAAAGTAGAGGGTTGGTTAATTTGAATACCCGTCTTTGCTCATTTTTCAACTTTGTTACTATATCGCCATAGTAACGCATAAATAGTTTTTCTAAGCTACCATCAATAAGTGCCAGTTCAAGACCTTGGCGAATACTTTTTGCTAAGGTTATTTGATTTTTACCAACATAAAAATACACCGCTTTTGGATACCAAATTAAAGTGTTCTGTTCTTTTACTATGGCCAAATGTTGGTGTTGAGCCAAGTCATGATCTACTTCTAATACGGAACGAGGAAAGTAGTCAGCTCGCTTTTTATCTAACATCAGATATAAACCTTCGAGATCACTACCTTTAATTAATTTTATATTATTTAAGCGCAAGATTTTACTATCGGACCACGTATGAAATTGCAAAGCCCTTAATTGTTTAAACTCCTCTAAACTTTTGATATTAGAAAAAATATTTTTATTATCATCATGAATAAGTGCTATACGCCAACCATATAAACCTTGCAAAATTGGAAAGTGAATGGCTAGGGCTAATTGCTCTCGTTTAATAGTGGCACCGGCGATAGTCACATCAATACCCATAGCTTTACCGAGTAAATTAAAGGCCCGCATTGTCGGTAAATTTTTACCAAAAGCAGCTAAGTTATAATCGTTGTTTTGATCATAACTTAAAACATGTTGTAACAGCTCTATAGCGTAACTTTTCCGTTCGGTACCTGAATAAGTTATTTTGGTGGTGAATTTTTTTCTTATTAAGGCCTGTTCAGTTTGTGCTTGAAGCGACAAAGTAAAAAATAACAATAGAAAAAGCATGATGATGGCATAGCGAGAAGCATTCATTTATAGCTCAGAATTAAATGTCAAAAAAAGTGTCTTTTAAAAACCTTGATATAAACTATTTAGCAATAAAACTTTAAAAAAATCCATATAAAAAACAAAAGAATATAAATATTTTTCAATGTTTTTGAAATCTCATCATACAAGGGGTTATTTTGAATATATTGTCGTAAATGTATTAAAAATTGACGTAAATTCACTAGCAATAAAAATAGATTTTTAGTTGCTTTATTGCCGATGCATTTTACCGAGAAAATTCATTTGTTATGGTGAAGTTAATATCAGTTAAATTAAGAAGACTAAGTTGAATTTAATTACCGCTATAAGGCTAATTTAAGTGACTGGTCATTATATTTTTACTCGTGAGTTTGAGGAATAATTACTTAAAGCGCTTTAACTATACAAGCCTATTAAGTTTATTCCCACTCAGCGCTTACCAGCGTTTTGAGAACATATTCTATAGGAAGGAAATTCTCGGCGGTTATCGAACCGCTGGTAAGCTCTGCAAGGTTGATTTTAAATGCCTTACAGGCCGCGTTATTGATGTCGATAAGGCTCTCTCAAGGATGTCAGTCATTAGAACAACGCAGCATTAGAACAACGCAGGAGCAGTTGTCGAGAATAACCATTATCTTTAATCAATGCCTTGCCTGCACTTAGCTTCAGTCTGGAACTGTGAACCTGTGCTTCTAAAGCTTTTAAACTTCACTGAGAGGGAAGAAACTTAGCAGAATTGGTATTAATTGTGCTGTTTTTGCAATTGATGCTTTACTTAAAAGGTAAATGGAATTTGCCCATTGACTTGAACATTGTAGTTTAGAGCAATGGATAAGAGATAACTGAAAATGCAACTCTTTAGTGTTGGCATGGTTTATAGAGTCGGATTGATATGAGTTATAGTAAAAAGGAGTGAATTATGGCGGTAGGATTGTCAAAAGAGTCCCAAACAGATGTTTTTGAAATAGAGCAACGAGCCATCAGTTGTAAACTGCATGTAGCCGCAGAGCAGCGGATAATCGATGGTGTTTTTATTAATTTTATTTTATTAAACCAAAGTAATAAAGACTTATCTGTATTAACCTGGTGTACACCCTTAGAAGGGTTTTACTTCGATCTTTTCATTATCCAAGATCAATACCGGCAAATAATTCCCTATCAAGGGCCCATTGTTAAACGTGATAAACCATCATCCGTAGATTATCAGTTGATCAGGGCTCATGGCAATGTGGCGACTATGTTAGATTTAAGCTCGGTCTATAACTTAATGCCGGGAGATTATACTCTGCAGTTAAATAAGAAAACTTTACAAGTAATTGAGAATGATATGCCGATGAGTATTTGCCAGTGTCAATCAGACTGTTTAACTTTCAGTGTTTGTTAGCTGATATAAGCAATTCTTTACTACAGCGTAATTGCACCGGATAAAACTAAAAAGCTTATTCAAAATGAATAAGCTTTTTCATTGGCGTGATATTCTCATCGTATAAATGGTTAACTGGCAGTGTTGTCAGTATCGCTATTTTGATTTCTCAATTGTTATGCTACTAAGCCGAATGGTTACAAACCATTATGATATTGAATATTAGTAGACTCAGGCACTAAATGATTTAATGTTTGTTTATCTGCCAGTTTATTACGAAGTAACGCTTCAAAGTGGCTGATCAACAAAGCTTTATCTGGTGACGCTTTATCACCTGCGCCAATGTTAGTTAAATCAATCATAAAACCGTCAAACAAGTGTGATAAGTCGTCAATAATTTCCATATTTAAAAACTGGTCTTGGTTATAAATGCTTGGGTAACCGGCTTTTTGTTTATCGATAGCAAATGAGACACCTTTAAGGTTGGTGATGCTGGTCGACTTATCGCATGACAGCATACAGCCATTATCGATACGGGGTTTTTCACAACCAACACTTTGCTGGAAGAAACACTGGCGGCTAGTCATCAACAAAATAGGGTGGTAAATGCTGTAGAACAATTTAAAGTTTTCTGGACGAGCAATATTCTTCATCTGCATGGCATTTATCTCGTTAGAAATAAAGGCGCCGCTACAGTCAAAGCCTTCTTTCATTGCCATTAAGGCATATGAATTGGTGGTGTTTAAAAATGGTCCCGCAATCCACTTAATACCTAATTCATTAGCGCGACAAGCAATGCCGGTATTGTTAGTAACAATTAATGTAGGTTTAACTTGTGCTAAAATGTTAACCGCTACGTCATAATCTTTACCAATAAGCACGGCAGGAAACCACGGAATTAAACGCGGGTTAGCTTGTAAAAAAGCAATATATTTTGTACAGCCTCGTTTATAAGCATCAGGTAGCTTAAAGTAAATATCAGCATCAGAAATATTGGCTAATTCAACATCGGCTTCATCACAAATTAATATCGATAGCTTAGGCGCGCTGTCAGCTTTAGGGTGATTAACCAAAGGCGGTAACGTCACTTCTGGTAAAACAGTGACTGAATTATTGAGTTTGTTAGCAATTTCATTTTTAAGCGTCGTTAGCTCTTTAAATGGCATACTTAAGCCTGTATTTAAATTATCGCAATTTAATTCGGTAAGTAAAAACTCGGCATTATTAAAGCTTTTAAAGCGCTTTTCGATCGTCGTCCGATCAATACAGGCATTATCACTAGCTCGCATTAAGCTGGTTGACTGCACGGTAAAGGTAGTTTGTTCAACAGAAAAGCCTACGGTGTTTATGTTTTTAGTCACGGTTACGGTTAATGGTTGAGCAAGTTCGCCTGCGAAGCTTAAGGTTAGTGGTACCTTTTCAATGCTTAAGTGTTTAATTTTCTCAACGACTTCAGCCTCAATAGTATTTTTATCCGCTTGTAGGTTTTGCTCAACATCTTGAATTTGTACCACTGAAATCGCTTGGCTATCATCAGCTTTAAACTTGCTAACCGCATGAGCTTTTGAGTTATCACGTGGGTTATCGATAAACATCGATTGATTTAAATCGCCGCGTAAAAAGGCGTTTGAAAAGTCGCGATTAAATACTTTATATAAGCGTTCGCCATCTTCAGTTAATTCACCAGTATTGAGGAAACCATCAATTTGTTTACGAAAGCTATCAACCACCGTATGTACATAGTTTGCACCTTTTATACGGCCTTCAATTTTAAATGAATGCACACCTGCGTCGATTAATGCCGGTAAGTCGAAAAAGGCGGAGTTGTCTTTAATATTAAGTGGAAAATTATGCCCTGATGGTGTGGTTTCATATTCTTCACGACAGGCTTGGCTACAACGGCCGCGATTACCTGAATTACCAACGCTGGCTGAGGTTGAATAACATAAACCAGAAAAGGCAACACAAAGTGAACCGTGAACAAAAACTTCAGTTAATACATCATGCTCAAGACAAACTTTATTTATCGCGGTAATTTCGCGTAAATTTAATTCACGAGATAAATTAACCCGCGAAGCGCCTAATTTTTTCAAAAATGGAATTTGACCAACATTATGGGTGGTTAACTGGGTTGAAGCATGAATATCTAAGCTCGGGAAATGCTTGGTAATAATGTTAAACATGCCGATATCTTGCACGATAACGCCGTCTAACGTGGTGTTAACCAGTTTACTTAATAGTTTGGCAATCGACTTAAATTCACGCTCTAAAATAATAACATTTAAGGTTAAAAATATTTGGCAGTCGTATTGATGTGCTAAACGGATAATACCAATAAGTTGTTCAAAAGAAATATTAGCAGCGCGATTACGAGCATTTAAGGTGTCTAAACCGCAATAAACCGCGTCGGCTCCAGCGATAATGGCTGCTTTAATTGCATCGACATCGCCGCCAGGTGCTAATAATTCTATTTTATAATCCATTTTTACAACTTATTTTTGTTCGCTAAATTTCAGAGCAGGGATTTTACCCGTATATTTCATTAATGAATACCGTTAAAGTGAGTGAATATTAACTCTATAGCATCAAAAAGAAGTAAATCATGGCATTACCTATCCTTTACTCTTTAAGAAATTGCCCTTATGCCATGCGAGCACGGTTGGCTATCTTCAAATCACAACAACCTGTTGCGCTGCGAGACGTAGTGTTAACGAATAAACCTGCTGAAATGATTTTAGCGTCAGCCAAAGCCACTGTGCCTATTTTAGTGTTAAGTAAGATAGTGCAAGCAAATGGCAAAAAAGGCGCAGAAGTGACCGTTAAGGTTATTGATGAAAGTTTAGATATTATGTTATGGGCTTTGAATAACTCGGACCCGAGCGATCTACTACACAGTGCAAACCCTGAAATACTTACACAAATGTTAGCGTTAATTGCCGATTTTGACGTAGAATTTAAACGGCACTTAGAAGCGTATAAATGTGCAAAACGCTATCATGAAGATAACCTTGCCGATTGCCGAGCCGCCTGTGAAGTATATATCCAGCGATTAGAATCTCGTTTAATATAGCATGCGTTTTTATTTTCAGCACAAGATAGTTTAGCCGATATAGCTTTGTTACCTTTTATTCGCCAATTTGCTCGTATAGAGCGTCAATGGTATTTGCAGTCGCCTTATCCTAACCTCAAGAAATGGCTAAATAGTTATTTGCAAAGCCCGATGTTTACTAAGGTGATGGCAAAGCATCCACTTTGGCTAGACAGTGGTAAAGAGATTGTTTTTTAATTAAATTAAAGCACAAATTATTAGCCGTACATTGTACGTTAAATTCCCTTCGCTTTTAAAGCCAATAGCGTGGATAGTGCCTTAAAGGATCCCGTGATAAATTATTGACCACCAAGGCTATAGCTAACAAAATCAGTGTGCCAATAGCAACCGGAGAGATAACAAAGTAGTAACCATTACTATGCACTTCGGCAGTGCCAATAATGGCGATTAGCGCTGTTGCACCGCCAGGAGGATGCAGCGTGCGAGTAAAGTGCATTGCGACAATTGAAAAAGATACTGCAAGTGCGCCAAGTAAGGCAATATCTAACACGAGATACTTTTGCAGACTGACACCGATAAATGCTGATATTATATGACCACCAATCAAATTTCTTGGCTGGGAGAATTCAGCTTGCGGGGCGCCATAAATTAGCACTGCTGAGGCGCCAAATGAGCCAACAAGAAACATACTTTTTAAAATATTAACTTCGGTAAAACTGCTCAGAATGGCGATCAAATACATACCAAGAAATGCACCTAGCCACGACCAGACAACCTTTGAAAGTGGCTTTCTTGGTGGGCAGATATCGCCACCTTTCATTCTTGAAAAAACAACTTTAACCATGATAAAAAACGTTTCCTTTGATGATTGATATTTTATATCTGTAATATAAATAACGGTTATCGATTGGGGGGCTTGCCGCTAATTTAGGGGGGAAAAGCCGAGTAACAAAATAATTCTGCTCAGTGCAAAATAAAATAAAATTAATTTAAAAGCGGTAATTAAATTAAAGCCTTGTAGCTACTCTAATGACTAGCTTGATAGCTAAGGCACTAGGTTAAATGACGTATGCCAGATATCACATAGTTCGCTAACATCTTTTAATGCTTGATTTTTTTGTGCGCTAAGCACAGAAATATACAGTTTATTATCTTTAGTGATGACCTTTTGAACACCGGCAATGGTTGATATTTTTTGATAAAAAATATCTTCGTCAGTCTGACATTTAAATATCGCTGCTGTAATTTCAATTTCAGTGATCATATAAACAATATCCGTCGCTGAGTTAGCGAGTTAAAAACACTATCTGAGGTATATTTTTACGGTGCGTAATATCCCATACTGTTGTGAAAATGAATAATAATTAATTGCTAACTTTTATATCTGTTGGTTATTAAAAGGCAATATGAATCTAAGCGAAAGTTATATACCTTAGGTTTATGTGAAATCTGCTTCAGCAGCGTTATCACACTTAATACAATTAAGCTGCTGTCCTAGCATGGCATCTCTGGTGGTTTGCTTTATAACCCATGGCCGATTGATAAATGGCGGCTGATGACGTACATGCTGAAAGTGTTGACATTCGAGCCTTGCCACCCAATGGTTTTCATCATCGAGGTGATAGCCGATAATGGCTTGTCGCATAGTGACATTCCTATTAATTAAACTGAAGCTTTACCAAGGGAGCATTGATAAAAGAGAAGTTAACAGTAAATGTGCAACTGTGCATTATGTTTGATCTTGTCATGCAGCAAAAAAATTGTCTTATGATGTTCATTTTTTACAAAAGTGTTTTTTTAATCACCAAATCTTCAGATGACTTAGTCAACAATGTAACCATTAATATTGTTGAATATTTAAATAGAATAAAGCTGACTTATAAGCCACCTTTGACTCTTTGGGAGTTAGACACTATCAATTAGTGGTCAAAATAGCTTAACTTTTACGGTCGGAGAAATTTTATATTAAAGCAACTCCTCCTCTGAAATGTAGATATTTTTAAGTTGGCATGTGTGCTGGAAATATACATCTCCATATTAAGTCTGTACTCTAACAACAGGCTGTAATAGAGGTATTATCCATATGAATAAAAAGAACCCTCCTTTAACCATAGGTCGGTTAGCAAAAGCGGCTAAGGTAAATATTGAAACAATACGTCATTATCAACGTAAAGCATTAATCATTGAGCCTGAAAAGCCTCTAGGTAGTTTTCGACATTATCCCAAGTCGAGTGTCGATAGAATTCGTTTTATAAAACGTGCTCAGAAAATTGGTTTTTCATTAGAAGAAATAAAGCAATTGTTAAATTTAGGTGATAAAAATTGCGAAGACGTACAAACGCTAGCACAAGAAAAGCGAAATAAAATAGCACAACAAATATTGGGATTACTCACCATTCAAACCGCTTTAGACGAGTTAATATCAAGCTGTCATAGTGACATAGACACAAAGCAGTGCGGCTTTATAGAAGGATTATCTCAAAAAGGTTTCTTGGAAAACGAGTAATTACATCATAATAAATTAATTTAAATCACCTCTTGACTCTGGACTATACCCCAGAGTTTAAGCTTATCTCATATTATCTTTATATGGGATCTAGTTATGTCAAATTCATCCACATCAAATCGTGCTTTATTGTTAGCTATTACAGCAGGTATTGGTGCGTCTGCCTGCTGCATCGGTCCGCTGCTACTATTATCACTCGGTTTCGGTGGTGCATGGGTCGGAAACCTTACGGCAATGGCACCTTATAGTGGTTATTTTACTGCTATAGCCCTCATCATCTTGGCTGTGGTTTTTCATAAACTCTATATTGCTGAACAAAAATGTGTGGCAGGGTCAGTTTGCGCTAACCCAAAGATAGTAAAAAAACAGCGTATCATTTTTTGGATAGTCAGTATTATCCTTATCGCAATGATGGGTTTTCCATATTACGCAGATTACATAGTTGCATAATATAGAGTGCGAGTAAGTTCATATTTGTATTTTTAAATTTCAGAGGAACAAAAAATGAAAAATATTATTAACATTATCCTATTTTTAAGCTCCCTATTTATTCTTGGCAATGCAGTGGCAACGGTAAGTGAAAAAGCTAATTTTATAGCCGCTCCAGTAATGTCGGAGAAGTTATTCACTATTGAGAAAATGACCTGCAAAATGTGTCACATCACTGTCCGCAAAGCGATGGAAAAAGTTGAAGGTGTTGTAAAGGCGACTGTTAATTATGGCAATAAAACAGCCATCGTTACGTTTGACCCTAAAAAAACTGATGTTGAAGCTATAGCGTTAGCATCAACCAATATTGGCTATCCAGCCACATTAATGAAATAGAGGTGAATTATGTTTAATCCTGTGAAATTACTTACTCGTGTTGGCGACAAAGCAGGCTCGTTAGGAGCCGTCGTATCAGCGATGGGATGTGCCATGTGTTTTCCTGCTATTGCCAATATTGCCGCCGCTTTAGGTATGGGCTTTTTAGGACAGTGGGAAGGATTGTTCGTTAATACCTTATTGCCACTATTTGCCTCATTAGCGTTGGTGATGAATATTCTCGGCTGGTTTAGTCATCGCCAGTGGCATCGTAGTTTACTTGGTTCAATGGGGCCAATTTTAGTCTTACTATCATTATATCCATGGTTCCAATATGGATGGAGTTCATCTGCGACTTATACAGGACTTGGGCTAATGGTTGCTGTGTCGATATGGGATATGGTCTCTCCGGCAAGTCGTCGTTGTGATGATGAATCATGCCCAGCATAACACGAGAAATTTAACTTATAATTATTGGAAGTATTAACATGATAACTTTATCGATCAAGGGTATGACTTGTAGTCGTTGTGCTGACCATATTAAAAAAGCAGTTGAAGCTATTGATGGCGTATGGACAATTAATATTTCATACCCTGATGCAACGGCTGAAATTGAAACAGTAGATGACATTAAGCGGTGTGAAATTGTTGATGCCATTGAAGCTTTAGGCTATACAGTTTCGGAATTAAATGCTGCAACAACAGAACAATTGCATGTCGCTATTATTGGTAGTGGCTCCGGAGCATTTGCTAGCGCTATCAAAGCAGCTGAAGGTGGTGCAAGAGTCACCATGATCGAAGGTGCAGACATCATTGGGGGCTGTTGCGTCAATGTTGGGTGTGTGCCATCTAAGATACTTATCCGTGCTGCGCAATTGGCTCATCAGCAACGCAAAAATCCATTTGATGGTCTTGAAAACAGTCAGCCTCAAATTAACCGCTCGTTACTAGCGCTTCAACAAACATCACGTGTTGAAGAGTTGCGCGGTGCCAAGTATCAAAACATTTTAGATAACAACCCAGCATTAACCTTGTTAAAAGGTTACGCGCGTTTTAAAAACAAAAATACCTTACGGGTTAGAAAAGCAGATGGAAGTGATGAAGAACTGATGGCAGACCGCATCTTAATTGCAACGGGATCTACGCCCTCTATTCCGCCTATCAATGGTTTAGTTGACACTCCCTTCTGGACATCAACAGAAGCACTATTTGCTGAAGCGTTACCTGAGAGCTTAATCGTAATAGGCTCGTCTGTTATCGCTTTAGAGATTGCCCAAGCTTATGCACGTTTAGGCAGCAATATTACCGTATTAGCACGCCATACCTTATTGTATGCAGAAGAGGCATTGTTAGGGGAAAAGCTAACTGAGTGTTTTGAAAAAGAGGGCATTCGCGTACTTAATAACACACAAGCAAGTAAGGTCAGCTATGATGGAGCTGCATTCTCATTGGAGACTAATAAAGGGACTTTAAAAGCAGACAAATTACTTATCTCGACTGGCCGTCATGCCAATACGGCTCAGCTTGGCTTAGAAAATGTTGCTGTTGAAACACAAAAAAATGGTGCCATCGTAGTCAATGATAAAATGGAAACGTCAACGACCAATATTTATGCCGCTGGTGATTGCTCTACTATGCCTCAATTTGTTTATGTTGCTGCCGCTGCGGGTAGTAGAGCGGGTATAAATATGACGGGTGGGGATACTAGGCTCGACCTATCAACAATGCCAGCGGTTATCTTTACTGATCCGCAAGTTGCCACCGTAGGCTTAACCGAAGAGCAAGCTATAAACACTGGTTTTGATGTAATTAGTCGGGTGTTAGAGATGGAAAACGTGCCACGCGCATTAGCCAATTTTGAAACGGACGGCTTTATTAAACTAGTAGCGGATAAGCCAACAGGTAAAATTCTTGGCGCACAAATACTTGCTCATGAAGGTGGGGAGTTGATACAAAGTGCCGCACTCGCTATTCATAATAACATGACTGTTGATGACCTTGCAGGACAGCTATTTCCATACTTAACTATGGTAGAAGGACTAAAATTATGTGCGCAAACATTTAGTAAAGATGTCTCTGAACTTTCCTGTTGTGCTGGTTAAAGCCAATGAGAAATAGGTTAATAACGTTGATTTTAAAGTGTTGAAAGTTAAGAAGCACTAAGTGTTATAGGCATACAAAAGTAGCATAAATTATCAATTTTTAATCTCTCTAAAGTCAGCAAGATTTGGTGTTTTAGTCATGGCTTGTTTGAAAGTCATGTTAAAAGTGCGGTAAACAAGTATAAAGAGCTGATAATTAAGTTTTATTATCCACAATGGTAAGTTTCGCTGAGTTACTTTTTCGTACTTTTTGTTGCTTTTGCCATTGTTGTTCATCAATGGCGTCATCTTCATTATTGAGTCGCTCAATAAACGTTATGCCGTTAAGGTGGTCTAATTCATGTTGAAAAATACGCGCAAGAAAGTCCGTTAAGTGTTTGTGATGGGTAAGGCCTGTTTCATCGGAGTAACTCACCTCAATATGACTATATCGCGGCACTAAAGCGCGTTTGCCTTTTACACTTAAACAGCCCTCCCAGCCTAATACTTGTTGCTCACTGGTCTTGATGATTTTTGGATTAATAATAACGCTAACGGGTAATAAGGGCGCGTCAGGGTAGCGCTCACTTGGCGCTGAGCACATTAAAAATAACCGTAGGCTTTCACCCACTTGAGGCGCCGCAATGCCAACGCCTTTAGCTTCTGTAACCGTTGCTTTTAAATCAATAATAAGTTGTTTTATTTCTGCTGAATTAACATCATGTACGGTTTGAGCAACTTGCGCTAAAATTGGCTCGCCGTGCTGAAAAATAGTTAAGTTATTGTTTGTGTTTTTTGTTTTGTTATTCGTGATATTGCTCATAATTAGGCTTCTTTTTCCTGATGACTTTCACCGTTAGTCATATTTTTAAGCACTTGCTTTGCATTTTGTCGCTCTTTTTTAAAGTAAAACCAACTCACTATAAATAAAATAACAATAAAAGGTAAGCTGGTTAATACCACTACATGCCAACCCGCTTTAAATAATATCCATCCAGCCATTAATGATGCTGTAGCTTGAAAGCCAAAAATAATAAAGTCGTTGATGGCTTGTACTTTATGGCGCTCACTTGCATGATAACTTTGTGGTAATAACGAGGTGCCGGTAAGAAAAAGAAAATTCCAGCCGATACCGAGTAAAATTAATGCCCACCAATAATGCATAACTTGCTCACCAGATAATGCAATAACCGCAACCAAGGCGTAAATTATCGTGCCTGTTAACATTAAATTTTTCAAACCAATACGTTTTACTAACAGTGCGGTAAATAATGACGGGATGAACATTGCTGCGATATGGCTTTGAATAACCCACTTAGTATCATTCAAACTATGGCCATGTAAGTGGTGCATGCTCAGCGGCGTTGCTGTCATTAAATAGCTCATCAAGGCAAAACCAATAGCCGCAGATAATATCGCGATAATGAAAATAGGTTGCTTGATTATTTTACTTAAAGCACGTATTTCGCCATGCTTGCCACTTGGTTTTATTTCAGCATCTCGAAAATTTAACATCAATAACATCGCCACTAAAAACAGCCCAGCTAGAAAGAGGAAAGATCCTGCATAACCATAGGGCGAGCTTAACCAGTCTTTGGCTGTAACCGCTATTTCCGGTCCTAAAAATGCAGAAAAAATACCGCTTAGCATTAAAATTGATAAAACTGTCGGCACATCTTTGCTGTCTGAAATACTTTCAATGGCGGCAAAACGTAATTGTTGAATAAAAGCCGTACACGAACCAAATAATAAACTCGCCAATACCAATAATTCAAAACTGCCATTTAGTGCAGCAAACATTGCTAGCATAGTGCCTGAAAAACCGAGCATAAAGCCGGTAAAGGTTGCAAAACGTCGACCTTTTTTTTGGGCCAATAATGCCGCAGGAATAGCAGTACTGGCTACACCTAAAATCATCACGGTAACCGGCAATGTCACCAATGCGGGGTCTGCACCCATACTGGTGGCCAGAATACCACCAATAAAAACGATCACCGGTGAAGCAGCCATAACCAAAGGTTGCACCAAAAAAAGCAACCAAACATTTTTCGGTAGGGTGAACAGTCGTTGCAAGCCAAAAAAGCTTAATAACAATAACGCTAGCGTTATGATGATGTTTGTTAACATGGCTGGCTCTAGTAGCTAAAGGTGAATAGAGGAATATACTTAGCATAATACTGAAATTTTACTGCCTTGGGTTAAATTAGCGTAGTTAACGGGCAAAAAATCTTTTCAATTATTTATTATCAATCGCTAAATCGAGTGATAAACTCCGAGCATCAAAAATAATATACTTGCTATATCATTGTTGTTTTTGCGATTTAAACTCCATTAATAACTATGTCAATAGCGTATGAAACTTAACGCAGCCCAAAAAGAGTCGTAATGAAATTTAGCCCATTAGTTCAAGAACTTATTGATTCCCTCAAGTGTTTACCGGGTGTAGGAGCAAAATCTGCACAACGTATGGCATTTCATTTACTTGAACGAAACCGTCATGGCGGCAATAAGCTTTCGCAGACTTTAGCGCGAGCAATGGAAAATATTGGTCATTGTCAGCAGTGCCGTAACTTTACCGAAGAAAACTTATGTGATATTTGCCAAAGTCCAAAGCGTAAAATAGCCACGCAGTTATGTATTGTTGAAACGCCTGCCGATGTTATCGCCATAGAACAAACCGGTGAATTTCAAGGTCGCTATTTCGTATTAATGGGGCATTTATCACCACTTGATGGTATTGGCCCTGATGATTTAGGCCTAGATATTTTAGAAAAACAATTAGCGACCGGCCAGTTTAGTGAAGTTATTTTAGCCACTAATCCAACGGTAGAAGGCGAAGCAACCGCGCACTTTATTGCTGAACTCACTCAAAAGCATGATGTTGAAATTTCACGTATTGCTCATGGTGTGCCGGTAGGTGGAGAGCTGGAATATGTTGATGGCAATACTTTGTCGCATGCCTTGTCCGGACGGAAAAACTATAGTTTCTAACTAATGGTTTTTATCCAGTAGCCTTTAACTCATTTTACGAGAGCATAAATATCAATATAACGATTAAAAAATTATTACGAAATAGTGCTATTATCAGCACTACTTTTATTGTTGGTTGCACTTCAACTAACCAGCTAACAAACATAGAACAAGCCAACTCTATTATAAAATATAAAGATAATCCTGATAAGCTTACGCGTTTTGCTAACTTGTATCCGGGCAAAAAAAGCTATGAAATTACTTGCCAAGAAAACTGTTATCAGCCATCAACGGTAGTCGAATGTGAAAGCCCCGGTGAAAATTGTCGCTTTGTTGGCAAGCAATTACAGCCCGAAGTTAATACCGGTTTTACCTTTCGCTGGTTAGGGCATGCAAGTTTTTACCTTAAAAGCCCTGAAGGAAGTACCTTACTATTAGATCCTGTAAGCAAACAATTTGATTGGCCGGTTGATTGGGCTTTTAGATTGGCTAACGGTTTCTTTCGCAAGGAGCCCAAGTGGCTATTAGCTGATGAACTTAATGATGTAGATGCAGTTCTGTATTCGCATATTCATTATGATCACTTCAACAAAGATGACATTGAAAATATCGCTACTAATGCGCAATACTTGGTACCGCTAGGCTTTGGTGAACACTTTCCCGATGGCGGTTATAATATTAATGAAATGGCCTGGTTTTCAACGGCTAAATTAGCAGAATTGAATATTAATTTTGTCCCCGCTCATCATTTTAGTAGCCGGATTTTAGTCCCGTTTGTTTATGAGGATAATGATGCCACACTTTGGGGCGGTTGGGTTATCGAACAGCAAGGTAAACGGATATTTTTTGCGGGTGATACGGGTTATTCAAAACACTTTCAAGACATTCAACAGCGTTATGGTGATATGGATGTCTGTTTAATGCCTATTGCTTCTTATTATCATAAAGAAAACAGCTTATGGTATCGCTATGTTCATACCACGCCTGAAGATGCTTTAGTGGCAGCTCAAGAGCTTAATTGTAAAGTCATGATCCCATGGGGTTATGGTAATAATAGCTGGAAAATGGGCGACCATAGCTCACATTCGGCTTTACTGCGTTTATTAAAAATGCACAAAGAGATGAACTCGCCAATACCGTTATATATTTTAAATGAAGGTGAAGAAGTAACTTTTTAGCTTGATTTCGGTAATACGGCTCCACTTACCCCGAAGTAATCAGTAGTTAATCGCTATCAGTTGGTTTATGCGCTCGTTAAATGAGCCTATTGTCCGTCAAGCTAACCGAGAAGATAAATGTACAGGACATTTTCGGGAGCGACGTTTTAAATCACAAGCCCTTTTTGATGAAGGCGCACTGCTGTCGTGTATGGCTTATGTTGACGACTGATTTTGAAGGTATCTTACCGGTGCGGTAGGTACAGCAGAGCACTTATGTGAATTTAGTGAACATGTAGGCTTGAAGCGTACGCACGGTATGACCAATGCGCAAGCTTATTTAAATAGTGCATAACCGATCTGAAATAACAGTCAAAAAATGAGCTTACGCTGTGTCGTAGGACTAAGCTTGCTTAACATATGAGCAAAGCTCAATATTTTGCTCATTAGTAATATACAATCACGAGCAAACCCGCAATATACTTGATAAATAAGTCATCAATTTAAGATGAAGGGCAACAAGTAATAAAATGGATATTGTGTAGAATTATTATGGGTGGCGTGATTAAAATCACCAGTCGAAAGCGTAACTAGGAGTTTGTTTCCTGTAAAATCGTAACAGCCATTGCTAAATCAAATTGAACAAAGTTAGGGGGGCCAGGATAACTTAAAAATACCCAATAAAAGCAATCGGATGTAAATTTTTGTGTATTGAGTATATAATATTTATTGTGCAGGCTTCTGATAACACTAAGTGATTCTACTCTCAAAAAATAGTTGCTACTAGGACAATAATAATAATGACAAACTACGCTCGTTTTCTTATATGTGTCTTCTTTGGTTTATGTACCACGTTCTCTACCACTGACGTATGTGCAACCGATGTAACACAAACAACAAGCTTAGACATCAGTAAACCTCAAAATCAACCTATCGGCAATCACTTAGTTTATTTACAGACTAAAGATAAGTTATCACCGTTAAATGCATATGAAAAATTAGATAAAGAAGGCATTCATTCAACCACTAGTGTACCCAACTTTGGAATTACCTCGGACATAGTATGGTTACAGCTTACTGTTCAAAATCCAACAGCTAAAACACTTTTACGTACACTGTGGACCGAAAGTATATGGCTAGACAAAATTGCGATCTACAAAATAAACAAGGGGCAAAGAATTACAACCCTAGTTACAACGATTGGCGATATTTTTCCCTTCAGTGCGAGACGAACTGATCACCGGCAATTGTCTTTTAATTATTCTTTCCCGCCAGGTGAAACCACTTTTCTGATTGAGGTAACAAACAATGATCCCACTTCATTAAATCTTTGGGTAAGTAGTGAGCAGGAGTTTCACTTGCAGAATAATCACGCAACATTTTCTTATGGCATTCTTTATGGGGCTATTTTGTCTCTGCTAATCTACAATTTATTGATGTTTCTATCGATTAAAGAAACCTATCATCTGTACTTTTCTTTATACCTTTTCAGTTTCCTGATTGCGAATCTGGGATATTCTGGTCACGCTTTTATGTGGTTTTGGCCGAACTCTCCACTTTTTGAGCAGTACGTTGTACTTTTTTTGATGGTGTTATATGGCATTGCCGGCATTATCTTTGCCTTAAATTTTTTGAAGCTAAACACTTCAATGCCAAAGTTATCAACAATGTTGCACTGGGCAAATGGCTTAATTTTATTGATACTTTCTATCTTTGCCGCTTTTGATTACCACCTTGGTTGCGCTGTGATTGCCTTTTATTACATCCCACTATTTAGCTTTACCATGTTAGTGCTTGGATTTATTGCGCTTCGCCAAAATAATCCAAGCGCTAAATATTTTATTTTAGCAACAATGACCGGTGCGATCGGGGCTAGTATTACTGCCCTTACTGTGGCTGGCGCATTGCCTTTTACTTATTTAGGTTTTAGGGCCGTAGACATAGGCGTATCACTGGATGTTGTTTTGCTAGCCTTTGCGGTAGCATACAAATTTAGGTGCTCTGAAGAAGCAAGAGAGACAGCAGAATTTACCGCAAACACCGATTCGCTGACCTTGTTGGACAATCGCCGTGCGTTTAATGCCAAAGTCAGCAAATTGTGGCTGCTTGGCAAACGAGAACAATCACCTGCTGCGGTAATTATCATTGACATCGATCACTTTAAAGACATAAATGATAAATATAGCCATGATGCGGGTGACAATGTATTGATAAAAATAGCGAAAATATTAAAAGAATCAGTCAGAGATAGCGATGTACTTTGTCGATGGGGAGGCGAAGAGTTTCTGATCTATCTACCTGAAACGAACGAAATAGGTGCATGCAGCCTTGCCGATAAAATTAAAATAAATATGAATGCCGCATCGTTCAGTATTGATAATACTGAAATCAAGGTGTCAGCCAGTTTTGGCGTGTCGGAAAGAACCAAAACAGATAAGCAAGTAGGAGAAGTTATCAAGCGCTCTGATAAGGCACTGTATATTGCAAAAGGCTGTGGCCGCAATCGTTTTCAGGCCTGGAGTGAACTGAGGACTTCACTTTAAACGCTTATCTAGCTACCCATAATAACTTGTATAGCAGCAGTAACTTGCTTAGGTCATGAGTTTCGCCAAATGAGAGGGGACGAGGTGCGAGTCTGCCATTTTCCGAATAAATACACCTTTCATCTTATTAGAAAATAATATTGTCAGTATTTTGTTATTGCTTAGGGTGATCATGGGTGACATAGTAAAAAGTAGCATAGTAAAAAATATTTCGGGTGTTTTGAAAAGCGTCATTCTATGAACGTGTTTTGGAATAAACCAATGTTGCATTAAATAATTCTTTGTCCGATTTTTAAACCCGAGTAGAGTTATAAACTGGAAAATCAACAGACCCTAATGGAGTAAATATGTCTTTTGAGAGAATAATGGCTTTAGAAGTTACTGATGATGAAGCGTATCAAAAATATCGTGAGCATATGATGCCGATACTGCATTCATTTGGTGCTAGTTTTGGGTTCGATTTTAAAGTCAGTGAGGTGTTAAAATCAAAAACCTGTGCGGCAATAAACCGTGTGTTTACTATCGACTTTCCAAGCAAAGAAATAATGGATAAGTTTTTCACTGATCCAGCTTACATTGCCGTTAAAGATAAGTATTTTCAACATTCTGTTAAATCAGCGACAGTTATTTCAATGCATGAGAAAAGTGATTAATTCTCAATAAAGCAATTGCTTATGTAGAGCAAATTGCTTTACGGATTAAAAATCAATAGTCATTTTTTATAAGTGACTAGCGGCATGGTTATTGGTCATTAAGCATGTTTTGGCATATTTCAGTAATATTATGCCGATAGCTACAATAATAGCGGTGAGATAAAGTGCAGCATTGTAATTGCCAAATTGCTCGATAAGTGCGACACAATATAACGGTGCAACGACTTGTCCAACGCCATAAGCAGCGGTGATCACGCCCATAATAAATACCGGATTTTTCCCAGCTAATTGACCGGCAAAATTCATAAACAAAGCCACTAAACCAATGAAGGTTGCGCCGTATAACATACCGCTAATTAGATTAAGTATGATGTTGTTGGAGAAGATAGGAATTAAAATACCAACCACTTGTAGTGCCATAGCTAACATCATCATATCAATACTGTTGTAGCGATGGGCTAAACGCATCCAAATAATACAAGAGGGAATACCTGCCAAACCCACAGCCAACCAAGCATAGCCACCATAGCCTGCTAAACCCGGTAATGAATTAACAATATCAGGTAAAAATGTTGCCTGTACTACCATACCAACACCTTCGGTAAAGTAGGCGAGGGCAAGAATAATAACCAGCGGGCTAAATAATGATTTATCAAATTTATGCTTAATCACTTGATCGGCATTTTGCTTATCAAAAGTTAAAATATAGGCTGAATAACAAGCGAACACTGTTCCTGCAATTGCTAGAGCTAACCAAGCATGTTGCCAGTGATCACTGAAATTAAAAACCGCACGCATAATGACATCAGAAACTAATATTGAGAAACCAAGGCCGCTAAAGTGAATGCCCATGGCTTTAGTTTTGTTGGTATTTTGCAGTTTTGACATCACGATGGCTGAGCCAACCACGAGTGCCATAGCTGCGCCAAAACCTGCCAATAAGCGCGCAATTAACCAAATAACTTGGCTTTGGGTAATCGCTAATAATAGCGAGGTGATAATACAGAGCACTAAACCAAATCTAAAAAACTTAACTTTGGCATGAATATCTTTAATGAAAATAGAAAAAATAGAACCCGATAAATAACCAACATAGTTGACTGATGCCAGCATGCCGGCAAAAGCAATACTGAGATGATTTTCTAGCATGGCTGGCAGTAATGATGTAAAAGCAAAGCGCGCCACACCAACACCTACCACTAAAGCTAAAATGCCAGCTAATAAAATAGCAGCGTTGTTATTTCGATCAAACAAGCGTGTGAATCCTTATATTTTTCAGGTGTTGAAAAATGCTTATGCGCGTTGGTGGAAAAGAAATCGCCAAGACTCTAATGTAAAGGACAGTGTTAACTCAAAGCAACTTATTATTGGTTATAACTCATATAAATTAAATTGTTGAAATAGTTTATTGTTATTCAATTTAAAACATATGCTAGATCTTTCCTCTTAGAGTGCAACGGTTTTTTAAATCTAATTTATTTACAATTCCCCTTGAAAAAAATTTAATGAGCCTCAAATAAGGTAACAAGCAAATAAAGCGATTTAGCTCTTATTGAACATAATCAAATGATAGGTTTAGTTAGCAAGTCGTTTACCAAATTGAAAAAAACATTAGAGGATTGTTTTAAATGACAACAGAAAATAACGCTGTAAAACATCAGTTTGCATCAGATAATGCAAAAATACTTAAACTAATGATCCACTCTCTTTATTCGAATAAAGAAATATTTTTACGTGAGTTAGTTTCTAATGCAGCTGATGCGTCAGACAAACTACGTTTTAAAGCTTTATCAAATGCCGACCTTTATGAAGGTGACGGCGAACTTCGTGTACGTGTTAGCTCAGATAAAGAAGCCAACACCATGACTATTTCTGATAACGGTATTGGTATGACTCATGACCAAATCGTTGAGCATTTAGGTACCATTGCAAAATCAGGTACGGCTGAATTTTTCTCACAATTATCAGGCGACCAAGCGGCAGACTCACAACTAATTGGTCAATTTGGTGTTGGCTTTTACTCAGCATTTATTGTTGCAGATAAAGTGACGGTACGTTCACGTGCTGCCGGCGTTGATAAATCTGAAGGTGTTGAATGGACATCGGAAGGTGAAGGTGAATTTACTACAGCTAAGATTGAAAAATCAGGTCGTGGTACTGATATTATTTTACATCTTAAAGAAGATGAAACTGAGTTTGCTGATGATTGGCGTTTAAAGTCAATTGTGACTAAATACTCAGATCATATTTCTGTTTCTGTTGAAATGTTAACGCCAGAAGTACCAGCGGTTGCTGCTGTTGAAGAAGTAAAAGACGATGAAGGCAATATAACAACGCCAGCTGTTGAAGCTCGTGACGCGGTACCTGCAAAATGGGAACCGGTAAATAAAGCAACAGCACTTTGGACGCGTGAAAAAGCAGAGGTAAGTGACGACGAATACAAAGAGTTCTATAAACATGTATCTCATGACTTTGCTGACCCTATGCTTTGGGAACACAACAAGGTAGAAGGTAAAACTGAATATACCTCATTATTGTACATTCCATCAAAAGCACCATTTGATATGTACAATCGTGAAAAACAACACGGCTTAAAGTTGTACGTACAACGTGTATTTATTATGGATGATGCTGAGCAGTTTATGCCAGCTTACTTACGCTTTGTTAAAGGTTTATTAGATTCAAATGATTTGCCATTAAACGTATCGCGTGAAATTTTACAAGACAGTAAGATCACCCAAGCTATCCGTAAAGGTTGTAGCAAACGTGTATTGAAAATGCTTGAAAAGCTAGGCAAAAAAGACGCTGATCAATATCAACTGTTTTGGAATGAGTTTGGCCAAGTGCTAAAAGAAGGTCCAGCAGAAGATATGGCTAACAAAGACGCCATTGCGGGCTTGTTACGTTTTGCTTCAACTCATGCCGATACCAGCGTACAAAGTGCTTCTTTAGCACAGTACGTTGAACGCATGAAAGAAGGCCAAGACAAAATATACTATGTGGTTGCCGATAGCTTCGAAGCAGCTAAAAATAGCCCGCATTTAGAAGTATTCCGCAAAAAAGGCATTGAAGTGTTATTAATGTCGGATCGTATTGATGAATGGTTAGTTAGCCATTTAACTGAATTTGACGGCAAGCAATTACAATCAGTAACGCGCGGCGGTTTAGATTTAGGTGATATGGATGACGCTGAAACGAAAGAAGCACAAGAAAAACTTGAGCAAGAATTTGATCCTGTTGTTACGCGCATCAAAGCGGCACTTGCAGGTAAAGCCAAAGATGTAAAAATTTCACAACGTTTAACTGACTCACCAGCGTGTATCGTTGCAGATGAACATGACATGAGCAGCCAAATGATGAAATTGATGCAGTCAGTTGGCCAAGAAGTGCCAGATGCTTTACCAATTTTTGAAATCAACGCTGAACATGAATTGATCAAGCACGTTGCAGATGAACAAGATGACGAGCAATTCAAACAATGGACTGAAGTATTGTTTGAACAAGCAATGTTAGCAGAGCGTGGTAGCTTGAAAGACCCAGCGAGTTTTGTTGCACGTTTGAACAAATTGATGCTGAGTTTAACTAAATAATGATTTAGCTCATATTGACCTTAGACTTTAGTCAAAAAAAGGAGCTTTTTAGCTCCTTTTTTGATTTTTTGCACGGCTTGCTACTTGTTTGAAACCCTTTGAATATGTATAGTGTTTGCACTTTCGCAAAACCAATTCATTAATTAAATAGGGTTATACTAAATGCGCATTATTTTATTAGGTGCACCAGGTGCCGGTAAGGGTACTCAAGCACAATTCTTAATGGCTAAATTTGGCATTCCACAAATCTCTACCGGTGATATGCTTCGCGCTGCAATTAAAGCAGGAACTGAACTTGGCAAAAAAGCCAAAGCAGTGATGGACGCAGGTCAACTCGTTTCTGATGAATTAATTATTGGTTTGGTTAAAGAGCGTATAGCGCAGGATGACTGTAAAGCCGGCTTTTTACTGGATGGTTTCCCACGTACTATTCCACAAGCTGACGCCATGAAAGAAAACGGCGTTGCTGTTGATTATGTTATTGAGTTTGATGTACCTGATGAAGTGATTGTAGAGCGTATGGCTGGCCGTCGGGTTCATGCTGGCTCAGGTCGTGTTTATCACATAGTTTACAATCCGCCAAAAGTGGCAGGTAAAGATGATGAAACTGGTGATGAATTATTAGTTCGCCCAGATGATGAAGAAGCAACAGTGCGCAAGCGTTTAGGTATTTATCACGAGCAAACAAAACCATTAGTTGCCTACTATCAAGCAGAAGCTAAAGCTGATGCTTGCGCTTATATCACTATTGATGGCACACAAGCAGTAGAAAAAGTTAACGCATTATTAGATGAGAAGTTAGCTTAATTTTTCTGTTTAGTTGCAATTTAAAAATAAAAAGCTCGCATTAGCGTAATGCCGATCAGTTAAGCGAATTTTATTAAAAATTTTAGGGAACATTTGACCGATCCTGTACACATGCGAAAATCCGATAAGCCTTAGCCATCGGATTTTTTTATGCAACTTTCAGAAGCGCTTGCTCGCACCTCAATTAATCGTCTTACCGAATTTTCATGTCTTGCTGATGTATTAGAGCCTGACATCATTCAATCGTGTCTTGATTCAAATGGCGTTGCTACACTCAGAAAACGTAAGTTACTGATGGACGCAATGGTTTGGGCGGTTATTGGTATGGCGTTATTTAGAACAGGTTCCGTTCGCCAATTAATTAACAAGCTCGATATTGTTCTCCCTAAAGAGGTTGATTATGTCGCGCGAAGTGCCATAACTCAGGCATGTAAAAACTCGGTAGCGATGTTGTTCGTGATGTTTTTCATCAAACTTCCGCAACGTGGAATGAGCGAGCAGAGCACCCGCATTGGTGTGGTTTGACGCTTTATAGTGTCGACGGTGTTGTTTGACGAACACCTGAAACGAAAGAGAATAGCGCGAGTTTTACTCGTATAGCCAACAAAGCAAGTGAGGCAGGATACCCGCAAGTTCGCATGGTCTGCATGATGGAGTTAAGCCGCCACCTTATCGTCGACAGCGCATTTGATAGTGTTACGGAAAGTGAAATGAACTTAGCCGCTAGAATGATAGAGCGTATGCCAAACGACAGTTTAACGCTATTCGATAAAGGTTCTTATTCACTTGGATTATTACATGATTGGCAACAACGAGGGACAAACACTCATTGGTTGCCGCCACTCAAAAAGCGAACACAATATGAGGTAATACAAAGCTTTGGGAAACAAGATAAATTGATACTTTTATATACAACGCCACAATCGAGAAAAAAACGCCCAGCGTTACCCGAGAGCATTGAGGCAAGATTATTGACGCGTAAAATCAAAGGTAAAGCGGTTCAAATCCTCACTTCAATGACTGACCCGATGGCTTATCCAAGTACAGATATCGTTGACTTATATGCACATCGTTGGGAGATTGAAATAGGCTACAGAGAAATCAAGCATAGATGCTTGAAAGTCGGTTTACGCTACGAAGTAACTTGCCAGAGCTATTATTCAGGAGTTGTGGGGGCATATTGCTTGGATATTATCTGATCCGGTACAAAATGATATTGATAGCTCAATCACTAAAAAGTATCTATCCGAACCAATTAAGCTTCAGGGATGCTTCTTCTCACATAATTCATAAGCTCACGATGATACCAATCTATGCACCAGGAAATGTACCAAAAATAATCTTAGATATAGAGAAAATGTGAGTTAATTTAAACTAGAAATGAAATGAAATGAAATGAAACGAGAACGAAGTTATCCACGCACACTCAAAGTATGCAAAAACAGGTACCCCGTGGCTAAAAGAAAAATGCCGCTCACCTTAAGTGATCGGCATTATGCATTAGCGATCTTTTTTATGCAACCAATTGAGTTCAGACGATCTACGCACGCTTTTTATGATAATGACGTAAAGCATGCTCTTTTTGCCGGCCTTGGCTAAATGCAGTAATACGCTTTAAATAGCCGATAATACGTGTGCCGTGGTCAATATTTTCACTGCCACAAGCGTCACAATACATTAAGGTGCGTTTATCTATTTTCTCACAATCATTACAAATAGTAATTTTGACGTTAACGCAAAAGTAATTACAACCAGTTGCTGCAGCAACGTTGAAAAGCTTTAGGTAAGCTTCGATTGATAATGACTCATCGAGATTTAAATGCAGTGCTGAGCCGCCATCTAAGTATTGCGTGATTTCTTTGCCATGTAGAACAAATTTATCTAAATGATTTGTATCGTTATCTTCTACTAAATAAAAATATGAATTATAGCAGTCACGATTGACTTGATAGCCGTCGTTACGATCCCATTTCGCATTTTTTACCCCTAAGTTTTCTGCCGGCACAAACTCAGTATTGAACATATAGCCAAAATGCTTTTTAGCGGCTTGGTTCGCGTTATAAATCACTTGTAGTTTGCTGCTGACAAAGTCTTTGTAGGCTTGGTTATTATTAGCCGGAATATTACAAAACTCTGCTGCTTCAGCCATGCCATTAATACCAATGGTTAGAAATTGCTTATCAAGTGAGATAAAACCAGCATCGTAAACCGATAAAGCGCCCTTGGCTTGGTAGTCTTGCATTAACTTGCGATAGGCAACTTGGTATTTTTGAATTTTTTCAATTTCGCTTTGTAAATCACGACCGTCTTGTACCAGACGGTTCATGTTCAAGGTGATAACATTAATTGACCCTGTTGCCACGCCACCTGCGCCTAAGGTATAAGAAAAAGTATTATCTGAAATTTCATTACGCAAACGACAGCATGAGGCAAGTGAGTCAGGACTATCAGATAAATAGATGAAAAATGAATTTCCTTGTGCTTTTTGCTCGGCCAATTGTCGAGCAAAAATATCATCTTTACAGCGGCCATTTTCGGTTAGCATCGCGGCGGTAACGACAGGAAAGGTTAACACAGCTTTTTCACGTTCTTTATTTAACCAGCTAAGAAAAAACTGCTGCAATTGTTCAACGGTTTGCCAGTTTGGTTTGGAAAAGTCAGGAAAAACAAAGTTTTCAAACATAGCGGCAAAGTAATGTTGATCAAACAAGGAAATATTCCAAAATACACTTTGGTAGCCACGTGCTGCCGCGGGTTGGTTGATAGCATAAACCACATGTTGTAAATGGTTTTCAATGGCTTTTTTATGGCTAGTTAAATAGTTATCACCATATTCAAGACGAGCAAAATAATCAAAATAAGTGATAAATTCAACGGTGGCAACAGCACCGGCAAATTGCGCAGAAATAGCAAAAATCAAATTAACAAAAGAACCGCAGAAAGACTCTAAATGCTGTGGTGCTTTTGACTCGCCGCCCAACTTAGTTAAGCCATCAAGTAAAAATGGGTACATACTGATAGACGTGCAATAAGGCTTTAAACTGGTTTCATCGTGCACATAAATTTCATGTGCTTCAATTTGCCGTAAGTACTCAAGTGCTAACTCGTCGCCAAATGCTTCACGAATTTTGTCTTGTACCAGTGCTCGGTTTATTTGTACAAAGCAGTCTTTTAATAATTCTGCTTCTAATGTAGCAATATTTTTTTGCCCAACATTGGCATTAGCATCCATTTTTGAACCGTCAGCAGCATTTTGCGCGAGGAAATAATTATGGATAAAATCTTTTTTATGGTTAATTTGCCTGTCACTAAGCTGCAACATTGTTAACTCCTTTTAATAAATTACTGTGATGATTTTTTATAAATAAGTGATTGAGCTTTTCACCGGTTTTTATATCGCGAAAAACTTGATTGCTTGTAATACTTTCCAAACCACCAAGCGCTGATTGCCATGGACCTGTTTTTAAGAAATTAAGATGCTCAGATATACTGATGTCGATGTGCTTTTGCCCAGAGTAAAGGCAAGTTTTTAAGCCCAAATTTCTAGCGATAAGTAATTTTTCAATTAATGCTTTGGCTTGCCATTCACCACCAAAAAAAATCACGCAACTGATCAAGTTCTGGTATTTAGTTAACCAATTAATAAAGCTTTTATTTGATAAATGGCTGCCATAGTCCGCATTCCATAACTCAGTACTATGACAGCCGGTGCAAGCTACTTTGCAGCCACTAACGCTAAAACAAAGGCTAATTTCATCTGGTACTTCCTGGAAAACAATCGAAGGAGGTAAACAATTAAATTTCATATTAAAACCTATATATGCTTATTTTGTTTCTGTTGAGCACAATATATAGTGTTTTTGTGTTTTTTACTGTTGATCAGGATCAAAAGTTTGTTAAAGTAATACTATATGTAGGGTTTTATTTTTATTATTTTACTAGATATGGTGTTTTATTCGACTGCTAGTGGGGGAGATCTTTGTTATCCCTGGAGGTTATTCTGGGCCTCGATTAACGGCTGAGCTGATGGTAAAACTGGCCGTTTAAAATGACACTGACCTATATAACCTCATTCTTTACTTAAATGGCGCTATTAATTGCTTATCTTACTCGGTATGATTCCGGCCGATAATGGTTTAATAATAAAAATAGTATAAGGAAAGGAAATGGCAACACTATCGTTAACAGGCTTCTACGCGAGTTTACTCGGTATTTTATATATTGGCTTAGCCATTAACATTATTCGTTTACGCAGGAAGTTTAAAGTTGGCATTGGCTCTGGTGATAATAAATTTTTAGCTAAGGCTATTCGTATTCATGGCAACTTTGCCGAATATATCCCTCTAGCGTTAATTTTACTGGCAGTTTATGAATTAAATGGCGCATCTGTGATCATGCAACATGCCTTAGGGGCAACTTTAGTTGTTGGCCGTGCTTTACACGCCATTGGTTTAACGAAAAGTATCGGTATCTCAATTCAACGACAAGTGGGTATGTTGTCGACATTTTTGGTGATTTTAATTTTAGCGGTTGAAAACATTCGTAGCTTTGTTACGGCTTAACGTTTAATAACTTTATAATAATGAACAGTGGCTAGGTTATACAATTATATAACCTAGCCATGATCTGCTTGATGGAATAGCGGTATATTAGCGCTTTTGTAACATGCTGATATGTGGAATTCCATCTTCTAAATAGCTTTCGCTTACTCTGCTAAAACCATGCTGATTATAGTATCTTTCTAAATGCTCTTGTGCGGAAATTTTGACCGTATCTTGCGGGAAGTAGCGCAAGCATTTAGCTAGGGCTATTTGCATTAATTGGTGACCAAGGCCCTTACCACGAGCACTTTGCGCAATCACCACACGACCAATACTGATGTTATCGGGATAGGTTAATCCTTTGGGTAATATGCGCAAATATGCCGTCATAATTCCCTTTTGATAACAAAATAAATGTTGAGTTTCGGGATGTCGGTCGTGATCATCTAAGTCGGGGTAAAAACAGCTTTGCTCTACCACAAAGATATCAATGCGTAATTTTAGTAAATCATAAAGTTCATTGGTAGTGAGTTGTGAAAAGTTTTTGTTTTCCCAGATTATGTCATTTTCTATCAAAGGTTTATTCCGTTATATTGCTGATTTTTATCAGTTATGGTTGATGTACTGCCAGTAGTAAAATTATCTACTATGAATCACAAATGAAAATTCACTATATGCGAATGAAGTATTTTACTCATTGTAGCGGTGCTATTACAGCTAAGAGAATAAAGCAGTATCAAATGTTTTGATTAATCAGTCGTTGTTCAAAATCAGCTATCGATAATGGTCTGGCTAATAAATAACCTTGTCCTAAGAGGCAACCTGCATTTGTTAGAAGCTCTCTTTGTTGCTCAGTTTCTATACCTTCGGCAATGACCTTTATATTAAGCTTATTTGCCATCACAATAATGGCCTCACAAAGGGCAACATCTTTATTATCGACAGACATATTCTGCACAAAACTTTTATCAATTTTTAAATAATCAATAGAGAAGTTTTTCAAGTAAGAGAATGAGCAATAACCGGTGCCAAAGTCATCAATAGACACTGTCAGCCCTTGTCGACGAATATTATCGAGTGCGCTAACCACCTCTGCTTGATTCTCCATCAGCAAATTTTCTGTTATTTCAATCGATATTGCTTCAGGTGGGATATTTCGTTCGATAAGTGATCCAGCCCAAGCAATGATTTGCTGACCTTTATTTCGGTACTGCACAGGAGATGTGTTGATGCTGATCATTAAGTTATGGCAGTGACTGTTTCTCCACTGCTGCACCTGTTGTGATACTTCTTTAAATACCCATTCACTAATTTCAACAATAAGCCCAGTTTCTTCTGCAACAGGGATAAAATCTAACGGTGAAATTAAACCTTTCTTGGGATGTTGCCAACGGATCAGTGCTTCCGCTTTAGATATTTGATTATTTGTTAAGTTAACTATCGGTTGATAAACCATGTGAAATTGCTGTTCTGTAATAGCAACCCGCAGATCTTGAATGATTTCCATGCGTTTGAGAAAATTTTTGCGCATATTTTCGGTAAAGTAATGAATGCTGTTTCGCCCACGGGCTTTAGCACCATACATGGCTTGGTCTGCATTTCTTAATAGCGCGTCTATGCTCATGGCATCGTTTGGATAAAGTGCAATACCTATACTGGCGGTGCAATAAACGCTTTTTTGTTCAATAATATAAGGTTGCGCAAGTGTATTTAATAATTTTTGTCCAATGTTATCAACGTCAGTGTCTGTACTTGTACCGACAAGTACGATGATAAACTCATCACCACCTAGCCGGGCAACAATATCATTTTTTCGAAGACATTTTTTGATGCGCTTTGCACTGTCAATAAGTAAAATATCACCAGCACTATGCCCCAAAGAATCGTTTACATCTTTAAAGTTGTCTAGATCTAACATAATAATAGCAAGTTGCTTTTTTTCGCGTTGAGCATTATCGACCGCTGTTGTTAGATGTTCATGTAATAAGTTACGATTGGGTAAGTTGGTTAGACTATCAAAGTTAGCTTGCTGCCATATTGTTTTATTGGCTTTTTCTCGCTCTATTGCGATACGAGCTAAGTTGGCAAACTGTTCGATAAGTGTGAAATCAAGTTCGTTTGGTGTTGATATTGTTCGTTGGTAAATAGCAAAGGTACCTAGCACATTACCTTCGTTATCGATGATTGGCTCCGACCAACAGGCAGAGAGTTGTGCTTTTTTTGCCAATGCTGCCCAAGCAGTCCAATAAGGATGTGTTGCTATATCGGTAACAATAACCCTTTTTCTTGTGTAAGCCGCCGTTCCACATGAGCCCATGGCTTCACCAATAGTGAAACCGTCTATTGCTTGGTTATAAAAATCAGGTAAGCTTGGTGCTGCGCCTAATATTAATTTTTTTCCTGTTTTGTCGAGTAATAAAATACTGCATTTAGCGTCTGAGTATTCATTCTCAATACCTTGGATAACAGCAGGTAGTACTTTTGATAACTTACTTGAACTGGCGATCAATTCTAAAATATTATTACGAACTTTGTTTATTTTATCCTGCTCGGATAATTGACGATTTTTGTTTTGCATAAACATTGAAAGTGCACAGGCAAACATATTAGTTAATACCAGTCCGCCTATAACACGATAAAATGTAAAGTCATCGAATTGTTGATAGGTAATAAAACACGCCAAAATAATAAATAAGCTGTTAAATAAAATAGCAATAGTGGGGGAGAGTAAATAAAAAGCTACAATAACAATGGGAAATACCCAATAAATTAAACTTGCGCCTTCTAATTCCAGAGCTACTAATAATAATACCTGCATAAAAACTGCAAGTAAGTTACTGAAAAGTTGTGTTTTATTGCTGTACCAAACACCGGAAAAAATAATAATTGAACCTATAATTGCAGCAAGGTCAATGAGGATGGCCGTTGTTTCTTGGCTTTGAATACTTACCATAAGAAATGGAAGTATTACGAAGATTGCTAAAGCGGTTACTATTAAAAGTATTTGTTCTTCTTCTGGGCGGTGCTTTAATTTAACCGTCATACGAGAGCAACTTCTTATTAATGAATTATTTTATTGAATTATTGTAATGAAATCGTCTGAAACTATTATGCTTATTATTAGCCTAGCACATGGAGTGATAAACTCGCATTTTATCCAGCAGCAATAAATATAGTATAGACAACATTCAGTACATTAACTTATAGCAATTTTACTAAGTTTCTGAGTGGGAACAAACTTAATAAACTTGGTATTAATTGGAATTTAGCCGTTAACAACCAAGGTATGTAAACTTTGCAAGCAACTATCATCTTGCTTATCTGCAAGGTATTGACAAATTTCTTGTTTGTATTGATTAATATTGAGCGCTGGAAATTCAATATATATCACATTTTTTAGGGCCTTTTTCTCAAGAAATAACACATAGGCTAGAGGAAGATACTTAGGGTTGAAGTCGTGTTGATAAATAGTGGCTCGTACTTGTGATGCACTATAATATTGTGCTTTACCGTAACGTTTTTCAAGCGTCGGTAGCAGTTTTTTACTGTACTTTTTGAGCGAATAATATTTGAACATATGCTAATCCTTAGCATTATCTTTGCATCCTAAAATTTAAGTTTATATTGTAAGTTGCTAAGCTTTCATTCGTCAAGTGATACAAGCTACAAGCCTTTGTTACTCTATGTTTTGTGGATTTGGATATACTTTTTAGGTGTTTTTTTTTGAAAGAAAATTGATAGGTTATTGATTATTAAAGAACAGATAGCCATCAAGTTTAATAAAATTAACAAATGCATTAATTAAATTAAACTTGCTTTAATAATGGTGGTTTTAAGCTATTTAGCTTATTTTTTTTGATGTCTTGCTTGTAATACCGCCATCACTTCACTAAGTTCGATATTTTGATCTTGCAATAACACTAAGGTGTGATAAAACAAGTCAGCACATTCGCCTAATAAATCTTCTTTGGTTTCAGCAACAGCAGCTAATGCGACTTCAACACCTTCTTCACCGACTTTTTGGGCAATTTTAGTGGTGCCGCGTGAAAATAAATGTGCAGTATAACTATCTTCTGGCGCATCATTTTTGCGACTAGCGATAACTTGTTCAAGTTGGCTGAGAAAGTTTTGTTGGCTAATGGCTTGCTCAGGAAAACAAGATTCAGTGCCTAAATGGCAAGTTGGCCCTTGTGGACGACAAGCGATAAGTAGGCTGTCTTGATCACAGTCAGTCACTATTTGGCTAACTTTTAAATAGTTACCGCTGGTTTCACCTTTGCACCAAAGTGCTTGCTTTGCTCGGCTGTAAAATGTTGCTAAGCCTGAATTTAAGGTTTGCTCTAAAGCCTGAACGTTCATATAACCTTGCATTAATACCGCGCCAGTATCTTGATGTTGAATAATGGCAGGCATCATGCCGGCCATTTTATCCCATGCCAATTGGCTGATATTATCTTGTGTTATTAGCATAATCTGATCTCAACTTTTTCATTTTTTAAGTGTTGTTTTAATTCATCCATGGCAATAATGCCTTTATGAAATACGCTGGCAGCAAGTGCACCATCAACATCTGCCTGTTGAAAAACATCAACAAAGTGTGATATTTCACCGGCACCGCCAGAGGCGATTAATGGTAGGTTACATAATTTTCGCACTTGGCTTAGTTGTTCAATATCATAGCCTTGCCGAACACCATCTTGATTCATACAGTTAAGCACAATTTCACCAGCGCCAAGTTTTTGCACTTCTTGGATCCAATCGAGTGTGCGCCATTTGGTTTTTTGTGTGCGGGTTTCATCACCGGTGAATTGATACACTTGATATTCACCTAAACCATTATTCGCGTCTTTATTGAAAAAGCTATCAACGCCAACGACGATACATTGCTGACCAAAAACGTCAGCTAAACGTGATATTAAACTTGGATCTCTTAATGCTGGTGAGTTGATCGATATTTTATCGGCGCCCATCATTAAAATTTGTTTCGCATCAGCCTCGGTTTTTATACCACCGGCAACACAAAAAGGAATATCGATGACTTGCGCTATGCGACTTACCCAACTTTTATCGACCACGCGATCATCTGAGCTGGCGGTAATATCATAAAATACTAGTTCGTCAGCACCTGCCTCGGCGTATTTTTGCGCGAGTGGTACGATATCACCAATAATTTCATGGTTACGAAATTGTACGCCTTTAACTACCTTACCATCGCGAACATCAAGGCAAGGGATTATACGTTTGGCTAACATTGGAATAATTCCTTTTTCTCAAAGCAACGAAATTGAACAGCAATACCTATATCGACTACCTTACCATCGCGAACATTAAGGCAAGGTGCTATACCTTTAACTATGCGTTTGGCCAACATGCTATTGCCTCCTCTAAGGTAAATTTACCTTCTAATAGTGAGCGGCCAAGAATGACGCCGTCTACACCGGTAGGAATTAATGCTTTAATATCAGCTAGTGAGCCAATGCCACCTGACGCTTGCCATTTAATACAGGGGTATTGTTGGCAAAGCTCTCGGTACATTTCGACATTGCTGCCACTTAACGTACCATCTTTGCTGATGTCGGTACATAACACGTGGATCAAGCCTGCGGCAATGTAATCATCTAATAAGCTTTCCAAATTAACGCCACTGTCTTTTATCCAACCGTGGGTGGGGAGTGTTTTATTACCAGAGGCATCAATTTTCACATCCAGTGCCAAGACAATACGTTCACCGCCAAATTCTGTTAGCCATTGTTGCACGAGTGTCGGTTCTTTGATGGCAAGCGAGCCAATAACAATACGATCAGCGCCTAAAGCAAGTAGCTGCTCTACGTCGGCTTTACAACGTACGCCGCCGCCTACTTGAATGATCATGCTATCGTGTTTAACTAATGTTTTAAGTAAGTCTAATTGGCGCTTCGTGCTGTCTTTTGCACCATCTAAGTCGACAAAGTGCATTACCGTAGCACCCGCTTTAGCATATGCGTCTTGTCGCTCTTTTGCCGTATATTGATAATGGGTCTTTTGCTGGTAATCACCTTGAAATAATCGTACGACTTCGCCGTCAATTAAGTCAATTGCTGGGATCATCATGATTTACATCTCCAAAAAATTTTTAATAATTTTACTGCCAAGGCTACTCGAACGCTCAGGGTGAAATTGACAACCAATAAAGTTGTCTTTAGCAATGGCGGCAGAAAACTCACTGCCATATTGACAACGCGCGACAGTATATTCAGAAATCGGCGCGGCAAAGCTATGCACGAAATAAAAATAGTATTCAGGGTTAATGCCGGCAAATATTGGATGTTTGCTGACCTGCGTTAAGGTATTCCAGCCCATATGTGGCATACGTAAACCTTTCGCATCAAGCGGGCGTATGTCAGTGGGGATCAGCGCTAAACATGGTACAACATCATCCGTTTTTGCACCTTCAACAGAAGATCGTGCCATTAACTGCATACCTAAACAAAAACCCAGTACAGGTTGAGTAAGCTGCTGTAGGGCCGTTACTAGGCCTTTAGCTTTTATATTCTCCATGGCATGGCGGGCACTGCCGACACCCGGAAGAATGACTTTATCAGCGCTTTTGATGGTGTTGATATCATCAGAAATAGTAATGGCAAAACCTAAACGCTCGACGGCAAACTTTACCGACGCTAAGTTTGCACAGCCCGTATCAACAATAACAAAGTTAGCTGGTTTGTTTTTGCTCATCTTACAAACATCCTTTAGTACTCGGTAAATCATCGCCTGATACGGTTATTGCTTGGCGCAAAGCACGGCCAAAGACTTTAAAAAGACTTTCAACTTGGTGATGACAATTACCTTCAGTGGTCGAAAGGTGTAGAGTGATGGCCATTGAATCGGCTAATGAGCGGAAAAAGTGTGAAACCATTTGTGTCGACATTTGTCCGACCCTATTATCGGTAAACTTGGCATCAAACTCCAACCAAGGACGACCAGAAAGATCAATCGAACATTCGGCTCGACATTCGTCCATCGGTAAAACAAAACCAAAACGACCGATACCACGCTTGTCACCTAAGGCTTGTTTAAGTGCTTGACCTAACGCTAAGGCGGTATCTTCAACACTGTGGTGTTCATCAATATGATAATCGCCATCAACCTTAACTTGCATACTAAAACCGCCATGAGCCGCTATTTGTTCTAGCATGTGATCAAAAAATCCTAAGCCGGTTTTGATGCTAATGTCACCGACTTTATCTAAGTTAATCGCGACATTAATATCGGTTTCTTTAGTGGTTCGCGTTACTTGTGATGTGCGTGATTGCGTCAATAATTGCTCGGCAATATCGTTCCAATTAAGCGATTCTCTGTTATATTTTAGGCTTTTTATGCCCATATTGGCGGCAAGTTGAATATCGGTTTCACGATCGCCAATGACATAAGAGTTGGCAAAATTAACTTTACCGTGTTGCAAATAGTCACTGACTAAACCTAATTTAGGTTTACGGCAGCTACAATTATCGGCTTCAAAGTGTGGGCAAAGTAGTACGTCATCAAAACTAATACCTTGTGAGGCAAACATTGCCATCATTTTATCATGTGGTAAGTCAAAATCGCTTTTTGGATAACTACTGGTACCTAAACCGTCTTGGTTTGATACCATGACTAAGCGATAACCTTTTTTTTGTAAAGCAATCAAGACAGGAATAACGTTAGGTTCGAAAACTAACTTTGCTAAACTGTCGACTTGTTTGTCGCTGACAGGCTCTTCAATTAACGTACCGTCACGGTCGATAAATAAAATATTTTCTTGGCTCATATTAATTCTCTTTTGCCGCCGTTTGGGCTGTTGTGGTGATAACGTTGTCGGTAGTCAATTTGTCGTTAAAGCTATTGATAATAGTTTGTTTTAATAAGCTAAGCTCGTGTTCGCTACCAATACTTATGCGTAAACAATCAGTTAAATTTTGCTGTTTTGATTGATCGCGAATTAAAATGCCTTGTCGCGCTAAACTCTCGAAAATAAAGTTTTTAATTGTCTCATTTTGACAGCGAAATAAAACGAAATTAGCATCGCTGTTAAATACTTGGCTGCACCAACTTTGTTGCGCTAACCAATCAGCAAGTTGTACACGCAGCATTTTGGTTTCTTGCACACGAACATTCATTTGTTCTAGGCCTGATGGCGCTAATGCTGTGCTAGCAATATCAGCGACCGGCGCTGAAATTGGATAAGGTGCAATCACTTTACTGAGCATAGCGATAATATCGGTATTGGCAAGCGTAAAGCCACAGCGTAAGCCCGCTAAAGCAAAGGCTTTTGAAAGTGTTCTTAGAATCACTAAATGCGGATATTTTTTTAACCAACTTGCAACAGATTGTTCAGGGCTAAATTCGATATAGGCTTCGTCCACCACAACAATGGCTGACTCAGCAAATAACTCAAGTGCGGCTTGAATTTCGTCTTGCGATAATAAATTGCCGGTTGGATTACCAGGTGAGCATAAAAATACCACCTTTGCCTGACCTACTTGTGCTTTTAAACCTGCTAAGTCCAGTGCTAGCTCTTTGGTTAATGGTACTTTGATAATATCTGCGCCGTGATTTTCGGCGCTGATGGCATACATGCCATAGGTCGGCGGGCAAATTAACACGCTATCTTGATAGGCTTGACAAAACGTTCTGATGATCAGCTCTATACCTTCATCGGCGCCACGAGTAGCCAAGATGTTTTCTGCTGATAGGCGACAATATTGACGGTACGCATTGATCAAGTTTTCAGGTTGAAAGTCAGGATAACGATTAATGCTATCACTATTAACTTGGTAATGACCGGGGCCCGATGCTTCATTGGCGTTTAACCAAATTTTGCCTTGCATATCACCACTGCTAGCAAACAGCCGGCGTGCTGATTGATAAGGCACCATCGCGATTAGCTCTTTACGAGCGAGTTTATTTGCAATGCTCATTTATGCCTCCAAGCTTTGTTCTAGTGTACTATTTTGGCCAGTCGAGTCAGCTTCTAAACGAATAGTAACGGCGCGCTTGTGACCGTCTAAACCTTCGGCATCGGTGAGTTCACAAATACATTGTGCTAAATTACTCAGGCCTTCGCGGCTAATTTCTTGTACGGTAAAACGTCTGGAAAAATCAGCTAACGATAAACTACTAATGACCTTTGAATAACCATAGGTAGGTAGTACATGATTAGTACCACTAGCATAGTCTCCTGCTGATTCTGGTGTGTAAGCGCCAACAAAAATTGAACCCGCATTGCGCAATTCCGCTAATAACTGTTGAGCGTTTTCGGTTTGAATAATTAAGTGTTCAGGGCCATATTCATTTGATACTTCAACAGCTTGCGCTAAGTCTTGGGTTAATATCAAACGACTTTGTTGTAATGCTTGTTCAGCTATATTGGCTCTGGATAGTTCAGCTAATTGGCTAACTAATGCGGATTGTACTTTTTCAATTAAGGTTTTACTGTCAGATAGCAGTATTACTTGGCTATCGGGGCCGTGCTCAGCCTGTGATAATAAATCAGCGGCAATAAAATCGGCATTGGCCTTGGCGTCGGCAATAACCAGTACTTCTGAAGGGCCTGCTGGCATATCAATAGCAAAACCATTTACTTGTTGTGAAAGCTGTTTTTTAGCCTCGGTAACATATTTATTACCTGGACCAAAAATTTTGTTAACCGCAGCAATAGTTTCTGTACCGAATGCCAATGCTGCGCACGCTTGAGCGCCACCAACACTGTATATTTCATCTATTTGGCATAACGATGCCGCAACCAATATTTCGTCTGCTAGTTGGCCATTTTTATCTGGCGGGCAAACTAAGACTTTGCGAGGGCATTCTGCTAGTTGTGCCGGCACGCCTAACATCAATACGGTTGAAGGTAGCGGCGCACTGCCGGCCGGAATGTATAAGCCAACGCTAGCGATAGCTTCCGTTTTTAATGTGCACACCACACCAGGGGTTGTTTCTACCCGAATATCTGCAGTTATTTGGGCTTGGTGAAAACGTTTGATATTGCCATAAGCAGTTTCGATGGCGTTTAGTCTAGCAGCGGTTAATCTGCTTTTTGCTGCCTTGACTTGTGCAGAGCTCACTCGCAAGGTCGTCAGTTTTACGCCATCAAACTTCTCAGTTAAATCAAATAAAGCTTTATCGCCGTTTTCTCTGACATTGCTTAAAATGTTTTCTACTTGTTGTGATAACAAACCGCTTTCTGCGATGGCAGGGCGGGATAAGGCTAATTTACGCTCGGTATCTGACAAGTTTAGCCAATTGATTATTTCGTTTTTCATAACATTCAACTTTTAATAATTTACCCTAGAAAGATAATGTGTTTTAAGCCAATTAGTGCTTAGCACTTATTGGCCATAACGCTATTATCTAGCCCATCATTTTTTCTATTGGCATCACTAGAATAGAGTTACAACCTAAGGCATTAAGTTGTTCCATGGTTTCCCAGAAAAAAGTTTCGGTGGCAACAACATGCACAGCAACGAGGTCATCACGGCCAGCCAAAGGCAAAATGGTTGGCGTTTCTTTACCAGGCATTAAGGCGCTTACCTGCGCTATTTTATCTTTTGGTGCGTGCAGCATAATGTATTTGCTTTCTTTTGCTTTCATCACGCCTTGAATACGAGGTAATAAGGTATGAAGAATACTTTGTTTTTCAGGCGCTAATGCATCAGCTGTTTGAATTAATGACGCTTTTGAGCGGAAAATTTCTTCCACTTCAACTAAGCCGTTCGCTTCGAGTGTTGCCCCCGTTGACACTAAGTCACAAATACCATCAGATAAACCGACCCGTGGTGCGACTTCAACAGAGCCTTTTAATAAGCAAAACTCAACCTTGATACCATTCTCTTTGGCATAACGATTAAGTAATTGTGGGTAGGTTGTGGCAAATCTTAGGCCATTTAAGCTTTTAATACCTTGATAATCAAAACCTTCTGGCATGGCGATTGATAAACGACAGTCACCAAAATTTAAGCCTGAGGTACGAATGTATTGTGATTTTTGCCCCATTAACGCGCGCTCTAATGCCGTTTCTTCAAGCGTATTGTCGCCGACAATGCCTAAGTCGCAGACGCCATCCATAACAAGTCCTGGAATATCGCTACTACGTACGCGCATAATATCGATTGGCATATTAGTCACATGTGCCAACAAACGGCGATCCGAAACATTGAGTTTAAGGCCACAGCGTTTCAATAGTGCTTGTGTGTCGTCGCTTAAACGACCAGATTTTTGCATTGCAATTCTTAAGCGTGGTTCAGTTGTCATGGTGTTTTCCTATTAAATTTTAAATATTTTGTCCTGTTAAATCGCGCTTTTATGTGGCTAAAACTGCTGAAAAAATATCATGTATATACAATTTCAAGGTCATAAAAATGCGAAAACCCCCGAGAGAGATGAACTCTTTCGGGGGTTTAGACATTAATTTTATTTATCTTACACCGCTGAAAGGTTCATAGCCCCTCAGCGAATAAACCTGAGCAGCTAATCCGTATGATGGTGATGAAGATGAATAGCAATCAAGTTTAAAGTCATGTGTTGTTTACTCTATTAGTATTTGGTGTAAGTTATGGTGTTACTACTTTTTATTGTTTAGCAAAGCTAGCAAGATTTTTAAAGTAGTTACTTTAATTTGGCTTTTACATTACGTGGATTTTTCTGTCAGGGCAAGTGTTTAATTTTAACTCGATATTATATTTTGAACTAAGTTAGTATTATTTTTATCTAAGCAGAGGTAATGTTAGTAGGTTAAAGTTTGAGCTATTAATGCCGATAACCATGTTGTAACTGTATTTGACATTTATTTGATTTTGATAACCGTATTATTTATAACCTTATTAAGAGGGAGGTCGCAATGGATATTTTTACTACCGCATTGACACGCGTTGTACCTGTGCCGATTAAACCTGCGGATTTAAAAGTTAAAGCACCAGAAAAAACATCACCAACCAATGATGTGTCTGATGACATTGAAGGATTTGAAGATCCTGCTTTATATTTTAATAAACCTGTCGCTAAAAAAACACCTAACAAAGAGAAAGAGAAAAACAAAGACCATGATACGCCAGAAGTTATCAAAGCTTCTAAGGTACCTGAAGATAATACCGGTCAACATATTGATGTCTTTGAAGACAGTGAAAGCTCACCATTGGAAGAAAAAGATGGTAAACCCCATTTAGATCTTTTTGTCTAAATTCGACATATAGTATGGTCGTTAAAGGTTTATTTATTGTATTTTTATTCTTTGTAAACGCGCATCTTGAAGTCATATGGGTATATAATAAGCGCAAATTTATCAATGTTATATCTCATGAGTGCTGTAGAACATGCATTTTCCCATCAAGGTGCTTTAGCTAAAGCGATCAAGGGTTTTTCTCCACGCCAAGCTCAGCTTGATATGGCACTTGAGGTGGCTAATGCTATCGAGAAAAAAACTTCGCTTGTTGTTGAGGCGGGTACGGGAACCGGTAAAACCTTTGCCTATTTAATCCCAGCACTGTTAGCGAATAAAGCTCATGCTGAAAATGATCAGGGTCAGAAAAAAATCATTGTTTCTACCGGAACCAAGAATCTACAAGAACAACTGTTTCATAAAGATCTGCCATTAATTCGTCAAGCATTGGCTAGCAATGCTCAAATTGCCTTGTTAAAAGGACGAGCGAACTATCTTTGCTTATATCGTTTAGAGCAATATCAACAATCACGAGGCCAGCTTGATGCCGAAACGTTAGCTGATTTTGTCAAAGTGCGAACTTGGGCAAATGGTACACACAGTGGCGATATTGGTGAGGTGGTTAATGTTAATGAAGGCTCAGCTGTTTTTCCTTTTGTCACCAGTACTGTTGATAATTGCCTAGCTAAAGATTGTCCTAATATTGATGACTGCTATTTAATAAAAGCGCGAGAAAAAGCCATTGCTGCAGACTTAGTCGTGGTGAATCATCATTTGTTTTTTGCTGACATGGCGTTAAAAGATACTGGCTTTGGTGAGCTCATTCCGAAAGCTGATGTGATGATTTTTGATGAAGCACATCAAATTGCTGATATAGCCAGTGAATATTTTGGAGAGGCGTTTTCTACTCGCCAGTTACTTGACCTTAGTAGTGATGTTTTACAGGTATATCGCAGTGAACTAACTGACGTAAAACAATTAGGTAAGGCAGCAGAAAAGCTGTTAAAAACCAGTCAAGAATTTCGCTTGCTATTTAACTACGACCCCGAGCGAGGTAATTGGCGTGAAAAGCATAAGCTGCAACGATTTTCTCATGCCTTTAGCTTATTAAAAACCGATTTAGACTTTCTTTATCAAGTGATAAAACTTTGTCTTTCGCGTAATGAAGCCATTGATAATTGTTTTGATAGGGCAGTAAACTTATTAGCACAATATGATGTCATGGCGAATGTTGACGCCATGGGCATGAGCTTCTGGTATGAAACCACAGCACGGCATGTGGTTTTGCATAAAACGCCTTTGTCGGTCGCAGATAAGTTCGGCAATTATGTTAAAGACTCTGGTGCTGGCTGGATATTCACTTCAGCAACATTGGCTGTTGATGGCGAATTTAAGCACTTCTCTCGTCACTTAGGTATTGAACACTCAGCTAGTTTATTACTTGATAGCCCATTTGACTATGCTAAGCAATCGCAATTAATTATTCCGCGTTATCTTCCTGCAGCAAATGACCAAAACCGCGCGAAAGCATTAAGCGAACTTGCTATACCATTAATAGAGGCCAGTAAAGGCGCTTGCTTTATGCTATTTACCAGTTACCGCGTTATGCATCAAGTTGCCGAGTTATTGGCTGATAATATTGATAATTTATTGTTGGTACAAGGACAAATGGGCAAGCGAAAGTTATTAGCAGAGTTTGTTGCGCAAAGCAGTGCCGTGCTACTGGCAACGGCCAGCTTTTGGGAAGGTGTTGATGTGCGGGGTGATAAATTAACCTGTGTGATCATCGATAAATTACCGTTTGCATCACCTGATGACCCTTTACTGCAAGCTCGTAGTGAAGATGTCAAAAGACAAGGTAAAGACCCGTTTGTGCAGATCCAATTGCCACAAGCGGTTATCGCATTAAAGCAAGGAGTAGGGCGCTTAATTCGTGATGTAAATGACAAAGGTATATTAGTTATCTGTGATGATAGACTGGTAAATCGCCCGTATGGGCAAGTATTTTTAAAAAGTTTGCCTGATATGAAGCGAAGCCGAAATATTAATCAGGCTGCTGACTTTTTATCGCAACTGACATAAAACAGCTATTGAGGCAAAATACTGCAAAAAATAAAGTCAGGTTTAATCGTAAAGATTGCTCATGCAATCGATAAAATAATGATAAACTCGGCCAATTAACAGCAATTTTATTTTAAAAAGGTTTTTGACGTGAATTTTTTGGCCATTGATGCCTCAACTGAAGCTTGTTCAGTAGCAATTAAATATTTGGAACAACAGTTTAGTGAATATGAACTCTGTCCTCAGTCTCATAGTTTACGTTTATTACCTATGGTTGATAGCGTATTAAAGCAAGCTAATTGCAAATTAACTGAGTTAGATGGCATTATTTTTGGTCAGGGACCCGGAAGCTTCACCGGTGTGCGTATTGGCATCGGTGTAACCCAAGGTTTAGCATTTTCGGCGCAGTTAAATGCACGCGGTGTTTCAACATTACAAGCCATGGCTCAACAAGCCTATGATGAAAAAGGCCAAGATAAAGTTATTGCTGCAATCGATGCCCGCATGTCAGAAGTTTACACCTGCTACTTTGAAGTTGATGAGCAGGGTATTATGCAAGCAAAAACTGAAGAGACGGTGTTAAAACCTGAGTTAGTTGCTCAATACTATAGTCACTTATCTCTGCCTGCTTATGGCGTAGGAACCGGTTGGGGTGCATATTCAGCATTGACGGAGTTAAAGTCAAATAACGATTCCCCTGAGATTTTATTCCCTACAGCTCAAGCAATGTTAACCATAGGCCAAGTTGATTTTGTCGAACATAGTGTCGCAGCAGAGCATGCCCAACCTAAATATGTTCGCGATACAGTGTCATGGAAAAAACTGCCGGGGCGCGAGTAAAATAACTTGATTGCTATCAAGTTATGCTTATCAAAATAAAAAATAGTTTTCACCTTGACTAGAAATTTGTTAAATTAAACTTTATGCAAGTTAATAATTCCGCCAATTTTGTCTCCCAAGCGCCTATTGCTTTAGGGAATAATTCTTCTGTACAAGCCCAAGAGCAGCGTGCAAGAGTAGCTGCGCGTGAAACGCAGAGCGCTGAAGAAAATAAAAGTCAAAATTCACAAGCTGATGTCGACACCCGCCAGCGTCTCGATATTGATGAGCAGGTCATTGCTTTAATTGAGCGTGAGCAACCACCTCCTTATGGTAATGCTGGTAATAACAACGCACAACAAAGTAACCAGCAAAACAGTTATAACAGCGCATATGATGCACCATCGAATCAAAATAAATTGGCAGTAGCCGCTTATCAATCGGTTGATACTCTTGCTGCGCGCGACAACATTGAACAAGTTTTTGGTGTTGATTTATTTGCCTAATTCATCTGAGCAAAAACCTACAGTATCTTCTACAAAAAATGCTTTGAGCTTTCGCCAAAGATATCAATTCTGGCTGATGTTACTTACAGCATTTATTATTTTGCAACTGCCTTTCATTTCTATCCCCTTTAAGTGGTTAGAGAGTTATTTTCATGAGATTAGCCACGGTTTAACGGCGTTACTCACCGGGGGAGACATTGTGCAGATCCAATTATTTCCTAACGGGGCAGGTTTGTGTACCACTCGTGGTGGCTCAGCCTTTTTTATCAGTTTAATGGGCTATGGTGGCGCTATATTATGGGGCTGTTTATTCTTTTCTTTGGCATCTGTTCATCGTAAGGCTGCACAGGCTTTTTCGGTATTATTAGTGGCCTTATTAGCTGGTAGCATTCTTTTCTGGGTACGAGATTTATTAACCTTGTTTATTGTACTGGTACTGCTCAGTTTAGTGCTAGCTCAGTTAAAATACTCATCACAAAAATATCTTCAGACGCTACTAAAAATGACCGGACTATTAGTGTTAGCTAACAGTTTAATGAGTCCTTTGTATTTACTGGATGGTCAAGCACGAGGTGATGGTGCGGCTTTAGCTAATATTACCTACATTCCAGAAATAATATGGGTGTTACTGTGGTTTATTGCAGGGCTATTTGCAACATATCGCCTGAGTAAAGTATCGTTTGCTAGCAGATCTTAAGGAGCTATAACTCCTTACTTAATAAAGGGTTTATATGTTAAATACTAGTGTCATGAAAGCCGTTACATTTAATGTTAATGGCCAAAATATTTGTGGTGTCAGTAATGGTAATGAACAACAGCCACTACTTTTATGCTTACATGGGTGGTTAGACAATGCGGCAAGCTTTCAGCCTTTGATACCTTATTTAAGTGATTATCATGTTATTGCCATCGATTGGCCAGGACATGGATTATCCAGTCATCGCAGCCTTGATGCACATTATCATTTTTTGGACTGGGTCTATGATCTTATTGCTCTATTTCGCTCTCAGCAGTGGCAAGAAATTGATATTGTTGCCCACTCTATGGGAGCCATGGTAGCGTCTGCTTTTGCTGCGGCATTTCCCGAACATGTCAAATCCTTAACCTTAATTGATGCTATCGGTATTTTAACCTCGGATGCCAAAGAGAGCACAGCACAATTGCGCAAAGGACTATTAAGTCGTTTAACGCGTCATGCAAAGCCTAAAAACAAACATGCAAGTATTGAGTCTGCTGTTGCTGCTAGAGTGTCGGTGTCGGACTTAAAGGCTAAATATGCCGCTCTTATTGTTGAACGTGGTATTGAGCAGACTGACAATGGCTTTATTTGGCGTGCAGATAGCCGTTTACGCGCCACCTCACCGTACCGATTTACCTTGGCGCAAGCTAAACAGCTTATTACTGATATAACTGCACCAGTGCAACTGGTTTATGGCGATAAAGGCATGGAGATGGTTACAACCGGTTTAGCATGCTTTGGACCTCTGTATCAAAACCTACAGGTGCATAAATTATTGGGGGGCCACCATGTTCATATGGAACAAGCCGAGCAGACAGCGAAGTTAATTGCTCAACTTATTGAACAGAAAAAGTAACCAGAGATAAGATAAGGTTTTAGCCAGTTCATCTATAATAAGCGGAGTAATTATCTGTTAAATTTAAACAAGTGTTTAAATTTACTGGATCGACCAGTGAAAATTTGATAAAACGTATCATTAAAATTATGCATAAGAATTAAAAGAGGAAAGGCACAGTGGAAAAAATTTGGCTTGAGAAGAGTTATCCTCCCGGCGTTCCATATGAAATTGACCCTGATAAGTACGCTTCCATTGTTGATATGTTTCATAAATATACCAAGATGTATGCTGAGCGTTCAGCGTTTATTAATATGGGAGCGGAATTAAACTATCGTGAACTTGCTCAACAAGCCACTGACTTTGCTGCATATTTACAACAAGATCTCGGTTTAGTTAAAGGTGATAAATTTGCCATTATGGTACCTAACTGTTTGCAATACCCTATTGCACTCTTCGGCGCCTTGTTAGCTGGTTTAACCGTTGTTAATGTTAATCCGTTATATACGCCACGTGAATTAGAGCATCAATTAAAAGATTCAAATACTAAAGCGATCTTAATTATTGAAAACTTTGCCAGTATTTTGGAAAAAGTTATTGAGAAAACGCCGGTGGAGAAAGTAATTCTTACTTCGCTTGGTGATCGTTTAGGTACCATTAAAGGTGCTATCGTTAACGGTGTTGTTAAATACGTTAAAAAAATGGTGCCAGCCTTTAATCTTAGTAATGTTGAGCATTTTAATAAGGCGTTAGCGAAAGGGCATAAGTTAAACTTTAGCCCTGTTGAGCTAAGTGGCGATGACTTAGCCTTTTTGCAATATACCGGTGGTACAACAGGTGTTTCAAAAGGCGCGATGTTAACGCACCGAAATATGGTGGCAAATTTAGAGCAAGCTAAAGCGGCAATTAAACCACAACTTGAAGAAGGTAAAGAATTAGTTGTTACCGCTTTACCGCTTTACCATATCTTTGCGTTAACCGCTAATTGCCTAACCTTTATTACCCTTGGTGGCACCAACTTATTGATCACTAATCCGCGTGATATGCCAGGTTTTGTCAAAGAGCTAAATAAATATAATTTTACCGCTATTACCGGGGTAAATACGCTTTTTAATGGCTTGTTAAATACGCCAGGTTTTAGTGAACTCGACTTCTCTAATTTAAAATTATCGCTTGGCGGCGGCATGGCGGTACAACGCCCAGTCGCTGAAAAGTGGGAAACCGTGACGAAATCACGTTTACTTGAGGGCTATGGTTTGACGGAATGCGCGCCGCTGGTAACACTTTGCCCTTATAATCAACAACATTATACTGGCAGTATTGGCTTGCCAGCATCATCTACCGATATTCGTATTGTTAAAGAAGATGGTAGCGAAGCTGAAATTGGTGAGGCGGGTGAAATGTGGGTTAAAGGCCCACAAGTCATGAAAGGTTACTACAAACGCCAAGAAGCAACAGATGAAGTATTAAAAGATGGTTGGCTAGCAACAGGTGATGTTGCTTGTATGGATGAAAATGGTTTCTTCAAAATTGTTGATCGTAAAAAAGATATGATAATTGTTTCTGGTTTTAATGTTTTTCCAAACGAAATAGAAGAAGTTGTTGTCAGCCATGAAGGGGTATTAGAAGCCGCAGCTATAGGAGTACCTCATGAGGTTTCTGGTGAAATTGTAAAAATATTTGTTGTTCGTACCGATCCGAACTTAACGGAAAAAGCGTTAATTAAATATTGCCGTGAAAACTTAACGAATTATAAAGTACCAAAAATTGTTGAGTTCCGTGATGATTTACCGAAAACCAATGTTGGTAAAATATTACGACGTGAATTACGTTAAGCGCATTGTTTAGCAAATAAACGATCAACGAAAAAGGCCAACGTCATGTTGGCCTTTTTTATGTACTGAACTGCGTGCGATTTTTTCGATATTGCTACTTTTAGATTGAAGGATTTGGTTTTCCTAAAAGCAAGGGGAATTCAGTTTTATTCTGTTAACCCTGTGCGTTTAATCTCTGACCATTGACTGCCTTACTATCATCAGCCATCAGATATACGTAAAGTGGCATAATGTCAGCGGGCGATGCTATATTCGCTTTATTCTCAGCAGGGTAGGCACTTGAACGCATGTTGGTATTTGTCGCGCCAGGATTAATAGCATTTATGCGTAATGTGCTATTTTCATATTCATCAGCAATAACTTGCATCATACCTTCAGTGGCAAATTTAGACACGCTGTAGGCGCCCCAATAAGCTTTACCTTTATTACCAACACCTGATGAAGTAAATACCAGAGATGCATTGTCAGCTTTTAAAAGTTCCGGTATTAAAGCCTGAGTGAGTAAAAACTGTGCGTTAACGTTAACTTGCATAACATCTTGCCAGATTTGCTGATGAATTTGATTAAAAGGTGTTAGCTCACCTAACATTGAAGCATTAAGCAATGCACCGTCTAACTGTCCAAACTGGTTCGCTATCGTCGCTGCTAAATCAATATAATTTTGTTTTGTTGCTCCCTTGAAATCAAGTGGCACAATTGCCGGCTCTGGGTAGCCTTTATCTAGTATTTCGTCATAAACGGTTTCCAGTTTCGCGACAGTTTTGCCTAATAAAATGACCGTTGCGCCTAGTTCGGCATAGGTTAATGCCGCTTGGCGACCAATGCCTGCACCTGCACCGGTAACTAAAATGGTTTTATTTGCTAGAATTTGTGGGGTAATTGAATAGTCAAACATATGATTAGTTGCTAAAAAAATTTGTTAATAATTCTACTACTTTGTCAGCTATATTGACGAGTGTTTTCGTCAGTAAAGTGCATTTGCTGAGGAAAAACTGCGAATAAATCAAAAAATCACTAGCACTTGATCTATTCTTGAGTTAAGTTTGACTGGTCGAACAAGTTGATGGTAGTACTAGGATAAGTATGAAAATCAACAATAAGAACGAAAAATAATAAATATATTCTTAAACACATAGTTAGGTATATACATAAAGACTAGTCCGTGGGGAGATAAAATGAATAAGCTAGTACTCAGTCTCGCAATAGCCAGTACATTAGGTTTAAGTGCTTGTGGCGATGAAACCATCAAAGATGTTGAAAATGAAGTTGTTGAAAACGGTCCTGCCATCACACCATCAGCTCGTGTTAAATTTGATCCAGCTGCTGGCGCTGCCGGACTTTCTATTCCGAATGATTTGATTTTTTCTGGTACCGTAGATGGTACATTAGAAATCCCCGTTGCTGATCCAACCGATGGCTCTGATCCCTTTGTTGCTATTAGCGCACTTGACGGTTGGTCAATATCTCAACCTTTTTCTCTGGCCATTGAGTTTCCTGCGGGTACTTCGCTAGACAGCGATAGTGCCTCAGAGCCCGCTTCAGTGCGCATTTTTGAAACAATCATGGGGGGCGATGCTAATGATAGTGATTGTGCAAGTGTTACCCGCGGTTTAGCCTGTAAAGTTGTTGGTGAACTCGTTTTTGGTCAGCATTTTGTTACACAAAAATCAGGTGACAATGTGGTCGTTGTCCCGACCCAACCACTTAAGGCTGAAACGACTTACGTTATGGTGATGACAAATAATCTTCGTGACGATAATGGTAAAGCTGTTGCTGGCTCGACAACCTATGAATTAGCACGCCAAGATATTAATACGTTACCGCTAGGCAGTGCTTCACAATTGGTACTGCAGGGGGCAGTGAATAGCTACGAAGCTGCTGTTGTTGCCGCTGGTGTTGATAGCGATAGTATTATTTATAGTGCTGCAATGACGACACAATCAACGACGCGGGTATTAAGTACCGTTAAAGCTGTTATGGCTAAAGTTGCTTTACCGCAAATGATTGCTGATGCTCAGCAAGGTATTCCTGCGATTGGTGTCGCTGATACCGGTATGTCAGTTGCTAACGTTTTAGGTGATGCTATTCCTGCATCATTAGTTCCATTATATTCAGCAGCGAATTATATTCAAGGTTCAATTACGCTACCTTATTACTCAGCTTTACCGTCAGCAGAAAACGCATTAGCACCGGTTAATGATTGGTGGCGTGCCCGTTGTGACTCAGGGGCGACACTTGCAGGTTTAGCTGCGGCGAATCCAGGGTTGATCCCGGCAGGTCCATTAGATGCTAACGATGGTTTTTGTATGGAGTTTGGCTTGCGTGATTTAAGCTCTAGTTCGAACCCTGCCATAGCGGAGATTGATACTGAGCGTAACTTAACTAAGTTCAACCCCATTCCAGCAACCAGTGCCATGTTGCCAATTGATGTGCAAATGACCACACCTGATTTGACTGTTGCCAATGCAGTTCGTGCAAGCATGAATTTACCGGCATTAGAAGAGCCTGCAAACGGTTGGCCAGTGGCAATACTAGTGCATGGCATTACCTCAACCAAAGAGCAGATGTTACCTATTACCGGTTTACTGTCGTTATATGGTATCGCTACGATAGCTATTGACCAACCATTACACGGTAGTCGCGGTTTTGATCTTGATCCAACTAATCCAGGTGATGAGATTAACACCAGTACGGTTTCAACATTACATTATGTTAATTTAGGTAGTATGTTGACCATGCGTGATAATACACGCCAAAGTACCGCTGATTTACTAGGTTTACGTTTAGGCATGAACTTTTTAGGTAGTGCAGATAACAGCGTTAAAATTGATAGCAGTAAAGTACATCTGTTAGGGCATTCGTTAGGTGGTATCTATGGTATGAATACCGTGGGGTTAGCCAATACACCATTAGATCCTCAAGTTGATGGTTTATTTAAAATCTCTAGTACCTCATTAGCGATGCCAGGTTTAATGTTAGCGAATTTTGGTATTGAATCCCCAGCATTTGAAGCTTTAGCGAAGTCAAATTTAACTTATTCACTAAGTGAGGATTTTAAAGCTTTAGTTGATTCACAATATCCATTGGATGACAAAGGTCGCTCAACGGCAACTCAAGAGGAATTAGAAGCACTTTATTCAACTTTTTATGATGCTATAACCGGCGAACAACGAGCAACCTTAGATGCTGGTTTTGCCCAGTTTACTTTTGCGGCACAAACGGTAACGGATTCAGGTGACCCTATTGCTTATGTACAAGCACTTGCGGCAACACAAACACCGACACATCTAATTGAAGTTGTTGGTAATGGTGTTGATAATTTGCCAGACCAAACCGTAACGAATACTGCACCATTTACGCCAATGGGTGGCACTGAACCTGCCATTGCTTTCTTAGGCCTGCAAGGTGTCAGTGAAGATACAAATGGCTCTGGCGTGGTGAGATTTGTTAATGGCCATCACAGCTCTATTCTTGACCCACGACCTAATGCTGCATCACCAGATGCTGTCTTGAGTGCTCGTGCGACGCAAGAAATGCAGACACAAGTCGCAACATTTTTTGCTTCAATGGGACAATTAATTAAAATTACTGACCCTGAAGTTGTAAAACAATAGTAAACATTGAATATACACTAGACTAAAGCCCTCATCAGAGGGCTTTTTTATATCTAATCAACAGAATTTAGCTTTGTATTACTTGACGCTAGCTATGGATAAAAGACATTATTTTTATTCGTATTAAACCCCTATATATTGCTGCAAGGTCCAGAATTATAAATGCTATTGAGTAACTTTTTTACATAATTAGCTATTGGCCCTTTTTTTATAAACTATATCCCCCATATTGTTAGATATCATAATTTTAAAAATTAAAGCGCAACAGTAAAGCTAACGTGAGTTAGTTTGTCAGTTAGGAGACACACATTGGAATTTTTGTATGAATACGGCTTGTTTTTAGCTAAAACTATCACTTTTGTCATTGCAGTTATTGCCATTATTATTGCTATTGCCTCATCAGCAATGAAACAAGGTGGAAAGAAAGGTGAGTTAGAGGTAACTGATTTATCAGAGCAATATCTTGAGGTTGAAGAAGATATTACCCATCATTTACTTTCGAAAGAAGAATTTAAAGAAAAAGAAAAACAAGATAAAAAAGCGGCTAAAGAGCAAGCAAAACTCGAGAAGAAAGCCAATAAATCCGGTGAAGATAAACCAGCGTCGTTACCTCGTTTATTTGTTGTCGATTTTAATGGCAGTATAGATGCCAAAGAAGTGAGCTCTTTACGTGAAGAGATAAGTGCAATTTTAACCGTAGCAAAACCAACTGATGAAGTGTTTGTTCGTTTAGAAAGTGGCGGTGGCATGGTACACGGTTATGGTTTAGCATCATCACAACTTGATCGTATTCGTCAGCATAATATTCCACTAACTGCTTCGGTTGACAAAGTGGCCGCGAGTGGTGGCTATATGATGGCCTGTGTGGCTAATAAAATTGTATCGGCGCCTTTTGCCATTATTGGTTCTATTGGTGTTATTGCTCAAGTACCTAATTTTAATAAGCTATTAAAGAAAAATGATGTTGATTTTGAGCAGTTCACTGCTGGTGAATTTAAACGCACGGTGACTATGTTCGGTGAAAATACCGACAAAGGTCGTGAAAAATTCATTGAAGAGCTAGAAGAAACCCATATATTATTTAAAAACTTTGTTAGTGAACATCGTCCAAGTCTTGATATTGCAAAGGTGGCAACGGGCGAACATTGGTTTGGTACGCAAGCAAAAGATTTAGGCCTTGTTGATGAATTACAAACCAGTGATGATTATCTGCAAGCTCGTGCTAAATCCCATAAGTTAGTGCAAATAAAATATGCGACGAAAAAAGGTTTAGCTGAAAAGTTTTCAAAAGCAGCTTCGTTGTCGTTTGACGCAATAATGAGTAAGGTTTGGCAGAATAACCGCATTTTTCCTAGTTAATTTATCAAATTAAGTTTTTGGGCGAAATAAATGAAAAGTGGCTTTTGGCATAACTGTTGGGAACGCAATAAGCTTGGTTTCCACCAAGATGATGTGCATCCGCTATTAACTCAATACTTTACTGACTTGATCTTAGCTTCTGATCAGCATGTATTTGTGCCGCTATGTGGTAAAACGCATGACATGGCTTATTTAGCACAGTATATGCGAGTAACGGGCAGTGAATTAAGTGACATCGCTTGTCGGGACTTCTTTATCGACAATGATATTGAATATCAAAAGCAAACGTTTGGCGAGTTTAAGCAATACTCTGCTGATCAGCTGACATTATACCAAGGTGATTTTTTTAAGCTCTGGGCGGATACTATCAATAAAGTCGATTGGATATATGATCGTGCAGCATTAATAGCACTGCCTCCGGTAATGCAAGTGCAATATGCAAATCATTTGCAAACATTTTTTTCTTCAAATACCCGTTTATTTTTAGTCACCGTTGAGTTTCCTAGCGAGCAATTAACGGGTCCACCATTTTCACTTAATAGCGTCGATGTTAAACGCTTGTTCTCCGGCTTTAGTGTTGAATGTATTGCCAACCATGAACTTGATAATAAACGTTTTGCGCAACGTAGATTTGAGGTCGATTACCTACGAGAAAAGCTCTATATTATTAAAAAGCTAGATTAGCATTAGGATGTTTTGTGCTAGGTGCTATTGATAAGTCAGGTAACAAAAAAGGTGCCATAAGCACCTTTTTTGTTACGAGCATTAATTCTAGAGAAATTGATGCACTGTAGTTGGGTAAAGCTAGTTTATTCAGCAAGTGTGATCGTTTTGATAATGTTATTTAAGTTTTTACTGCTATGGCCACGACTCATTGTTACTTGAGCTCGCGCTGTTTTTTCGATAGGGTTAATCGCTATCGTATTAAACTTAATTGATTGTGCTAAATTTAACTTAGCCACTTCAACGAGTTCATCTGTATTGATTGCTTGTGCTTTTACTAATTCTGTTGCATGGCTGTTGTGTGTAACAAAAGCGAGAATAGCAATAGCTGATATTTTTAAAATGTTGTTCATAAGTCACCTGTAATAAAACGTCAATAGTCCATATAGATGTTTTGGGACTCTTTCTTTTTGCATACAAACAAGGGTTGGGAGCCTGTTTGATTCTGCCCGAGTGCTTCGGGATAAAGATGAAGTCCTTCATCTATGGCGAGCATATTACGGTAATACTGGTAACTTTTAAAATGACAAATTATAATGTCATTCATTAGAATAACTAATCCGACATGGTTATGTGAAAAATGTGATGATTTATGCATTAATATATTTATATATAACTAAAAATACAGGTGTAACTTGGCTAATAGACTCCCTCCACTTAACGCACTCAGGGCATTTGAAGCTTCAGCTAGGCAACTGAGTTTTACTCGGGCAGCAGAAGAATTATTCGTCACTCAAGCGGCAATAAGTCATCAAATAAAAGCTTTAGAAGATAATTTAGGCATAAAATTATTTATGCGTAAAAACCGAGCCTTGCTACTAACAGAGGAAGGGCAGTCCTATTATCTCGACATTAAAGATATTTTTAATGCGTTGCATGATGCCACAGAGAGGTTACTAGCCCGCGGTGAGAAAGGGGCAATTACCGTCAGTATGCAACCGAGTTTTGCCATACAATGGCTAGTACCTAGGTTGAATACCTTTAACTTACTGCATCCTGATATTGATGTACGAATTAAAGCGGTTGATCAACCAGAAAACTCACTTACTGAAGATGTTGATTTAGCCATATACTATGGCCGAGGTCGCTGGCGCGGCATTCATGCTGAACAATTGCATACCGAGTATTTAATTCCGGTTTGTTCGCCACTGCTATTGTCTGGCAAAAAAACACTTAATGAAATTGCTGATTTAGCACAGCATACTTTGTTGCATGATACCTCGCGCAGGGACTGGAAACGTTGGTTTAAACATGTTGATGTCAGAGGCGGCAATGTCAATCATGGGCCTATATTTAGTCACTCAGCTATGGTGTTACAAGCCGCTATTCATGGTCAAGGGGTAGCGCTTGCTCATAGTGTACTCGCTAAACCTGATATTGATAACGGCCGATTAGTTTGCCCTTTTAAAGAAGTCTTAGTCAGTAAAAATTCTTATTACATTGTTTGTCGAGAACAACAACTGGAGATTGGTAAAATAACCGCATTTCGTGAGTGGGTTTTGCAAACGGTTGCTGATGAACAAGTTATTATCGATGAAGAGAAAATTGTATGATCAGTAAAGAGTTGTCAGTAACTAATGTACTAAATGAGGCCGAAAATGCAAAAGCACTGATCATATTTGCTCATGGTGCTGGTGCTGATATGACAAGCGATTACCTTGAAACCCTTGTTGCTTTGATGAACACTCAGCAATTAAGTGTTTTACGCTTTAACTTTCCGTATATGGATAAACGGAAACTTGATGGTAAAAGACGTCCGCCAGATAGAATGCCAGTTTTAGTTGCAAGTTATCAATCCGTTTTAGCTGCTCTTGATACCAACTTACCTATTTTTATTGCCGGTAAGTCAATGGGGGGGCGAGTGGCGGCAACGTTAGCGACAGAGCAAAGTTTAATGAAAGCGTTAAATATATCTGGCGTTATCTGTTTAGGGTATCCTTTCCACCCCATTAAAAAACCAGAGAAATTACGTTTAGAGCCACTACAAGACGCGCAGTTACCCGTGCTCATTTTGCAAGGTCAAAGAGATGCTCTGGGGAGTGAATTAGAAATTAATAGCTATCAGATATCTGCGCACTGTCAGCTACATTATTTTGCTGATGGTGATCATGATTTAAAGCCGAGAGTTAAATCGGGTTATAACTTAAAACAACATCAAAGCACTGCGATTGATAAAATAAGGAACTTTGTCGATGAAATACACAACTGTTGCTAAACTACTGGTGATATTTGTTGGTATCAGTGGTTGTTTTTCTGTATTATTCGGCGCTTGGTTAGCACATGGTGGTCAAACACTACCGTTGGCGTCACAAGAACGATTAACGACGGCATTAAGCTATCAATTTTTTCACACATTGATGTTAATGTTAACCGTTATCTTATATAAACTTAATGCAAAACCTATGTTATTAGCCGGCGGTATTTTATTTATGCTGGGCATTCTATGTTTTAGTGGCAGTTTGTATATTAAGACACTATTCGATGTCTTGAGTATTGGTAAATTGGCGCCATTTGGCGGCCTGTCATTTGCACTTGCATGGCTATTAGTTGGATTTGCAGGTACTAAAATGTTTGATCATAAGTTAGGTAAGTAATAGAAATGACTGCAATAGTTTTATATTGTCGCCCCGGATTTGAAAAAGAATGTGGCGCAGAAATTCAAGATAAGGCCTCATGGAATGAAGTTTATGGCTATCTTCAGCTGATTAAAAATCAAGGTGTGGTTTATTTTCATTTAAACAAACCGGAAGAGGGCGAGATACTAATGGAAAAAATTCCATTACGTCGACTTATATTCGCTCGTCAATGGTTTGTCACCGTGACTGAAAAAATAGACTTACCAGATTACAATCGTGTAGAGGCAATATGCGAAGCATTAGGTAGTCATTGGCAATATGCCGATTTGCGCATGGAAACGCCTGATACTAATGATGGTAAAGAACTTTCAAAGTTCTGTCGGAAATTAGCTGTACCATTACGTCAAGCGCTGAGAAAAGAAAAAGTATTGACTGAAAAAGGTAATAAAGATGGTGCTGTATTGCATGCCTTATTTTTATCGGGCAAAGAAGTGATATTTGGCTTTTCATTAGCACAAAATACTTCGCCACATGTAATGGGTATTCCTCGTTTAAAATTTCCTAATGCTGCACCAAGTCGTTCAACGTTGAAATTAGATGAAGCCTTTTTATATTTTATTCCAAGAGATGAATGGGATACACGTTTGACATCAGGTATGAATGCGGTTGATTTAGGTGCTGCTCCCGGTGGTTGGACTTATCAATTAGTACGTCGTGGTATGATGGTAACGTCAATCGATAATGGTCCAATGGCAGAGTCATTAATGGAAAGTGGCCAAGTAAAACATCGTACTATGGATGGTTTTAAATACGTGCCGCAAAAGCAAAATGTTTACTGGTTAGTTTGTGACATGATTGAAAAGCCACAACGCGTAGCAAAATTGATGAGTGATTGGCTACTTAAAGGGCAATGTAAAGAAGCGATATTCAACTTAAAGTTGCCAATGAAAGGCCGATATCAGCAAGTTAATGATGATTTACAAGCTATCAAAGATGCTTTTTCACACCATAAAGTAAAATATGAACTTTATGCGAAACACTTATATTATGATCGTGAAGAAATCACTGTTCACGCAAGATTACTCTCCCCAGCGCCACTAGATATTTATGCGGGCTAATAGGTTATAGTTTTACGAATAACGCGCTAAATTCCTTAGGAGTTTAGTGCGTTTTTTATTATTCATTTCTAGATGCTTTTAATGAAACAGACATAAAAAAACCAAGCTTGCTTGGTTTTTTTGTTTTACCAGTATGATGAGCTATTATAAGCGCTCTAAAACTGCTTCTGTGAAGTCTGTAGTGCCATGTGTACCACCTAAATCACGTGTAGTACGATCGCCAGATTCGATAACGTCAGTAATCGCACGACGAATGTTGTCAGCCTTATCAGCCATGCCTAAATATTCTAGCATTTGAATCGCGGCTAAAATAACTGAAGTCGGATTAGCTAAGTTTTTACCTGCAATATCAGGAGCACTGCCGTGAACCGCTTCAAATATAGCACAACCATTACCGATGTTTGCGCCAGGTGCCATGCCAAGGCCGCCAACTAAACCTGCACATAAATCTGACAAGATATCGCCGAAGAGGTTTGTGGTTACGATGACGTCAAATTGCTCTGGGTTCATCACTAATTGCATACAACAGTTGTCTACGATCATTTCTGTTGATTCAATTTGTGGGTAACGCGCTGCTACTTCACGTGCTACTTTTAGGAAAAGCCCTGATGTTGATTTAAGGATATTCGCTTTATGAACGGCAGTTACTTTCTTACGACCTTCTTTAATAGCTGTTTCGTATGCAAAAGTTACAATACGTTCAGCACCTTCACGAGTCACGAGACTCATTGCTTCAGCATGCGTACCATCAGCAGATACTGTTTGTCCTAGGCCAGAATACATACCTTCGGTGTTTTCACGAATAGTAATGATATCAATGTTTTCATAGCGTGCTTTAGTACCTTTAAACGACAGCACCGGACGAACATTAGCGTACAGTTGAAATTGCTTACGCAAGGTAACATTGATTGAGGTAAAACCTTCACCTACTGGTGTAGTTAATGGCCCTTTTAAGGTGATTTTGTTCTTTTCAATTAAGGCTAAGGTTGATTCTGGTACCAAATCGCCATGGTTCTCTAATGCAGTTAGACCGGCATCAGCGTATTCATATTCAAAGTCACATCCTGCTTTATCTAACACTTTGATTGTTGCGTCTATAATGTCTGGACCTATGCCGTCACCAGGGATCACTGTTATGGTTTGTTTAGCCATTGTTTAATTACCTTTTGAATATTGCTTGTCTTAAATAGCGAGAATCGAGATTATTGGTTGAATATACAACAATGAGCAATAGTCATACTTGATCTAGCGCTGATATTATTGCTTCAACTAAGTTAATGGCCGCAATTATAGCAACTAATCGGAGCTGTTAGTAAGTTTTAACCTTAAACTTTAGTCTTATGGTTAATCGTTGAGCGCAATACCGTTTCTTTAGTACGGCAAAGGATTAAATAAGGCACAATATTAGCTATAACTGTATTGATTTGTCGGTTAGCTAGTTTATAAGGTTTTAAACTGTTGGTAGGCTGTTTTACCAATAGCCGTTAGTATACCATTAGTAAATAGCAAAGCCGTGCATTCATCTTGCGTGGTAATACCATCTGACTTGACATGTTGCGTGCGGTAAAAGCTAACTTGATAACTGGTTTCGTTAACTATTTTTGCTTCAGTAATATCAGGACTACCGAGCTGTTCAATAGCGCTGTTAAAATTAAAACTTTTTAACTGTAGCTTAGCAATAAATTGACGATTGTAAGCTTCGCGATCTTCCCATTGCATTTTGGCTGGACTGTCATCGTAAAAATTGACCACTAAGGCGACAAATACGCCGTATGCGGCTAAGGCTATTAGTATTCTGAGGATGACTTTTTTATTCACTTTTATTCCTTGAGCCTTGCTTTAAATAATAATTTTCATTGATATTATATTGAACGATGTTTTTAAAACTGTAGCTTGATGAGTCGCAAACATGTCATTAACAGTGTGATGTTACCAGATTGTTAAGTGCTGGCAAGTGCATTTTCACAGGGTAATCTTATGTCTTTTAAATTAAAACCTAGTGGAATATCAATTTTCAAGGTTAATAACTTTCGACTTAAGCTAATTTGTTCACCATGTTGCGCTAGTTTATCGCTGACACTGCGCTTTAAATCTTTTGCACTGAGGATACTTTTAATCGAACCATATTGATTGAGTAATTGTGATGCTGTTACTTGCCCAATGCCTGCCACACCTGGAATTTTATTGGTACTATCACCTGTTAATGTCCAGAGATCCATGAGTTTATCCGGCTTTACACTGAACTTATTAAGCACGTATTCTTGATCTAAATAGCGACGATTAAAGTAGTCATATACCTGTATATTGGGATTAAGTAATGATAAAAAACACTTGTCTGTTGAGACAATAGTTACGTTTTGACCACGTAATGCAACTTTAATTGCTAAGGTTGCAATGAGGTCATCGGCTTCGTCAGCTTCTGAAACTAGGGAGTCAACATGATGTGCCATAAATCTGTCTTGTATATCAGCTAATTTATCAGCCAAATGCTCAGGCATTTTTTTACGGCCCTTTTTATAATCGGGATAAATATCATAGCGCCAACAGGGACTTTGAGAGTCAAAAACAGCAAGGGCATGGCTTGGCTGTAATTGTTCAATAATTTTTTGTAAAGCTTGTTCACAAGCTTTAGCAGTATTAGATAGAACTTGCTGCTTAGTGTTATCCGCTAATTCATTATTTAAGAGAAATGGTCGTTCTTGTACAGCATAAATTCTTCTGATCAAATTTAAAGCATCAATCAATATTAAATGAACCCTCATATAATTAACCTTCAATGACCTTGTAACAAGGGACATATTTACTACCGGGTAATTTCATTCTTTGCTGTTTAACGAACGAAGTTAGCAGGGTATCCATTAATGCCATCATTTCACTGTCACCACTGATGATAAAGGGGCCATGATCTCGAATTGATTTGATACCGCTTGCTTTGACATTACCGGCAACAATACCTGAGAATGCGCGACGTAAATTGGCAGCCAATGAAGCTATGCCTTGGTTATGGTGTAAATCTAGTGATGCCATATTGGCATGATCTGGCTCGAAAGGCTGTTGAAATTCAGGCTCAATAACCAGCGACCAGTTAAAGTGGTATGAATCGCCAGTCAGTTTTCGATGCGCGACAACTTCTTCTGTTGTTGATATTAAGGTTTTGGCGACTTGTTCAGCATCATCAATAATGATTTTATAAAGCTGTTGTGCTTCTTCACCTAATGTTGCAGCAATAAAGTTATCAATTTGCTGGAAATATTCAGCACTTTCAATCGGTCCGGTTAATATTATAGGTAACTTTTGAGCTTGATTTTTTACGTGTAGCATGATGCCTAAAATGTAGAGTAACTCTTCGGCGGTACCTGCGCCACCAGGAAAAATAATAATACCATGCGACATACGAACAAAGGCCTCTAAACGTTTTTCAATGTCAGGCATGATAACTAGCTCGTTGACGATAGGGTTTGGTGGTTCTGCTGCGATAATACTTGGCTCTGTTAACCCTAAATAGCGGCCAGTAGCATTACGCTGTTTGGCATGACCAAATGTCGCACCTTTCATCGGACCTTTCATTGCACCAGGGCCACAACCTGTACAAATGTTAAAACCCCGTAGCCCTAAGTGATAGCCAACTTCTTTAGTATATTTATATTCTGTACTGTTAATTGAGTGGCCACCCCAACAGGTAATTAAGTTAGGCGGACTATCGGGAATAATTGCGTTAGCATTACGCAGCATATCAAAGGTAATATTGGTGATACTTTCAGCTTTTTTAGTGTTGGTGTTGTAACGATCACCAATAAATAGAATATCACGTAAAACTGCAGAAAGATGTTCTTGAATACCCTTTATGATCACGCCATCAACAAAAGCATGTTCAGGGGGGTTATCCAACGCTAGTTTTACACCGCGTTCACGTCTTAATACTTTTATTTTAAAGTCGGTATATTGCTGATAAATATCTTCGGCATTATCGGTATGGCTGCCAGCATTTAGTACCGCTAACGAACAATTACGATAAAGGTTATAAAGTTCACTGCTTGCTGAGTGCTGTAAGTCATCAACTTCAGCTTGAGACAGCAAATTCATCTTGCCAACGGGATTAATTTGAATATGCATAAATTTACTTCCTCAATCTTATTGTTATCCGTAAATAACTCTATTTTTTCCGTCTTTTTTGGCTTGGTATAATGCGATATCAGCCCGTTCAAATGCGGAATGTACATTATCATCACTTTCTATCATGGTTACCCCAATAGAAAGCGTAATGTTGACACGATTATTTTTAAAGGTGAAAGGTAAACTTGCCACTTTTTTCCGCAATACGTTGAGTTTATTTATGACTGTTATTTTATCTATATTGCTAAAGATTAGTACAAATTCTTCACCACCATAGCGACCGATAAAGGCATCTTCAGCGATAATTTTTTTTAAGGTATTAGCAATAACTTGCAAGGTTTTATCGCCAGCAGTATGACCATAAGAATCATTAATACGTTTAAAGTCATCTAAATCGATAACGGTAATCGCTAAGTCAAATTTCTTATGATGGTATCGGACAATCTCTTTGGCAAAGTGTTCATCAAATGCCGCACGATTGCCTAATTTGGTTAAGGCATCTTGCAAACTTCTGGCCTGTTGTGCTTGAATACGCTTTTCAAAATTTTGGCTTTGAAGTTCTAGTTGTTCAACTTGAGCGGACATTTTATTTAACTTTTCTTGTAAGACTGAGCTTTGCTTCTCTTCTAATTTTGTTTTTTTATCGAATGTTTTCGCAATTGCTTGCAACTTTTCATTCACATCTACTTTTATTTCAGTTAACGAACTCGCGCCGTTAATGCCGATACTCATTTCGCTTATTTTATCTTTGAGTTCTAAATTAAGTTTTTTACCTTTGATGTTTGATGTCGTTGTATTGGCAATTGCTGAATTTACTGAGGCTTGGACAGACGCTAAGGTTTCACTTAATGAAGATAAAAATGATTTTGCAGTGCTGCGCTCTAGTTTTAAATCTTCTATGATAAGATCAAAAACACAGAGGCATTTAGTCATCAAGATATGATTTGAAATTTTACCTTTCAAACTTGATTTTATCTCACTGATATTAGACTTATGCTTGGTGGAAGCGGCTAAGCTATTAAGGATAGTATTGAATCGTTCGAGCAATTCTAACGATGCATTTTGGTCATGTGGGAGCGCTGGCGAGGTGATACCGTTGCTATCAATACTATTGGTTTTGTGAGCGGCTTTTGAGCTACTACTATTGAGGGGACTTATAGTTAGTTGGTTATGTTCTGCTTGTTCTAATGCATTAGCATAAAAAGCAATAAACTCACTCATCAAAGGCACATATTGAACCAGTGTGGCTTGGCTTTGTTGGTTTTTATCAATTAGTATTTTTAATTGACGGCGGTTACTTGCCGGCATGTTTTTAATTTTTTTTAAACTCGTAGCAGAACTTTGTAATTGTTCATGTATTTTTACTATGGTTTTGTCGTTTAGCTGAGCATGTTGCTGCAATAATGCTGATATGGCTTTAATTTCATATTCTAGCTCAGCAAAACTAGTTGATTTTTTTAGCGCAGTGCGTAACTTCGCTAATTTATGATCAAGTAATATATCAGTGCCTTTACAAGCTTGCGATAATTTACCTATAAATCCTGTCAACAAAGCAGATTGTGTGCTGAGTTCTTCTTCGAGCTCGCTACGAGCACTAATCGCACTATCAAGCCGTACCTTTAAATGATTTATGGTTTTTTCCGCGACAGAATTTTCGCTCATAAAATGTTTTTCCCTAAAATATAGGCTAACGGATGTAAAAGGCGCGTTACTGATAACTCTAACATCAAGAGCAAAGCTATATCTTCAGTATATGCTAATAATAGCTATATGCTAAAGATAAAAAGCGAGTACAAGCCTGTATTTATTACTTAATTGTCTAAAAAGTATACGTTATTTTAGTTTATTGCCTTAAGGTTCTTAGTTTCGGTGCTTTTTTCTCAATGGTTGAGCGAAAAGGGTTAATATCTAAACCGCCTCGACGAGTATATCGGGCAAAAACTGATAAGCTTTTAATTTCACAAAAACGCTGAATATCACAAAAAATACGCTCAACACATTGTTCATGAAATTCATTATGCTGACGAAAAGAAATTAAGTACTTTAATAAACTCTTATGGCAAATTTGTTTGCCACTATAGTTTATATAAATACTCGCCCAATCTGGTTGGTTGGTAATTAAACAGTTTGATTTTAATAGGTGGCAAACTAAATATTCTTCAACCTGACTTTCTTGGTTTCGATTTGCTGTACTCAATATTTCAGGTGCTAGCTGGTAGTGATTGATCTCAACATCTAAGTCATCTATACATAAGGCATTATCAGCTGATAGGGCAAGAGCAGGGCAGTTATTGACCGGGAATAGCTTGACGTTTGCAATAGCGTCAGCAGTAGCGGATAAATCAGCAGATAAGGCTGATTCAACCTGTTGCCAAGAAGAAAATTTTGTTTGATTAAAACTATTTAGGTATAATTTAAATGACTTTGACTCAACAATATTAGCACTGGTGCACGGAAAGCTAAACTCAGCAACAGCAACCACGGGTTTGCCTTTATCGTTCAACCACGACAATTCATAACCATACCAAACGTCTTCACCGACAAAAGGCAGCTGCTCAGCTTTTAAACCTAAGCTGTCTCTATTTAAGCTTCTTGGTACCGCTTGCAATAATTCTGGGTTATATTGGCTACAATAGTCTGTTGTTTTTCCAAGAACTAAGTTACTTAATTCTTTTGCGTTTGTATAAGTGCTCATTTTTGAGTGATTTCTTCTCTGGTTGTCACAATATCGATATTTGTTTTATTTTATAGGATTTTTTGCTTAGATGAAAATATCAAATTTTGCTCTCGATGAACTTGTATGGCGCTTCTCTCAAGATTATCTACAAGATTATCAACAAAGATTTCAGCATTTGCCAATTACTGAACAAGCTGAAGATTGGCCGTCTCCTTGTGAGCAAGGTGTGCATCAAGATATTTTTTCTTTGTGGCAGCCTATCAAAGTAACGGAAACGCTGACGTTTGATAATGTTGAAGCAGCTTTAGAAGTTAAACTTCATCATGACATTAAAGCGTATTTTACCGCTATTTATAGTGATAGTTTGGATGCTAGCTGTGTTGAAGGCGATTTATCATTATTATTTGCTTGGAACTTAAAAGATTTCGCACGGCTTCAGGAAAATATCATTGGTCACATCTTAATGAAAATAAAATTAAAGCAAAAGTTAACAGTATTTTTTGCTATGACCGATGATGACGATCACATTATTTCAATAAGCAATGATACTGGAGCCGTTTGGGTGGAAAAGGTCGGTTGTGAGCCGCATAAAAAATTAGCAGATACACTTGCCGGTTTCATTGAGCAACTCACGCCTCGGATACCACCCAAAGCGCTAGAAACTAACTAATAGGGTCATCTATAAGTGATATTGGGCCTATATTTTATTATTTCTTCGTTTGTTGAATCTCTAGTAGCTGTTTGACTTGTTGTTTTAATTGCTCAACTTCTTGTTGCAGTGGTATTAAGGCCTTATTGATTAATAAGGCTACTGTTTCATCATCTGGCACTTGCTTCGTTGGGGCTTTAATTGTTTTATCATGCTGTTTAGCTTGTATAAATGTAGGCTCATGTTGCCAGTTTTTTAACACGGCAATAATTTTAGGTAATGGTGTTGTTTGACTCAGTTGGCTTTTAATTAATGCGACACTTGGTGTTTTACCTTCGTTGGCAAGTTTGTTAGCGATGATGGAAATTTCATCAGATATAGTCATAAAGCATAACTCGAATGTGAAAGAGGTAATATTTTAGCGAAAAAGACTAATCATGTCTTGAGTTATTTCTATTTTAATTTTTAATGTTTATTCTAATCAATAACTTATAAAAGTGGTTTGACATTTGCTAATAGCTGTATGAAATAATTACTTTTTAGTGAGAGAAAAATAAAATGAAAAAATCATTATTAGCATTAATCATTGTTGCACCGTTAACATTAGGCTTAACCGGTTGTGTAATTGCTGTTGGCGGTGAAGACGGCCATTCAATTTCGGGTAGCTTTGAAGACAGAGAATACGAAAATAGAAAGAAAATTTCTCGTCTTCAATTAAATACAGCTTTCGCTGATGTTACTCGTGAAATGGGGGTTGCTGATTTTAATGAAACTTATTTAGAGAATGGCAAAACTGTTAATGTCGTTTATTATCGTACACATCGCTTACATAAAGATGGTTTAACGACTAAAGATGAGTGCACAAAGCTTGTTTTCGTGGATAGTAAATTAACAGCAATTGAATAGTGCACTCAATAAGCGCTAGTTAGCCAATACTTTTCAGGTCTGCGGTAATTAATAGTTAAGTTGCTCAATATCCGCTATAGATTAACGCTAGATTTATTCACCAAAGCTCGCTTTTGAATTGAAGTTGCTTCAGGACAATAATACTAACTCTGTTAAGTTTGTTCCTGAAGGGTGATTTTAAAAGGTTTACAGGCCGCGTTATTGATTTAGATAAGGTTCTCACAGGGATGTGAGTCATTAGAACAACGCAGGAGCAGTTGTCGAGAATATCATTATCTTAAATCAATGCCTTGCCTTCATGGATGTACTTAGGTTCAGTCTGGAACTGTGAAGCTGTGCCGCTAAAGCTTTTAAATGTCACTGAGTGGGAAGAAACTTAGTAGAATTGGTATAAGTTAAAAAAGGCAATGTCGTTTAACGATATTGCTTTTTTTTACTTTTAAGTTGTAAGGTATTGATTTTTTCTAATGTAACCGCCACCAGGCTCAATGGGCATAAAGATTAATTTTGCTGTTTTACGCTCTGTTGTTGAGATTTATTGCTCTTTGTCTTGCTACTGTGTTGAACTTTATGGCTTTGATTATGCCTATTACCGGCTACTTTTGTACTTGACGCTTGATGAGTGTTTTTTTCGCTTATTTTTCGATGACTTTTTCTGTCTGCGTATTTAACCTGCTCAGTTTGATGACTAAATTTTTTCGGAATAACTTCTGCCGTTTTAGTCGATCTTAGATGTTTCCCCCGTGCTTTGATGTTTGCTGGTGGCGTTTCTCGCCATTTGTTATCTGTATACGGCATACTTTTAGTAAGAACTTTTTTCTTATTCTGATGATTATCAATTTTTACTGCGCGGTTAACTTTTAACTTATACTGTAAATTTTGATGCTTACTACTGCTGTTTTTTTTTGTGTATTGGTGGCTATCAACAAAGTGTTTTTGTTTTGAACGCAGCATTTTATGTTGCTGAACACTCGGTGTATGGCTACGATATTTTTTCTGTATATGTGAGGTACGATAAGCAACGCCTTTTCTATGGCGAGGGTTATGCTGCCAACGTTTAGCTTGATAACTTGTCGACACTTTTTTATTGCTATGATGTTTATAATAGCGAGAACTCTGGTGCTGAACTACAACATGGTGATTGCTCCAATGCACGGCACCAAAAAATAATCCGACACTGAGTTGCACTGGGTTATGCCAATAATAAGGCCCGTGATGTGAAGTAAAGTGTTGAGGTTGACGCCAAAAAATAGGTGGATAATGCGACCAACGCCAATGCCCGTAAACAACTCGGGTGTCATAATAAGGCACATAAATTATATTGTTTTGTTTTGGCTCGATAATAATTGTTTGAGTGTCACGAACAACCTTAACATTATTCATGTTTTCAAGGTTGCCGGCTTGATCTGCTTGTTGACGTAAGGTTTGTACGCTAGCAAGTACTAACGCTTCATCTTGTAAAAAAGCATCACCTAGATTACGCATCCAATGTAGGTCTTCACTCAGTTTTTTTAGAACACTTGGAAAAGGTAGTAAAGCTTTAACACTCGCATCCCAATCTTTATTTTCTGCAGCATCGAGCAGTGCCTCAGAACTTAGCTGTTTGTTTTTATTTATCCAACGTTCTGCGTCAACAACTTCAATAGGATAGGTAGTAGCAATCAAAATATGGGTAAGCAAAGCATCAGGGTATAAGGCTATAGGCGCTAACATTTGTTCTAATTCTGCCTTGCTAAAAACGCTATTATTATCGGTTTGCAGAGCAGAGGAGGTGTCATCATTGATATTGCCAATAGCAAGCGCAGGTGTTGAAAAAAGCAATGCACTTGATAGCGAGAAAACCAGAAAGCTTAATGAACGTTTGAAGTTAAATTTTTGCATATTACCATTCCTTAATGCTGGGTGCTTAAAAGGTCATCTATGATGAGCAACTTAGTTTTAAAACTGCTCAGGTGACTTTTTAAATTCTGTTGATAATATTAAGCTCTGTAAACTGAACGTCTGCTGAACACTCAATAATAAAGCATAAGTATTTCTATACGGGGAAGTTCAGGGTAAATTTTGCCCCAGATAGCTGCTGTGATGACTCAATGAGTATACTACCTTGATAACTATTCACTAAATCTCGAACTATGGCTAAACCAATGCCGTGGCCATGTTGATATGTGTCAGCTCGAGTACCACGTTGTAATATATTATTTCTCATTTCGGGGGCTATGCCTGCTCCGTCATCTTGAATGACAATAGTCAGCCCCTGACTATTGCGGCTGACATCCAGTTGAATAATTTTATTTGCGGCCTTGCAGGCATTATCTAATAGATTGCCGAGTATCTCTAACAGATCAGCCTCATCGCCTTTGAAGCTGCACTCTGAGCTAACATTGACCTTAAATAATAAGTTTCTGTCTTGATATATTTTTTTCAGACTATCAATTAATTTCTTAGTAATGGGAGCGACTGCTGTACCTAAATACCATGAGGATTTTCCGGCACTTTGTGCTTTGCCCAGTTGATGTTCAATGATTGTATTGATAATAGTTATTTGCTCTTGGGTCAGTGCGGACAATTGTGCTTGAGTTTGCATTACAGCTAATGGTGTTTTTAAGCTATGCGCGAGATCTGACAGGGCATTTCGGTAGCGTTGACGTTGCTTTTGCTCTGCACTTAATAATAAGTTTAATTGTTCGGTAACTTGGCTTAATTCAGTTGGATAAATACCGGTAAGGCGCTCACTTTTACCTTGCTCGACATGGCTAAGTTCGGTTTGTAATGTTTGCAGAGGTTTTAAAGTCCATAATGACCAAAGATATTGGATCATTAATAACACTAACATCAAACCGACTAAGCCCAATAGTAGTTGGCGATGAAACTCTGCCATCATGCTAGTTAAATTGTCTTGCTGTTTAATGATATGTAAGGTCATCGGGAAAGGGTGCTGTTCACTACCATAACTGACACTTAAACTATAAACAAAATGCATTTTCTGCGCAATTTCAGCTTGATAGAAGGCACTATCTCCTAGTATTGGTTGTTGAAAATTATCTGCTTGCCATGGCGATAACAAGGACTGAGAACTCCAAAGTTGTTCTGAAGCCAGCAAGTTTTTATCGACAGAATTATTATCTTTAGTTACTTTACTAGCGGTTAGCGCTGCATATAAGCCTGATTGACTGACATTGAATTGGGTTTCTAATAATTGCTCTGGCATTATTAGGGTATTATATTCTACTTCAATAATAGCTAAAATTGAGTATGAATAAGCTGAAAGTTCGTTTTCAAGGCTAGCAACCATGTGCTTTTCATAAGCATTACTGATAATTATGCCAACGATAGGTAGCAAGATGAAAATCATTAACAAAGCACTAAATAGTACTCTAGTTTTTAATGAGTTTAGAGCACCTTTTAGTGACATTTTTAGGGCATTTAACAACTAGGCTTACCTTGTTTTGACAACGAACTGATTATGACGACATTGATGTTAAATCTTTTAGTAAATAGCCTTGGCCGCGTAAGGTTTCAATAAACTGATACTGATTATCGGGATCAAGCTTTTTTCGTAATCGACGAATGAAAACTTCAATGACATTGGAGTCTAAGTCAAAATCTTGATCGTAAATATGTTCAGTTAATTGCGTTTTGGATTTCACTTCACCTAGATGATGCATTAAATATTCAAATAATTTGTACTCATAACTACTTAGCGAAATGATTTGCTGATTAACGCTAACTTGCATACTCGCCGTGTTTATTGAAAATGGTCCATTTTCGATTAACGGACTGGCTTGTCCAGCGCTGCGGCGAATTAAGGCATTTAATCTAGCTAATAGTTCTTCAGTGTGAAAAGGTTTAGTTAAATAGTCATCAGCGCCCGCATCTAAGCCCGAAACTTTATCTTGCCAGCTGCCACGCGCGGTCAATATTAATATCGGAAAAGTGAAGTTTTGCTCACGCAATGATTTCACAACACTAACGCCATCAAGCTTTGGTAAACCTAAATCTATAATAGCAGCATCATAAGGAAACTCCTGACCTTGAAATAAACCCGACTCGCCATCACTGGCAACATCAACACTGTATTTTGCCGCGATCAAATGTTCTTTAATGTGTTTTTGTAAGTTTTCATCATCTTCTATGAGCAATATACGCATTGATTAATATCCTGATATACGGCCTGATTTGGCGTCAACATTGACAGAAATCACATGACCATTATCTTTAAGTAATTTCACTCGGTAACTTGGGTTATTTTTAGCTCCACTATTGCTAACTTTTAGCACTTTGCCGCCGAATTTGTTTTTGACTATACGAGCAGCTTGTTGCGGACTAAGTGATTTAGTATTGTTCGTTTGTGCATACTTAGCTTTTACAATCATTATGTTATTAGGCGCAACCTCAAGTGTAGCAAACACAGGCGTTGCTATTAGTGAGGCTATTACGCTTAGAATAAATAATTGCTTTTTCATTGTGACACCTAATCAATACGACATAATTAAACAGTTTAAAAGAATGAGTAACGTAATCCAAGTAGGGCATAGTGTAAAAGATTTAAACTGAATGCTTTCTGAACATAAGTTGCCTGAGTTTATTACTTAACAGCATGTTGACGCCTTAATTATTAATGAACATTGTTCAGTTTCAGTTCAGTATTATTGAGGTTAAATAAGCGTCATATCTTATATGGAGGTTGTTTATTTATGTTTAAATTAAAAAGAGTAATGTACTTAACTTTGGCTTCGTTATTGGTAAGTCTAATGTCTTTTGCCGAAAGTCCTGCAAAAAATAACGGTGAAAGTCGTTCCATCGGAGGACTAAAACAGCGTATGCCCACTGGTGAAAAGAATAAAATAATATTGATAGAGCAAATTAAATTGGTAAGCGAAAAAATAGCATCTAAAGGTATGGATCGCGTCGATATTAAAGCTGTTCATCAGCAAAAAGAAAAACAAGTGCTAGCAACAACATTATCGAACGATGGTCTTGAGTATAGTAGGATGTCACACTATAGCTTTTCAATTTACACCGGTTATAGCCAATTGATCTCAGATATTGATGAAGATGGTTATTACCAAACTTTTAGTGTTACTTTCGACGCCGATATACTATCGCCAATTGCGAACGAACAGGCACTTGTTTACGCTGAGTTATATTTAAGTCAAAATGGTGGGCCTTGGATTTTATACTTTTCTACTGACAATTTTCTTATTACAGGAGAAGATACAGAAGATGAATTTGAGGTCGTTACTCAATTAGATTCGGGGTACCTAGCTGAGCATTACGACGTATTAATTGACTTATATGAAGTGGGTTATAGTGATGTTGTAGCAACTTATAGCGCAAATGATAATAATATGCTTTATGCCTTACCATTAGAAAGTGCTGACTATGATCCTGAATATATTGAAGTCGAATACTATGCTGAACACGGAGGCAGTAGTAGTTGGTTATTAATTGTTAGTTTATTATTACTATTATATCGTCGTATTTGAGGCAATATTGACACCTTAATACACATAATTAACCTCGCCAAGTTACGCTATTTAGCTACAATAGTGTGTTCGATTAACGAAAATAGCGTAATTTAGTGTTTCGCTAAAGTAATAACATTTGACCTGATTTCTACTATCCTGATATGGTGAACAAATAAAAACAAAAAAAATTGTCTTACTTGAATAAGGAATTCTAGATGTCATCAGCTGTCATTGATAAAGCCAACGTCGATATAAAAGCCGCTTACCTTTCGGCTGAAGATTTGAAATTAGCCGCATCCTTGTTATATCAAGCGTACCATGATGATCCTGTTTTTCTTGAAATATTCTCTGCTGATAAAGTTGATTATGAACAACGTTTGCGTGCATCTATTCGCGAGGAGCTTAATGCTTTTTGGCAAGCAAAACAGCCAATGATCGGTTTATATTTAGGTGAGACTATGGTCGGTGCTGCTTGTTTAAATAATCCAGAAGAAGGTGTGTCATCTGAGCGTTTTTGGCATTGGCGTTTAAAAATGTTACTTGGTGCTGGATATTTTGGCACTAAACAAATGATTGAAAAAGAAAAGATTGTCTTAGGCGCGGTACCGTTGAAAAAATTCCACATGCTGTCTTTTATCGCCATACATCCGCTACATCAACATCATGGTTTTGGTCACTACCTTATGGCAGCGGTAAATACTATCCTAGCTGAGCATAAAGATAGTGAAGGTGTTGCTGTTTATGCGACCAGTAAAAAATATAAAGCATTTTTCAATGATGTAAACTATCAATTTATTAAAGAAGTTACGGTTGGCAATGTTTCCGGCTCTTTAATGGTTTATTATCGAGAAACAACTGAAAGTTAATTATTAGTAATATTATACAATTACCACTATTGATGAGCACGATAGATAGTAAGTGATATCGTGTTTATTGGTCTAATTTATAACTAATACCAAGTCTATTAAGTTTATTCCCGAAGGTTGATTTAAAAAGGCTCACAGGCCGCGTTATTGATTTCGATAAGGTTCTCACAGGGATGTGAGTCATTAGAACAACGCAGGAGCAGTTGTCGAGAATAACCACTCTCTTCACTGCCTACATGGATGTAGGTCTGTCTCTTATACACAACGTTTTCAACGTGCGATGTTTATAATCTAACACCATTTTTATTTAATACTGAAATATATAACTAATGGCTTGTTAAGCGTTGTAGACGAGTAATTGGACACATTCTAGATTAAATTTTCATTACAAAAAAATTGAGAAACTTGTTGGGAAGAGTATTTTGATGAACTACCCCTGTGTCAGGATTGTTCAAGTTGCTGAAAATAATTATTAATATGTTTTTCTACTCGCTCAATATGTGACTTTATTTTACTCGGTGTATAGTTTTTATCTTTGTTGTTGGACGCCTTAAATTTACTACCATCAATGGCAATGGTCGCTTCACTAAACATATTGAATTTATGGCACATTTGAACGAACGTTT
>TARA_R110002049_G_scaffold98703_1_pt1 | contig 172147 bp, 164 predicted proteins | sample TARA_R110002049 | Tara Oceans TARA_R110002049 (sample SAMEA4396941) | marine metagenome | biome: Polar Biome; feature: [SRF] surface water layer (ENVO:00010504); material: water (ENVO:00002006), including particulate matter (ENVO:01000060) such as... | depth 5 m | reverse complement strand
CGACCTTGCCGAGGTCGGGGGCGGGCGGCGAGCCTCGCGAGTTCGGGTCTCGTTTCCCGCTTCAGGAGCAATAAAAAACCGCCTAATGGCGGTTTTTTATTGCGTACGAATGAGTTGCAGCGTTGAACGCATCAGGTAGGGCTTTGCAGTAACTGCCTTGCCTGTTGCCAGTCAAATACCTCACCGCGAGCTTCTACATCGGCCCTGTGCTCGTCGAGTAGCTGATACTGGGCAATTTCGTCGTCGGGCATAAAGTGCAGGCAGTCACCGCCAAAATACCAAAGCAAGTCTCGCGGTATCAGGTGGGCTATCTGCGGGTAACGGCTGATGATCTGGCACAGGATGTCCTGGCCCAGATAAAGGCTGTCGTGATCACCTTTTTCCAGCTCTGCCAGCAGCTCATCGAAGCGCTCCATAAAAAGCTCATTACTTTCTTCGGGTACCTGCTCTAGTAGGGCTGATTGCGCGCGCAGGGTGTCGTAGAGGCTTTGCAGCAGGGCTAGGTGGTAGGCGTGATAGCTAAGAGGTGTATTCATGGCGGACTCCTGTTTCTCTGGCGCGGGAGTCTAACAGAAAGCGTGGCCGGGGGTGTCTGAGCTGCTGACACTCCCGGCCAAAGGCTTACTCCTCGGCTGTTGGCGGAGGGAAGGGCTGATTCTCCAGGACACCTTCTTTTTCAAGTGGGTCCTGTTTGCCCTTGGTTGTGGCGGGTTTCTTTGTTGCTTTGCCCGTTTTGCGCGTTGTTGGGTCCATTTCCTCTTTGGAAAAATCGTCAACATCGATCACCGCGCGTCTGGCGATACGTGCGTCGCGCACCAGCTCGGCCTCTTCGGGACTGATAACACCCGACTCGGCAGCTACAGCCAGCATATCGGCATCGCTGTCGTGTTCGAGTTCACCAGAGCGGATGGCTTTGGCCAGGCGCACTTCAATCGGGTCTGCTTGCAAGACTTTTTCCAGGGTGGTGTTGATTAACCCGGTTACGTCTGCTGGATCCTGGCTCTGATAACAGCCATCGAGTAGCCGGTCTCGTGCGCCGCCGGGTTTCATCAGGCTACGCGCGATCTCGACACCCACGGCGTCTGCCGGTGGCGTGAGGCGACGCCCCAGTGGGAAGACGACGACACGTAGCAGGCAACCAACACGCGAGTCAGGAAAGTTGAGCAAGACTTCGTGAAGGCTCTGCTCGATCTTGAACAGCAGGTCTTCTACGCCCCATTGCACGAAGGGCAGGTCTTCCTCATGGCGACCCTGATCATCAAAGTGTTTGAGCGTCGCGCTGGCCAGGTAAAGATAGCTCAGCACATCGCCCAGACGGGCGGAAATTCGCTCCCTGCGCTTAAGTTCGCCGCCGAGCATCAGCATGGTGCAGTCGGTGACGGTAGCAAAGGCAGCAGCAAGGCGTGAGAGCTGGCGATAATAGGCTTTGGTCGCCGGATAATCCGGGGTGTCGGCCAGGCGACCGCCGGTCAGCCCCAGCAGCAAACTGGCTGAGGCGTTGCTCAGCGAGAAACCGATATGGCGGAACAACAGGTCGTCGAACTCGGTCAGCGCGGCATCCTTGTCTTCATTTTGAGTCGCGAGCATTTCCTTGAGAACAAAGGGATGGCAACGGATGGCGCCCTGACCAAAGATCATCATGCTGCGGGTGAGTATGTTGGCGCCCTCAACCGTTATGGAGATGGGGACCGACTGATAGGCGCGACCAAGGTAGTTGCTTGGCCCCATACAAATGCCCTTGCCACCGTGCACGTCCATGGCGTCGTTGACGGTCTGGCGCATACGTTCGGTGACGTGGTATTTGACCACGGCCGATAGGACCGAGGGTTTTTCGCCCAGATCAACTGCGCCCGCGGTCATGGTGCGAGTGGCGTTCATGACGTAGGTGTTGCCGCCGATGCGGGCAAGTGCTTCCTGAATGCCTTCGAACTCACCAATCGGCAAGTTGAACTGCCGACGAATGCTGGCGTAGGCGCCGGTCGTCATGCTGGCCATTTTCGCCGCGCCGGTGCCACCGGCTGGTAGAGAAATTGAGCGGCCCACTGAGAGGCAGTTCATCAGCATCATCCAGCCTTGGCCGATACGATCCTGGCCGCCGATCAGATAGCTCATGGGGATGAACACGTCCTTGCCAGAATTCGGCCCGTTCATGAACGCGGCATTGAGTGGGAAGTGGCGGCGGCCAATCTCGACGCCCTCGGTGTCGGTCGGGATCAAGGCGAGGGTAATGCCGAGTGATTCCTCGTCACCTAGCAGGTGGTCCGGGTCGTAGGCTTTGAACGCCAGCCCAAGGACGGTAGCAATAGGGCCCAGGGTGATGTAACGCTTTTCCCAGGTCAGGCGCATACCGATGACTTCTTCACCTTCCCACTGGCCTTTGCAGATGATGCCCTGGTCCGTCATGGAGCCCGCGTCTGAGCCAGCCTCCGGTGCGGTAAGGGCGAAGCAGGGTATTTCCTTGCCGTCGGCCAGGCGCGGCAGGTAATGCTGCTTCTGTTCGTTAGTACCATAGTGCATCAAGAGTTCGGCTGGCCCCAAGGAGTTGGGCACCATGACCGTTGAGCCAAGGTCGCCGCTGCGGCTCGCCAGCTTCATGGCGATCTGCGAGTGGGCATACGCTGAAAAGCCTTTGCCGTTGTATTCCTTGGGGATAATCAGGCCAAAGAAGCCGTTGTCCTTGATGAAGCTCCAGACCTTTGGTGGCAGGTCCTGACGCTCGGTGGTGACTTCCCACTCGTTGGTCATGCTGCAGAGCTCTTCCACTGGACCATCGAGAAAGGCCTGTTCTTCCGGGGTTAGGCGCGGAACAGGGAAACCGTGGAGTTTGCTCCAGTCCGGGCGACCGCTGAACAGCTCGCCATCCCACCAGACAGTCCCTGCATCGAGGGCTTCCTGTTCGGTATCGGAAAGGGGTGGCAGGACTTTTTTGAACCAACCGAAGAGCGGCGCGCTTATTTGATTGCGGCGCACATCGGGCAGATTGAGAGGGACGGCCACGCAAAGAAATACGGCCCAAAGCACCAGGTCCAGTACCCAGTGCACTGGCCCCAATAGGGTCATTACCAGTAAGTAGGCCCCTACGCCGAGACAGGCGTTCAGCAGGCTGGTACGGACGTAGGCCACGGCTGCGATACAGAGCAGCAAGCCAAGTAGCCAAAGCAGAGTTAGCATGAAGTCTTCCTTCTTCCAGAGATCCAGTAGTCAGCATAGTCGCTTTGTCGGCGCGATGTTGCAGACAGGCGTTTGCTTATGGACCGGGAAGAAGCCCGGCGGTTCCGACTGGTTGCAGTGGAGCCGCCGGGGATATGGGTGTTGCAGGGCAGTGCTGCATCAGCCGATTACGTTGGCGGTATCTTGTTTCAGGGTTTTACCTGCCAGATAGTAGTGTGCAGAAGCCCATACATTGACGAAGGTGGCTGCCAGCAGCGCATAGCGCAAACTGTCGCTCTCGAACCAGACGCGCATCAGGTCACTGGCGATGCCGATCAGTTGTGGGCCAAAGCCCAGGCCAAACAGATTGAGGATAAACAGCATGATCGCCGATGCCAGGGCGCGGCTGCGCAGCGGCGTCAGGCTTTGAATCATGCCGAAGCTAGGCCCAAGGTAAAAAGCACCCAAAAAAGCGGCGGGCATATAAAAGGCCAGCGCCAGATAGGTGTTGTCGATCAGGTAGAAAGCGCAGATGAATGGAATGGACAGCATTTTGGCGATGCCGACAATCCAGGCATTCCAGCGCGCATCCTTGGTCGCGAGGTGGTCGGCCAGCATGCCGCCGATGTAAGCGCCAAGCCCGCCCACAATACCCAGCGCTGGGCCGAGGAATAGACCAACTTCACTAGGTGTCATGCCGTGGCTGCGAATAAGGAAGGCGGGCGCCCAGACGATAGTGCCGTAGCCTACCAGTGCGGTGAGCGTGACGCCGCAGACAACGTGGCGCGTGGTGCGTACATTCCAAAGTGAGGCGAAACCGGCCCATACATTAACTTTGCCTAGTGGTGGTGGCTTGACGCCGTCAGCAAAGCCGCGCGGCGGCTCTATCATGGTGAAGCGCACCAGCAGGGCGATTAATAGACCCGGGGCACCAACGACCAGGAAAGCCGCACGCCATCCCCACCACTCGGCGACGAAACCACCAATAAGAAAGCCGAGCATGATGCCGAAGTAGACGCCCAAGGCGTAGATCGACATGGCGCTGGAGCGTTTCTCTTTGGGGTACAAATCGGCAATCATCGAATGTGATGAAGGGCCTGAACCGGCCTCGCCAATACCTACGCCAACACGCGCGATCGCGAGCTGCCAGAAGCTTTGTGCAGTCCCGCAGACGGCGGTCATGGCGCTCCAGATGGCAATCGACCAGGCAATAATATTGCGACGATTGGAGCGGTCAGCAAAGACGGCAATAGGAATGCCCAGGGTGGCGTAGAACAGAGCAAATGCTATGCCCGAAAGAAAACCCATTTGGGTGTCGGATAGCATCAGGTCGGCTTTGATAGGTTCTATCAGAATGCCGACGATGTTGCGGTCGATGTGGCTCGAGGTGTACGCAAGTACTAGTAGAATGAGCGCATAACGGCGGTAGGCGGGGGTGATGCGACTGGACATGTCTGTCTCGTCGACCGGGGTATCCGGTGTAGCGGCCATGAAAATCTCCGGGGGTGCTTGTTGTTGTGCCGGCGAGAATACGATGTCTCTTCTTGAGCCACAATCGACCGCCCGGTCACATTTGTAGCAGATTTGTAAGTGTTTCTCCGTGTTACGGAAATTGGTCGGGCCGCTGCTGAGGGGTTGATTATGATCAGTTTGCCCCCATTGTTAGGCATTCACTTCTCTGGCTTATAAGGCATCTGCATGACGGCAGCTATTCGTATCAGCGGGCTGGAAAAAACCTATTCCAACGGTATGCGTGCGCTAAAGGGAATTGACCTGGAGGTGCGCGAAGGCGATTTCTTTGCGCTGCTTGGTCCTAATGGCGCGGGTAAATCAACCACCATCGGCATCCTTTCTTCATTGGTTAACAAGTCGGTCGGTGAGGTCAGTATCTTTGGTCACAGTATTGATTCCGACCTTCTGGCGGCCAAGCGTTGCATCGGTGTCGTGCCGCAGGAGTTCAACTTTAGCCAGTTTGAAAAGACCATGGACATTCTGGTCAACCAGGCAGGTTATTACGGCATTGCGCACAAAGAAGCCAAGGTAAAGGCGGAGCAGTATCTCAAGCGCTTGGGCTTGTGGGAAAAGCGCGATGTGCCCTCGCGCATGCTGTCAGGCGGCATGAAGCGCCGATTGATGATCGCCCGTGCGCTTATTCATGAACCAAAGTTGCTCATTCTTGATGAGCCAACCGCCGGGGTCGATATCGAGATTCGCCGCTCCATGTGGCAGTTTTTGCAAGAGATCAATGAACAAGGCATCACCATCGTGCTGACGACGCACTATCTGGAAGAGGCCGAGCATCTGTGCAAAAACATCGCAATTATTGATCAGGGCGAGATTATCCATAACACCAGCATGCGCAAGCTACTGGGCGGGCTGCACGTCGAAACCTTTTTGCTCGATTGTGCCAACAGCTTTGATCATGCGCCGGAGATTCCCGGTTATCCCTGTCGGTTTGTCGATGACCACACCATTGAGGTGCAGGTCGACAAGGAGCAGGGTATGAACGCACTTTTCACCGAATTGAGCCGGCAGGACATCAGTGTGTTGAGCATGCGTAACAAGAGTAACCGTCTGGAAGAGCTATTCCTCATGCTGGTTGACGAAAATGCTGAAAAAGGGGCCGCTTGAGATGATGCATTGGCGTAGTAGCTGGATTGCCTTCACCACTATTTTATTTAAGGAAATCAAGCGCTTTACCCGGATATGGCCGCAGACGCTGCTGCCGCCGGGGATTGTCATGGCGCTGTATTTTGTGATTTTTGGCAAGATGATCGGCTCGCGTATCGGCGAGATGGATGGGTTTGCTTATATCGATTACATCGTGCCGGGCCTGATCATGATGTCGGTTATCACCAATAGCTATTCGAATGTGGCGTCGAGCTTTTTCAGTACCAAGTTTCAGCGCTCGATTGAAGAGCTGATGGTGGCGCCCGTATCGCCGCACGTCATTCTGCTTGGTTACACCTTTGGTGGTGTGGCGCGGGGTTTGGCAGTGGGCTTGATTGTGACGCTTATGTCGTTGTTCTTTACCCGTTTGCAGGTGCAGCACATCGGCCTGACCATCTGTGTGGTGTTCTTCACCTCATTGGTGTTCTCGCTGGGCGGCTTTATTAACTCGGTATTCGCGCGCACCTTTGATGACATCTCAATTGTGCCGACCTTTGTGCTGACGCCGCTGACGTACCTGGGCGGTGTCTTCTATTCTATTCATCTGTTGTCGCCGTTCTGGCAGGGGTTGTCTATGGTCAACCCGATCCTGCACATGGTGAATGCGTTCCGCTATGGCATTCTTGGTGTCTCGGACATTCCGATAGCAACGGCGCTGATCATTATGGCGGTGTTCACCGTAGCGCTGTACAGTTTGAGTTATTGGCTGCTGGTGCGCGGCACGGGTATGCGGCAGTAGCCAGTCAGCCGCGCGGGCAGCACCGTTCGCGGCACATTTTTGGAGAGATCGAGCATGTTGTCAGAACATCCGGCGGACGCCTCGCCACTAGGCAAATCCAGCGCCTACGTCAGCGTTTATACGCCGTCACTGTTGTTTCCGATACCGCGACTGCCTAAATGGCAGGAGCTGGGGTTGGACGCCGCGGCGTTGCCCTTTCATGGGGTGGATATCTGGAACTGCTATGAGCTCTCTTGGCTGACACCCTCCGGCAAGCCTGAAGTTGCGGCGGCGGAGTTTGTATTTCCGATCAAGGCTGCGCGCATCGTTGAGTCGAAGTCTTTCAAGTTATATCTGAACTCCTTCAATCAAACGGTTTTTCGTGATCGTCAGGAAGTACAGCAAACGCTTGAAGCTGACCTTTCAGTCGCTGCGCAAGGTCCGGTGATGGTGCGTTTGCTAGGTATGCAGCAGTTACACAACGCTGGCATGCTGCCGCTCACAGGTGAGTGCCTGGATACCGAGGACGTCGAGATCAGCCGTTATCATTATGATCCGGCGCTGTTGGCGCTGCGGCTCCCTAGTGTGCAAGTAAGCGAGCAGCTTTATAGTCATCTGTTGAAGTCCAACTGCCCGGTGACCGGGCAGCCTGACTGGGGGAGTTTGCAGATCAGCTATCGTGGGCCGCAATTGGATCGGGCGGCATTGCTGCGCTATCTGGTGTCTTTCCGTCAGCACGCAGATTTTCACGAGCAATGCGTAGAGCGCATTTTTATGGATATAAGCAAGCTTCTGGGAGAGGGTTGTGAGTTGACGGTCTACGCGCGTTATGTGCGTCGTGGCGGCCTCGATATCAACCCCTATCGCTCCACGCAGCCGGGCGTGCCGGAAAACCTGCGTCTAGCCCGGCAATAGTCTGGGCAGGTAAATAGCAGACAGCAAAACGCCGGCGATGCCGGCGTTTTTTATGCTGCGCAAGTGCTGGTCTGGTCTTAGATGCCCATGTCGGACAGTGTTTGCATCACACTACGCAGGGTGCCAGCTAGGGTGGGGTGACGCACGGCAAATTGCTCGGCCATCAGGTTGACCCCGTCGACCAGGGTAGGATCTTCCTCTGCCGGCTCATCACCTTCTTTTACCAGCAGGTGCGCATAGATATTGTTGGCCATGTTCTGCAAGGCTTCGCGCTCTTCCGCAGTCAGCTCTGCGTTGGGATCGTTTAGCGTGTCCTGCAGGGACTCCAGTTGGGCTTTCAGGCGCTGTGTGGGCATGGCTTACTCCAGTAACGGTTTTGCTTACTATAACCTGTGAGCCATGGCTGCGTCCGCCCCGATTTAAGCCCGCTCGCCTTTTTTCAGGCGTTGGTTGATGTCTGTCAGGCAAGGTAGCAGCTCGTCAACGGCGTCTATGACGTAATGTGCGCCGGCGTTGAGTAGCGCCATGGTTGCCTGCATCCGCAGTTGATCCTGCTCAGTGGGCGGTAGCTGTGGCCATTGGGCGAGTACGTTTTTGTTCAGACTGCCGCTCAGGGCTGTACCTACTGTCCACATGCCGGCGCGCAGGCCGGCTTCAATGCCAGCTGAGTTACCACTGATCAGGATGCACTGGTTGAGGCGGTGGCTTTGCATCGCCAGTGCGACCAGGGTTGGCAGGTCTGGGTCGGGCGTCGCACGCTGGGTGTCATTTGCGTGCCGGTACGCATACTCGGTTAGTTCCGAAGGAAGCTTTAAAGGTGTTTGGCTAAATAAACCCACGTCTTGTTGGGCAAGCGTGAGCATCTTTAATACCGGTGCTGCTTGCGCAAGCATCGGTGGTGCAGTCGTTTGCGTATCACAGGGCAGCAGGGTGCCGACTACATCAAAGATGACGGCCTCGATTTGAGTTTGCAGCATGGGCCAGGTCCTTTTGTGGCAACACCTTAAGGTGCAAACAGGCAGCGTTGAACATCACGATGACTGATTGCAGGCTGACCCAGCATATTCTGACAAGTGTGTTACGGCTTAATGACAGTGTGTTCAGGTCTCACCCAAAGGCTCTTTCCCCATCGCGATACGTACGCTGTCGGGAACGGGGATGGGGCGCTGGGTGCTAACGTCGATCCATACCATCTTGACGTCACCCTGACCAACCAGCTCCGGCTGACCTTTGACGAACATGCGGTGATCCAGCGATAAGCTGGTGCGCCCAACATCACCGGCAAACAGCTCGACAATAACGGTATTGGGGTGCACTACGGGTCTCAGGAAGTGATGTGTGCAGGTCAGTAACACCAGCCCTTGGCCAACTTCACGCCGATGCGCTCCCAGGCCATCGAGCCACAGAATGCGGGCTTCTTCCAGGTACTGGTAGTAGCGGGTGTTGTTGACATGCTGGTTGCTGTCCATATCGCCGTAGCGAACGGGCAGTTCGCAGCGGTAGAGCATAGGTTTGTTGCTTTCGGTCATAGTAAAATCGCTGATTTATACGGTTATTTTGCATTACACTTACACGCCCGGCTGGCGGCATCAGGACGCTGCCGGTTATTCAGAGATGAAAACGGAGACGTTGCTGATGAAACTTTTACATTCGGGCACAGGTGCATTGTTACTGTCATTTTCGACACTGGCGTGTATTACACCTGTTTTTGCCGACGATTCCTACGATGAATACGGCTCCGTATATGAGAATCCAGATCCGTGGGAGAAAGTGAATCGGTTTACCTTTAAGTTCAACGACACACTTGATCGTTACACGCTCAAGCCTGCTGCCAAGGCCTATAACTGGGCCACGCCGACGTTCGTGAATGACGGGGTGAGCAATTTCTTCAATAATCTCGGTGAGCCGAAGAACTTTGTTAACAATACCCTACAGGGCAAGTTTCGCGATGCTGGCGTGGACGTTTCGCGGTTCCTGTTCAATAGCGTGTTGGGTGGTCTGGGGATTGTTGATGTAGCGACCCGCATGGGGCTGCAGCGCAATGATGAAGATTTGGGGCAAACGCTGGGGGCCTGGGGCGTCGAGAGTGGGCCCTATTTTGTCATGCCGCTGCTCGGACCAAGCACGCTGCGCGATACGGCTTCAAAGCTGCCGGAAAACTTCTTTAATTACACTTACACCGGTTACATCAGCGACGTGCCAGTGCGTAACTCCTGGTTTGCACTGGACCTGGTTGATACGCGCGCAGGTCTGCTTGAGCGCGAGCGCCTGGTTCGCGGTGATCGCTATACCTTTATCCGCAACGCGTATTTGCAAAACCGCGAATATAAAGTCAAAGATGGCAACGTACCAGACGAGTTCTAAGTCTGGTACGTCTCACCGCTTGGCCGCACCCTCAGTCGAGGGTGTCGAACTGAATGCCAATAGCGTAGCTGCCCCCTTCGGTCGCCGCGCAGCGCACGACCTGCCCTCTGGCCTGCAAGCCTTTCATGCCTGGTGTAGGGGAGGGTATGTTGAGTTCTACTGCCGTGTCTTCGGCAATGCTCTGGGGGCATTGAATCTGCGCACCCTGGTTCGATAGATCATGGCAGTGTACCGAATGGGTCAGGTTCTCGGCGATGACCGTCAGTGTGGCTGTGGTCTCCATTTTCATGCGCATGAAGTCACGTTTTTCGCTGTACTGCTGGTCATGAAATGACATGGTCTACTCCGGCTGAGGCGAAACAGGATATCGATTTTTATTCTTATGTATCCTAGTGCCGACTATGCTCGGAGACAAGCGCCACCGGCTCAGCGGGTAACGGTTGCTTGCTGGTACGGATGGGAGTACTGTTTGGCCCTTGAAAACATCAGGTTTTTACCTGATTTTGGCTCTCCACCCTGTGGTCATGGCTTTAGCCGCGCTCCATGACAATGACGTAGGGACTCTATGCAGCTTCCAGGCACGACACTGCTGGTGATTGACGACGATGATCACGTTCGGCAGCGCATTTCAGCGCATATGGAACGTGGTGGATATGATGTCCTGCAGGCCAGAGATGCCAGCGAGGGGCTTGCGATCTTCAATGCGCAGCGCCCGGGCCTGGTGCTGTGTGATCTTCACCTGGGTGATAATAGTGGTTTTGCCCTGGTTCGCGAGATCACCGAGCGCGATCAGGATATGCCGGTTATTGTCATATCCGCCGACGGCGTCATGGCTGATGTGGTTGAAGCGCTGCGCCTGGGTGCCAGCGATTATCTGATTAAACCCCTTGATGATCTGGTTGTTCTTGAGCACGCCGTGGCCCGCTCGCTTGAGCGCTCTCGCCTGAGTTTGGAAAATCAGCGTATTAGAGAGCGTCTTGAACGTGCTAATCGCGAGCTCGAAAACCATCTCAAGGAATTGCGTGATGACCAGGCTGCCGGCCATCAGGTGCAGCTGAACATGCTCCCGGCATCGCCTTGGGCTAGTGGCGAGTACCGCTTCGAGCACCGTTTGATCCCCTCGCTTTATCTGTCTGGCGACTTTGTTGACTACTTTCGCGTGTCCGACAGTCAGCTGGCCTTTTATCTGGCGGACGTCTCCGGGCACGGATCTTCCTCTGCCTTCGTGACAGTGTTGCTCAAGTTCATGACCACGCGTTTGATGTATGAGCAGCGTAAGGCAGAGAGTTCTGGCCGTATCGAATTCAAGCCTTCCGATGTGCTTAGCCATATCAACCGCAGCCTTATTGCCTGTAATTTGGGCAAGCATGTCACTATGCTGGGCGGTGTGATTGATGAGCAGCAGCAAACCCTGACTTACAGTATTGGTGGGCACTTGCCGTTGCCGGTAATTTTTGCTGATGGCGAGGCGAGTTACCTGCAAGGCAGGGGACGGCCGGTTGGTTTGTTTGAAGACGCCGAGTATCAGGACGAGGTGATTGACTTGCCAGCGCAGTTTAGTCTGGCGCTATGTTCGGATGGCGTGTTGGATTGCCTTGAAGGTACTACGCTGAAAGAGAAGGAGGCGCGGCTACCTCAGTTGTTTGCCGAGTCAGGTGGCGCGTTGCGTGGGTTGATGGCTGGTTTGGGTATCGACCCCAACAAGACCATGCCCGATGATATTTCCGTTTTGGTGTTAGGCAGGAACGCAGAATGATGACTACTGGCAAGATCCAGTTTGCGGAATCGCAGGGCACCTTTGTACTCAAGTTCATTGGTGACGTCAGGCTGACGCTGTGCGCGGCGCTGGATGCCTATATCGAAAAGATTTTCAGTGTCTTGAGCTTTGAGTCGATTGTGATTGATCTGACTGAAACCGAAGGCATAGACAGTACCTCGCTTGGCTTGCTGGCCAAACTGTCGATCCTGTCCAAGCAAAAGGTGGGATTTCTACCGACGCTGGTGTCCAATCACGATGATATGAATCGTCTGCTGCAAAGCATGGGCTTTGATCAGGTATTCAATATCGTGCCGGAAACTACGCCGACCTGCGCCGAATTACAGGATCTGCCTGGGCAGATCCTGTCTGAAGACAAGGTCAAAAAGAAGGTGCTCGAAGCGCATCATATTTTGATGCAGCTTAATGAGAATAACCGCGAAGCCTTCCGTGACCTGGTCAGCGCACTGGAATCAGACGCCTGATTCCAGTCGAGCAATAACCAGTTTTTCCAACTTGACCTGATCGGCAGCAAAGGCGCGTATGCCTTCTGCCAGTTTCTCTGTGGCCATAGCATCTTCATTATGCTGCCAGCGGAAGCGACTTTCATTCAAAATATCGCGTTCATCTACCTGCCCGTTGGTCAGCAGCGAGGAGGGCGTTAATACGCCGTCCTCATCCTTCAGGCTCTGCAATAACGCGGGACTGATGGTGAGTCGGTCACAACCGGTCAACGCCTCTATCTGTCCCATATTGCGGAAGCTGGCGCCCATGACAACGGTGTTATACAGATGCTTCTTGTAGTATCGGTAAATTCGCGCGACGGATTGCACGCCTGGATCATCCAGGCCGCTGAAATCGCGCCCTTCCTGTTTTTTGTACCAATCGTAGATACGACCCACGAAGGGTGAAATCAGAAAAACACCAGCGTCGGCGCAGGCCTTGGCCTGAGCAAAGGAGAAGAGCAGGGTGAGGTTGCACTGAATGCCTTCTCGCTCTAGCTCAGCCGCGGCCTGAATGCCTTCCCACGTGGAGGCGATCTTGATCAGAACGCGGTCGCGAGTGACGCCTGCACGTTCATAGCGCTCGATTAGCTCAATGGCTTTTTTCAGCGTTGCAGGGCGATCAAATGACAGGCGTGCATCTACCTCGGTTGAGATGCGGCCAGGGATCAGCTTGATGATTTCACTACCGACCGCAACGGCAAAGCGATCGCAGGCTTCGGCTACCGGATTGGTAGCGCTCCTGGCGTCAGCTATTACCTGATCAAGCAAAGGGCTGTAGCTTGGCTGCTCTGCCGCCTTCAGCAGCAGGGAGGGGTTGGTAGTCGCGTCTACCGGCTGCAAGGTGCGAATGGCTTCAATGTCGCCAGTGTCGGCGACGATCAGCGTGTGTTGTTTAAGACTTTCCAGTTTTGAGCTCATGGCATTCCGTATGCGTCGACAGATTGCCTTGACCTTACCTCAAGCGGGCTGACGCTCGCAATCGCGTGGCTGCTGGCGCAGTGTCATATCGTCCAGTAACTGATCATAGAGCGCCAGTGGCTGATCGGTCTTATGAATGGCACTGCTTAGCTGGCGCCGGAAATGCCGTGCACCGGGTAAGCCTTGAAATAGTCCAAGAATGTGCCGCGTAACGTGATTCATAACGCCACCCTGCTCGATGTGGCGGGCGATGTAGGGTCGCATCCTGGCCATAATCTCAAGACGGGATAATGGCGGGGTGTCGTCCGCGTAGAAACGATGATCAACCTCAGCCATCATATAGGGGTTGTGGTAAGCCTCACGTCCGACCATGACGCCATCGAGATCTTGTAAATGCTGCTGCATCACCTCTAGGTCGGTCAAACCGCCGTTAAGCAGGATTTCCAGCTGTGGAAAGTCACGCTTCAACTGGTGTACTACGTCGTATTTCAGTGGAGGTACGTCGCGATTCTCTTTAGGTGACAGCCCCTCAAGGATGGCAATTCGCGCATGCACAGCAAAGGTGGTGCAGCCAGCCTCATGTACCTGCCCAACGAAATCACAGAGCTCTGCGTAGCTGTCGCGGCCGTTAATGCCGATGCGGTGTTTAACCGTCACCGGTATTTGGCAAGCGTCGCGCATGGCTTTGACGCCATCGGCAACCAATTGCGGGTGGCCCATCAGACAGGCGCCAATCAAGTTGTTTTGCACCCGGTCGCTAGGACAGCCAACATTCAGATTTACTTCAGCAAAACCTGCCTGCTCGGCTAGCGCCGCGCACTGGCCCAATTCATCGGCATTACTGCCACCGAGCTGCAGCGCAAGCGGATGCTCCTCAGGGTTGAACCCCAGAAAGCGTGAGCGATCGCCATGGATAATGGCGCCGGTGGTCACCATCTCGGTATATAGCAACGCATGGCGCGTGATCAGCCGGGCGAAGTAACGATAATGCCGGTCAGTCCAATCCATCATCGGCGCAATGGAGAAACGGCGATTGGGCTCGGAGCGCTTGGTTGCTGGGCTGGATGGTTGGTTTGGGTGCATTGCTGGGTGCCTGTTTGTAGCTCTTTTAATGCCGTTTTCGCTTGTTTCTCAGTGGGTAGTGCTACAATGTAGCACCGTCCTCAGGAATTGTAGCACCGCTATGGGTACGATTACGGCACGCAAAAAAAAGAATGGTTCTAGTAGCTTCACTGCGCAGATACGTATCAAGCGCAAGGGCAATGTAGTTTATCAGGAAAGTCAGACCTTTGACCGCAAGCCAGCAGCCAACGCCTGGTTGAAACGGCGAGAGGGCGAGCTGGCCCAGCCGGGTGCCCTTGACCGTGCCATGCGCGTTGGAGTGTCGGTGCGAGAGATGATTACTCGATACCTGGATGAGTTCGAGCGCGTCCGGCCGCTAGGTAGAACTAAGCGAGCGACCCTGAAAGCCATCGCTGCCAGCTGGCTGGGTGACTTGGCGGATGTGGAGTTGACCAGTCAGTGGTTGGTTGAGTTCGGGCACTGGCGCATTAGTAAAGAGGGTGGGGCGGTTCAGCCTCAGACCGTGGGTAACGACCTATCGCACCTTGGCGCGGTGATGTCCGTTGCCCGGCCTGCGTGGGGGTATGACGTGGCCCCGCATGCCATGACGGACGCCCGCAAAGTGCTGCGCAAAATGGGTATGGCATCGCGCAGCAAAGAGCGAGACCGCCGGCCTACGCTCGAAGAGCTAGATAAACTTATGGCGCACTATGGGGAGATGCAGCAGCGCCGGCCGTCATCTAACCCCATGCAAAAGATCATCGCTTTTGCCATATTCTCTACCCGCCGGCAGGATGAAATCATGCGTATACGCTGGGACGATCTAGATGAGGATGGCCAGCGAGTGCTCGTGCGCGATATGAAAAACCCAGGACAAAAGATCGGCAACGATGTGTGGTGCCATCTACCTGATGAGGCTTGGGCCATTTTGCAGAGTATGCCGCGTGACTGCCCGGAGATATTCCCTTTCAACTCGAGCTCTGTTTCTGCTTCGTTCACCCGGGCTTGTCAGTTTTTGGGCATTGAGGATTTGCGCTTTCATGATCTGCGCCATGATGGCGTGAGCCGTCTGTTTGAAATGGACTGGGATATTCCGCGTGTGGCCAGCGTATCCGGCCATCGGGACTGGAATTCGCTGCGTCGATATACTCATTTGCGGGGGCGGGGGGATAGGTTTGCACAGGGCGCTCTATGGATAAATTGTTGTTTCTGAGGTGATATTTCGGTCTGGGTGAGGGCCTGCGTGTGTGATAACGATGTGGTGGTGATGGTTGTGCACGAAGTGATGGTAATAGAGCCTGGCCGCTGCTGCGTTCGTAGTGCCGTCACCTTGTTTTAGGTGTGTCTGTGTTGTTGCTTCGTAAATAACTTCTCCGTTGCTATCCCTCACCCTGAGGGTTGAGGTGATTCCTCCTGTCTGTGCGTGGGTGATGCCGTGCTGGTTAAAGTACTCATCGATTCTGCCCTCTAGCCCTCCATCGACTAGTGTTTTGAAGGCTGAAGTGGCTAGCTCTATAAAGTGGTGCCGGTGCGAGGGGATCTCGTTGCATCTATCGAGGCAGTGCGCTGTCAAAATGAGTCGCGGCCTATCTATGATCGCTTCCGTCAGGGTCTCTGAAGGCTTTCTCGTGCCTAGTGGTAGTAGCTGTACGAGTTTGTCGAACACTTTGTTAAAGAAAACAGTGTCTGGTTTGCCTTTGGGCTTTGCAGGCCAGTAGGCCTTTTCGTCGTGCAGTGCTCCCCCTAGGCGCTCGTAAGTATCGAGCTCATCATCTAAAGCGTCATGCACATGGGCGTAAGGCAGGACAATGGTGAGGCTGTCGCTCATGTCAGCGGCGAGGCCGGATGTATAGTAGTTAAATATGTGGGTCGCTTGGTCGTCGCATGGCTTCAGCATGTATGTGCCAAGTTTCCCCTTGGCCGCAATGATTGGGGTAACTCTAATGTCATGCTGCCTCACTGCGCCGACTAATCGCTTGCGTATTTCATTCGGTAAGCCGACCACACAGAGCTGCATCATTATATTCTCGCCTGTTACATGCGGGATTTAATTAGCAGTGTGCTCAGTAGTGTGGGGATCACTACAGACTTGATGTCTTCCTCGTCAAGAAGCTCAAGGAGAGTCGCTGCTTTATGCAGCTGGGGGCGTTTTTCAATATGCTTGCTGGCAGCCTGTTGTGTTTCTTGCTTTGCGGGTTGCGGAAGGCTGACCGATCCGTTCATTAGTAGCGCAAGCGGGACATCATTGGCGGCGGCCCACTCTTCGATTACGCTGGTTACTTTTAATGTTCGCTGTTGTGACCAATTTTTTGCGTGCTCGCCCAGCTCGCGAGTGAAATTAACGTTGAGACTACTGCTGTACTTTTCGTCAAGAAGTTTTGCGCAGCGTTCTCGCGAGTCTTGTGTAAGATCTATTGCTGCTAGGAAGTCGTGCATCCACTGGACCTGGGTGGTCTCAGGTATTGGGGGGATTTGAACATGATTTCCTGGATGTTTTGCCACCGCCTCTTTTTGTGTTGAGTCTGTGTCAGCAAGATAGTGCACTATCCTTCCGTCGCTTTTACGGTAAAAGCGGACTCGGCTTTCGTCTGGGTTGGTGAATGCTTGCCAGACTTGGCTTTTAATGCTTGGAAGCTTGCTGCTGGCTTGTGAGGAGGTCAGGTGGTGGCTGGGGGCGAGCGAAATTGAAACATCTCCGCTGCTGCTCGGGCGCTCAATGATAACTTGGCCCTTCAGTTCTTCAGTTAGAAAGTCTGCGAACTTTTTGTATCCTGCTGACTTAACATCGAAGGATGGAAGTCCGTCATGTTTAAGACTTCGGTTTAAATGCTGGTTAAGACGGGCCCCTAGTTCGGGTTCAGGATGTTTCTGATGAAGAAGGTTTAAAATCCGCGATTTTACGCCTTGGGCGTTAGACATATCAGAGGCTCCGCTCTTTGGTCAGAAGAAATAAATAACCCGTCGCAGAGTGCGACGGGTATTTGTCTATTGCTTCTGGTTCCCTAACTTTAGTCACGTCGTATGAAGGAAAGAACCAGCATATCCATCATCACATTGGCGCTACTAAAGCCCTTGAGAACGCTTGAGGCTAAATTTCGCCTAGCTGATCTCTCAGTTGCCTCTCCAAGAAAGAGGCCATTCTCATAAAAACCGACCTTGTATCAGTCTTTATGGGCGCATTAGTTGCGCACGAACAGGAGTCTAATGCCCCTGTTAGGGAAATGCAAGCTGAGCAATCGCCGTTGGTATCTACCTAAGGCGGGAGCTTCTCCTGTTGTGGAGCTTATCATTCTCGTTCAAGGCCCTCGCTCGCTGACTGTCCAAGTACAGGGCGAGATCCTGCAAATGTACACCCTTCGCGGCTTTCTGGCTTCCCTCCATGCGCACAATCGGTAGGTCTATCTCTGCAGCCATCACTTTACGCTGCAGCTTCTCCACGCTTAGGTGGCAGAAGTAATCCGCGCAGATCCTATCTAGCGGAATTACGGCAAGCCCATTGTACTGAGCCATTAGCAGAAACAAGGTATTCATGGGTTATGTGGCCTCCGCTGGACGGGCTGTAGCAATTCTGCGAGCCTTCCTTTCAGTAACAGGAATGGAGGCCAGGTATGACGTGGAAAATGGTTTACAAAAAGCCAGTCAGTGAGTTGAAGTTTAGGGTGTGGGCATCGAACGCTGTTGCCTCCGCTCTTATTGGGGCTTTGGTGTGCAGACTGTTGTTTATTCCAGTCTACGAGTGGTTTCAGCAACTGCCTTGGGGGCATAGCTCTGCACCAGCTTGGGTTCAAGCAGTTGGGAGTGTTGTTGCCATTTTGATTGCCATTGCTATTCCTAGCTGGCAGGCGTCCCAGCAGCGCAGGAGTGCTCGCCAAGCGAGCTATTTTGATGAGGTTAATAAGTGGAAAACCGTCATTTTGGTCGCGGTCAGGGTTAAGGATCTGAGCGTCGAGTACCTGCAGTGGACCCGTGGAACTCCAAACACTGGATGGAAAGGGCATCAGCACTACATCCATTCGGTTGAGTTTCTTCTTGCCGCTCTTGAGCAAGTATTCAAAGAGGATAGTGATTATGATCGCTGGTTTGGTTGCATGCAGATGCATGAATCGCTGAGAAATTTCCGGTCTATGCTGAGCGCTCTTCCTGAAGGCAACCAGTTGTTGAAGGATCAAGCAGGACTGCTTGAAAACGAGGCAGAGGGTTACCAGGATGCTTGGGGGGAAGACTTGCTTGAGTGGCAATCTCGTCATCCCTCGCAAGCCGAAAAGCAAGCTGCATAGCGCGTATCTCCAGTGGATGGCTCGATGACTGTTCATTGTTTTTCACCCGCGGCTCTAGCTCTGTTGATTTGCTCCGTGGAGAGCGAAGCGCTCTGACTCATACCTAATGCCTGTCTAATAGGCTGACCTACAACAGAGTTTGCACCTTGGTGGTGATACAGCGCCCATAAGAGAAGGCCTTCAAGTAGGTTGCAGCGATCCACGAGTGCTTCATCTTCATAAGCCAGCTTCTTTGTGTACCCGTTCTCACGTGGCTCTTGCTGCTGGTTGTTGCTCATTGCTGCCTGAATATAGTTGGCCGCGTCCAGCAGCTCTTCCAGCAGATGCTGGAGCCACTGTTTCAGCGTGAGGTCTCCGCGCTCGGTGGTGGTGCCGTACTTCTGCAGGCCGGCGAGGGAGCGTTCCAGTAGCAGCTGGCGGTTACGCTCTACGTTCTGATCGGGTGAGTGCATGGTCAGGCCTCCTGTGCGCAGCTGATGCGCATGAGCTGGGTGTCGATGGCCAGCATTTGGTTGCGCAGGTTGTCTATGGTTTTGAGCTGCCGTTCGCGTGCGGCTGCGCCTTCTGCTGGGGTGCGTAGCAGTAGGGCGATGTTGGCGGCGTGGGCGCTGTGTTGGGCTTTGAGTTCGTGCTCGTGCACGAGGGCGGCGGTGGTCATGGTTTGCGCGCCTCAATGTGGGTGCCGGCACTGTGCAGCGGGTGGGCTGGGGTACGTTCGGCTGAATCCGGTGGGTTCAGCGCCTTGAAGCGCTCTTCAAAAAGCCGGTCTACCAGGCGTTGGCCAACCCCGGCGCGGTTGGCGGCTTCTTTGGAATCCCTGAAGCGGTTCTTGTTGCGCAGGTCGAGCGACAGGTGGTTGAGCATGTCTACCATGCGCTGCACGTTCTTGAGGTCTGATTCGGTGACGGCGGGCGTGCCTGCTTGTGCTGCGGCCAGTTCGTCGCCGTGGCGTTGCTGCTGTTGCTCAAGTGCTTGGGCCGCTGTGTCGCGTGTGCGCTCAATATCGGCACGCAGGCGTTGGGTTTGTTGCTCCGTTTTATGCAGGGTGTGGCGGAGCTGTTCCTGTCCTGCCTTGGCTGTTTGCAAATCGGTGCGTAGTTGCTGCAACTCTTCGCCGTAGCGGGTTTTGCGGGCAATAAAGCCGTTGCGTCTGCCTGCGCGCCAGGCGGCGGCGATGAGGACGATGGCACTGATGATGAGGGCAATGATGATGCCTGCCCCGATGATGATGTATTGGCTGTTCATTGGCTGTGTCTCCGGTGCCCGGCGGCGCGTGTGTGGTAGGTGCGGCGCCGGGCTGGCTGGTTGTTGGTGATTACTGACCGAGGGCGAAGGTGCCCACGGTGAGCTGGCAGAGGCCGCCAATCTCGGCGGTGAGCTTGTCTTTAAACTCCTGCGCCATTTCCTCTTCTTGCTGCTCTTGCATTACCCAGCGCGCTTTGATGACAGGCGGTTCGCTGGTGACGATGCTGAGACGCAGGGTGAAGGTGCGCTCTTCCAGCCCATCATAGGGCTGGGTGGTGAACAGCAAATCGGCTGGCTGCTTCTCTGCGTGGGCGGCTTCGATGTTGTCCATGCTGCTGCGCTGCGCGCCAAAGGTGGTTTCAGTGCTAGTGCGCTCGGCCTGCGCCTTGATGGTGATGGTGCGGATTTTCTGCACGGCGGCAGAGACGGGCATTTCAGTGCCGGTGGTATCCAGTACCTTGATGAAGTGGTGCCAGTCTTCCATCCATTCAGCCAGATCGGCTTGCTTGTGGGCACGGCCTGTCATTTGCTGCATGGCTTTGAAGGCAGCGGTGGGCTTGAGCTTGAGTGCTGCTTTGTCGTCGCCATGGCCGGGTGTTTTCTGGTCGCCCAGGTTGAACAGCACGGTGCAGCTCATGTCGTCCTGATCAACAAAGCCTTGGGGCAGCGTTTCTGTTTTCTGGTGCTGCTCTACATAGGCGCAGAAATCGCGGAACGATTGAGTGGCCAGGCGCCCACGGAAGCGTGCGCGGTGCGCTTCCAGCGGCTCCAGCGATTCCACGCTGAACTGATGCGGCAGCAGGATGGCTGGCGTGTTGGTATCCAGCGGTTTGCCATTGGCTGCGGCGTGGGTGGTCGTGATGCGGTCCAGGGTATCGAGTGGCAATGTCATGTTGCTTTCCTTGTGGTAGGTGGTTTGGTGTTGCGGTGCTGCTTAGGTGCGGGCGGTGACCGGCGCCTGGTCTTTGGTGAACATTTGGCCAGTGGGGTTATCTGCAAACAGCTGCAGGCCATTGGCGGTGAGGTAGAACGGGGTTTCGAGCGCGGTGTCTTCGCGCTTGCTGCCGCGTTTGGTGGGGGCGGTGTAGTCGAGCTTGTGCGCGACTTTCACCTGGTGCGTTTCACCAATCTGGCTGAGCTCCAGGGTGATGGTGACCTTGCCCTTTTTGCCGTGCTCGCATACACCACTGGCTACTTCGCTGAGGGCGGTACCGAGCTGCTGGTTGAATACGCCAGCGTTGAGGTTGGCGATAAATTCGCCGGGGTCGGTTGCTTTCATGGTTGTGTTCCTTTGGCTTGGTTGTGTGCCGCTAGGCGGCGTGGTGCTGCTGGAGCTGGGCGTCTAGGTAGCGAGCCAGCTCTGGCAGGGTTACTACCAACGGTGCACGGTTGGAGTCGTGCAGGCGCTGGAGTGTGATGGCGACCTGGCCTTCTTCAATGATGCGGCGCAGGTGGCGGTCTGTTTGTATGTGCGGGAAGTGGTCGGCCCGCAGTTCGCTGAGCGTTAAATAGGGCCGCGTGTGGCGGCGCTGGAGTTGGTGCAAAGTGGCGTTGCTCATGCGGCGGGTACCTCTGCAATGGCGGTGGCTGTGCTGCGCACGCGCAGTAGCTCGACCAGGGCTTGCGGTGTGCTGGCGATAACCTGTTGCTCAACTACGGTGCCGTTGAGGATGACGGCAATCAGTTGGAAACCGTCTGCGGCGGCGGGTGCTACGCACACTGTGCAGTGTTTAGGCGCTACTGTGCGCACGGAGGCATAGGCTTCTGCCAAGCGCAGGGCGCTGGGTTGGATCAGCTGTAGGCGCTCGATGGCCTCATTGACCGTGGCGCTGGCCGCCTCTTTGCTGATGGTGGTGGGGTGTTCAAAGTGCATCCGCATCAGTTTGAGCGCGCCGATGGCCTCTTCGATGATGGGCATGGGGTTGTGAGTGCTTGGTTTAGGGTGGCTCATCACGCGGCGTCCTCCTGCTTTGGGTGCGCTTGCACTACCTCTACGCCCAATTCTTTGGCGAGCCAGAGCAGCCCTTTACTGGTGATAAAGGTTTTGGGGTAGATCACGCCGTTGCCGTTGTTCATCAGTGGGTTGCCGGTGTGCTGCTTGAGCGCAACATGAAAGCGGCCGGCGTCTATGTCTTGCTGACGCGGCAGGCGGTTGCAGTCGAGTATCTTGCGGCGCTTGAGGTCGGCGGTCAGGCGGTTGCGCCCGGTACCGAGCATTTTGGCGGCGGTGGCCAGGTCGTGTTTATGCGGCATGGGAGGCCTCCGCCGTATCCAGCGTGCCGTTGGCGCAGGCTTCGATAAACACATGAGCTTTGCGCACCAGGTCGCGCACGCCCGTTTTGGGAATGCTCAAGCTGTTGGTGGTGCCTTCGATGCGCACGCTGATGTTGAGGTGGCGGTCGGTGTGCTCGGTGGTAAGCGCCGCTTCTATCGATACGCTGTTACCGGCTGAGCCCGGGCGTATGAGTTTGTGCCGGAATGTGCCGGTGGTGCGCACATGCGTGGGCAGCAGGTTGAGGCTGTTGTGAGAGAGGGTTAGGCGGCTCATGCAGCATGTCCTCCGTCCCATGGGCCGCTGTCATCCGCGGAGTTGCTAGAGGGTGTGCTAATTGCACGAGCGGCCACCGCCCACAGTGCTTGGCAGAAACCATTAGGCTCTGGCAGCTTGCTGTTGGGGGTGCGCACTGGCTGTTTGATGAGGGAGAGGGCGGCACGATTACCGCCGACGACAATCGCCAGCCCGGTATCGGCGACGATTTTATTGATTGCGTCCGGATTTTTAAGCACCGCAGGGTGCAAATAGACCGGGCAGGTAGATCTTGGCTGTGTCCGCATTGTGTTGACCCTGTGTGGTAGGTGGGTTCAACACAACAATAGATATCTTTTGGGTTGTTTGCAATACCTGTGGGGTATTTTTATGGGGCGTGGTCTTTGACCCATTCTTCGAGCGAAACAATCTCACCGGTATCTATGATAGTAATGTGGGACAGGATGCTTTCAGGGATGAAGGTTCTCTGCGCGCGGCGGAGGTGGCAGTGCGCGGTGAGGTATATTCCATAGCTGATTGGGGTGACAGTTCGCGTGGTTACATGTCCATCTCGATCCATATATTCAAACTCTATATCAAGCGTCCTGCGTGCGTTTGATGACGCGGTAAGACGAGCGGCGCGTATTTCTTGCTTCTTACGCGCTTCGCGGTCGGCCATGGATTCGCCAGCTGGATATCGTGCTGTATCAAAATCTGCTTGTTTTGATGGCCTGCGGTTGGTTTCAATGGAGAAGGTAACAGTGATGGGGAGTTCATCTGCTTGTGTTGGAGTGCCCATTTTCTTAGCAGGCGGAAGTCTTTGAGGTGCTGCGGGTTGGTCTGTCTTCGGTGCTGGTTGTGTCTTCGCTTCGCTGAGTATCTCAGCCAGCGTTTTTTCGCTACGCGGCTTAGGATGCTCTCGCAAGGGGTTCAGTGCATCCTCTGTAATGACTGAGGATGGTTTCTTTGTCTGCGCTTTGCGCTTCACCAATCCAGTCCTGCGCAGAATCCATTCCAGAGCAGTTTGCATTGCTGCCTCCTTGGTTACAGGTCAGATATCTTCCAGCGGGCGCGCCCGCAGATATGCCATTCTTCATTCAATAAAATGACACGGTCTGGCCAGCTTTCATTGAGGGCATAGAGATAGAACTGGTCTCCCTCTTTGCGCAGTTGCTTGAATGTGACCGCCTGGTCTCTGACTCGCTTGGCTACCACGAAACAGCCTGGGGCGGCTTCTAAAGATGGGTCTATCACTACCTTGTCGCCATCAAAAAACTTATCTTCCATGCTGATGCCTTCAATTCTTAGTACGAAGGCGTTAGGGCCAACTGGGCCAGGTGCCTCGATCCATTCCTCAGCGTCCCCCGGGTGAAATTCATCAAATGATTCGCAGAAAGTACCTGCCACGACGCTCCCTATCACTGGTAGTTGCCTGCCCAGCACGTTGCCCTGAGTGACATTGTTGTGTTCTGGATAATCGAGCGAGCCCTTTGGGATGTTGAAAGCCTTTTCTATCTCCCGCGCAATTTGCTCGCCAATGTTTTTGTGAGGGTTTTTCCCCGCGAACGCGGATACCTGAGCGGGCGCTTTACCCAATAGGTCGGCGAGCGCCTTGAGACTGATAGCGCGCTCGGCAAGTAGTCGCCGTGTGTTCTGGTATCGCGTGTCGTATATCGTCATGCAATAAGTATCTTGTTAATTACCTGTCAGGTAAATTCCCAATTGGGTGTTGCAACAACAATACCTGTGAGGTAGTGTTTGCCTTGGAGGAACAACCTATGACTTTGAGAGAATTCATCAAAAGCCTGGATGCTGAAGCTTTGGCCGCTTATGCCAAGGCCTGTGGCACGACCGTTAACTATCTTTCTACGCATATCCTCTACGCCACCAAAGAGCCCAGCGTGCGGTTGATCAAGGCGTTGTCAGTAAATAGCGGCGGGGCGGTGGGGATGATTGATGTGCTTGGTCACTACCGATTGCTTGATAATTTAGATAGAGCCGCATAGCAACCCGCCGGACACAGCCAAGGAATCCAGCGGCGGGAGCCGGTAGCGGGAGCCTTACCAGCAGACCGTTACCGGCACAGGGCCAATAGGCCAGAACAATAAGCCAGCCGCAGTGCGACTGGCAAAAGAGAGGCAGGAGTCAGGGGCCCACCTACCACAGCAAGACCCTGACCCTGCAGTCCGGTACCGGGTAACACCCCGGCGCCTCAACGACCCACCCCCGACACAGCCAGTGCAAAAGGGGTGGGATGCTGTAGACCAAGCATAAGCGGTATAGCCGCGCCTTGGCTACGGCGTTACAGGGGAATTAACGCCAATGAGTAGACAACACCTACTGCCGGACGCCGGTCCGGTGGTCGATATCCACCAAGCCGTTTATGTTGCTGCCCGCGATTATCGCGGTGGGGTGACTGCTTTGGCTGCCACGGTGGTGCTGCCTTACGACACCTTTCAGAAGAAAATCAGCGTGGCCAACGCTACCCACCATCTGATGCTGCATGAGTTTATGGCAGTGGCTGAGGCGGTAGACGATGACCGCATTGATGATGCCTTTGCCCGTGCACGCGGCAAGCTGCTGTTTAAACCCCAACCGGTACCGGCTACCCGCCAGGCACTTGAGGCGCTGGGCAAGATGCTGGCTGCTGAGGGTTCCTTTGTTGGCAGCCTGCATGAAGGCGTGGCCGACAATAAGTGGGAGCAGCACGAGGTCGAGAAGCTGGAGCACTGCGCGCATAAGGTGATCAGCGAGATTCTGGGTATCTGCGCGGGTGCGCGTCAGGCGTCGGAGGGCAACAACCATGGCTGATGCATGCGACCTGGGTAGCGACCGCGCCCAGCAGATTATCGACGATGCCCTCACGGCCCGCCGACTCCAGGCCTCACGGCCTGTCGTGGATCATGTGTATTGCCTGGACTGTGACGAGCCCATTCCTCTCAAGCGCCGTGAGATGTTGCCGGGCGTTGAGACCTGTGTGGATTGCCAGGGTATTCGTGAGCAGAAGGGGGTGAGCCGTGGGTGATAAAACCGGAATCGAATGGACGGACGCCACCTGGAACCCGATTCGTGGCTGCTCGCGTGTGAGTGAGGGTTGCCGCAACTGCTACGCCGAGGGCGTGGCCAAGAGTTTCAGTGGGCAGGGCATGCCGTATGAGGGGCTGATTGCCAAGGGTGGGCAGTGGAATGGCAAGGTAAGAGTGGTCGATTCGGTCTTTGATCAGCCACTGCGCTGGGTAAAGCCGCGGCGGATATTTGTGAACAGTATGAGCGATCTGTTTCACGAGGATGTGTCCTTTGATGTGATTGCCATGATTTTCAGCATCATGAGCGTCACCACGCGTCATACCTACCAGATTTTGACCAAGCGGCCTGAGCGCATGTTGGCGTTCTTTGAGTGGGCCTGTGATGGCCTTGACTACCCGTTCAAGATAGCGGATGCCTGGCCTCCGGGTCTGGCGTGGAAGCCTGCGGGACATGGCCGTGGTGGGTACGATAACTGCGGGCCGAACTGGCCCTTTGAGAATGTGTGGCTTGGGGTGAGCGTTGAAGATCAGGCCACGGCTGATGCTCGCATTCCTCTTTTGCTGGAAGCGCCTGCGGCTGTGCGGTGGATTAGCGCGGAGCCTTTGTTGGGGGCCATTAGTTTTGAGGGTATGTGGGTTGAGTTTGAAAACATAGCTATTCACCAAAACATGCTTGAGGCGCTCGATTGGGTTGTTGTGGGCGGTGAGTCTGGTCCTAGAGCAAGACCAATGCATCCTGATTGGCCGCGCACCCTGCGTGATCAGTGCGAAGCCGCTGGTGTGCCTTTCCTGTTCAAGCAATGGGGCGAGTGGGCGCCGCGTGGCCCTGCCGTGATGGGGTATCCATCTGTTGAAGGTGTACTGCGTATTCGCCTGACTGACCTAGGCGAGAATGGTAGCGACCTTGGCGCAGAGGGCGACAACCATGCCTGGATGCAGCGTATAGGCAAGAAAGCGGCGGGGCGCCTGCTGGATGGCGTGCTGCATGATGCTTATCCGGGGGTGGCCAATGTCTAAGTTACCCGATATTACCCTTGATGACCTGCCCGGCCTGCTGGCCCATATCAACCCTGACACTGACCGCGACAGCTGGGTGAAGATCGGCATGGGCGTTAAGGCGCACTTTGGAGAAGACGGCTTTAACGATTGGAACAGCTGGAGCCAGAACAGCCCGGATTACAAGCCAGCTGATGCGCTGAGTGCGTGGAAGTCATTCAAGGGCGCGAAGGTGACCATCGGCACGGTGGTGCATTTGGCCAAAGAGGGCGGCTGGAAGCTGACTAAACGCGAGCTCACCGCCAAAGAGAAGCGTGAGCGCAAGGCGGAGCAGGAAGCGCGGCGCAAACAACGCCAGGCTGAGGTTGAGGCCGATGAAGCGCAGCTGGCGGCAATGCAGGCTGAGGTGCAGCGTATTACCGGGCGGCTGCTGGCGGAGTTTACGCAGGCGCGCGGTAAGAGCGAATACCTGGAACGTAAACAGGTGCCGCCTTACGGTGTGCGGTTTATCACGCGCAATGTGGTGCTGAGCATTGATGCGCAGCTGATGCGTTGTGATTTGTGGGCGGGTGATGATATCGCCCGTTTTTTTGCCAACTTGCCTAACCCGCGACCTGACCATCACTCATTCATGAAGTTGGACGCGGGCACTTTTGTGGTGCCGCTGCGGGATATTGACGGCGTGGTGTGGAGCTTTCAGGCGATATCGGCCAGCGGTACCAAGCTGTTTCCGAAGTTTGCGCGTAAGCAGGGCTGCATGCATTGCATCGGTACGCTCGATGGCGCCGAGGTGATTGTGGCAGCCGAGGGCTACGCGACGGCGGCGAGTGTTGCCCAGGCCAGCGAGTGGCCTACGGTGATGACGGTTGATGTGGGTAACATGGCGGTGCTTGCGCGGTTGATCCGCCAGAAGCACCCGGCGGCGCGCTTGATTCTGGCGGGTGATGATGACCCCAAGCCGGACGGTAAGAACCCGGGCCGTACGGCGGCGGAAGCCATTGCGGCGGAGCTGGGTATTACGGTGGTGTTCCCGGTTGTGCCTGAGCAGGTGGCGGCATGACGACGGCGCGTAAGGTGGATTGGAATGATCTGCATGTTGAGTTTGGCCTTGAGGTTGTGCGCGAGCAACTGTTGGCTGCGGCTAATGAGCCGGTGCGCTGCGTTGCGCCGAGCGCGGATGATCTTCCCCCAGCCCCATCTGGTATTGAGCCGCCGCCGGCGGCTGAACTGTCTGAGGGGTGCGGGGAGGGCTGGCATCTAGAGAAAGTGCGGGCGCGCTTTGCGTTAGTTGAGGGCGAGACCAAGGTGTTTGATTTGCACCGCCGGGCCATTGTGCGCAAGGCAGGCTTTGAGGCGCTGGTGGGTAAGGCGTTGGCGAAGCAGTGGTTTGAGTTGCCAGAGAAAAAGGCGATCGACCCAGATAATGCGAAGCGGGTGGAGAATGACGCCAAGCTGGGCAAGCGGCTGAAGGCTGGCGAGTCGGGCGGTGATGTTAATTGGCGCTATGTGTACTTGGATGGCTCGCAGGATATTTACGACCGCCAGTTACGCCAGCGCTTACCCGCTGGGGCGGTGAAGCTGGCCTTGGGCGATGCGTTTACGCTGTGGCAGAACAGTAAGGATCGGCGGGTTATTCCGGCTGAGAACCTGTTGTTTGATCCGCAGATGATTGAGAGTCCGGCGGATACAATCAATACTTTTGAGGGCTTGCCGCTGACGCCGGTACCGAACCGCTCGGCCTGTGAGGGCATGATCTGGTTGATCAGCTTTTTGTGTAATGGCCAGAAGGATGCCATCGACTGGCTCACGCGTTGGTTGGCCTACCCGCTGCAGCGTGTGGGTGCCAAGCTGGATACGGCGGTATTGATGCATTCGACTATGGAGGGCTCGGGCAAAAGTCTGTTGTTTGGCGACATCATGCGGCCGATCTACGGCGCTTACGGTGCGACTGTTGGTCAGGCGCAGTTGGAGAGCAACTGGACGCAATGGCAGTCGAACAAGCTGTATGGGTTGTTTGAAGAGGTAGTGAGCCGGGACCAGCGTTACAACCAGGTGGGTAAGATTAAACACATGGTGACGGGCAAGACGGTGCGGATCGAGAGTAAGTTTGTGAACGGTTGGGAAGAGGCCAACTACATGAACGCGGTGTTTCTCTCGAATGAGATTCTGCCTTGGCCCATTGGCGAGAATGACCGGCGCATGCTGATTCTGTGGCCAGAGAAGACACTACCGCCAAAGGCACAAAAGCGCATTGGTTATGAGTTGAAAAACGGTGGCATAGAAGCATTCTTTGATTATCTGTTGGAGTATGACCTGGGTGACTTTGATGAACGTACGCGCCCGCCAGAGACGCCTGCACGTCAGCGATTGGTTGAACTGAGCCGGGCCAGCTGGGATACGTTCTACCACCAATGGAAAGCAGGAGAGCTGGGTGTACCCTTTGATATGTGCCGTACGCAGGATCTGCATGATTTGTTTTTGGAGTGGTGCTCGAAGCTAAAAGAGCACTCGTTGAGCGAGACAAAGTTCAGCCTGTTTTTGTCGACCAAGCCGGATACGTTCAAGTCTGAGACGCAGATATTCTGGACGGATGACAACGGCGACCGGCGTCGATCTATCTTTTTTACTCCTTCCCCCGACCCCAACCTTGATCTGGCGGTAGCCAAGCAGGTGGGCGCGCAGGTGCATGCGTGGCGCATGGCTGCGCAGAAGGCGGGCTGGCACCCCGACAAGTGGGAGAAGTGCATAGGCTTTGTGCCGCCGTTGGCTGGGAGTAGGACTGATGACTGATCTGTCTGGGGTGTCTAGGGTGTGTCTACCCTTGGTTTGTCCAACCCTAGACAGCCGAAAGCCGCGTGCCTTGTGGCTTTGCGGGATACTGTCCGGGGTGTCTAGGGTTTACACGCGTGCGCGGGTGCGCGCATTTATCTAAGGCTGATACTCAGGTTTTTTTCTCATGCGTGAGCAAATAACCCTATCAACCCTAGACACCCTAGACAGTTAATTCCAAGTAGATGTTTTATAAAGAATTTAAGTGTCTAGGGTGCTGTCCGGGGTTGGCCTATATCTGTCCGGGGTCTGAATTTAAGGGGAATGCCATGATTGAAGTAGTAGAGCGAGCGCTGATTGCGTGGGGCCATGAGTACAGGACGCGCGGCACTGTGGCGGCGCTGCCGTGCACGCTGGGCGCTGCGATTGATAACCAGGGTGTGATGATCCGCAGTACGGGTAATGGCGCTGGTGGCGGGGCTGTGGGCCTCGCGGCGGGTGAGTTGGGCGTGGTGGGCTCTGCGGTTGAGGCGGCCCTGGTGCAGCTGCGCCAACCTGAGATGGTGGGAGGTAAAGGCAAGGTGGGCGTTGAGCTGTCGAAGCTGGCCCGTGTGCGCTACTTGCCAGACCCTATGCCATTGGTAGAGCACCAGATGCGCCGCATGGAGTGGCGATCGCCTGAAACCTACCGCAGTAAGCTGCACCAGCTGCATGTCCTGATTGAGCCGCTGTTGCTGGCTGAGTTGCCTTGGTTGAAGCGGTCGGCGTGAAAATAGTTCATACCGTTCGTCGGGCGTGTTTTGGTGTGAAACCACGTTCAACACACCTTGCACACACGCCCGACACAATGCGCCGGGAATGGCGTTAATCAGCCCTTTACGCCATTGGGGGTTTGCGCGTTAATAGCGGCTAACGTTGTATAGGTGCGTCAGGCAAGACCATCTAGGCTGTTCCCCTGCTGGATTGGCTGCCAGCAACCCCAAGCCCCACACATGAGAATGTTGTGGGGCTTTTCTATTTCTGGCCTCTGCGCATGCAGGGGTTGCCCACTGCGCCGGAGGCCGCATGTCTGATCCGAGTAACCCTGCACCATTGGGCAAAGCGATTGCCGAGATTCCGCTTTGGTTGGCAATACTGCTGGCCCTGGCATCGGGGCTCAGTGGCGAGATGCTGCGCGCGTCCACGCTGATCAACCTCACTTGGAAGCAGCTGGCTGCACGCATCGGCATGCGCTTTGGCGCGGCTGGCCTGGTGGGTATTGCGGTGTTCATGGCGGCGTTTGCCTTGGCAGTGCATCCGTACCTTAGCGCGGCGCTGTGTATCTTCTCGGCAATGCTGGGCGGTGACGTGGCCAGTAGTTTGTTTGAGCGCTGGGCGGCCAAGCGGGCAGGGGTGTGTGATATGCCAAGCCAGCGACCGCCCGACCCAAGCGAATGATGGACGGCAGTATCAGCGTCACTGACCTGGACGATGCGCTGGCCGAACTGAAGCGGCTAGGCCCGCAGAGCAATGCAGCTTTGGCCTTGGCGCTAAACGAGGTGGGCACCGAGGCGGTGAAGCAACTGCAGAGCGAGGCGCTCGCAGTGTTCGACCGGCCTACACCCTTCACGATCAACGCGTTCCGTGTTTTGTATGCGAAGGCATCACGGCCTGAAGCCGCGGTTTGGATCAAAGACGAGAAGAGTGGCGCCGGTGGTGGGCAAGCGCCCGAGGCCTGGTTTAGTCCACAGGTGTATGGCGGTGACCGCCGGGTGAAGCAGTCGGAGAAGCGCCTGCGAGGAAAGGGCATCTTGCCCTCTGGCATGTTCCTGGCTCCCGGCCCCGGCGCTCGCATGGATGCTTACGGCAACCTGTCGCGTGGTCAGATGCAGCAGATCCTCTCTGGGCTTGGCGCTGATAACCCATCGGGCTCAACCCTTGCCGCAAGCCAGAGCCGTCGATCTCTGAAGAAAGGCCACGCTAAGGCGTTCTTCGTACTTAAGCGGGGTAAGCGCCCCATTGGTATCGCAGAGCGACGGGGCAAGACCATGGCCCTGGTGCTGTTGTTTGTGCGCCAACCCAACTACGCCGCCCGCTTCGACTTCTTCCGCGTGGTTCGGCAGGTGGCTGAGGACGATGCGCTGGTTGAAGGGGCTATAGACCGGGCCATTGCGAAGGTCCGGCGGTGATGGTGGGGGCGTGGTTGGTAGTGCACCGCGCCAGTGCGCGGGGGGCCCCTGGAGGTCTGAACGGTTAAGGGTAATTCGGCTCGCGTTTTCTCGTTAGCGGGAGGCTGTGAGACTTAGTGAACTCGGTGAACTGGTTAACCGGGCATGGTTAACGGTTAACAGGTGGCGTAATGGAGACAGCAAGCAAGTCTGAGTTTGCGGCTTTGATGGGCTGCTCCAAGTCTTACGTATCAAAGTTGAACAGTCAGGGGCGGCTGGTACTCGATGACAAAGGCCGTGTGCTGGTCGCCGAGACTAAAGCTCTGTTAGAAAACAGCGCAGATCCCAGCAAAGCGGGTGTTGCTGACCGCCACCAGCGAGACCGAGTTGAGAAGGGCGTCAGTGTTCACGTTGCACCTGATGCGCCGGCAGATACAGCGCCGCCAGACGGAAAGCCTGCTGACAAGTTTGATTACCAGTCATCCCGTGCGCAGCGCGAACACTTCCTTGCGCAGCTCGCGCAAAGCGAAGCCCTCAAGGCGGCAGGTGAGCTGGTTGACCGCGCTGCTGTAGAGCAGGCCGCCTTTATCGCTGGCCGCGCGATGCGTGACTTACTGCTGGGTCTGCCAAAGCAAATTGCGCCGGACCTGGCCGCCATTACTGATTCTTGGGAACTGGAACGGATGCTTACCACCCACCTGCGGCGCGTGCTGGAGGATGCTAGCCGCATGAGTGCGGCGGATCTGGAACAGGTGCTGCACCCACCGAACTGATGCCATGACGATTGAATACGCGGACGGTGCCGAGCAGTACCGCTCGGCGTATGTGCGAGGCTTGCTGCCTGATCCGGAGATGTGGACCGACGAGTGGGCTGACAAATACATGCGGATTCCGCGTGATACCGGCGCTGCTGAACCCGGCCCCTACCGCACGGATCGCACGCCCTATGCGCGTGAGCCCATGCGCTGCTTGTCGCCATCTCATCCGGCAAAGCGGGTTGTGACCAAGGTCGCCTCGCAGATGATGAAAACGCAGATCGCCTTGAACTGGATCGGTAGCATCATCCACCAGGCACCGGCCAACATCCTGACGCTGTTGCCCAGCCTTGGGCTGGCCAAGCGCGTTAGTGGCCGGATAGATAAAACCATCAAGGTCACGCCAGTGCTGCGGGACCGTGTAGCGCAGTCCCGCTCGCGGGATTCACGCAACACGCTGGACACCAAGGAGTTTGAGGGCGGCACGCTTTACGCGACCACAGCAGGCTCTGCAGCCAACCTGGCCGAGGTGTCAGCCCGCTTTGTTTATGGCGATGAGGTCGACCGTTGGGACGTTGATGTTGATAACGAAGGCGACCCGATTGAGCTGGCCGAAACGCGCGGTACCACCTTTGGCCGCAACGCCAAGTTCTACTTTTCCAGCTCACCCACAATCAAGGGTGTATCCCGGATTGATGACTTGTTCATGCAGGGCGATCAGCGGCACTTTTACGTGCCTTGCCCTTACTGTGGCGAGCACCAGGTGTTGCTTTGGCAGAACCTGAAATGGGCTAACGATTACAGCTGGGCTGGTTATCTGTGCAGCAACCCTGATTGTAGCGGTGCTGGTGCGTTCATCGAGGAACATCACAAGGGCCAGATGTTGGCTGCAGGCGAGTGGCGCGGGCACGCGGACGGTGACGGCGAAACGGTCAGCTTCACGCTCTCTGCGCTTTATATGCCGCCCGGCTGGCTCTCCTGGACTGACCTGGCAAAGCAATATGACAAGGCATCAATCGCCGCTGATAAGGGCGACCTTGAGCCGATGCAGGTGTTTTACAACACTCGTTTGGCCGAGGTGTGGGACTCCGCTCAGGAGATGACCAAGGCCAGTGAGCTGAAAGCGCGTGCAGAAGATTACCGCCTCGGCACAGTACCGGCGGAGGCGTTGCTGCTAACGGCGGCGGTGGATACGCAAGGCGACCGCCTGGAGCTGATGGTGATCGGCTGGGGCGAGGGTATGGAGCGCTGGGTGGTTGACCACAAGGTGATCCAGGGCAACCCATCAGACGAGCGCACCTGGGCCGCGCTGGATGTGGAGCTTAAACGGCGCTACTTGCATGCGTCGGGCATAGAGCTCGCCATCCGCGCCACGGCAGTGGACTCCGGTGGCCACCACACTGATGAGGTGTATCAGTTCTGCCGCTTGCGGCGCTGGCGCAATGTGTTTGCCGTTAAGGGGGCGAGTAAGTCAGGGCGCCCGGTCATTGCACAGCGGCCGTCCAAAGTTGATGTGACCTGGAAAGGCACTGTAGAGAAGCAGGGCGCTGAGCTGTGGCTGATTGGTACCGATACGGCCAAAGATTGGATCTATAACCGTTACGCGCTGGGTGAAGGTCCTGGTGCGTTGCACTTTTCCAAGGATCTGCCTGACGACTTTTATGACCAGTGTGTAGCCGAACGCAAAATCACGCGCTACGTGAAAGGCTTCAAGCGTCAGGAATGGACAAAGGCCAAGGCAGAACGAAACGAAGCGCTGGATCTGCTGGTTTACAACCTGGCCATGGCTCACTACCTGGGCATTCCCCGTTACACCGTGGTGGATTGGGAAGGCCTGCGAGCAGCGTTCACTCAGCGCAGTCTGTTTGCTGAACCGGCTAATCAGAGCATAAGCACTGATACGCAGCAGGCAGCTCCAGAGCAGGTTTCAGAGCCGCAGCCACAAACGCCCGTCACCTCGGCAAAGCCGACAATACGGCGCACCTCCCGCAGCGGTTATCTAAACCGCCGATAGTTGATGAGGCACACGATGAGCACTGCACAGCAGCGCCTGGACAGTGTTCGGGCGCAGATTGATGAGGTCTTGCAGAAAGGCCAGCGGATGCGCAAAGGCGACCGCGAACTACAGCGCGCAGAGTTGGCCAGCCTACGGATGCTGGAGTCTGAGTATATAAAACAGTCCGCACGAGAGTCCGCTGCCAGCTCGGGCCGTTCTCGGGTTACGCGGCTTTACCATGGGGGCAAAGGTATCCGATGAGCCGCCAACGAGTAGTCGCCAAACGTATCCGCAATAGCTACGAGGGAGCCGGTACCGGTCGGCGCGCAAAGGGCTGGGACGCACCTGATGTGGCGATGAATAGCGTTTCGCTACCGGCGTTGCCGCTGCTGCGTCGCCGGAGCCGTGCAGCGGTCCGCAACGACCCCTACGCGCTCAGCGCCATAAACAAACGGGTGACCAACATTATTGGCACTGGCATTACGCCAAGGCCACAGATCAAAGATGAGGCGATCCGCACCATCCTGCAGGAGCTGTGGGAGGACTGGGCGGACGAAGCGGACGCAGATGGCCGCACTGATTTTTACGGCCAGCAGGCCCTAATCAGCCGGATGGTTGAAGAGTCTGGCGAATGCTTTGTGCGGTACCGCTACCGTCGAGATACAGACGGGCTGGTGGTGCCGTTTCAGTTGCAGATTTTACCAGCTGAGTTCGTACCCATTGATCGCAATTTCAAAACGCGGCGGGGCAACATTGTGCGGGCCGGTATTGAGTTTGATGCAGTTGGCCGGCGGTCTGCTTACTGGATGTACCAGCAGAACCCGGGTGATGCGAATGCCCATCTGGCTGGCTTTAACACCTTGCACCGGATACCGGCTGACCAGGTGTTGCACATCTACGAAGTGCTTGAGGCAGGCCAGCTACGCGGCATACCCCGCTTGGCTCCGGTGCTCTTGCGGCTGCGGTCACTGGACAACTACGACGATGCGGTTCTGTTTCGCCAGGAGGTGAGCAACCTGTTTGCCGGGTTCATCAAGAAACCTGCCTCGGAAGGCCCGCCCGGCTTGGACGCCGTAACCGGTGAGCCATTAACAACAGATGCTGACGGCACGCCGATGGTCGCGCTAGAGCCCGGCTCGATGCAGGAGCTTCTGGAAGGGGAGACCGTCGAGTTCTCAGACCCGCCAGATGCCGGCAATACCTATGTTGACTTCATGCGGCAGCAACTGCAGGCGGCCGCTGCCGGCGTCGAGTTGCCCTATGAACTGTTGACCGGTGACATGAAGGATATAAGCGATCGCGTATTGCGGATTCTGCTTAACGATTTCAGGCGCCGCATCGAGCAGCTTCAGTTCTCTGTGTATGTGCACCAGCTCTGCAGGCCGGTACGTGCTGCCTGGTTGGACGCTGCCGTGCTCTCAGGCGCGATCGAACTACCGGGTTACGCCGAACCGGCCAAGCGCCGCGGGTATTTGCGCACGCGCTGGATTCCGCACGGCTGGGCCTATCACCACCCCGTACAGGATGTGCAGGGCAAGCTGCTGGAAATCGGCGGCGGCCTGTTGAGCCGAAGCGAGCATGCACTGCGCACAGGCTATGACGCTGAGGTGATCGACAACGAGAACGCTCAAGACAATGAGCGGGCAAAACGGCTTGGCCTTGCCTACAAGGTCGACACCTCAGCCAGCACGGAAGCTAGCAGCAAGAACACCAACGAAGAGGAAACCTAACCATGAAGAAACACCGGCAATACATGATTGCCCTGGCGATGGCTGCGGCTGCCTCTTCGCCCTGGCGGATCATGAACAAAGGCACTGGCGATTCCAGCAAGGACGGCGGCTGGTATCGCATCAACAATGTGTCTGAAGACCCCAGCAAACCGCTTGAGGTGGAGATCTACGACGAGATCGGCACCTGGGGTGTTACCTCTAAACAGTTTGTAGATGAGCTGAAAGCGGCGGATGACGGGCAGCGAAACATCGTCATCGCCATCAACAGCATCGGCGGCGAGATGGGTGACGGCTTTGCCATCCATAACGCGTTGCTGCGCCTCGGAGAGCGAGTGACTGCGCGCATTGACGGCTTTGCGCTCAGCTCCGCTGGCTTGGTGGCAATGGGCGCACACCGCGTGCAAATGCACGACAACGCCATGCTGATGATGCACAACCCTTGGACCTTTGCCGCTGGCGACAGCGAAGAATTTCGCAAGATCGCGGACATTATGGACCAAATGGTTGAAGGCATCGTGGCCAGCTTTAAGCACCGCACGCTAAATGTGGACGATGCAGAGCTGCGGCGCATGATCAACGCGGAAACCTGGCTCACGGCACAAGAGGCCAAGGACCAAGGCTTTGTTGATGAGGTGCTTACCGGGGCCGGCAGTGTGAGCAACGCATCGAGCCTGCGCATCCTCAATCGTTACAACAACATGCCGGCAGCGGTTAAGGCCCAGATGGCTGAGCCGCCAGTTGCCCCGCCTGAACCAGATCCCGAACCAGAGCCAGAGCCCGATAGCGATCCGCCCGATATGGTCGCGCTAGCAGCCTTGGCCACGGCGGAATGCGCTAAAGCAGGCATTGCCGATCAGGCGCAAATGATCATCCAGGCAAGCGGCCTTAAGGATGAAGCTAGCGTGCGCGCTGCTGTGAAGCAGGCCAAGGATGTGCGGGCGCTTTGCATCATGGCTAAGCAACCCGATCTGGCGCCCGGTTTCATCAAGGACGGCCTGTCGCCTGATTTGGCGCGCGGCAAGTTGTTCGACAAGTTGGTTGTCAATAGCGGCCAAGTTGAAATTTGCAACCACCCTGCGGTGGATGAGCAGCCGGCGCCAAGCGTTAAGGCTGTTAACCCGAGCGCTGTTTACGCTGCTCGACGTAACAAAAACGCCTCGAAAGGAGCGCAAGCATGAGTATCAAAACTGAAGGCGTACACGCCGGTGAATTCCTCCTTTCGGAGGCCAACGGTTCGCGCAGCCGTGCCAACATCGTGGTCGCCGCTGGCGCAGGTATTGTGTTGGCTGGCACCTTACTGGCTGCTATTACAGCTGCCAATGCAATGGTGCCGACGGCTGATGGCGGCAACACGGGCAATGGCACTATCGGCAGCATTGCCATCACCAGTGATGCGGTGTCTGGCAACTATCTGCTGACCATTACAGAAGCTGCAGCAGCAGGTGGCACCTTTGATGTTACCGGGCCTGGCGGTGTGGTGATTGGCAGCGGGGAGGTTGGCGAAGCGTTTGAGATGGCGGGACTGGGTTTCACCCTAGCTGCTGGTAGCACAGACTTTGCCGAGGGCGACAGCTTCACTTTGGCCGTGACCGCAAACCTGGGTGAATACGTGCCTTATGACGATGACGGCACGGACGATGGCCGACGCGCCGCCTCCGGCATCCTTTATGCCTCGGTCGACGCGACTGAAACGGACGCTTTGGCGGTTGCTATAACGCGGGATGCCGAGGTGGTGGAACGCCTGCTCACTGGCATCGACGCAAACGGCGCTGTTGATCTGCTGGCACAGGGCATCGTTATTCGCCCCTAACCTGACCTGAAACACCAACCCCTCAAAACCTCGCTGCGGCGGGGTTTTTTATTGCAAGGAGCCCACCATGGCTGAGATTTCCATTTTTGAAGATGAGGCCTTTAGCGTTCCGGCGTTGCTCGCCGTGATCAATGAAGAGCCACAAGTGCCTGGTCAGATCGGTGCGTCCGGTCTGTTTGAAGAAGAAGGCGTTAACAGCACCACCGTGCAGATCGAAAAGGACGGTACCACCCTGGCGCTAGTACCAGCGGCTGCACGAGGCGGCGTAGGTATGGCTGTAACGGGTGATAAGCGCAGCTTGATTCCTTTCAACACCGTGCATCTGCCCCAAACCTTCCAGATTCTTGCGGATGAGATCCAGAACATTCGCATGGTTGGCAGCACTACTGAGCTCCAACAAGCGCAGCGCGTAGTTGAGCGCCGCTTGCAAAAGTGCCAGAAGCAGCTGGACGCCACGCACGAATACCAGCGAGTAGGGGCCATTAATGGCCAAGTGCTGGATGCGAACGGTAAGAACGTGCTGTTGGACATTTACCACCGGTTTGGTCTGACCCGTCCAAAGGCCTTTTCTTTTGAGTTGAACAACCCAGAGACGGACGTAAGCGTGAAGTGTGTCGAGGTGCTGGACGTGCAGGAAGATGCTCTCGGCAACTTGAGTGGACTAGGTGCGCATGCCTGGTGTGGTCAGGCGTTTTGGAACAAGCTGATCAGCCATAAAAATGTGCGTGAAACGTATATAGCTAGTGAAGGGGCTAGCACGTTGCGCGGCGATCGCCGGCAGGCGTTCGTGTTTGGTGGCATCCTTTGGGAACGCTATCGCGGCAAGGTTAACGGCCAGCCCTTTGTTGCTAGTGACCGCGCCAAGCTGGTGCCGGATGGCGTACCCGGTCTGTTTATTTCCGCGTTTGCCCCGGCGGACTACATGGAAGTCGTCAACACCGAGGGCCTCCCGTATTACGCCAAGCTGGAGCGGCTGCCTTTTGATAAAGGTATCGCCGGTGAGGCGCAGTCAAACCCGCTACACCTTTGCACCAAGCCACTGGCGGTGCGTGAGCTGACCATCTAACCATGGCCAGCTTCGCCGATCTGACCAGCGAGATGGATGCAACCTTGCTGGCGTCGCTCAAGGATGGCCGCGTCGACTTCCTCACCGCTTCCGGTTCGGTAGCGGTCGATGGGCTTGATGCCATTGTCGAGCAAGACGTGGAGCGCATCGATGAGCTGTCTGGTGCGCTCCAGCGGGTAGTCACCATCTGCGTGCTGAAAAACGCTTTGGGTGGCTATGACCGTAAAGGCGCGTTCCGCAGCAATGCAGGCGAGCCGGTCGAGCTACTTGCCGACAAGGCTATGCACCTGGATGGCATCGAGTCTGACGATGGTTCCCTGATCACCTTCTACGTGAGGTCTTGATATGCCTGATGACGTTCAGAGCCTGCTGCTGGCCGAGCTGGAGCAGCGGCTGGCGGCGGTGCCAGAGTTTGGCGCGCTGGTGTTTGAAGACAGCGTGCTGCGCGTGCTCGATGCGGTTGATCCAGAACTGCCTGATCACTTCATTGTGCTGCAGCCTGGTGATACGCAGGAGCTGGAGCGCGTTGGCCCAGGCGGGGTGCGTGAGCAAACCACCTTCAACATAACCGCAGTAACCAAAGTGCGGGCCTTTGCGCCTGCGCTGCGTGCAGCGCGCCTCGGCATCAAAGTGGTATTGCCGGGCATCAAAGCTGGCTTAACCACTGAAGGTGCACAGAAAGTGGCTTTTCAGTCTGAGTCGCCATTGCCCCCCGGTCCCGGCCGCGTGTGGGCCGCCCACGTTCTACCGCTGCAAATTACCTACGTTCAATCGCTGAAATAACCGGAGGCTTCATGCCTAAACACATTGTCACCCAGGCGTTTCATTACGCCACGGGCGGTGAAGTGCTGCACTTCAAAAAGGGCGAGCAGGATCTGCCCCCCGCTGTAGCAGAGCACGCCATCAAACACGGGTTTTTACAAGGGCCCAAAACGCCAACCGCCAAGCAAACGGACGCGCCTGCAAAGGCCGAGCCTGCTGCCAAGCAATAATCAGAGGGATCAACCATGGCACAAGTAGACCGCTCGTTTGTGGGTGAGGGCATCATCTATGCCCGCGCCTATCAGAGCCAGGCCGCACTGCTGGATATCGGCAACTGTGACGCCTTTAACCTGTCTTACCAGACCAACCGCACCACGCTGCCAAACTTCCGTGGCGGTGGTGGCAACCGTAACGTGCGTGAGCGCATCACAGACGTGACCGCCAGCATTGGCATGTATGACCTGACCCCGGAGAACGTCGCGCGCGTGACTCGCTCGCTGGTGACGGAAGTACCCACCACCGCGATTGTCGATGAGCCTTTGGCATGTGAAGGCCTAGTGGGTGAACTGATCCCGTTCAAGTACTTGCCTAACATGACGCCGGCGCCAGTATTGAAAACTGCCGGTGATGATCCGTTGGTAGCGGGTACCGACTACCTGCTGAATCCACACGGCATCATTGTGACGTCTACTACCAACATCACTAGTGCCGGCGTTAAAGCCAGCTACACGCCACGCGGCTCCAGCGTGCTGCAGATGATGACCGCACCAGCAGTAGAGCTTGAAATCTACATCGCAGGCCTTAACGACGCGCAAAGCGGTGAGCCCTTCAGCCTTCGGCCGCGCCGTGTGAAGCTGGGCGTGGTAAGCCAGTTGCAGGTGCTGGGTCAGGAATACCTGAAACTGGAAGCGCCGGGCGAATTGCTGGCTGATGACACTGTCGTGGCGAGTGATATCAGCAAGTTCTGTGCGATGGAGTTGGCGGCATAAATCCATCAAAAAATGCCATGCCCTGTTGTTGGGGCATGGCATCAAGTGGAATTCATGACTGATTAATCGATCATTTAGTCTGACGAAGCCTTACGTCTTTTCTTCTGCAATTTCACTCGGTATGCAGGTACTGGTCGTTTGGGGCGGAAGCTCTTGAAATTGGGAGGCAGTCTTGCAGCAAGCTTGGTGAGCTCAAGCACGTAAGCTTGTTGTTTTAGCCAAAACATCTCGACTATAAGAACTGGAGCCATTACGGCGATTATTGCAATCAGCTGCGCATTACTCGGGATAGAGCTGCTCACTAACATGGCTAGCCCTAGTGAAGCTGCTCCGCTTGCCAAAAATACCGTGAAATAGGCACTTTCTTTCGCTATCTGGCGTTGTACTTCATAGCGATTCGCTCTCATTTTTTTTATTTTTGTCAGCTCCCGTCTACGCATGCCTATGAATACTTTGGGCAAAAACTCGAAGAGCTGCTTGACGCCATATTTGAAGCCACCAATTATCATGAAAATTATTAAAGCTTTTACAACATCGCTCAAACCAATAACGAGGGTAGATGAGAGTTGTAGTTCAGGCATTCCATCTCCTTAGATAGATGTTTATTTCCAAATCAGATCATATCCATATCAAGCCCGCCGTGCGCGGGCATTTTTTCGCTTGGAATCCAGCCCATGAGCATCAAAGACCGCCTGATTCAGTTCATCCTACGTGGCAAAGACGAGATGTCGCCCGAGGCGCGCAAGGTCTCAAAGGCGCTTGAAGATGTGCAAAGTAAAAGCAGGGGCCTGCGTGACGAGTTTGATAAAGCCAAGTCGGCCCAAGGCCTGGCAACGGCTTTTCGTACCACTAGTGATGCTGCTGACCGAGTGCGCAGCACGCTGGAGCGCACCGAAAAGCGTGCTGCAGAGCTGCGCGATGAACTGGAGAGAAACGCCGGTAGTAAAGGACTACAGATATCACTGCGCGAAACCGAGAAAGAAGCATCACGCGCTGCCCGTCAGCTTGACAAGCTTACCGCTGAAGCCCAAGCGCTTGAGAAAGCTGCAAAAGATGCCGGGGTGGATACCGGTAAATTGGCAGACGAAGAGCGGCGCTTGGCTGCTGATGTTGACGAGGCCAAGCGTGCGCTTAAAGACAACACCACAGAGTTGCGGGATCTTGAGCGGCAGCAGCGCAGCGCCACCCGTTCAGCAGATGAATATCAGCGCACAGTGCAGGGGGTGCGCACTGGCGTATCTGATGCAACGATCCGCTTCGGCAAATGGCTGGTCAGTATCTACCTGGTAGACAAAGCCCTGCAGGGTTTGGGTGCCGGTGTGGGGTACTTGCGTGATGGCATTCTTTCGATGCTGTCTACCGGCGATCAGTTTGAGGGCATGCAGACCCAGCTAACGGCGCTGATGGGCTCCATTGAGGGCGGCGAGCAGGCGACCGAGTGGATCAAGAAATTCACCCGTGATACGCCACTGCAGCTGCAAGACGTAACTGAAGCGTTCACGTTGCTCAAGGCGTTTGGCCTTGATCCTATGGACGGCACGCTGCAGGCCATCACCGACCAGTCTGAGAAGCTGGGCGGCGGGATGGAGAAGCTGACAGGCATCTCATCGGCGCTCGGTCAGGCCTGGGCTAAGCAAAAGCTGCAGGGTGAAGAGATTCTGCAGTTGGTTGAGCGCGGTGTGCCGGTGTGGGATCTGCTAGAGAAGACGACCGGCAAGAACACCGAGCAACTGCAAAAGCTGAGCAGCGCGGGCAAGCTGGGCCGCGATGTAATCAGTGACCTGATCAAAGAGATCGGTGCGGCGGCAGACGGTTCTGCTGCTGCAAACATGACGCGCCTTACCGGCATCGTCAGTAACCTGCGCGATGTTGCTGGCGACTTTCTTGATCGAATCGCAAAAAACGGGGCGCTGGATTACGTCAAGCGGCAGCTGCTGGATGTGGGCAATGCTATTGCGAGCATGGACCGCGATGGACGGTTGGATGCGCTAGCAAAATCACTGAGCAATGCGTTCATTCAAGGTGCTGAGCGGGTAAAGGCGTTCGCACGCGAGCTGGGCGCTGTTGACTTTAACCAGTTAGTCGATGACAGCACAGAGTGGTTTAACACCTTTGGCCAGCGCATCGACGACCTGACCGGCAAAGTGGAGCTGTTCACTCGGCCGTTGCGAACTGGCACTAACCTAGTGACCGCTTTTTTGTCGGGGTTTGTCACGGTTCTGACGTACACGCTTTCAAAGTCGTTGGGTGTAATTGGTGAATTCGCGGACGCGATACCTGACATGCTTGGCGGCGATAAGCTGCAGGCAGGCGTGGCCAAGGCCCGCAAGGTGCTTGATGGTTTGACAGAGGGTGCAGCGGATCAGTTTAAGCAGGATATGGCCGATATCCGCAATACTTGGTCATCAGGTGCTGATGCTGTTGCGGATACCCAGCGCGATGTTGTTGACGCCGTAGCGAGTGCAACAGAACAACAGCGCATGCTGAATCAGGCGCTGGCTGACGAGCTGATCAACAACCAGGAGCGGATAAAAGACGCAGCCATCGACGCGGCAGTTAGCGGCACAGATGCTATCGCTAATTTTGCTCAAGCCCAAAAGCTGATCGATACCGCCAGCACCGTGGCCCAGCTGGAAGGGCTGCGGGCTGCGATGTTGCGCGCCTACCAAGACGGTGCAATCACGCAGCAGGAATACGCTGCAGGCTTGGGCATTGTTGCGGACAAGCTGGATAATATCGGTGGTGAGGCAGCAAAAACGGCCGCGTCACTCTCGGATGTAATCGCCGAGCTAGAAGACTTCGCCGATGTGCAGAGGGCTATTGGCAGCGCGCAGACTGATGTTGATATCAGTAAGCTGCGGTCAGCCATCAGTAAGCTGTATGAGGATGGCAAGCTCAGTGTTGACGAGTACAAAAAGGCCGTCGCCGCCCTGGAGAAACAGCAAGAGAAGCTGACCAAATCCACCGGCGACCAGGCGGCCGCTCAGAGCAATCTGGAGAAGCAGCTGCAGTCTGTGAGCGATGCGCTGGCTGCGCAGGCCGACGCAGAAGCGGCGGCGGCATCAGCGCGTGCTGAGCAGCAGGCCGTCTTTCGTGATGCCTTTAGTACCTTCTTTGATGACGTGATGACCGCAGCCCGATCGCCTCTGGCCGAGCTGAGTAGCAAGGCGCTGGAGGCGTTCGATTCGCTCAAGGGCATCAGCAGTGTCGATATTGATCTGGACACCAGCAGCCTGGAAGGCACGGCCGCATCGCTAAGCATTGTGAATGAGAAGCTAGGCGACCTGCAGGCCGGGCTGGATGATCAGTTTCGGGGGCCGTTTGCGCGCTGGGCAGATGAAACGCTGTTTGCCAGTCGGCAGCTGCAGAAGCAGTTTCTAGAGCAAACCGCATCACTGCAGACGCTGATGGAGGGCTACGACTCAGGCGCGGTGGGATTGGGTGACTTTATCCGTGAAGCCTCACGCGCTCGTAACGAGCTAGATCTACTGGAAGATAGCGATCTGCAGCAGCTGGATGCAGCCATTGCCAGTGCTAGCCAGCGCATGCAGGAACTGGGCAATAGCAGCCGCAGCACGCTGGATAGCCTGCGGGACGAGCTGGACCGCCTGCAGGGCAACACTGAGGCCATTGAAAAGCGCCGGCTGGAAAGTCGCCAACGTGATCTGCAGGCGCAAATGGCGGAGGCCCGCGCGGCGGGCAATGGTGAGGCTTTGCGCAACTTGGGTGAAGCCATGAGCGTGCTGCAATCAATCAACAACGAGACCCGCCGCAGCAAGCGGGAACATCCAGCGCAAGCCAGTGCGCCTGGTAGTGAAGCCCCCGCAGTGCAGCAGTCTACTCAGCCAAGCAAGGTTATTCGGCTAGAGACCGCGCGCGGCAGTTCCGTGGATCTGACCGTAGGCGAAGGGCAAGAAGAGGCGCTGTTGGGCATTCTTGAGCAAGCTGGATTGAGGAGCATGTAATGCCGTTGACTCTCGCAGATATCGACCTATCAGCAGATCCTGCGCTGGGCGGTGAGCAGATGGAATGGGTGGATGAATACGAGTGGGATGTGATCGAGCAAACGCAGGAGCGCAGCCTGACAGGCGCGCTGATGATTCAGCAGGGCGTCAAGCTGTATGGCCGACCTATAACGCTGCAGAGCAACGGCGGGGCCTGGTTCACGCTGGCTACTGTGCGTGCGCTTGAGGCTCTGCGGGATCAACTCGGCATCATCATGCCGCTCACGTTGCCTCGTGGCGATCAGCACTACGTTACCTGGAATCGTGAGGATGGTCCGCCGCTCAAGGCAGTGCAGGTGTTTCGTGAGCTTGACCCTGCCGGCACGGATTATGAACTCACCTTGCGGCTTATCACTGTGGCGCCACCGCCAGAACCATAAGACTGATAGAATTTGTTAACCTCAATTACGCGGGCTTCTCTGAAATGAAAATCGATAGCTTCTATCAGTGTTTAACTTATGTCCGTTCGGTTTCGCAGGAGGTTGATGGCGGTTCTTTATCTGAATGGTTACTACCTCTCGTTGGGGTGGTTGTTGGTTTCGTTTTAAGTACTTTGGCATCTCTGTTCAGTGCTTATTGGAAAGAAGGTCGCATAAAAAAAAGTATTCTTGCGGAAGTAAGTCTAGTGAAGTCGCAAGCAGAAAAAACATTCAAAGCAACTATTGAAATGATGTACGAAGTTAACAAGTTGCCTCCTGACGCTACGCCTTATCAACCATCTGCAACGCTTAGCATTTTCTTGTTTCAGCAGCTTTTCTCTGGCGTTGCGCATAGGTTTAAGGCTACCCAGATCGAGCAATTTCAGTATCTCCAGGCGCATGTTAAGACTGTGAATGACAAGGTGGCTTGGTTAACAGATAGCCAGAGAGCAAGGGGCGCGGAGTTTTGGGACTACAGTTACAAGGTGATTGCTGATTCTGCACGCCTAATTGACTGCTGTGACGGCATCCTCACCAGCACCTCTGGCAGGACTATAAACGCCTATGATCTTGCAGAAAAACTAGGCATTTCGAGTGAGGCGATAACCAGTGTTTTAGGGGAAGAGAAATAACATCTCTACCGATTCTTCAAACCCTGCCCCGGCAGGGTTTTTTTATGCCCGGAGAAAAGCATGACCATTAACGTCGATGACGTAAAACTCTTAAAATCGCAGCGCCTGACCGATGAGGACGACGGCGGCGGTCGCGCCACGGGCGAGGCTGTGGTGGATGGTGAGATTAACAACCTGTTCCCGGATATCAGTCGGCTGGACCGCACTCTTGGCCGTATCGCGCTGCGCAAAGTGTTTGCGGGTGTGTTGACTGAGAATGCCGATCCTTACCTGGGCGCGCACTCCATTGTCACCAAGGCACCAGCTGATCCACGCGTGGCTGTACTGCTGTTCAACAGCAACAGTCAAACTGACGAGCGTGATGATGCGCGCTCGGTTATCGAGGGTTACGTGGTGCCATCCACCGTGGCGCAGTTTGAACTGCTGGGCGATCAGTTTGCAGGCCAGCGGGCGATCACAGGTATCCAGCGTCAGGAAGCGCGCGTGCCAGAAGTGGGCGACGTGTTCCAGCTGGTAACTAATGCTAGTAGTCAGTACGTTCGGGTGCAGGCGCTGGAGGCCACGCTGGAGGAGTTCATCTATGACTACGGCAACGGCAACTTTGTAAACTTCACACGTCGGCGGCTGGCAATCACCATCAGCGCACCTTTGTTGGTCAAGTTCCCTGGTGGGCAGGCGGTGCCTGCTGGTACCACCAGTAAAAACCTGTCGGGTGATGACAAGGCGCGGGTGCTTGCAACGCAGGTGGCGGACTCTGCCCGCTATTACGGCATCAGCCCCTTGGCTCAAGCAATCACCGCCGGGGATTTGTCGCTCAACGTGGCGTCGGTGTATTCGCAGCTGGTGCCGAGCGCGATTAAAGAAAGCGCCCTGGTCAACCAGATCGGCGGCCCCCGTAAGCGTTTCATTGTGCCGGCCAGCCCCGATAGCCGCACCATTACGTTGAGCTTTGCTCAAGTAGTAGCCGGCCAAAGCCGCAGCTTCATCACCCACGGCGCCGCCTTGGGTAGCCTGTCGCTTAGCATCAATGGCGGCATATACGCGGACGAGGGGCAGGGCGAGCTGACCTGGCGCAGCGGTACCAACAGCTTTGCCCGCATCACCATTGATTACGAAACCGGCGAGATCAACGCCTACCGAGCCAGCACTTTTACCGGCACCGCAAGCCTGACGTATCAGCCTGCGGCGGCGGTCACTGGCCAGTCAATCACGGGTGAAGTTGAGATCACCCTGGCCAGCCGCGGCTTCGCCTATACCCTTAACTTAGCAGACGCCAAACCTCGCCCCGGCACCTTGTCGGTCAGCTTTATGGCGTTGGGCAAATGGTATGAGCTGCAGGATCTGGGCAACGGTGAGTTATCTGGCGAGGGCAGCGGTACGGTGGACTTTGCCACCGGCGCGGTCAGCATCAGCCTCAACGCGCTGCCGGACGTGGACACCAGCTTGATTTACAGCTTTGTGGGTCAAGATGATGTAAACCTGCAAACCCACGTAGGCAGTGGTGATGCACCTATTATCCGCATAGAGCATCAGCTGCCCTTTGATGGTGTGGCCGCAGGCAGTCTGATGGCAACGGTTATGCAGGACGGCGTCAGCCAGACCCTGACCGATAATGGCGATGGCACGCTGAGCGGCGATGCCGGTACCGGCACGATTGCCTATGCTTCTGGCCGCGTCACCTTGGTGCTGAACAGCACGCCAGACCAAGGCAGCGCCATCGAGTTTGATTTTAACCAGGCGGGTGTTGATATCGACACGCCCCTGACTGGCAGCCCGGACACGGGCGGCATTATCACCGGCACTATACCGGGCGCGCCGCTGGAACCGGGCTCGGTGCAGATCCGCTGGCAGTCGAGCCAGGATCAAAAGGTGCCGGCGGGTGAAGGCACCTATGTGGGCACCACTCAGGTGGACTATGAGGCCAACGATGATGGCGCGGGCAATTGGGCTGGCTTCACCGGCAGCATCAATTACAGCACCGGCGTGTTCAGCCTCAAGGTCGAGCAGGAATACGGCTACACCGAGTTTTACACCGCCTACAAGAAAGGCACTTTCACCCGGCCAGCGCCAAGGCCCTACATGGCCGCGATCACTCAGCCACGGCAAGAGATCTTTGGCGGCACGCTGATGGTGCGCGCGCAAGAGGCGGGTGCCACTTACGCGGCTGAAAGCGACAGCTTGGCGGCGCCCGGCCTGAAGTGGGATCTGCTGCCGGCGGTGGGTGATCCGATTGTGCCAGGTAGCTTGCTGCTGCAATGGGGCGGTGAGACCTACGTGGACCGGTCGGGCATTCTGTTTCGCGGGCTGAGTACCACAACCAACGCCGGTACTGCCGTGGGCACCGTGGATTACGCCAGCGGTGTTGCCACGCTCACCAGTTACCCAGCGGGGCAAAGCGGCAATATCGACCGTGTTGCCTGTCTGACTGCCCGCGCAGGCTTCAGCACTACTCGTGCAACCTTTCGCACGCCAGGTGCGCCACTGCGACCGGCCAGCCTGCAGGTGACAGCGGTACGGGCCGACACGGCCGCGATTGTCACCGCCACGGCGGATCTCAATGGCGACATCAATGAGGGCATTGTGCGCGGTACCGTCGATAGCCAAACCGGCATTGTGCGGCTGAGTTTCACCACTGACCCTGATGATGATACCGGCAGCAGCGATGTGCCGGTGATTGCCAGCCTGCTCAAGTACAACGCGGTGGTGCAAACCAGCTTGTCTATGTCGGCCGAGCTGCTGGGGCTGGACCCTGTGCGGCTGCCAGCCGATGGGCGCGTGCCGGTTTTTCGTGATGGTGATGTGTTGGTGGTTCACCACACGGCAGAGCTGGAGGTGACGCCCGTGGCGGGAGAGACCGTACTGCTGGATCGAGCCTATCAGGCCGCGATTGAGGTGGTCGATGCCAACGGCGTGTTAATGGCGCCGGACCAATACAGCGTTGACCGCGAGCAAGGATCGCTGACTTGGGGTAATCCGTTGCTGGTTGAGGATGCGGACGGCAACCCGTTGACCAGCCCGCTCTTTATTCAGGATCGCGTAGAGCACATGACGGTCTGCACCGAGGTGCAGATTACTGGCGCGATTGGTATTGGCTCGCCTGTGCCTTGGGATCTACCCGCCGGCGAAGCCAGGGTAAGCAGTGCGGTGACTTGGGGCGATCTGCAGGCGCGCGTGTATCGCTGGTTTACGCAGCGCAGCTGGAACCAAGGCGCGCCCAACTGGGCGGATACGCCAAGTGGTGACAGCACAACCGCGCAATACAACCTGCTGAACTGGCCTGTCGTGATTACTAATCAGGGCTCGATCTCTGGTAAGTGGGCGGTGGTATTTACCAGCGGCACGGCGTTCAACGTGGTTGAGCAAAGCCTGGGCGTAATCGCATCAGGCAACACTGCCACAGACTGTGCGCCAATCAATCCGGCGACGGGCTCGCCTTACTTCGTCATCAGCTGGCAGGGCTGGGGTACGGGTTGGGCGGCGGGTAATGCGGTGCGCTTTAACACTGACGCCTGCCTGGGGCCGATGTGGGTAGTGCGCACTGTGCTTAGTGGGCAGGGCACGGTTGATGATGATCAATTCAAATTGCAGATCCGGGGAGACGCAGACTAATGGCTAATGCAACGTTGTACACCTCACAAGATCCAGGTGGTCCCGGTATTTTTGCTAGGGGGCCAGTCCAATCTGCTTTTGATATTTTGGTACCTTGTTTAGTAACTGGATACGGTAGTGGTTCTGACGCCAAGCCGGGTCAAGGTTGGACAGTTTTTCATGCTGACTTGCCTACAGGTTTTATTCTGAAGGCCCCTGACGGTGTGTTCTATATCTTTATGAGGTCGCTCAACACCTCCAATAATTATGACTACTACCAAGGCCAGATCTGGATGGCTGAGTCTATATCGGAGCCAGTGACTTACCCTCCGGTGGGTACTAATGTTCGTTCAATGAACCATTCACCCGACTATTCAACTGACTCTGACCGTCACTGGTTCCACTTTGGGAACACGAATACTTATCCGGCTTATTGGGCAATAGCTGCCCGAGGTTCACAGGTCATTTTTTCTTTTTATACCACGGCAAACGACTCGGGATACGGCAGCAATATGACCGCCACCAGTAACTATGGGGGGTCAACTTTTTTCGGTAATTTGAAGCTAAGAGAGCCAACAGCGCCAGTCTCAGGCCCTCAGAATTCTGCATTCATTGGGGGCGCTGGAGAGTACCCGGAAAGCCAGATTAGCTCGGCCAGATACTCCTTCAATATATACGGGTGCTACACGTATTTAAGGAACCCCTACACGGGCATCGCAGAGACCGGATCGCTAGCGTCTCTGGTTGCTAGCCCCCTGCCTGGAGCGACCAATAACAGCTATAGAATCAATCCTGCTGACCCCGTTCTCAGTGACATTGTGCTAACTCAAGTTCAAGCATGGCTTTCAGGGACTGGCGCGGTGGGTTGGATACCCGGATTGTTTTATATGGGGTACACATCGCACTACGCTACGGCGGCTCTTATGGTAAGGCTGGGCAAGTCGGGCAGCTACTCAGAGCTTAGAAATCCAGTGTCTTTGGCGGGGGAGGAGTTCTACATATTTCCTAACTCTTTCGGGCACTGGACCGTCAGTCTTGATGAGAAGTACTGGCAATGAACATCTATTTTGCTCCAGTGGCGGAACTAGGGCGTGAGTTTCGTGCCAAGCTCACGGCAAGATTGCTCAGGAGGGATACGCCGGCCAGGTATGCGCAAGTGCCTTGGCCCAAACTGCCAAGGGTGCCTGTAAGTATTCAGGTCAATAGGGAAGGGGAGCCGTCAACTGACTACCTGGTGACAATGACCTCTGATGAAACCTTGAGCATGCTTGCTTTGTTCACAAAGTATGGTCCCAAGACTCAGTGGTTTGATAGGGCGCTGATCTATAAGACAGTCATTGCTCAAGCCTACGAATATTCAGAACCGAGAATGGGCATCACCCGCTGGCCGACCATTCAGCAGGGCGCGGACTCTTTTCTTTTTAACGTCATAGAGTCGGACGGTGGAAACCAAGTCTCCACCGTGCCTGCGTTGGTGGATGTGGCGGCATCGGTGGATGCGGTGCCGTCCGTTCGCAAGGTGGTTATCGTTGAGCTGATGGATGATGGCCAGTGGCGCGTTGCTGGTTACGGTGGCTCTGACAAGGACGCTCTAGCAACACTGGATCTGCAGGTGACTACAACGGGTACGCACTTTGCGCTTGGGCTCGATGATTTTGGCTCTGTTTTTGTTCCGCGCCTGGATGTGTCTGTTGGGGATAGGGTTCGCCCCACACGCTTTAGAGGTTGGGTCTATACCGTCACTGAGGCTGGCTCATTGCCGGAGGTTGAGCCAGTTTGGTGGCCCGTTGAAGGTGATAACTCGCCCCGCTTGTGTGGTACTGCGCGCCTGCAGGCGGTGCGCTATTACCGCCCCTTGGCGCATGGGCCGATAACTGTCGAGATGACCTGATGCTAACAACTGATATCCGTGCCGGCTGGAGCCGCGCGCGGCGAAGCAGTGCGCGCGTAATTCACTCGCCCTGGTCTGCTATGCACGCTGCTCAAGCGGCAGTTGCAAGTGGCTGGGAGTCAGCCGAGCAAGTGAATCGTGAGTCTGCTTTGGGCTGGTCTGCGCTCGATGCCAAGGACGACAACAAGCGAGTTGCTTGGGGCGTGGGTGACAACTGTGACCACAGCGCGGCTACTCCTTATGGGGCTGTGCCGGTGAAAGATGCAGGGCTGCAAGGTGTGTGGGATCTGAGCATTGAGCGCACCGACCTGCGCATCATGCTGACGTACAACCCGAAGCCGGCGCGCAAAGACGCTGACACTTCTCCGCGCTATCAACGCAGTGACGAACACGGCGCCCGGTACGATGCCGCGCTGGAGCGTGAACGCAGCTTGTATGTGCCTAACACTGGCCTGCTGGCGTTTAGCTTTGGCGGTCAGCGTTATGCACCCAGCACCGCGCCAAATGTGTTTTTTGATTTTCGCTATGAGCCCGCAGCGCGAGTGATTCAGCCGGTAGACAGCGGCACGGCAATCAGCATCAACAAGGCGCGCAGCGTCAATCGGCTCTTGCATCTGTTGTGGGGTAGGGCGCGTGCGCTTGATCCGGTACCGACCGGCATTGACTACCCCGACTATCAAGGGCCGATCACGGTCATCGTGCCGCCTCCTGCAGAGCCAGACATTCTGGAGACCTACATGATTGCAAACAGCGTAAGCGTTGTTGTGCTGCCTGATCGCGTGCCGCTGGATATGACTGGTATTCGCATTGGCCGCGATATCGATTCATTTGCCTGGACGCTTTCCGCACAGCTGTTTGGCCGCACATCGCTCAACCAGGTGCGGCCAGATGCGGCCGGCCCCAAAGAAGTGGAAGTAACCATCAACGGTCACACCTGGGTATTTCTGATCGAGCGCTACAGTGGCACCGGCAAGCTGGCAGATGAGCGCTACACCCTCACCGGCGCTAGTCGCACGCAGCTGCTGGCCGCGCCTTATGCGCCTGCGCGCAGCCAAGTGAACACGGCGCCCATCAATGCAGAGCTGGCTGCCAGCAATGAGCTAATCAATACCGGCTTTACGCTGGAATGGGATACCTGGACGCTCGGCCCGCCGGACTGGACTATGCCAGCAGGCGCGTTCAGCTATCAGGCCCAAACGCCAATGCAGGTGATTGCCGCCCTAGCCGAGACGGCTGGTGGTGTGGTCAGCCCGGCGCTGGCTGGTGATGTGCTGACTATCCTGCCGCGCTACCGCGCGCCGGTGTGGCAATGGTCGAGCGCCATAATGGATCGCATCATCCCAGCGGCCATCATCAGCGATTGGGGCAGCGAATGGCAGCCGCAGCCGGAGTGGAATAGCTGCTATGTGAGCGGCACCAACTATGGCGTATCTGTCGACGTGCGCCGCGCTGGTACCGCCGGGGACAACCCAGCACCGGACGTGTTCACAGAATGGATGACGGGCACAGATCCGGCGCGCAGCAGGGGTACTGCCGAACTATGCAAAGGGGGCGATCAGGAGGTGGTCACCCTGAACCTGCCGCTCTTCCCTGAAGCCACCGCACCTGGCTTGGTGACACCCGCGCAGCTGTGCGAAGTGCGCGACGTACAGGAAACCTGGCGCGGCCTGTGCCTCAGCACAGAGATAACCGCCGAGGGTGTGGGTGCAAGCCGGGTTAAGCAAACGCTGCGATTAGAGCGGCATCACAGAGAGGGCGCCTGATGGCAACTGTTAATCCCTGGAAGCGCTTTATCGGTCTGTTGCCCGGCGGTGAACGTACTGTCGGTACCGTCGCCAATATTAACGCCAGCGCCGGCACATCAACCCTCACTTTGCGCAATGGCGTGGCCGTTATGGTGCAAGGCACCAGTGTCGGGGTGGGGCAAAAGGCGTTTGTCGTAGACGGCAAAATAACCGGCCAAGCGCCGAACTTGCCGCAATTTGACGTAGAGGTGTAGAGAGGGGGTGCCGGTACTGCTGTCACCGGCGAGGGAATAGAGAGTGGTTCATTTTCTCTAGGATAGTCCGCGTCCGTGCGGGCTGAGTTGATACTGCCGCTACCAGCCCTGCATGTCATCACCGTGTTACCCAAAATGCTGACCAATTCACACGCCGCACTCGATGCGGCTTTTTTATGCCTGGAGTTTATATGTCACTCGGAAGCAAGCAACGCCGCTTTACCAAAATGATTGGGCTGCTGATCGAATACGCATACCAGAACGGCTATGAGCTGACTTTTGGCGATGCTTACCGCGACCCGAAGGTTCACGGGAAGGTAGGGGAGAAGAAGAGCTACAGCGCCGCCAGCAGCTTGCATAAGCAGCGTTTGGCGGTGGACTTCAACCTGTTTCGCGGTGGTCAGTACCTCACTAGCACCGAGGATCACCGGCCACTGGGTGAGTACTGGGAGGCTCTGGGTGGCTCGTGGGGCGGGCGTTTCAATGATGGCAACCATTACTCGCTTGAGCACGAGGGTCGCAAATGATCACTAAGTACAAGCTGTTGATTCAGATCGGCGGGGCTATGGCCTTGGTGGCTGCGCTATTGGGCGGAGGCTTCGCTGCCGGGTGGCAATGGCAAGCGGCTAAGGGAGCTGCAGCACTTGCGACCGCTGACAGCCTTCACGCCCATGCCTTGGGCGAGATTACCCGCGCTGCTGCCGGCCAGCTGCAACGCCAACAACAGCGCGCTAATGAGCTGCAGCAGCAGCTCAGCGAGCTGGATAACAAACACTATGCGGAGATGACCGATGCTCAACAAAACAATAACCAGCTTGCTGCTGACCTTGCTGCTGCTAATCAGCGGTTGTCAGTCCGTATCACCAACCCTGCAGCCGGTACCGGTGGAGTGCCCGGCGGTGCCGCCGCCACCGGCTTGGGCAATGGAGCCGGAGCCAGAGCAGACATACACCCAGCAACTGCGGCAAGCCTTGTCAGAGTGACGGCGCGGGCCGATCAGTGCCGCTCGCGGCTCACTGCGCTGCAGGATTGGGCGCGGTTGGTATCCAAAAACTGAGGGATGAAGTAACGCGGCCAAGACGGCCAAAGGAGGAGGGCGCCTGGCGTTGGTGCGGCAACACTAACGCCAGGCACTAAACCTGCAGAGCATGCCTGCAAGCCAGCCAAGGCCCCCCGCTCTCGCGAGAGCCGGGCAAGCCTAGCAGATTTTGAGGCTTTGCAGATGAAGACAGAACTGAGATGTGGCCATTGTGGCCGTAAATTGGCCGAGGCAACCGGCCCCTATAACCTGATAATGAAGTGCCCGCGCTGCCGGGGCATGAACCACCTTAAGGCCCTGAGCCTCGTTAAATCGCCTCTGAGCGCCCAACCTTCAGAGGTATCAAATGCAACAAGCTCAACCCATCGTTAAATGGATGGGCGGCAAGCGCCGCCTAGTCGATCGCATTATCCCGTTTTTTCCTCAGCACAGCTGTTACGTGGAGCCGTTCGCCGGCGGCGCGGCGCTCTTCTTTATGAAGCCGGCACCCGCTGAAGTGGAGGTGCTCAACGATATCAATGGTGACCTGGTGAACCTGTATCGCGTGGTACAGAATCACCTGGAGGAATTTGTGCGGCAGTTCAAGTGGGCGCTTAGCAGTCGCCAAGTGTTCAAGTGGCTACAGGATACGCGACCAGAAACACTAACGGATATCCAACGCGCCGCCCGGTTTTACTACCTGCAGCAGTCTGCGTTCGGTGGCAAGGTCGCTGGGCAGACCTTCGGCACTGCAACAACCCAGCCCCCTGGGCTCAATCTGCTGCGGCTTGAAGAGCAGCTGTCAGCGGCGCACTTGCGCCTATCTGAGGTGTGCGTTGAGCATTTGCCTTGGCGGGACTGTATCAAGCGCTATGACCGCCCCCATACGTTGTTCTACATCGATCCGCCTTACTGGCAGACCGAGGGGTATGGCGTGCCTTTTGGTTTTGAGCAATACCGGGAAATGGCCGAGCTGATTGGCCAGATCCAAGGCAAGGCCATTATTAGTCTCAACGACCACCCGGACATTCGTGAGTGCTTCAAGGCGTTTCACATTGAGTCGACTGATATTCGCTATACGGTGGGGAGTGGCAAGGGGAGTGAGGCGCGGGAGGTATTGATTTTCAGCTGGGATATGGAGGTGGAGCCGGCTGGGTTGTTTTGAGATGAGGCCGCCAGATCCGGTAAAGGGGTCTAAGGTTTGGGCAGTGCAGCAGACGCTGCACTGCCCATTTCTACCCTAGCGTTGGCAGAGGTAGGTCCTGAATCAAAAGCCACAGCTCAATTGCTTTTTGCATCAGGCTTAGCGCCAAATCCAAAACCCGCATATAAATCATAGGCAGGCCTCCTTTGGTCTAAGGGTTAATCCCACCACCAAGCAGAGCCCAATTTCATTGACATCTGCTCTCCATTTTTCAATGATGAGCAGGCACGCCAAGTGCATCAAGAAATCGAGTCGTCTGACTCAATGCCCCTTTGGGGCGATACGACGGTGAAGGTGCTGCGCGAACAGCATTTTCACCGGACGTATCAACCCTTTCTCCCGCTACATTCTTAGCTTTCAATCTGACTGATAGCTGGTCACGTAAGGCGGTTGAGTTAATGCTAACACCAAAAACCAGCCACCACAGTGCCAAGAGCCCGCCGAAAAAGCGCAACATGGCGAAATGACTAAAATAGTGCATTTTTTATGCGGCTCTTGATGCTAGGTGCTGGTGTTTGGACGTTATCACTTTTAAGTCGAGGCTGTTTTTTGCGTTAACGTGACATGTCGCCGTCACGCTTTCTATTAATCGGCTTTATGCACTTCAGCATGTGCCTAGCAAGCAACCCTTGCCATCCGTACAATGCGCGGTCGTTTCCTAGAAGTTGCTCCGCTATATGCCCCGCCTGATTTACGTCCTGTTTGCCGCTTTTTTCGTTACCCCTTGCGCCCTGGCCGATGCGCCCACCAGTTTCTCGACGGCAAAAGCGATCGCAAAAGAGCAGATCTTTCTTGATCAGGCGTCTGGTGCCGCTGGCGATCTATACTGTGGCTGCCATTGGGAGTGGTTGGGTCGGTCGGGTGGCCGGATCGATGCTGGCTCCTGTGGCTACGAGCCCCGTGCGCAGCAGGTGAGGGCAGAGCGGATCGAGTGGGAGCATATAGTGCCAGCCTGGACATTCGGCCATCAAAGGCAGTGCTGGCAGTCGGGTGGCCGTCGCAACTGCGTGTCCAACGACCCAGTCTTTAGAGCGATGGAGGCCGACTTATTCAACCTTTACCCGTCAGTTGGAGAGGTCAACGGCGACCGTAGTAACTATAACTACGGCATGGTTACCGGCGTTTCCCCTCAATACGGAGCGTGCTCAACGTCTGTCGACTTTAAAGGCCGCACTGCAGAGCCCAGGGACGAAGTGAAAGGCCTCGTAGCGCGCGTGACTTTTTATATGTTTGATCGGTACGGGCTCAATATGTCACGCCAACAGCAGCAGGTGCTGATGGCATGGAGCCGCCAATATCCCGTTTCCGCTTGGGAGCAGGAATGGAGCTCCCGCACTGCCCGTGTGATGGGCCATGAGAATCTGTTTGTGACGGGCGAGAGAACCTGGTCTCTGGGTTACAAGCCGTCACGCGCTGGGGTGGTTAGTGCTGCGCCCGCCGTTGCCAGGGCCGCACCGCGTCCGGCCGCGAATGACGGCATGATCATCGGCAACCGCAATAGCAAGGTTTACCACCTGCCGCACGGTTGCCCGAGCTACAGCAGGGTTTCACCACGAAACCAGGTGCCTTTCACAACTGAGGCCGAAGCTGCCGCTGCGGGTTACAGAAAGGCTGGAAATTGCCGCTAAGTGCTGAAAGGTTTCCTGTGTGATTTGCTCGGGTACCACCTATTCCCTGAAGCCCAAACTGTTCTCTTGGGATATCAGCGACTCCGGCTTGCGGATGTTGCAATTCTATTAGCGGCTCCGGGTGTGCTCAGCGCCTAAATAGCGGCGCGCTAGGCGCGCAGGAATAATTTGAGGAATAATTTCGTTGTGCAAATAGAGTTTCGGGCGTAACGTATTACTTTCTCCCACACGCAGGAATTACGTAATGTCGATGCCAGATAAAACGCAGGTTCTCAACGTGCTGAAACCGCACTTTCCCATCTTAATTGGTTGCCTGCGTAGCGCATGGTCATCTTGGTTAGATAGCGAATACCTGGGTCGATGGAATAAGAGAACTAGAGCAAACTTCATCTGGGAAGAAACTCGGCATGAAGCAATAATGCGGCTTCAAGGCTTGCCTGGTGTGGCTGTATTGCCTCGCTCCGATACGACATTATTTGTAGTTGATCAGCAGGTTCTCTTCCGTTTCAAAAAAGGTGATGCTTCCGGAGTCAGCCATAATGTTAAGACCGGCGAGTCTCAGGCGTATCACGACCACTCCCAGGCGCTGCTGAATCTGCCGGATCTTATGCGTGTTGAAGTGGTCTATCAGTTAAATGAGCTTGAAACATCCATTCTGGACATTATCATTGTCGCCCGCCAAGGGGCTTCCGTGCTCTGGAAATCTAGTGTCTTACACTCCGATGCGCGTGTGATCCCTATGCATCTTCAAGCAGAGGATACCGAGGAGCTGGCGCCTCGGCGTAAAGCAACGGTCCGATCGGTCGTTGGTAAAGAAAGCGAGGCCAAGTTAGGTGATGCGTAAAAATCATGAGATTTAATTCCGACCTTCTAAGGGTGGCCCGCCAAGTTCGAGGCTTGAGCCAGGCAAAGCTATCTGTTGAAAGTGGGCTGACACAAGGCGCGATTTCCAAAGTGGAAAATGGGCTCTCTGAGCCGTCGGAGGATGTCGCGCAGAAGCTCGCAGATACCTTGCGCTTTCCGCTCTCCTATTTTTATCAGAGCTTTCAGCCGTTTGGGCTTCCGGTCAGCGTGCATCCGATGTTTCGGAAAAAGGCTTCTGTCCCTGTGAAGGAACTGGAGCAACTTGAGGCTGGCTTAAATTTGAGGCTGTCGCACTATCAAACCTTATTGCGCACTATCGAGGTTGATCGAGACTTAGAGCTCCCCCGGTTCGATCTGGATGACTACGACAATGATCCCGTTGCGATTGCCTCGTTAGTTCGCAGAACTTGGCAAGTGCCTCGAGGCCCGATTAAGAATCTTGTTGAGTACGTAGAGCGCGCTGGTTGCATAGTGGTGCACTGCGATTTCGAGGGCGTTAGTGTTTCTGGGGTGACCATCACGCTGAAGGGTTTGCCGCCGTTTATTTTTCTTAATCGGAATAACCCCGCTGATCGCCAAAGATTCACTCTGGCGCACGAGCTTGGGCATATTGTTATGCATCGTTTGCCAACTCCAGAGATGGAGAGCGAGGCTGATCGTTTCGCTGGTGCGCTTTTGCTGCCGCCGGATCAGATTGCTCCTTATTTTATAGATGGAGTCTCTTTGCCTAGACTGGCAGCTCTGAAGCCAGTTTGGCGTGTCTCCATGGCTGCGTTGCTTGTTGCAGCCAACAATCTTGGTTATCTGACTGCAAACCAGAATCAGTGGCTATGGAGGCAATTTAGCGCGAAAGGGTATAGAACCACCGAGCCGCCAGAGCTGAATTTAAAAGTAGAGGAGCCCTCAGTCATTCGTGACATCATCCAGCTTCATCTTGGCGAGCATGGCTACACGGAGCAGGAGCTTGCTACCGCTTTGCATGCGGAGCTATCTGACCTGCGCCGGCTGCATGGGCTAGAGCCTGCTAGGGGTGGTTTGCGAGTTGTTAAGTAAAATATGGCTTTAGTCTCGTGATTAGCCAGAAAGTCTATTTAAAGGACTTCCTGGCTTGACACGTTGCAAAGTGGATTTCAAAGGTCAGCAGTGCGACGCTTTGGTTATGGGTACCAGTAGGATTCGCCTGCCTTGATATGGCCGGGCCTGACGCCATAGAGATCAGTGAGATAGGCAAGTGGCTCCGTTGGCATCTCATAATCTGACAGCATCATGGATACATAGCTGGGAAAGTCTGGATGCTTTCTCCAATAGCCATGGTTGATTGCTGATTCAATCGAGCGGTGAAACCACGCATTGAATATCGCGATGTACGCCTTTGCTTTATTTTCGACAGATTCTGCTTGGTAGGTTTGCTTCCAAGCCGCAGCTTTCTTGTCCTCGCGACGCCTATAGTCCATCGGCTGGAATCCGAGTTGTTCGACGGCTTCTTCATACTGCTCATGGCGCTTGAAGTGCTCTCTGCGTTCGGATTTTTGGTCGAAATGAAGTCCGCAATAACGACATATGGCGAGGCCGTTTTTGTCTTCTACATGCTGTTCGATATCGGCGTGTCTAAGCTTTCTCGCCTGATTGAAGCTATTGAAGCTGAAGTCACGACGAGCAACTAAATCGAGGCGCTGAGCTTGAGTTAGATGGGCGTGAGTTTCTTTGCATGCTTTGGCTCTGCGTTTGAGATCCTGCATACTGCAAAAGTTGAAATATTGCATGATGAGTGCACCTGTAGTGTATCTGCCTCATAACTGACCCGGCAGTTATGAGGCAAAAGGGTTATGCGTAATTGCAGTTAGTAGTGCATTTGCTTTGCCGTGTTTGGGTGGCAGGCTCCTACCCGAGCCGTAAATCAGATTTGCAGAATAATTTCTAATGGGCAAGCATTTTTTCAGTGATATTGATTTTGTTATCTCGACTATCTTGAGCAACTGCACCGACTTGAGTGGCGCCGATTTTATTGATGGGTATTCTCGAAAGGGAAGCCATCACTGGAGCTGCCATGTTCTCGCCTAATATTACTGTACCGTTGACCAAGGGCCGGAATCAGGCTACTGTTTCCACGTCGCTGCAAATTCAGCGATACAGGATTGGCGTCCTGAAACCAAAGGCGGACACCGCCTCAGAGCGGTTTTTTTGTGTCCGCAACATGGCAGGCCTTTATGGGCGGGTCGTGTGGAGCCCTTCGGGGCGCCGGCTCTTTGGTCCGGTACGCCAATCTGCACGGCTCGCCCACCCTGATTGGCGTCGGGGTAGCGGGACTAGAACCGCAACCAAAGAGACTATCACTATGCCTAGTCGCTCCATTCTTACTATCAAACCGGCCCGCAATCGAGCTGCCCGTTATCGTGCGCAGGCACTCAGCGCGCTGCATGCTGACTCCTCCCTGTCTGTCCGGCTCAAGCGCTACAACGCGGCCATGGCCAAAGCCCGTGACCTGGAATCGCGTGGAGGTGCCCAATGAGCGTTCAAGCGCCGGCGCCGGCGCCGGCGGCCTCTCTGCTGTACTTCAATAATCGGCGGGTGATCCCGCTGCATCGCTTACCCTTCATCGGCCCAGTGCGTGGCCGCACTCAGTTCAGCTTTTGGGCGGTGCCCCGAACGGGCGGCTACGCCGGTGGCAATGATGTGGGGCGCGGGCTGGCTCGCATTTACCTGAAGTACCTCAAGCAGCACGGCCGTGCTGAGGGCTTGGGCGCGCTCCAATGGATTGTGCTGGACATGATTGACCCTGCCGCTGCGGGCTCACTCACGCCGGAGCAAGCAGCACTGCGCGGCCAAGTGGTCGGCTTTTTCTCTGAGCTGGACGCATGGCTAGAAGTGGCTGCATACAACCTAGAAGGCGGCCTGGATGCTCAGAGCGATAAAGCGCTGCTGGCCCTGGTTAATGCCGGGCTGCGTTTAGATGAACACGGCGAGGAGGGTGAGTCATGAGCCAGCCTATCGAGTTCGCGTTTGATGACAAGCCCGTGCGCGTGGTGCTGGTGGACGGCGAGCCGTGGTGGATTGCAGCTGATTTGGCCCAGGCTCTGGAGTATCGGATTGCTGGCGACATGACCCGCAATCTGGATGATGACGAAAAGGGTACGCAGATTGTGCGTACCCTTGGTGGCGTGCAGGATATGCTGATCATCAACGAATCCGGCTTGTATTCCGCCATACTGCGCAGCCGCAAAGCCTCGGCCAAGCGCTTCAAAAAGTGGGTGACGGCTGAGGTGCTGCCGTCCATCCGCCGGTATGGCTCCTACGTGATGCCTCGGGCTGAGGATTCGCCAGAGCCTGCGCCTATGGCGTCCCGGGTTGAGGCGGATGAGATTGTGAGCGCTGGCCGGGTGTTCCGCTCGCTGTATACCGTCGGCCGCAGCATGGGCATGGCCCGGCGGCTGGCCGCCACGCGCGCCAACCAGGCTGCAGAACGGGCGACGGGCGTCGATCTCGCATCAGAGCTGAATGCCAGCCAGTGGTTGGACGGGCCAGACATGCCAGAGCCACAACGCAGAGCATACGAACTGCAGCAACGCATTCGCGCTCACCTGGTCGCCAATGATTGGCCCCAAGGCTTCAGTGCACAGCAACTCATTGAGGCGCTCGGCATGGTCAACGATCGTGGTACGCAAAGCGCCGTTGGCCGCTGCCTGCGTTTGCTCGGCTACAAACGCATACGCCTATCATCCACCAGCCCGGCGGGCTTTAGGCCGTATGTGTATCAGCTGGTCACGCTGCCATCATTAGCCTGCGGGTAGATACTGGCAGATCTGCCGTGGGGCGAGATCCTATTACGCAAGAGCCCCGCCTTTCGGCCGGGGTTCCCGTTGTGCTGGCGACGATTAAGCGTGCTTGCTGTGGTTGTCCTTATGCTCTTTCAGGAACTGCTTCAGCGCCTCGTCGATGCGTGTTTGCCATCCTGTGCCGTCTTGCTTGAACGCATCCAGCACGTCAGTCGACAGGCGAATGGTGATGCGCTCTTTGGTCACCTCGGCCTTGGGGCGTCCGCGCACTTTGCCCTGCAGTGACGCAGGCAGCTTGTTGAACGGCACCGCACGCTTGAATTCGTCGTCGGTCCATTCCGGGTTGGTGTCGTCAATCAATTCAGGATTGGGTCGCTTGCTCATAGCCTTTCACCTCGCGCTTGTTGGCCTTGCGGAAGCTGATCACGCGAATGCCGTTCTCGGTTTCAACAAACACCAACGCATGCAGCCTGTCATCCAGATAGCCAAAGCCTCTGTAACGGGTTTCACCGTAATCCCGGCGGTCATCGACGCTAAACAGTGCCGTCTCAAAGTCAAAGTCCGCCACCCGCTCAAAGCTCAGCCCTCGCTGCTCAATGTTGGTGGCGTTCTTGGCCGGGTCATAGGTGATTTCCATGCATTTATTGTATGCACAATAAATAGAGGGGCGTCCAGTACAATATGATTAAACGAGAAAAAGGAGCGAGCCTGTGGCGGATACGCTGATTTCCAATGATGAGGAACTGATAGAGGCATTCCAGCGCTTGGAGGGTGTGTTTCAAGCTGAGCCCGGCACGTCGGTAGCGGCTGAGCGCGAGGCGCTAGTTCAGCAGATAGAGGCCTACGAAAACGAGCATTACCCGATCCCTGAGCAGGGGTAGTGCTTAAATAGTGCTACAACAAAACTCGTAGTATTCCTAACGTAATGATTTTTAAAGGATAAAAATTTCAGTGCTTCCAATCCATCATCGGCGCAACGGAGAAGCGGCGATTGGGCTCGGGGCGCGTGGTTGCTGGGCTGGATGGTTGGTTTGGGTGCATTGCTGGGTGCCTGTTTAGTGCTTGTTTGCTGCCGTTTTCACGTGCTTTTGACAGGCGCCGCGAAATCACTGCGCACAAAAGCGGAAAATCGAGTTACCCAGTGCAACTCCGTAACGGTTGCCGGGGTTTGCTAGTTTATCAGGAAAGCGCGTCTTTTGACTCCAGGCTGGCTGGTTCAACGTATTAGCAGTCCAGTGGGAGCGAGTGGCTTTAGTGTTAGCAGTGGTGCTGTGTTTTGGGCTGCCAGAGCCGGATGGTGCGGCCTGACAGCCCACTAGCCTGTAAACCCGCTAGTAGTGGTTTTATCACTGGTCGAGCTGACGAGGCAAAGACAGCTTATTGGCGCTTGCTATCGATATCGACCAGTGTGCCGTCGACGAAGCGAAGATAGCGATACATGCCGTTATTTGGACCGTAAACCCAGCGCTCTACTGTAGCTCCGCCCTCTAGGAGGTTGCCGTCCGCATCCGTGGCAGGGTTGGTGACTGAGGAGTTCACCGGCTTGCCGCACTTCAGCTCAACTTCCAGTGTGGTATCTCCTTCGGAAACCAGCCCGTTGTCACAGCGCAATCCTGCGCTGGCAGAGAACGAGAACGCGGTCATTGCCAGCGCTATACAGATGTTGGTGGTTTTTCTCATGTGTTTGGACTCTCCCTGTTTTAAATCATTTTTTATCCGTCTTACTTTGCCCACTTTGCCCACTTTGCCTAACTTAGCAACACAATCTGGATATTGCACTTGGCACGTTATTCCCGTTGTAAAAGGATATGAGTTACGTGGGGCTGACGGTGTTACCTATGACCCAGGAATAGCTGAGTTATATCCCGCCGAGCGGAGGTTTTTTTGCGTCCGGCAGGACTGATACGGCAAAAAAGTGGTGCGCGCGCTGTTATTCAAGGCGTTGTAGGGTGCCAGCTGAGGGCTCTTTCGGCACTGTTCTCGGGCGTGACCTTATCTGTTATTCATACTGCTGATGACATGCTGATCATGCGGATGTCTATTGCTTCCGGTGATCAGGCAATTGGGTACAGACTGCGAGTAAGACCTATTAACGTTCGGTTTGTTTCTTTCAGCAAAGATGCGTACCAGAGCGGTTCTGGTCATTAGTCAGCGGCGAGTCTCGGCACAATAACAATAGAAGGTAGCTTCCCATGCAGCAGTCCCAGCAAGCCAGGAACGCCTGGCGGGTCCTCTTCCTGCTTTTCCTGGCCAATATGTTCAATTTCTTCGATCGTACCATCCCGGCCATCATCATCGAGCCGCTGCGCCTGGAATGGGATCTGAGCGACTTTCAGTTGGGGCTTGGCGGTACCGTATTTACCGTGGTGTATGCCCTGGCGGGTATTCAGCTAGGGCGCATGGCCGACGTCGGCTCACGGCGCAAGATCATGGGCTGGGGGCTGGTTGCCTGGAGTGGCTTCACAGCAATGACGGGCGCTGCCTGGAACTTCTGGAGCTTCCTGCTGATTCGTATGGGGGTGGGCATTGGTGAGGCGAGTTACGCGCCGGCGGCCAATTCACTACTGGGGGATCTGTTCCCGGCACACAAGCGCGCCCGCGCCATGGGCATATTCATGCTCGGCTTGCCACTGGGTCTGCTGCTTGCGTTCTTTACCGTAGGGGCGATGGTTGAGGCTTTCGGAAGCTGGCGCGCGCCTTTCTTTATTGCGGCGCTGCCGGGTTTGCTGCTGGCGGTGTTCATCTTCTTTATCAAGGAGCCAGCGCGCGGCGCTGCGGAAACCGTCAGGACTAGCACGGCCCCGGTAGCCAACCCGATCCGCAAGATCTTTGCCGTCCGCACCTTCTGGTGGCTGACCATGGCAGGGTTGGCCTACAACTTTGCTTCCTACGCCTGCAACACCTTCATGGTGCCCATGCTGCAGCGCTACTTCGATATGCCGCTACAGCAGGCCGCGGTCGCAACGGGTGTGATCGTTGGTGTGACCGGCCTGTTTGGCCTGACCCTGGGTGGTTGGGTGGCCGATAAGGTGCATCAGCGCTGGGCCACTGGCCGACTTTGGTTTGGCGCGATCAGTATGCTGATTTCTGCCTTGGCAACCGGTTACGCGTTAATGGCTGGCGAAATAGCGATTGGCGTTTTCGTCGCTGTGTTTGCCTTCGGCTGGCTGTTTTCTTACAACTACTTCACCAGCGTATATACCGCCATTCAGGATGTAATCGAGCCGCGTCTGCGCGCTACCGCAGTGGCGTTGTTCTTCGCCGGCTTGTACCTGTTCGGTGGCGGCATGGGCCCGCTGGTGGTGGGGCTGCTGTCGGACCATTTTGCTGAGGCAGCGCGCGTGGCAGCGGGGGCGGCCGAGATGAATGAGTCCTTCAAGGCGCAAGGGCTGCACGATGCCATGTTGCTGATTCCCGTGGCGCTATTGCTGGCAATGGCGGCGCTGATAGTGGCTTCACGCAGCTTCGTTGTTGACCGGCAGAAGATGGAAGCGACCATGGCGAGTGATGCGCAGCAACTGGATGACGACGATGCCGCAGCGCTCGGCGCAGGCGCATCAGCTTGATAGCACGTCGGCAGCGCAGTGGTGCGCTGCCTGTCCACGGCGCAATGTGAGGGGAGGGTGGCGGTTGTTCTAGCGGTCCCGTGCCTGAACCGCTAACGCGCGTAAAAGGTTGTCGATCTTAGTCAGTGTTTCCTGATATTCGGCGTCGACGTCCGAGTCCGCTACGATGCCACCGCCACCCCAGCAATACACCTGCTGATTAGCACAGACCAGGCTGCGAATGGCGATGTTGAGATCCAACTGACCTTCGCAGCCAATGTAGCCCACGCTGCCGCAATAAAGGCTGCGCCGCACGGGCTCCAGTTCTTCAATGATCTGCATGGCGCGAATTTTTGGTGCGCCAGTGATCGAGCCGCCCGGAAAGGCACTTTGCAATAGATTGATAGCATCGCACTCGGGGCGCAACTGGCCGGTAATACTGCTCACCAGATGGTGTACGTTAGGGTAGCTTTCCAGGCTGAAAAGTTCAGGTACACGAATGCTACCGGGTAAGCAGTTGCGCCCCAGGTCGTTGCGTAGCAGATCTACGATCATCAGATTCTCCGCTCGATCCTTGCTGCACTCCTGCAGCTCACGTGCCAGGGACAGGTCCTGTTCTGTGGTGCTTCCGCGTGGTCGGGTGCCTTTGATCGGGCGCGTTTCCACGTGGCCGTCGCGGACTTCAATAAAGCGCTCAGGGGACAGGCTGAGTAGCGTTGCTTCCGGCGTTTCGAGATAGGCTGAAAAGGGGGTCGGCGAGGCTTCGCGTAGCTGTGCATAGGCACTCAGTGGGTCCCCGGCAAAGCCGGTGCTGAAACGCTGCGCCAGGTTGATCTGGTAACAGTCACCAGCCTGAATGTAGTCCTGAATACGCGTGAAAGCAGCTGCGTATTCAGCGCGCGATTGCTCTGCTTTGAATGGCGCGCGCAGATAAAACGCGGTGGGCAGAGCATGAGATCGGCGCAGGCAGTCAAGCAGCATCTGTTGGCGCTGGCTGTCGACATGGGGGTGACACACCAACCAACTGCGCTGCGCGTGGTGATCGGTCACCAGGCTCCAGTCGTATAAGGCAAAGCTGAGGTCGGGTAGGGTAATGTCCTGCCTGGCGATACTGGGCAGCATCTCCAGTTGGCGGCCGTAATCGTACGCCAGGTAGCCAATGGCGCCGGCACCAAAGGGTAATTGGCGATCCTCAGGCCAGGTGGCTGGACCTAGCTCGCGCAAGGCTTCACGCAGGCTGTTCAGGGTTTGTGTGGCATCGCCGTGCGGTGTAATGCGGCGCAGAGGGCCAGCACTGAGGATGCTATAGCGACCAAGGTGGGTGCGATTATCCGCTGAGTCCAGGAGTACCGGCTGACCCAAGCCCCTGACAGCGTTTAGCCAGGGAATGGGGTCCGGTTGGTACTGCAGTTCGCTGAGACGATACTCAGGCATGCCGTTGCACGTTCGCCTTCATGCTGACTCGGCGGTGCTGTTGTCTGCGGGAGGCGTGCGGTCGAGGTTTTTCGCAAAGTGTTTCTGCGAGAAGGCGACCCGTTCTTCTGCGTTCTCGGTCCGTCCTTCTTTTTTCAGTCTCGCCAAGTGATGCTCGACAGCGTGGCAGCGCGCGGTAAGGCCTGCGTCGTTAGCAATCTGGATATTCAACCCTGGTCGGGCGTTCAGTTCCAGAATCAGCGGTCCTTGGTCCTGGTCCAATACCAGGTCTACGCCGATATAGCCCAGACCGGATAACTCGTAGCAGGAGGCGGCCAGACGCATGAAACCATCCCAGTCAGGCAGCTGAACGCCATCTACCGGGTTGGTGGTGTCCGGATGCTTGCTGATGATCTTGTTCAGCCAGGTACCCTTGAGTGTCATGCCGCAGCCCAAATCGACACCTACGCCAATGGCGCCCTGGTGCAGGTTGGCCTTGCCGCCTGACTGGCGCGTCGGCAGACGCAGCATGGCCATCACCGGGTAGCCCATCAGACAGATAATGCGGATATCCGGCACACCTTCGTAACTGATGCTCTTGAAAATCTGGTCCGGGCTGACCCGGTACTCGATCAGTACGCGATCACGATGGCCGCCGAGCGAATACAGCCCCGACAGGATACTGGAGATGTGATGGCCAATTTCGTCGCGGCTGATGATTTTGCCCGAGACCGTTTTAAACATACCTTCAAAGCGGTCGGCGATGACGATGATGCCGTCGCCGCCGGCGCCCTGAGCTGGTTTGATGACAAAGTCGTTATGATTGGCGACGATGCTGTCAAAGGTATCAAAATCTTTTTCGGTCTCGATAATGCCGTACATTTCCGGTACGTGAATGCCGGCGGCAATAGCGCGCTCCTTGGTGAGGATCTTATCGTCCACCACCGGATACAGGTGCCGCTTGTTGTACTTGAGCACATAGTCGGCATTGCGACGGTTGATGCCCATCACGCCGTTGTCGGCCAGCGCTTTCCAGGTTTTCCAGAAGAACATGTCGACTCCTCAGCCCTTGTTAAGCGCCTTGAAGCGCACAAGTTCGGTCAGGCGGTAACCGCGGTAGCGACCCATGGCAAGCATGAAGCCAACCAGAATCAGCAGTACGGCCGGGAAGGTGAAGACGAAGTAGGTCAGCTCCGGAATGCTCATCAGCAGGTGCGCCAGGGTGGCCGCAATCATGGTGCCTACTGCCGCTTTCAGCGATTGACCGGCACCGCGCTCTTCCCAGGTGATCGACAGACGTTCAATGGTCATGGTCAGAATCACCATCGGGAACAGCGACACAGCCAAGGCTTTTTCCATACCCAGTTTATGGCTGAACAGGCTGATCGCAGCAATAACCAGCACCACAAAGGTCAATACGACCGATAGGCGCGGCAGCATCTGCAGTTTCAGATGTTCGAGGTAGGAGCGCAGTGACAGACCCAGGGCGGTAATCAGCGTAAAGAGTGCGATACCCCAACCGATCTCGGTTTCACGGAAGGCAAGGGCGATCAGTACGGGAGTAAAGGTGCCCAGGGTTTGCATGCCGATCAGGTTGCGCAATACCAGAATAACCAATACCCCAATCGGGATCATGATCATTACCTGATAGACGCGCTGGGCCTGCAGTGGCAGACCATACAAGGAGTATTCAAGCAGGGCTGATGCGCGGTTTTCGGTGGTTAGCTTGGCCAGACGCAGCGCATTCATTTCGCTGTTGGTGACGGTCAGGGTTACGTTGCTTTGACGCCCGCCTTCAACTGCCAGCAAGGGCTGGCTACCGGTCCACCAAACGAGGCGGTTATCAGGCATACCCTGTTGCCCGGTTTCCGGGTGGAAGTACAGCCAGCGTTCGCCGTTGTAGCTGCGTAGCCATAGCTCGGGGCTTTGCGCATCGGTATTCTCCAGGCGAATGGTGTGGACCATTTCCAGCGGGATGCGCGCGTTGGATAGCAGCAGGTCGATAACGCGGGCTTTATCCATGGGGCTGGTGCCACCGTTCAGCAGCAGCTTGACGTTATCGTCGGTGATGTCATTTACCCGGCGAATGGTTTCGCTGATAAAGGTTTCAATATCAGCCGAATGCTGGCGAATAGGATTGATCAGCGCATCGGCGGCGACTTGCTCCGGCCCTTCTAGTGGGATCGGCTGACGCGGCGCTGGTGGGGCGGCTTTGGCTGGCTCTTCGCTGTAGCGCTTGGTAAGTACCAGGCGATAGTAGAGCGTTTGGGTGCCGCTACCGCGGCGCGATGACCAGGTGACGCGACGGTTGCCGTTCTGGCTGTTTACGCTGACGCCGTAGTTGTTTGAAATAAAGCTTTCATTAAGGCTGACGTACTCTTGATTCAACGGCGGTATGTAAAACTGCGCTTTCAGCGGGGTGCCGGGAGACGCTCTGAATTCGACTTTGGCATCCAGGCTCCAGATGTCGTCGGTTTCGTCTTCGGTAACAGGAATATCAAGGAAGTAAATTTGATAGCCGGTAATAAGGATGCCCAGACTGACCAAAACGGCGATCAGGATTTTCAGGTGCAGATTTATTGATTGCATAGTTCTCTCAACGTCTGTTGTAAGTCGGCGTTGCCCTGAAAATCTGGCAGAGGCTCGGCACGCTGGCGGCATATTAGCATGACCCTGCGCTGCCTCGTAGAGGCTGCGTACAGGTTATGTGCGGTGTATTGCAACGTCGCTTTTTAGCGATTGTCGACAATCCTGTCGCTACCATGTCACCAGCCTGGGCTGGCGACTACGTTATTCCAGAATAGACTATCCAATGCCTTGCGTATTGTTGACAATGCGCTGATTAAGGGCGCAAAATTCAGACGTTTTCTCGTTTCTGACTAAGGATTGTCTACAATTGACTGAAGTTGAACTGGAAGAACCCACTAAAACCCTGTCTGACGGAGCCTTTCGCCAGATTCAGTCCGCTATTGTCAAAGGCGACATTGCCCCCGGCACGCGTATCAGCGAGCAATATCTATCAACCACCTTTGGTATTGGCCGCGGCCCGCTGCGTGAGGCTATTCGTCGGCTCGAGGGTCGCCGTCTGGTGGTACGCATTCCGCACGCCGGAGTGCGGGTGGTGTCGTTGAGCTACGAGGAGCTGATCGAGCTGTACCACGTGCGTGAAGCACTTGAAGGCATGGCTTGCCGGCTGGCAGCGCAGAATATGAGCGATGAAGACATTCAGGCGCTGCGTGACGTACTGGCCATGCACGAGCAACACAGCGGCCTCAAGGAAAACAAGTCGTACTATCAGCAGGAAGGTGATCTGGATATTCACTTTCTGATCGTTCAGGGCAGCAAGAATCGCACGCTGAGCAATATGCTCTGTGATGAGCTTTATCACCTGGTACGCATGTATCGCTACCGCTTCTCGACCACGCCCAAGCGACCGCAGCAGGCGTTTGCCGAGCACCACAATATTATTCAAGCCATTGCCGATCGCGATGGCGAACTCGCGGAAATGCTGATGCGCCGACATATCAGCGCATCTCGCCGCAATATCGAGCGCCGTATGCAAGAGCAGGGCGACTCCGTCACTTCCTCAGGAGGGAAAGTCTGATGCAGAAAACCCCAGGTCAACGTTTCCGCGACGCCATTGCTGCAGAGCAACCACTGCAGGTTATTGGTGCCATTAACGCCAATCACGCGTTGCTGGCCAAGCGCGCTGGTTTCAAGGCGATTTATCTCTCCGGTGGCGGTGTTGCCGCCGGGTCCCTGGGTATGCCTGATCTGGGCATCAATACCCTGGAAGACGTGCTGATTGATGTGCGCCGTATCACCGATGTATGTGATCTGCCGCTGCTGGTCGATATCGACACCGGCTTTGGGCCGAGCGCCTTCAATATCGAGCGTACGGTTAAAAGTCTGATCAAAGCGGGTGCCGGTGCGGCGCACATCGAAGATCAGGTAGGTGCCAAGCGTTGCGGTCACCGTCCCGGCAAGGAGATTGTCTCTACCGAGGAAATGGTTAATCGCATCAAGGCGGCGGCGGATGCCAAGACTGACCCCAGCTTTTTCCTGATTGCGCGTACCGATGCTATTCAGGCAGAAGGTGTTGATGCCGCCATCGAGCGTTGCAAAGCCTATGTTGAAGCGGGTGCCGATGGGATCTTCGCAGAAGCAGCCTACGACCTGCCGACATATGAGCGCTTCGTTAAAGAGCTGAATGTGCCGATTCTGGCGAACATCACCGAGTTTGGCGCAACGCCCTTGTTTACCCGCGATGAACTTGCCTCTGTGGGTGTCGCTATTCAGTTGTACCCGCTGTCAGCCTTCCGTGCAGCCAATAAAGCGGCGGAAAACGTCTACACCAGCATTCGCCAGGAAGGTCATCAGCAGAACGTAGTCGATAGCATGCAGACTCGTGCGGAGTTGTATGACCGCATCGGTTATCACGCGTTTGAAGAGAAACTCGACGCGCTCTTTGCCGCCGGCAAGAAGTAACTTTTTATTTAGCTGATCATCTAGCCTAGCCCCGCTCCTTCCGTGCGGGGCCGCTGCACATTACAAGAACGATCCGTGAGGAGACTAACGCCATGAGCTCTACCCCCGAGAATCCAGCGCCAGCTTTCAAGCCCAAAAAATCCGTCGCCCTCAGCGGCACCGCCGCCGGTAATACTGCGCTATGCACCGTTGGCCGCAGCGGTAATGATCTGCATTACCGTGGCTACGATATTCTGGATGTTGCCAACACCTGTGAATTTGAAGAAATCGCGCATCTGCTGGTGCATGGCAAGTTACCTACCGTTTCCGAGCTTGCCACCTACAAGGCCAAGCTGAAAGCGCTGCGCGGTCTGCCTGCGTCGGTCATGGCCGCGCTGGAGCAGCTGCCGCCGTCGGCCCATCCTATGGATGTGATGCGCACCGGTGTGTCAGTGCTGGGCTGCGTGTCGCCGGAGAAGGATGATCATAACCATCCGGGTGCCCGCGATATTGCCGACAAGCTGATGGCGTCTTTTGGTTCCATGCTGCTGTACTGGTATCACTTCAGCCACAACGGCAAGCGTATTGATGTGCAAACCGACGACGACTCCATCGGTGGTCACTTCCTGCATCTGCTGCACGGTGAGAAGCCCCGTGATTCCTGGGTGCGCGCTATGCACACCAGTCTTAATCTGTACGCAGAGCATGAGTTTAACGCGTCTACCTTTACCACTCGCGTGATCGCCGGCACGGGTTCTGACATGCATTCGTGCATTGCTGGCGGCATTGGCGCGCTGCGTGGTCCCAAGCACGGTGGCGCCAACGAAGTCGCCTTTGAAATCCAGAAGCGCTACGACAACCCGGATGAAGCCGAGGCGGATATCCGCGCCCGCGTTGAAAAGAAAGAAGTGGTCATCGGCTTCGGGCACCCGGTGTACACCGTGTCTGATCCGCGCAACAAGGTGATCAAAGAGGTCGCGCGCGAATTGTCCGAAGAGCAAAGCAATACCAAGATGTATGACATCGCCGAGCGGCTGGAAACCATCATGTGGGATATCAAGAAGATGTTCCCCAACCTCGATTGGTTCAGTGCTGTCAGCTATCACATGATGGGCATCCCGACCGCCATGTTTACGCCGCTGTTTGTGATTGCGCGTACTTCCGGCTGGTCCAGTCACGTGATTGAGCAGCGTATCGACGGCAAGATTATTCGTCCAAGCGCCAACTATGTTGGCCCTGAAGATGTGGCCTTTGTGCCGCTCAAGGATCGTAAGTAATGAACAGCCAATACCGCAAACCCCTGCCGGGCACGGCACTGGATTATTTCGACGCCCGTGAGGCAGTCGATGCGATCAAGCAGGGCGCCTGGGCAAAGCTGCCCTACACCTCGCGGGTTCTCGCTGAGCAACTGGTTCGCCGCTGCGCCCCAGCCGATTTGACGGCGTCACTCAATCAGTTGATCGAACGACAGACCACCCTGGACTTTCCCTGGTATCCGGCGCGTGTGGTATGCCACGACATTCTGGGCCAGACCGCGTTGGTGGATCTGGCCGGGCTGCGCGATATTATCGCCGAGCAGGGCGGTGATCCGACCAAGGTCAATCCCGTGGTGCCTACTCAGCTGATTGTTGATCACTCGCTGGCCGTCGAGCACCCCGGCTTCGAGCCGGACGCTTTCGCCAAGAACCGGGCAGTAGAAGACCGCCGCAACGAAGATCGCTTCCACTTCATCAACTGGACCAAGACGGCGTTCGACAACGTTGATGTGATTCCGCCTGGCAACGGCATCATGCATCAGATCAACCTGGAGAAAATGTCGCCGGTGGTGCAGGTGCGTGATGGCGTTGCCTTTCCGGATACCTGTGTGGGTACCGATAGCCACACGCCCATGGTTGATGCGCTGGGCGTCATCTCCGTTGGTGTGGGTGGATTGGAAGCCGAGAACGTAATGCTCGGCAATCCGTCGATGATGCGTCTGCCCGAAATTGTCGGGGTCGAGTTGAGCGGCAAGCTGAAGCCGGGCATTACCGGTACCGACCTGGTGCTGGCGCTGACCGAATTTCTGCGCCGCGAGCGCGTGGTGGGTGCTTATCTGGAGTTCTTTGGTGAGGGTGCCAACAGCCTGTCGCTGGGCGATCGCGCGACCATCGCCAACATGACGCCCGAATACGGCGCCAGCGCGGGTATGTTCTTTATCGACAACCAGACCATCGAATACCTCAAGCTGACCGGCCGTGAAGACGAGCAGGTCGCGCTGGTCGAGCAGTACGCAAAAGAGGCCGGTTTCTGGGCGGATACGCTGCAAGAGGTCGATTATGAGCGCGTGCTGCGCTTTGACCTGTCCACGGTTACCCGCAACATGGCCGGACCATCCAATCCGCACGCGCTGCTGCCGGTGTCCGAATTGAGCAGTCGTGGTATCGCCAAGCACTGGGATAGCGAAGAGGGTTTGATGCCCGATGGCGCGGTAATTATCGCCGCTATTACCAGCTGCACCAACACCTCCAATCCGCGCAATATTATTGGTGCCGGTCTGCTGGCGCGTAATGCCAATCGCCTGGGTCTGCTGCGCAAGCCTTGGGTCAAGAGTTCGCTGGCGCCCGGCTCCAAGACGGTGAAAATGTATCTGGAGGAGTCCGGCCTGCTGACGGAGTTGCAGCAGCTGGGTTTTGATGTGGTCGCCTTTGCCTGTACTACCTGTAACGGTATGTCGGGCGCGCTGGACCCGGTGATCCAGAAAGAGGTGATCGAGCGTGATCTTTACGCTACCGCCGTGCTCTCGGGTAACCGCAATTTTGACGGGCGTATTCACCCCTATGCCAAGCAGGCCTTTCTGGCCTCGCCGCCGCTGGTAGTGGCCTACGCGATTGCCGGTACCATCCGCTTCGATATCGAAAAGGATGTGCTGGGGTATGACCAGCAGGGCAACCCGATTACTCTGAAAGACATCTGGCCAGCTGATGAAGAGATCGACGCCATCGTCAAATCGGCGGTCAAGCCCTCGCAGTTCCGTGAGGTCTACATTCCGATGTTCGACATCACCCGCGAGACTGAGGCAAAAACACCACCGCTGTACGACTGGCGCCCGCAAAGCACCTATATTCGCCGCCCCCCTTATTGGGAAGGCAATATGGCCGGTCAGCGTGAGATGAAAGGCATGCGCCCACTGGCGATCCTGCCGGACAACATCACCACCGACCACCTGTCACCGTCCAACGCCATCCTGCTGGACAGCGCAGCCGGTGCCTACCTGCACAAAATGGGTTTGCCTGAGGAAGACTTCAATTCCTATGCAACGCACCGTGGCGATCACCTAACAGCGCAGCGCGCGACGCTGGCCAACCCCAAGCTATGGAATGAAATGGTCACCGACGAGCAGGGTCAGCCGATTCAGGGGTCGTTGGCGCGGGTCGAGCCGGAAGGCAAGGTGTTGCGCATGTGGGAGGCAATCGAGACCTACATGGAGCGCAAGCAGCCGCTGATCATCATCGCAGGCGCCGACTACGGTCAGGGTTCATCCCGTGACTGGGCCGCCAAGGGTGTGGCGCTGGCAGGTGTAGAAGTGATCGTCGCTGAGGGCTTTGAGCGCATTCACCGCACTAACCTGATCGGCATGGGGGTAATGCCTCTGCAGTTTGAAGAAGGCACCACACGCAAGACCTTGGGGCTCGACGGCACCGAAATCTTCGATGTAGAAGGCACTCCCGCGCCGCGCAGCATGCTAACGCTGGTGATTCATCGCAAGAATGGCGATGTCGAGCGCGTGCCAGCACTCAGCCGCCTGGATACCGCCGAAGAACTCTCGGTGTATTCCAGTGGCGGCATCCTGCAAAAGTTTGCCAAAGACCTGTTGGCCGAAGCGGTATAAACAGAGCTCCGGCAAGGCCGGGGCTTTTGTTTACGCAGTTGGTTTGGACAAGCGCGATAATCTCGCCCATATGCACGGACCCACAGTCCCCATCTAGGCGGGCGAGTAGCGCAGGGCGGTCGGGATAAAGCCCGAGGACTGTCTGAGCGAAGCGAGTTCCGCAGGGCCCCGGCAGGCCGAGCAACGCAGCGAACCCGAAGGGCCGCATAGTCGGGGTGTCCTAGGGGTTGTTAGGGGAAATGGACAAGCATTTCCCCTGACTCGCCATAAAGGCGAAACCAAAATATGAGTAACTTACCCATCGGTATCACCTGTCACCGTGCCCAGTGACACCACCGTTTCAGGAGTAACCAGCATGTCCAATGCACCCCAAATCCGCATCCCCGCCACCTACATGCGTGGCGGCACCAGCAAAGGCGTCTTCTTTCGCCTGCAAGACCTCCCCCAAGACTGCCAGACCCCAGGTGCAGCGCGCGACAAGCTCTTCCTGCGCGTGATCGGCAGCCCAGACCCATACAGTGCCCACACCGACGGCATGGGCGGCGCCACCTCCAGCACCAGCAAATGCGTGATTCTGTCTGCCAGTAGTCAGCCCGACCACGACGTTGATTATCTTTATGGCCAGGTCTCGATCGACAGCGCCTTTGTCGATTGGAGCGGTAACTGCGGCAACCTGTCGACCGGTGCTGGCGCGTTCGCCATTCATGCTGGACTGGTTGACCCTGCCCGTATTCCCGAGAACGGCACCTGCGTAGTGCGTATCTGGCAGGCCAATATCCAGAAAACCATTATCGCCCATGTGCCAGTCAGCAATGGCCAGGTGCAGGAAACCGGTGATTTCGAACTGGACGGTGTGACCTTTCCAGCTGCTGAAATCGTACTGGAGTTTATCGATCCTTCCGATGATGGCGAAGAGGGTGGCTCCATGTTTCCCACGGGTAATCTGGTGGATGAACTCGAGGTGCCGGGTATTGGTACTTTCAAGGCCACCATGATTACCGCCGGTATCCCCACGGTATTCGTCAACGCCGAAGATATTGGCTATAAGGGCACTGAGCTGCGTGAGGATATCAATGGCGACCCTGCCGCACTGGCGCGTCTGGAGGCTATCCGCGTGGCCGGGGCCTTGCGTATGGGGTTGATCAATGCGCCGGAAGAAGCGCTCAAGCGCCAACATACGCCCAAGGTCGCCTTTGTTTCGACGCCCAAGAGCTATCGTGCGTCCAGCGGCAAGGAGATCAAGGCCGCCGATGTCGACCTGCTGGTGCGCGCGCTGTCCATGGGCAAGCTGCATCACGCCATGATGGGTACCTGTGCGGTAGCCATCGGCACCGCCGCGGCCATCCCCGGCACGCTGGTGAACCTGGTCGCCGGTGGCGGCGAGCGAACCGCTGTGACCTTCGGCCACCCCTCAGGCTCGCTTCGGGTAGGTGCGGAGGCGCGTCAAATAAAAGGGGAGTGGAACGTGACCAAGGCGGTGATGAGTCGCAGTGCGCGAATTCTCATGGAAGGTTGGGTGCGGGTGCCGGGCGATGCACTTTGAGTTGATGCTGCCGTCTTGTTAAGCCTCTGAGCGGTGTTGTCGGTCAAGCTGCCCAGTCAGTTGCACTGATGGTCGCAGCTGATTGGGCGTGCTGGCGCTACTTCAACTGCGTGCTAATGTATCGGATTACATTCACTCGATAGGGAGTTCGTCATGAATCTGGACTTGGTTGGTAAGCGAGCGTTGGTATGCGGCGGCAGTCAGGGACTGGGTGAGGCCTGCGCCTATCAGCTTGCGGAGCAGGGTGCCGAGGTGGTGCTGATGGCGCGCTCTGCTGATAAATTGCAGGCCATCTGCACCCGTCTGCCAGCCAGGCATGGGCAAGAGCATGGTTTTCTTGCCGTAGATGCATACGATAGTAAGGCGCTTGCCGAGGTTGTCGGGTTTGAGCTGGAGCAGGGTGGTGCTATTCATATCTGGCTTAATAATACCGGTGGTCCCGCGCCAGGACCGGCCAATAGTGCAGATCCGCAAGAGTATGCCGATGCTTTCACCCAGCATATGGTCAGCGCTCAGGTGCTGCTCCAGCTGCTCCTGCCGGGCATGCGCGAAGCCGGTTACGGCCGCATCCTCAATGTGCTCTCTACTTCGGTGAAGCAGCCAATCGCTAACCTGGGTGTCTCGAATACCATTCGTGCGGCGATGGCTAATTGGGCGAAAACTCTGGCAGCCGAGCTGGCCATTGACGGTATCACCGTCAATAATCTGCTGCCCGGCCTGACCAGCACTCCGCGCCTGGATAGCCTGATTGCGCATTCGGCCAAGGCCAGTGGTAAAACGGTTGAACAGGTGACTCAGGTCATGCAGGCAAGCATCCCGGTTGGTCGCTTTGCCGCGCCTGAGGAGTTTGCTAATGCGGCAGGGTTTCTGGCCTCACCCGCGGCGGCCTACATCAACGGCATCAACTTGCCGATAGATGGCGGTAAAACCGGTAACCTGTAACGCAAACGCCCGGCATTGAGCCGGGCGTTTTACTTATCGCTGCGCTGGGTGTCAGCTGTGCAGGTGAGCACAGGCGTGCAAGGTGTTTTCCAGTAGGCAGGCGCGGGTCATGGGGCCAACGCCACCGGGTACCGGAGTAATCCAGCTGGCGCGCTCGGCAGCAGCGCCGAACTCTACGTCACCGACCAAGCGACCATCTTCCATGCGGTTGATGCCTACGTCGACCACGATAGCGCCGGGTTTGATCCACTCACCTTTAACCAGTCCAGGCTTGCCTGCAGCGACCACAACCAGATCGGAGCGGCGCACGTGGTCTTCAAGGCTCTTGGTAAAGCGGTGAGTGATCGTGGTAGTGCAGCCGGCCAGCAGCAGCTCTAGCGCCATCGGGCGGCCGACGATGTTGGATGCACCTACCACGGTGGCGTCCAGGCCATAGAGGTCGACCCCTGTGCTCTTCAGCAGCTTGATGATGCCCATGGGCGTGCAGGGGCGCAGCAGCGGCATACGCTGCGCCAGACGGCCAATGTTGTAGGGGTGAAAGCCGTCCACGTCCTTATCGGGGCGAATGCGCTCAAGCAGCTGTGACGCTTCTAGATGCGCTGGCAGTGGCAGCTGGACCAGAATGCCGTCGATCTCCGGATCATCGTTCAGATCATCAATCAGCTGCAACAGTTGCTCTTGCGTGGTGCTGGAGGGCAGATCGTGCGAGCGGGAAATAAAACCGACCTCGTCGCAGTCCTTGCGCTTGTGTGACACATAGACTTCGGAAGCTGGGTCGCTACCGACCAGGATCACTGCCAGGCCCGGCAGGCGAAGGCCTTGGTTTTTTCGTTCAGTGACCTGGCTGGCGATATCCTTGCGGAGGTTGGCGGCAATCTGCTTGCCATCAATGAGTTGGGCGTTCATGGGGTTCCTGACGCAGAAAATATTCCGCCTATTGTCGCATGGCAGGGTAGCGGGGCAAAAGACCGATCATGGTCGATTGCCAGAAAAGGCCAATAAGTTGGGTGCGGCCTGCCTTTAGGAGCCATTGAGTGCGTTAAGCTACTCATCTGACTAAAAAAATTGCTCTTTGACGTTGACGTGGAGGGGCGCGCTAAGTATTATTTGCCCCGCTTCACAAACACAGCGATACCGGTTTGGAAGGTGACCAGGCTCCACCGAATGATTGTCACAAAAATCATTCGGACATGCCGATGATGTTTCATCATCTACCATGTGCAACAGGTGCCCGTAGCTCAGCTGGATAGAGCATCCGCCTTCTAAGCGGATGGTCGCAGGTTCGAGTCCTGCCGGGTGCGCCATTGCGCGAAGGTGTGGAATGTTGAAGTGAATAGTGGTGGGTGTAGCTCAGTTGGTAGAGCACAGGATTGTGACTCCTGTTGTCGTGGGTTCGATCCCCATCATCCACCCCATTATTCTGTAAAACGCCAGGCTTACGGCCTGGCGTTTTACTATTAGCTTTACGCGGACGTGGTGGAATTGGTAGACACACCAGATTTAGGTTCTGGCGCCGAGAGGTGTGAGAGTTCGAGTCTCTCCGTCCGCACCATATAATCAACTGCTCTATGAGACAGTTGGTGACGTGTCAAAAAGCCTGCCTGAATATCGTTGAATTCAAGCCAGTGCTGAACATCGCAAGAAGCCGCTCCCAAACAGCCGTTCACTGGCTGCTAAGCGCGGCTTTTTTCGTTTCTGATGTTCTCTAAATACGCTTGGCTTTGATGCCGCGCGCCTTTCTGGTCACAGCGCTTGGCCAATTTTATTCCCCTGACTCTCTGGGCATGCATCACATGCCTTGCTCGGTAATTGAGTCCGTACCCGAATCCCTCCTTGCCTTTCATTATGGCTAATGTATGAAGCGGGCAGCAACAACGGAAGGTGGTGATTGAATGCAGCCAATTGCATTCAAATGGTTATCGCTTTCGCGAAGGATGTGATCGTTTGGGTCTATCCTAGAGAGCTCGCGTTTTTTGCGGGGTAATGCCAGGGAAGCTGCGAAAAGGGTGGGGGTGCCCCAATTATGGGGTTGCATCGCTCTATGTTCGGTGAGTTGATAATGCTTCCGCCAGCCTGGCGGATCATGCTGGGCAGCGCTGCGCGCGATAACCTGAACGCGGCAGACAGGTTGATGTCCAGCACGCTGTCCCAGTCGGCGTCAGTGCATTCCAGTGCAGTTCCTTTCATGAGCAGGCCTGCGTTGTTGATCAGTACATCGATACGACCAAAATGCTCAATGGCCGCTGCGCAAACCTGCTGTGCCGCTTCCTTTTTACCCAGGTGGGCAGCTACTAAGCAGGCGCGCGTTTCCGCAGCCTTGAGTGATGCGGTCAGTGCGTCGCCCTTGGCCTGATTGCGTCCGACCAGTCCCAGGTCCGCTCCCTTGGCCGCTAGCTGGTTAACCACTGCTAGTCCAATGCCTGAGGTGGCGCCCGTGACGATACATACCTGGTTTGCAAATGACATTCTGTGTTCGCTTCTATTATGCAGGGCGGTAACGTTGATTCCGCTAGCCGAGTCTATTCGGCTTCGTGATTACGGTTCATATAGCCCGTTACTTCTTCGTACTACAAATGCGTCCTGGTTTTAGCGATAGCATTCCATGAATTTGCGGTGATCGGCACATTATTGCCTTGTTGTCACGGGTGTCGATGCCTGATTATGCTCGCGGTGATGACTTCTGAGATTCAAGCGCATAGAATGTCGTCCCTTTGCGATTCACCAAATAACTAATTCATTGTCTGTTGAACGAGGACTTTCCATGCAAGTTTCGGTTGAAACCACCTCCGGCCTCGAGCGCCGCATGACCGTTGGCATCCCTGCCGATCGTATTGAAAACGAGGTCAAAAAGCGTCTGCAACAGACCGCACAGCGCGCCAAGGTCGATGGTTTCCGTCCAGGCAAGGTGCCGATGAGCGTTATTCGTAAGCGCTTTGGTGCCTCTGCTCACCAGGAAGTGATCGGTGAAGTCATCCAGTCTTCCTTCTATGAAGCTGTGATGCAGGAAAAACTGAATCCTGCTGGCGCGCCTAGCGTTGAGCCCAAGACCATGGAAGAAGGTAAAGACTTCGAGTACATCGCAACTTTTGAAGTTTACCCGGAAGTGGCACTGGCCGATTTTTCTGCCATCAAGGTTGAGCGCGTTGAGTCTGAAGTGACTGATGCTGATGTCGACACCATGCTGGAAACGCTGCGCAAGCAGAACACCCGCTTTGAAGCGGTTGAGCGCGCTGCGCAGAACGATGATCAGTTGACTATCGACTTCGTCGGTAAGGTTGACGGTGAAGCCTTCCAGGGCGGCACTGCCAACGACAGCAACATCGTGCTTGGCTCCGGCCGCATGATTCCTGGTTTCGAAGAAGGCCTGGTTGGCGCGAAGGCAGGTGATAGCCTGACCCTGAACGTAACCTTCCCAGAGGACTATCAGAACCTGGATCTAGCTGGCAAAGCTGCTGAATTTGACGTTACCGTCAAAGAAGTTGCTGCTCCTGCGCTGCCTGAGCTGAACGAAGAGTTCTTCGCCCAGTTTGGTGTTAACGAAGGTGGTATCGAGGGTTTCCGCGCCGAAGTTCGCAAGAACATGGAGCGCGAGTTGAAGCAGGCGATCAAGACCAAGGTTAAAGCCCAGGTCATGGATGGCTTGTTGGAAATCAATACCGTTGACGTACCCAAGGCGCTGCTCAGCAACGAAATCGATCGTCTGCGTGAGCAAGCAGTACAGCAGTTTGGTGGTGCCAATATTCAGGCTAGTCAGTTGCCTGCTGAGTTGTTTGAAGAGCAAGCCAAGCGTCGTGTTGGCTTGGGTCTGATCGTCGCTGAAGTGGTCAAGCAGAACGAGATTGAGCCTGACAACGATCGCGTTCGCGCCATGGTCGAAGAGCTGGCTGCTGCGTACCAGGAACCGGAGCAGGTCATCAACTGGTACTACCAGAATGAGCAGCAGCTGGGCGAAATCCAGTCGGTTGTGCTGGAAGAACAAGTGGTGGATACTGTTCTGCAGAAGGCGCAAGTGACTGATAAGAAAGTGGCTTACGAAGAAGCCGTCAAGCCAGCGCAGCCTGCACAGGTTGAGTCTGGTGAGTCGGAAGAGAGCAGCGCAGACGAGTAAAGCTCGCTGTCAGTGTTCGCCAACGTGAGCCAGCCTTCGGGCTGGCTCTCGTGTTTTCGCGATACGTACATTTTGGAGTGATAGGAATCCATGACCCATAACAGCTTTATGCAGCTCCCCCCAGACGTACAGGCCGCCGGCGGCCTGGTTCCCATGGTTGTTGAACAGTCTGCCCGGGGTGAACGTTCCTACGACATCTATTCACGCCTGCTGAAAGAGCGTGTGATCTTCCTGGTGGGTCAGGTTGAAGATTATATGGCCAACCTGGTCGTCGCTCAGTTGCTGTTCCTTGAGTCGGAAAACCCCGACAAGGACATCCACCTGTATATCAACTCCCCAGGTGGATCAGTAACAGCCGGCATGGCGATTTATGACACCATGCAGTTCATCAAGCCCAATGTCAGTACGCTATGTATTGGTCAGGCTTGTAGCATGGGCGCGTTGCTGCTCGCCGGTGGCGCTGCTGGTAAGCGTTACTGCCTGCCGCATGCACGTATGATGATCCACCAGCCGCTGGGCGGCTTTCAGGGTCAGGCGTCCGATATCGAGATTCACGCTCGCGAGATTCTGTTTATCCGCGAACGTCTGAACAAGGTATTGGCAGATCACACTGGCCAACCGCTGGATGTGATTGCTCGCGATACCGATCGTGACCGCTTTATGAGTGGTGCAGAGGCGGCTGATTACGGGCTTATCGACAAGGTTCTTGATTCACGCCCAAGCGCTGAGTAACTATCACTGTTTCACGCTAGTCGTGTGGAATCGACCGTTCGCCTTGCGCTGCAACGCGTGGCGATCCGCACAGACTGGTGCATCTTGACAGGGTCGCACTTGCAAAGTGGGCACAATGCCCCCATCTTTGTATTCAATAGCGATTCAAGAGTAGGGGTTTTCGATGACCGATATAACTGGGAAGGGTGACGACAACGGCAAACTGCTGTATTGCTCCTTCTGCGGCAAGAGCCAGCATGAAGTGCGCAAGCTGATTGCCGGCCCCTCCGTGTTTATCTGCGATGAGTGCGTTGATCTGTGCAACGACATCATTCGTGAGGAAGTGCAGGAAAGTCAGGCTGAGAGCAGTAATCAGAAGCTGCCGACGCCGGTAGAGATTTGTTCGATCCTGGATCAGTACGTTATTGGCCAGCAGCGAGCCAAGAAGGTCCTGTCGGTTGCTGTATACAACCATTACAAGCGTCTGAATCAGCGTCAGGGTAAAGATGAGGTTGAACTGGGCAAGAGCAACATTCTGCTGATCGGCCCTACTGGTTCGGGTAAGACGTTGCTGGCTGAAACACTGGCCCGACTGCTGAATGTACCCTTTACCATCGCGGACGCGACCACATTGACCGAAGCGGGTTATGTGGGCGAGGACGTCGAAAACATCATTCAAAAGCTGTTGCAGAAGTGTGACTACGATGTTGAGAAGGCCCAGATGGGTATTGTCTACATCGATGAAATCGACAAGATTTCGCGCAAGTCGGACAATCCTTCAATTACCCGTGACGTTTCGGGCGAAGGTGTGCAGCAGGCGTTGTTGAAGTTGATCGAGGGCACGGTTGCCTCGGTGCCACCCCAGGGCGGCCGCAAACATCCCCAGCAGGAGTTTCTGCAGGTTGATACGCGCAACATTCTGTTTATTTGCGGTGGTGCGTTCGCGGGCCTTGAGAAGGTTATTCGTGATCGCTCCGAGAAGAGCGGTATCGGCTTTAATGCTACGGTACGCAGCAAAGACGGCGGCAAGAAGGTTGGCGATACGCTCAAGGGTGTTGAGCCGGACGATCTGGTTCGCTTTGGTTTGATTCCGGAGTTTGTTGGGCGTCTGCCGGTTATTGCAACGCTCAATGAGCTGGATGAAGATGCGTTGATCCAGATTCTTACCGAGCCGAAGAACGCGTTGACCAAGCAGTATGCGCGTTTGTTCGATATGGAAGGGGTCGAGCTCGAGTTCCGTGAAGATGCGCTCAAGGCGATATCCTCGCGCGCGTTGGAGCGTAAAACGGGTGCGCGTGGCCTGCGCTCTATCCTTGAAAGCGTGCTGCTGGAAACCATGTACGAGATTCCGTCGGCAGAGCACGTCAGCAAGGTTGTGATTGATGAAAACGTAATCAGTGGTGAGGCCAAGCCTTTGCTGATTTACGAAACGGCCGAGCAGCCACCTAAGGCAATGCCTGAGGATTGATCTGCAGGTTGTTGACTGCGCCGCCGCTTTGGCGGCGTAGTTGTTTCTGGCGCGTGCAAAATGCGTCAGTATTATTACGGTTTTCCTGCTTGTTTTTTCGATCCCTAGCCCCCATCTTGAATTCATGGACTTTTATTCTTTCGGCGCAGTATCAAGCGTGCGCCCCTCAGCGAGTGAGCCTCAGCCATGACGACTCTTAGCGAATTCCCGCTCCTGCCATTACGTGATGTGGTGGTTTATCCCCATATGGTCATTCCCCTTTTTGTTGGGCGTGACAAATCTATTCAGGCGCTCGAGCAGGCTATGTCGGGCGGTAAGCAGGTGTTACTCATTTCGCAGCGCGATCCGGCAGAGGATGACCCGGCCCGCGATGGTTTGTACGACATGGGTACCGTCGCCACCATTCTGCAGTTGCTCAAGCTACCCGATGGCACGGTTAAAGTGCTGGTGGAGGGCGAGCAGCGCGCGCGCATCGAGTCAATTGATGAGCTCGAAGGCTACCAGACGGCTGAAGTCGAGCTGCTAAGTGAGACGCCGCTTGATGAGCGTGAAGCTGAAGTACTCACGCGCAGCCTGATGAGCCAGTTTGAGCAGTTTGTGCAGCTGGGCAAGAAGGTGCCCTCAGAGGTGGTTTCTTCGCTGTCCAGCATTGATCAGCCAGGTCGTCTGGTCGACACCATGGCGGCTCATCTGTCGCTGAAGCTGGAAGAGAAACAGGCGATTCTTGAGATTCTGCCTTTGCGCGAGCGAGTCGAGCATGTACTTGGTGTGCTCGATGGCGAGATCGATCTGCTGCAGGTGGAAAAACGCATCCGTGGTCGCGTCAAGAAGCAGATGGAGCGCAGTCAGCGCGAGTACTATCTGAACGAGCAGATGAAGGCCATCCAGAAGGAAATGGGCAATCTGGATGAAGGGCACAGTGAGTTTGACGATCTGCGCAAGAAGATCGACGACGCCGGCATGTCGGAAGAGGCGCTGGGCAAGGCCAATGCCGAGTTCAACAAGCTCAAGATGATGTCGCCGATGTCTGCCGAAGCGACAGTCGTGCGCTCCTATATCGACTGGCTGACCGCGGTGCCATGGAAAAAGGCCAGCAAAGTGCGGCACGACATTCAGCGTGCCGAGCAAGTGCTTGACGCTGATCACTACGGCCTGGAAGAGGTCAAGGAACGTATTCTCGAGTATCTCGCAGTGCAGAAGCGCGTGCGTAAGCTTAAAGGCCCCGTACTGTGCCTCGTAGGCCCTCCAGGCGTCGGTAAGACGTCCCTGGGTGAGTCCCTGGCCCGCGCAACCAACCGCAAGTTTGTGCGTATGGCGTTGGGCGGTGTCCGTGATGAAGCGGAGATTCGTGGCCATCGGCGTACTTATATAGGTTCGCTGCCGGGTAAATTGATTCAAAAAGTGACCAAAACGGGCGTGAAAAACCCGCTGTTCCTGCTCGATGAAATCGACAAAATGGGGCAGGACATGCGAGGTGATCCGTCTTCCGCGCTGCTGGAAGTGCTCGATCCCGAGCAAAATCATGCGTTCAATGACCACTATCTTGAGGTCGATTACGATCTCTCCGATGTCATGTTCATTTGCACCGCGAACTCGATGAATATTCCGGCGCCACTGCTGGACCGTATGGAGATTATTCGGATTCCGGGTTACACCGAAGACGAAAAGATCAACATTGCGCAGCGTTACCTGGTGCCCAAGCAGGTCAAGAACAATGGCCTGAAAAAGGACGAGCTGACCTTTAGTCATGAGTCACTGCGTGACCTTGTCCGCTACTACACTCGCGAGGCAGGTGTGCGCGGTCTGGAGCGTCAGATCGCCAAGGTGTGCCGGAAAGTAGTCAAAGAGCAGGCAGGAGAGCGCAAGCCGAAGCCGGTCGCGCTCGACGAAAACTTGCTGGAGCGCTACCTGGGTGTGCGCAAGTTTAAATACGGTTTGGCCGAGGAGTCTGATCAGATCGGACAGGTCACCGGTTTGGCCTGGACGCAGGTTGGTGGTGAGCTCCTGAGCCTGGAAGCAGTAGTGGTGCCAGGTAAGGGAAGGCAGATTAAAACCGGCTCTCTGGGCGATGTCATGCAGGAGTCGATCAGCGCTGCTTTAACCGTAGTTCGAAGCCGTGCTGCGAGTCTGGGAATCAAGGCAGACTTCCATGAAAACAATGACATACACATTCATGTGCCCGAAGGTGCTACGCCCAAAGACGGGCCCAGTGCGGGCGTGGGTATGTGCACTGCACTGGTCTCTTCGCTGACTAAAATACCGGTGCGCGCCGATGTTGCAATGACCGGTGAGATCACGCTGCGCGGGCAGGTTTTGCCGATTGGCGGTCTCAAGGAAAAGCTGTTGGCAGCGCATCGTGGTGGCATTAAAACGGTGATTATTCCGCACGATAATGTGCGTGATTTGAAGGAAATTCCTGACCGGATAAAACAGGATATTGACGTCAAACCGGTGAAATGGATTGACGAGGTGTTGCAGATTGCGCTGCAATACATGCCGGAGCCCTTGAAAGAAGGGGTTGAAGAGATGGTAGCAAAGGATGACAATCGCGAGACTGATGAGAAAGGACGCATCAGTACTCACTGAGGCGATACCAGTCCGGTGAGTGAAGCGCGTCCAGTGCGGGAGCGTTTTGCTAACCGGTCCGGGAATACCTCAGGCATTCCTTGACACGGTTTTTGACCGCTTGCTATAAAGCGTGCTTCGACCTAAGCAGGTATGCTGACTGGCCACAGCTTTGCTAAGACCACAAGCTTACATAATGACTAACAACTCGTTGAATTAAATAAGGGGACTTAGAGTGAACAAGTCTGAACTGATTGATGCTATCGCCGCATCCGCCGATATTCCTAAAGCTGCTGCCGGTCGTGCTCTGGACGCCGTCATCGAGTCCGTCACTGGTGCACTGAAGGATGGTGATTCGGTTGTATTGGTAGGATTTGGTACATTCGCGGTTAAGGAACGTGCTGCACGTACTGGCCGTAACCCGCAGACTGGCCAGCCGATCGAAATCAGCGCTGCCAAGATTCCTGGCTTCAAAGCAGGTAAGGCACTGAAGGACGCTGTGAACTAATTGCGTCCCTGATCTGATGTGACATGCCAATCCTCAGGGTGAGGCATGCTACGGAGTCATCCAAGACGTCTCAGGCCTAGGTCAGTAGCGTTTAACAGATGGCTTCGTCAGTTACCAGAAAGGCGCATCAACAGGATGCGCCTTTTTTGTTGGACGAGAGAAAGGTTGCTCAGTGCTTGAGTGGCAAAAACCTGATGCGAAGCGCTCAGGTTAAACAGAATTCGGGGGCATGATGCTGCAAAACATGAGGGACAGTGCGCAAAGCTGGGTCGCTAAGGTGATCGTTGGCGTCATTGTGCTGATATTCGCTTTGACTGGCTGGGAATCCATCAGCAGTTTCTCCAGTAATGCCGATAAGGCAGCAGAGGTCAATGGTGAGGTGATTTCCAAGCTGGAGCTCGAACAAGCTGTGGCCTTGCAGCGTCGCCAGTTGATTCAGCAGTTGCAGCAGATGGGCAATAACAGCTTCGATCCAAGCATGATTGATGAAAAATTTCTGCGTACCACTGTGCTGGATGGGTTGGTGGAGCGCTCGGTGCTTATTCAGGGCGCTCAAGACGCCGGGTTTAAGGTCTCCGACCAGATGATCGATCAGTTGATTCTGTCCACGCCCGACTTTCAGGTAAACGGCAAGTTTGATAGTGATCGTTTCGATATTGTCATCCGTAACATGGGCATGCCGTCGCGTATGGCATTCCGTGACCTGGTGCGCCAGCAGCTGCTGATTACCCAATATCGTAACGGCTATGAAGCGACTGCTTTTGCCACGCCTTCCGAGCGCAAGCAGTTGGCTGATCTGGAAAACCAGACGCGTGACTTCTCGGTCATCGAAGTGCCGGTTGGTGATGCCTCCGCCGTTAGCGTTTCTGATGAAGAGATTCAAGAGTATTACGCCAGTAATGCTCAACAGTTCATGATGCCTGAGCAGGTTGTGCTGGAAACCCTGACGTTATCCCGTGCCGGTTTCTTTGACCGGGTTGATGTCAGTGAAGATGCGATCAAGGAAATCTACCAGCGCGAAATAGGCAATCTTGCTGAGCAGCGCCGGGCTTCCCATATTCTGGTTGAAGTAGCCGACAAAGAAGATGAGGCAGATGCCAAGGCGCGCATTGATGCAGCCGCTGCGCGTATCGCCGCTGGTGAAGACTTTGCCGCCGTTGCAGCAGAGGTTTCGGATGATAGCGGTAGCGCCCGTGATGGCGGCGACCTTGGCTATGTGATCAAGGGCAGTTTTGATCAGTCCTTTGATGATGCTCTGTTCGCCCTCGAAACCGGCGAAGTATCTGAGCCGGTGCGCACCAGCTATGGTTACCAGCTGATCAAGCTGACTGACCTTAAAGCACCTGAAGTACCAACACTGGAGTCCATGCGTGAGCAGTTGGTCCAGGAGTTGAAGTCAGAGCAGGTGGAGCGCGAGTTTGTTGATGCCTCTCAGGAATTGGCCAATCTGGCGCATGAAGCGTCTGACCTGGCAGAGCCAGCGTCTGCGCTCGGGCTTGAGATTGAAACCCTGGGGCCGGTTGAGCGCCTTGGCGGCGAAGGGCTGGCGAGTAATCCTAAAGTGATGAATGCTGCTTTCAGTGATGACGTGCTCAAGAAGGGCTACAACAGCGACCTGCTTGAGCTCGACGCGGATACAGTGGTAGTGGTTCGGGTTAAGCAGCATCTGCAATCCGAGCAGCGTCCTCTGGAAGAGGTCAAGCAGGAGATCAGCGAGCTGGTGGCCTATAACAAAGCCGAGCAGGCTGCAGCGGAACAGGCAGACCAGTCTCTCGCCGCGTTGCGCTCGGGTGAGCTGACCGTCGATGCCTTGGCTGAGCAGCAGCAAGCGGAGTGGCAGCAGTATGAGGCGGTTGGCCGCTCGTCCAGCGATTTGCCTACGCCGCTCTTGCGTAGTGTATTCGCTATGCCCAAGCCTACGGCAGATCAGCCGGTGTATGCGCGTATCAAGCAGCCTGTGGGTGGCTTCTGGCTGGTTGCGCTGCGCGGCGTGGCTACCGCTGGCGATGTGCAGTCAGATGGCGGTGCGGCTTCTCAGTATCAGCAGTTTATTGCTGGTCAGTCAGGTCAGCAGGACTTCAGCGCTGCTCAAGAGCAACTGAGCACCGACGCGGATATTGAGCGTTTCTGATGTGATCTGGTTGCAGAGGTAGCAAAAAAGGCGCTTCGGCGCTTTTTTTGTGCCCGTGCATTGGGCGGCTAGGGGAGGCATTAAAAAAAGGTGGTGACAGCTGTCACCACCGAAGACGAACGGCTTCGTATCTTGGGGGGCTTAGGAGCCGCTCGGAGCAGTCTATTGCAGAGCGAAGGAGTAATTCAGGATTAAACGGTTTTCGTCGATGTCGCGGGTGGCATTGGAGCGCACCATCGCGTTACGCCAGCGCACAGAAAGGTTTTTTAGCGGTCCGCTCTGTAGCGTATAGCTGACATCCAGGTCGCGTTCCCACTCACTTCCCTCGCTACTGCCAACCCTGAAGTTGTCGCCTTTGACGTAGCGTGTGAAGGCGCTAAGTCCGGGTACGCCGAGACTGGCGAAGTTGATGTCATAGCGCGCCTGCCACGACTGCTCATCAGCGCGGGTAAAGTCGAGTATCTGCACATAGTTGGCAATATAGGGGTCGGTTTCCGCCAGATACGGGAAGGCGGTGTCGCCGTCACTGTGCTGATAGCCAAGGCGCAAGGTATGAGCGCCGGTGGCTGCAGAAAGCATTAGTGATTTCATCTGGTGGTCGATGTCCAGTGACTGCCTGCCGTTGTCGCCGGTATCAAAGTAGGCAAGGTTGGCGCCGAGCATCCAATCGCCGATTGGCTGGTTATGTATCAGGTTGAATAGTGTCTGTTCATATACATCCTGTAGCTCAGCGCCCCACAGACCGACCTTGGTGTTACCGCTGTTAAAGCTGTAATTGCCGCCCAGATAGTTGAACCGATCAGCGCTGCCGCCCACGGTGGCGCGAATGTCTTCCGAGTTAGTGCTGTTGCGGTAGTTAACTTCACGCAACTGTCCGCCTTGCAGGTCCAGGTCCTCTATCTCGTTGACGGCTAGACTGGCTCCGGTGAATTCCTGAGGCAGTAGCCTGAGATCGCCTGAGGAAACGACAGGCAGTTTTGGCATCAAGCCGCCTACCTTCAAAACACTTTTGGAGAGGCGTAGCTTGCCCGCGGCAGTGGCTTCACTGTAGCTGTCGGGGCCTTCGTTGCCGTAGCCGTTGGGCAGCAAACCGCTGCCGGCACGCTCGTCAGCAGAGTCGAGTTTTACCCCCAGGCCGGCGTAGACATCGACCCCAAAACCGATAAACCCCTCAGTGAAGCCGGACTCGGCTTTGAATATAAAGCCTTGAGCCCATTCTTCTGCCTTGGATTGCGCGCCAGGGTCACGGAAGTCGCGATTAAAGTAAAAGTTACGTAACTGCAGGCTTGCGCTCGCGTCATCGACGAAGCCGCCAGCCTGAGCATTGGCTGCTACCGTTCCTGTTAGCGCCAAAGCGATAGCGCAGGCAAGGGTGGATTTCTTCACATGCGTCATTGTTGTTCTCCTGATGTGATTTGCTGCGCTGCGATAGCGCTGAGTCACTAAAGCACGGAGGTCAGGAGTCAGCCTTACGACAATAGTATTAACGCTATTTCCGGATGCGTCTTGCCGAGCGGGTAGATAGCTTTGGAGAGCCTGTTTTTGAGGGGTAGGGTAGTGATTTACCCAGAAGTGGAAGGCTTGTTATTACTTTAGTCTAGTGCTGTTGCCGGGCTGCTTTTGCCAGGACCTGTCGGCGCGACAGGTCGCACGGTCTATTGCTACTCAGGACATGCCGTTGGCAAAGGCGGGGTTGCTCATATCGATGGCGGTGCGCACTGGTGCTAGCGCCTGCGCGTAACGCAGCAGAATATCCAGATTGTAATTCAGGCGCTCGCGCAGGCGTTGATCGGCATCGGACTCCACCTCTGTGCCGTTAAGGACCTTACCGACGTTGCGCACAATCAGATGCTCGGGGATATAGCACAGGCGGCAGTTCTTGTAACTTGAGGCGCGCAGTTCGCTGACCGGGAAAGCACCCCCAACGCTGGCGGAGATCCCGCCCAGCATCGCTGGTTTGTGTGCCAGCTCAGCTTTGCTGGCGTACAGGAAGAAGTTCTTGATCGCAGGGCATGCCATGCCGTGCCACTCTGGAGCGAGAACGACGATGCCGTCGGCAGCGCTCAACTTGGCCGCTATTTCTGGCCAGGCTTGCGCATCTTCGCTTGGCCACATGGGTAGTGGCTGAGTACCCAGGTCTATTATCGACACCTGCGCTGTGCCGACCTGATGGTGCTCAATAAGAGCGTCATGGATGAACTGGGCAACCTTGCTGGTTTGGCTTTCGGGGCGGCCACTACCGGCGACGATGCAGATGTTTGTCATGCTGTGCTCCACTATGACTTCAGTGTAAAAATGTGCCCTAAGATTGGCACGCTTGGGCGTAAATTCAACCACAAAAACGCGACGTTCGTTCGCCTTCGGTCGTTCATTTTTGACAGCGGCAGCGGTGTTGGGCAGAGTAGCCGACCTTTGGGGGTTGCCTGGGCGAATGCCAAAGGCAGCAAGAGCTACTTTTGCTGGAGTACGCGGATGAACGCGGTAGTTGCGGCAGTCGCCGTCATGTTGGTGTTGAGTCTGTGTCGAGTACACGTGGTAGTAGCGCTGATTTTGGGCGCGCTCACCGGCGGATTACTTGGCGGGTTGGGGCTACAGGAGACGCTTGCGACCTTCCAGAATGGACTGGGCAAGGGCGCTAATATTGCTTTGAGTTACGCGCTGCTGGGTGCTTTCGCCGTTGCTATTGCCAAGTCAGGCTTGGCGCATGCGCTGGCGGACCGGGCGTTGCAGTTGGTAGACCGCCAACAGCAGGGCGGCGCAACGTTACTCAAGCTGTTATTGGTGGTTCTGCTTGGTGGCGTCGCTATTGCCTCGCAGAACGTGCTGCCGATCCATATCGCTTTTATCCCGCTCCTGGTTCCGCCTTTGCTTTACGTTATGGCACGCCTGAATCTGGATCGCCGCGCCGTCGCCTGTGTACTTACCTTCGGTCTTATCACGCCCTACATGTTTCTCCCGGTTGGCTTTGGCGGCATCTTTCTTAATGACATCCTGTTGGCCAATGTGGCTGAAAGCGGCGCCGAAGTGGCAGGTCTGGATGTGATGCACGCCATGGCGTTGCCGGCGCTGGGTATGCTGTTAGGCTTGCTCGTGGCGGTTTTCATCAGCTACCGCAAGCCGCGGGACTACGACGTCGCGCGTATTCGCCAGGTTGAGCGCATGGAAGGTGGTTACAGTCCGCTATCCTTGCTGGTTGCGCTTCTGGCGGTTATCGCTGCTTTTGTGATGCAGCTTTGGCTGGATTCAATGATCATGGGCGCGCTGGTCGGTTTCGTGATTTTTTCAGTATCGGGCGTGGTGCGCTGGAAGGATGCTGACGGCGTCTTTACTGAAGGCATGAAGATGATGGCGATGATCGGTTTCATCATGATCGCTGCGTCTGGCTTTGCCGAGGTCATGCGTGAGACCGGAGCAATTCAGACGCTGGTCGCCAGTTCGGCTGACATCATTGGCCACAATCGTGCGCTGGCGGCACTGCTGATGTTGCTGGTTGGACTGTTGATTACCATGGGCATTGGTTCGTCTTTCTCGACCATCCCGATTATTGCCGCTATCTATGTGCCGCTGGCCATGCAGTTGGGCTTCAGCCCGCTGGCGATCGTGGCGTTGGTGGGTACGGCGGCCGCGCTCGGTGATGCCGGTTCGCCTGCTTCAGATTCGACGCTGGGGCCAACAGCTGGTTTGAATGTGGACGGCCAGCATAACCATATCTGGGATACGGTAGTGCCAACCTTTTTGCACTACAACCTGCCACTGATTGCCTTTGGCTGGCTGGCGGTCATGGTGCTCTGATTGAGGTTGTCGACATAAAAGAAGCGCGCCTTGGCAACTGCCCTGGCGCGCTTTTTTATGCCGCGTTAGACGCGAAAGCGTTTCAATAACTCGTCTATCTGGCGGCCCAGGCTTGCCAGGTGTTGGCCCGCCTGCGCAGTCTCGCGCGCGCCATCGGTGGTTTCACGAGCCAGTTCTGCGGCCTCTGTTACGTTGCGATTGACGTCTTCCACTACCGTGGATTGCTGCGTGGTTGCGCTGGCAATCGAGGCGTTGAGGGCGACCAGTTGTTGCATTGAGTGCGCAATCAATTCCAGTGCCTTGCCAGCCTCGTTCACCTGTTCGACGCTTTGCTGTGAGTGGCGGCTACTTTCGTTGATCACGCCGACCACGGTCTGGGTGTTGGTCTGCAGCTTGCTGATCATGTTGTGAATTTCTTCTGTCGACTGCTGGGTGCGTTGCGCCAGGTTGCGTACCTCGTCTGCAACCACGGCAAAGCCGCGTCCCATCTCACCGGCACGTGCTGCCTCAATGGCCGCATTCAGTGCCAGCAGGTTGGTTTGCTCGGCAATATTGCGGATCACATCCAGTACCGAGGTGATCTCGTGTGCGTCGCTGGAGAGGGTCTGCATGTGCTCAACGGCGGTCTGCACGCTGGTTGAGAGCAGGTTGATTTCCTGGATGGTTTTAGCAACCTGATGGCGGCCGTTGTTGGCACCTTCATTGGCATTTTCAACTTCTTGGGCCGCTGCATTGGCGTTCTGCGCTACATCCTGAACGCCATAGGTTATTTCGTTGATGGCGGTGGCCATAAGCTCCATACGTTCAGACTGGTTATTCATGTCGCGCAGGCTATTACCGCTGATTTGATCCAGTTGATGGCTTGAGCTGATCAGCTGTCGCGCGCTGTCGCCGAGCTGGTGAATGATGACTGCAAGGTTGCTGTTGAACTGGTTGAAGAAATGCGCAATCTGCGAGACCTCGTCGCGGGCGCCATCGTCAAGACGACGGGTAAGGTCAGCTTCTCCACTGGCTACGCCGCGCATGGCGTCGACCACGCTGTTAAGTGGCTGAGTGATGCTGCGGCCTATCAGGTAGAGCAGGGCGATCATGATCAAGGTGACCAGCGTCATGGTGACTACGGAGCTGGCAATAGCGCTTGCGAACTTGGCTTGCATGTCATCGATGTAGATGCCGGTGCCGACCATATAGTCCCAGGGTTTGAAGTGCTTGAACGCGGCGATCTTGGCGGTACCTTCTTCCTCGCCAGGCTTGGGCCAGTTGTACTCAAAGCTGGCTGTGCCCTTGCTGCGCGCGAGTGCCACCATTTCACTGATGACATTGACGCCTTCGGTGTTACGCATGGTGGTGAGGTCAACGCCCACGGTCTGTGGTGCAAGCGGGTGCATGATCATGATGTTGTTCATGTCATTGACCCAGTAGTACTCGTTGTTGTCGTAGCGCAGGCTGCTGAGCGCAGACATGGCTTCTTTGCGGGCCTGCTCACCGGTGAGCTCGCCACTGAGTTCTTTCTGGTGATAGAAGCTCATCAGATCATGGGCTATCTCGACCAGATGTGTAGCTTTGGTTATTTCGGCTTCGCGTATTTCTTTGTTTAGATGGGAGAGCGAGAGCCCCTGCATTATCAGGTTACTGACCAGAGCAATGATCAGGATCAGCCAGATTCGTTGACTGATTCGTATGCTGCGCAACAGCTTCATCTACAACCTCCATGCACTAATGGCGTACGGCTTTTGTTTTAATTGTTGTTATCGATGCTTAACTTGGTTCCCCAAGTAGCTGTTTCGTCAGTATCGGCAGGCGCGCTTATAACCTGAGCGGTATTTTTTTGGCATCAATGATGTCAGTTTGACGTCATGTTGTGCCGGGATTCAAGTGTCAATCTGTTTCTGTGATTGCCCGGTATAAGATAGGAAGGTGTTTTGTATTCTGAACTGGTATAAAGGCGCGAAACTTGTCGCTGTTACGTTGGGCACTATCAAGGCGCAGGTTAGTCTATTGGGTTATCAGCAATAAGGATCTCAAATGCAGTCAGTCGTTAAATTGGTTTCGGTGTCTGCCTGGATGCTCTTGGCCGGGTTCAGTGCTGCTGCTCAGGCGGGCAGTAGCGATAATGGTATGGATGAGGCAGGCGCGTATCACGAGCAGCAAATTGTGGGCTGGATCGAGAAAGGGCTTATCCTGCCTGAACACACCGCCGTAAAGATCAAGGTGGATTCGGGTGCACTGACCTCGTCAATGCACGCGGTGAATCTTGAGAGCTATACGCATAACGGCAAACCTTGGGTGCGCTACGAGGTTCCCGTCAAAGACGCTGATACTGATGAGCTGGTCGTGATGCAGTTTGAGCGCCCGGTATTTCGCCGGATTCTGGTTCGCGGCGCAGGTGGTTCTGATCGTCGGCCGGTGGTGAAGATGTCAATCTGCATGGGCAATCAGGTCTACGAAGAGCAGTTCTCTTTGCGTGATCGCGGTGACATGACCTATCCAGTACTGATTGGCCGCCGTACTATCGAGCATATTGGCCTGATTGATGTATCCGATACCTTTCTACTCAAGCCGAGCTGTTCTCAGCAAGAGCATGAGGACGAGCGCGACAAGCAGCAGCGTATGCGAGATGACGAAAGCATGGTTGATGGCAGTGCGATTGATCAGCCAGAGCAGACTGAAGAAGAGCTGGAGGCCGAGGAGTAACCTCGGTTGATGCCGCCTGGCGCCGCTTAGCGGCGGCCAGGCGCTTGCATTACCACATCAGGTCGTCAGGCACCTGGAATGCAGCGTAGGGATCATCCTCTGCTACGGTGTCGGCTTTATTTTCAGCGACATAAACCGGCCAGTGTGGTGCTCGCTCACGGACTTTTTCGGCGATTTCCAGCGGGATCAACACAAAATTGCCAGAAAGGCGGGTGATACCCAGCTTGCCCCTACTGAGTAGGTCGAACTGTTCTTTGTTGACGTGGATCTTTTTGATCTTGTTCTTGCTCACAAACTGATAGGGCGTTTCTCCGCCACTACGGTCCAGTTTGCTGTTTTCCACCATCTGTTTGACCTGGGCTTCGCGCTCTTTACGTGCCGCTTCCTGCTGGCGCTGCTGATTGAGCTGACGATCACGTTCGGCTTTTTCGGATCGCGCCTGTGCGATAGCCTTGCCGGTATCTTCAGCAGGTGCGGTCTTGGCCGCTTTTTTCTTGGCGCGCTGGGCTTGCTTGAGTTTCTTCTCGTCAACCAGGCCGGTTTTGAGAAGCTGGGCTTGCAATGAATTGACCATGATCTGTAACTGTCTTGTCGGCGTCAGGCTGCAGGAGCCCGCACGCAAATGAATCCATGCCAGAGAGGCGGCGTTTGTGCCGCTAGTTTACCGGTTTTCTTCGCGCTCTTCCTCTGCTGCAAATTGAGCTTCACGTGCTTTCACGTTAGCGATGGTTTCTTTACTGACCTTGTTGCTATTGGCATTGTCTCGGAGCATCAAAAGACTGCCGACGATGCTGCCGAGTGCGAGCACTATGAATAGCCATCCATACCAGGGCATGGTGTTGATCCTTTTATCGAATGTGTATTCATCATGGCTGCTCTGTGGGCGCATGGCAAACCATAAGGCACAGAGCGATCGTTATTTCGGCGCCAGACAGGTGATAAATCAGTCTGCTGTGTTAATCAGGCTGCTTTTGTTGTGGCTTTACGTTGTCGCGTTGGGGTGGCCTGACAAGGCGTGGCTGAAGCAGCCAGTCAAGACTTGTCGATGATTGAAGAAAACTCACGCAAGTGCTTGACTCCCTTGGTGGAATGTTTACAATGCGCGCCAGTTCAGACGCACTGTAAACCCCGGTTTAAAGCGTATTTGAGCTGATGCGCAGCGGTAGTTCAGTTGGTTAGAATACCGGCCTGTCACGCCGGGGGTCGCGGGTTCGAGTCCCGTCCGCTGCGCCATACAAGATAAACCCCAGTTGCTTGCGCGGCTGGGGTTTTTTGTTGCCTGTTTATTGCCTTTTGGGCTGTATTGGATCGATTGTTTCGCCATGCCAGGCGTTCAGCTTGTCGCGTATGTCTGAAAACATCGCATCGTATTCCTTGTGCTCTGACAGCGACAGAAATTCTGGCGACAGAGCCCCGTGACGGCGCAGCAGGTGATCAATATCGCTGGCGAAGTTAAAGGCAGTCTCACGGGGTAGCTCGAAATACTCTTCGATCGCTTCTTCATTGATCTGACCCTGCACGTCAAACCTCATCCTCTTGCCCTGATCAATCAGTCGGTAGGTGATGTCGATATGGAAGCCGATATCGCTCTCGAGCAGGCGCATACGCGCAAGGTGCAGATGGCCGGGTTCAAACATCTTCGTTGTTTCCTGTTTATGACGTTGTCGGGTGCCGCTTTTAATTGCCTGCGCTTTTTCGCGCGCGATATTTTTCCGACGCCATTGAAATGCCACTATGCATGAGTTTAGAATCGTACCTCTTTTGCATATCTCGTATAGCTATAACAAATCGCCAAAATTCGACATTTTGTTATTTGTTTCTAGCTGTTGAGTGCCTACCGCCTTTTAGGACTATCAATTCATGGAAGAACCTGCAGGTTCAATCAGTATGCGCTCTTTTCGAGCAACCTCGTTTGTATTGTCTATTGCGCTAGTGACTAGTAGCTGTAGCCAGGTTCAGCAGTTTTCCAGTAGCCATAGTGCAAAAATAAACTGCATAGCTGGGGGGATTGTTGGTGCGACGCTAGGAGCCGGAGTTGGCGCTGTTACTAAAGGTGATGACAAGGCCATTGCGTTGGGCGCTATCGCTGGCGGTGCAGCGGGTTGTGCCCTGGCGATGGCGTACAAAAGCCGGTTAGACAGGTTGGAGCAGATAGCCGCCAGAGAAAACGTGCGGTTACAGACTGAAACGCTGAAATCCGCCGGGCTTGGCGCATCTGATGTCGGCATTGTTGCCCAGGTTGAAGACCAGGGTATGTTTCCAACGGGCAGCGCCGAACTCTCTGCTAAAGGCAGGCGTCAGGTTACGAGTTTGGCTGAGGCTTTTGTTGGGGTGAGTGATACCGCCATATTGGTTGTTGGGCATACCGACGCCACTGGCAGTGCGGAATTGAACCAGGCGCTCTCAGAGCGCAGGGCTAAGGTAGTGGCCAGGATTCTGGAGCAGCAGGGTATCGCTGCTGAGCGCTTGTTTTTTCAAGGCGCTGGCTCGTCCAGACCGGTGGCCGACAATAGCGATCCGCTACTGCGTGGAAAGAATCGACGGGTCGAAATAGTCGAGGTGGACGATCGTGCGACGCTAATGGCTCGGCTCAGCTCAGAGCGTAACAACCCCAAATACTTGAGTTACGGAACCTCCACGAGAGCAAACGCTACTCGCTCGCAAGCCGCCGCTCCGCCAGCCGCAAGAACGGGCGTATTAGTAGGTCAAACGGAGCCCGTCAAGCCAACACCGCAGCGAGTTGAGCCGCGTGAGGATGCGCGCTTTGCTGTTGATTTCGGTGGAGTTCCTGTCTCAACGGGTCGCTGGGAGTTGGGGAGTGCTATCGCGCCCAAGTCTGCTGGTTTCTCGTTTATACCAACCGCGCATGCGGCAGACATGCCAGTGGTCAGTTGCGATCAAGACCTTCCACGCAAAAGTGGCGAGGCGGTGAGTCTTGCCAGCGGTGATGCGCTGGAGACGCGCAATACCACTGATTACTTGCCGGGTTACAACAATCGGGTCTGGGCGCAAACAGTTCATGGCCACTTGGTCACTATTTCGCCGGTATCTATTCTGCGTGACTCCGCCGCAGTGGGGCGTCAGCCGTTCATTCAGATCGTCGAGCAGTACAGTGAAGGTAACCGGAATGCCAGCTTCAAAGGTAATGCCATTGCCAACACCTACGAAGGCGAAAGCCGCGTGCTTTATCGTGTTTTTCTGACCGATTCGCCATCGCCTGTTTCTTGCCTGGATGTTGTCTTCAGCAAGGGTAGTTCTCAAGCAACGGACGGCGTGTTGATTTATCCAGACCAGCGCGGAGAGAGCTATACCGCGAAATTTGTACCTTTGCGTACTTAACCGGAGAGTGCTTTAAATGGAAGATTTTAGTTTCAACGCATTGATGGCGCTCGCGCTGGCCAACAAGTTAATAACCGGGTCGATTCTTTCGGCACTTATATCGTTGTTGCTCATTGTTATTTACTGGGACAAGGTCCGCTACTTTGTCATGCGTGTATGGCATGGCATCCCTGTCATAGGAACCGTAGCCCGGCTAGCGCGCTCCAGTACCAGCTCTGACAGCAAAGGCTGGCTGCTCAGCGAGGTCAGCTTGAGTAATGACTACTACGACTACTATCAGGAAGTGGGTGATAAAAGTTCCGAGTATTACAACAAGTGTGAGTCCTATCTGGACACCATAGGTGAAGGTGGTCGACGTGAACGTCCAGCCTGGGTGTTGGTACTTGTTTTTCTACTCATCCTTTTTGAGGCGGTGGGTTTTGCATACGTGCTGGTGCCCTTTATCAACCAGAACCTCTCGTCGAACGATCAGGCCTATCTTGGTTGGATGGCGGCGTTCCTGCTTTCCATTATCTCTGCAGGCTTTGCCGAGGCGGCGGGGCGCGCGCTACATCATAATTCGCTGGTGAACAAGGCTAGGCATTGGTGGGAGGGTGACGCAGACCCGAGCAAGGTCAATCCGCTGAAGCAGGTTCAGCCCGGCGTTCGTATCAAAGAAACCGAGAAAGATGAGCAGGCCAAGGACTATAACCGTATCCTCGCGCGTATTGTCACTAATCAGACGGTGACACCCCGCCACGGCTGGATAGTAGGTTGCGTTTTGGTAGTGCTGATTATGGCTTGTGCTGCCTTTGGTATCCGTGCCTATCAGCTTAAAAGTATCGAGACAGAAATGGTCTCCAGCCCGGATGTATTTGCTCAACAGAGCTATGAGCAAAGCGCCAGTCCCTTTGACCTTCCCGCTGAGTCGGCTTCGGTAAACGAAGTGCCGGAAGACAGCGCGCTGACCGATAAGATGGACGCCATTCGCAGTGCTTCCTTGATTACCTTTATCGTGCTGTCGGTTATCTATGTGGCTATTCAGGCGGTTAGCGTATGGCTTGCCTCGATATTCGGTTTTGCTGGTGTGGAGTCCAAGAAGGCCTGGTTCTACACGCATAAATTTAATAATGCGGCTGAACTTGAACGCTGGATGGAGACGCAACGTACAAAAATTGCGGCGCATGCAGATCATAAACTGCGCATGCTACAGATGAAGTTGGCTAAGCGAACGACTACTAATAGTGCGGTGCAGACCGCCATTAGTGGTGCGCAATCACGTGACTTTAACGCCTATGTAGTGCGTATGAGAGCTGAAGCCAGTACCCATCAGACGCAGCCAAGCCCTAGTTCGTTTGCGTCAGCGGTTGAGGCTAGCCCCTTGGCCGAACCGGCGGCACCGAAACCGCTTGCTGTAGAGCAGTCTGCCCCCACTGCGGCGCCAGTGCAGCAGACACTGGAGGCATCCCCTGCTGAGGACGCATTGGCGGGCCTGCGCAATAAGGATTTGACTGCATTCAGCGACGAGCAACTGCGCACTGTATGCACTGCCAAAGGCTATGACTTTGCTGCCGTGGCTAGCTTGCGTGCGGATCAACAGTTGCTGAAAGACTTTGATGAGGCATAAATCGATGAATTTCAAGCTGATTACTGCCTGCTTGCTTGGATTTTCATGTTATGCCAATGGGTCTGAGCGTAATGACATTCCGGACTGTTACCAACACGCTAACGTAGAGGAGTTTCGTCAGCCGGGTAGTGGCCGGCAACTAACGGTTATTGTTGATCAAACAGTCTTGATGCCAGAAAGTATTCAGCGGGCCGCGTGGGGGCAAATTGATCGATTCGTGGCGTCAGGCGATGAAGTCAAACTCTACAGTTTTTCGGCTTTTTTGCCCTCCCAGTTTATGCAGCTTCAGTTCTCCGGTGAGCTGAACTCGCCGCTTCCTGAGGCGGTACGAGATGACGTTGGCATGCAGTCGTTGAGAGCCTTCGATGCTTGCGTTAGCGAACAGAGAGCCTTTTTCCAAAAGCGTTTCGGGCGTGAGTTTGTGGCAGTTCTGAGGGCTGCTTCAGAAGATATACCGCGCAGTGAGATATTCCACTCGCTGCGTGATATTGGTTCAGATTTGAAATCCTCACCCGCCCGCGAGCGAGTGATTTTACTTATGTCTGACATGCTCGAAAATAGCGACTTCGGGTCCTTCTATGCCAACCGTCGTATCCGTGATCTCAATCCTCAAGCGGAGCTGGATAAAGTGGCGAGTGTCCAACTCTTTGCTGATTTGGATGGCGCGCGAGTCTATGTTGCCGGTGCTGGCCTGATTACCAAGGATGTAAACCAGGCTTACCGTTCAGGTCGAACGATTGAGCTGCTTGAGGCCTTTTGGCATGGCTACTTTAACGGGTCGAACGCCGAGCTGGTCGCGTTTGGCGCGCCGTCCCTAAACGTCGATATCAAATAATCTTGCTATGGCCAAGCCAGGCTGAGCCTGCGTTTGGCTTTAGTGGGTAGTGCACACTGTCGAGCCCTCGAAAGTGGTGCGCGCGTTACGCCAGTGCCGCATTTAGAGCGGTCAACCACGGCGGTTGACGCTTATCAGCAAAGTCTCTACTCTTCACGCCTGCTTCAGGTTCCCTCTTTTCGCAGAGGGTGAAACTGGGAAGCCGGTGCGTCTGCCCAGCAGACAATTCCGGCGCTGCCCCCGCAACGGTAAGCGATGTTCGCCTCATGGCGATGCGCCTGATGACACCACTGTGCTGTTCATGCATGGGAAGGTTCAGGCCGCAGGATCTATTGATCCGCTCGTAAGCCCGGAGACCGGCCTGTCGCGATTCACAACAGTGCGGTGGGCGCTGTAGGTGCGCGGCCCCTCTATGCTTGTTGCCGTTCCCCTGCCTCCGTCACTGTTATTCTCAGTCAGTGTCGTGCGGGTGGGTACGACGGAGCAATTACGCAGTATGAAAACCTTTTTACGTGCCCCTTTGGCACTGGCCCTGTGCGGCCTGTCTTCTCTTTCCCTTGCCGATACGCTCAGCCTGAATGACCAGGTTGTGACCGCAACGCGCACCAGTCAATCCAATAGCATTGCGGCGACCAGCGTGTTTGATCGCGCCGACATTGAGCGCTTGCAGGCGACCAGCGTGGATCAGGTATTGCGCCGCGTCCCGGGTATCAGCATTACCAACAACGGTGGGCCGGGCAAGGCTATGACCCTCAGTATTCGTGGCACCAGCAAATCGCACGTGCTGGTGTTGATCGATGGCGTTCGTATGGGCTCTGCTACCTCGGGTGTTGCGGCGCTGCAGAATCTGCCGGTAGAGCAAATTGAGCGTATTGAGGTAGTTCGTGGCCCTCGCTCCAGCCTGTATGGCGCAGACGCCATTGGCGGTGTTATTCAGGTCTTTACCCGCAAGGGCGAGGATGGCGGTATCACCCCCTATTTCTCTACGACAGTGGGCAGTGCCCAGCATCTTGGCGGAACGGCGGGTGTTTCCGGCGGTACTGATGATGCATGGTACAACCTGGGCATCAGTAGCCTGAAAACCGAAGGTATCGATGCTCGCCCCTCCAGGGAGCGGGACCATGACGGTTATCGTGAGTTGTCAGGTAGTCTCTCGGGTGGCTATCGCTTTGCTAACGGTCTGCTGATCGACGCTCACTTGCTGCAGGTTGAGTCGCATAACGACTATGACTCTGGTACTGATGCCAATGCTGATGATGTGCTCAGGGTGTATGGCGCTCGTGCGCGCTTTGCGCTGGCGAGCTTCTGGGATGTGACACTGCAGGCCGGTCGCAGCGAGGAGCAGAACGATAATTTTAAAGGCAGTACGTTCAACTCACGTTATGACACTCAGCGCGATAGCTTCAGTTGGCAGAATGATTTGCATCTGGCCGATAACCAGTTGCTGACACTTGGCTATGACTGGCTTGAAGACGAAATCAGCAGCAGTGTCAGCTATCCGGAAAAGGGCCGCTATAACCACGGTCTGTTTGCACAGTACCTGGGACAGGCCGGCCGGCATGACTGGCAGGTCAGCTTGCGCCACGACGATAACGAAGCCTATGGCGAGCACACCACAGGAAGCCTGGGTTATGGCTTTGCGTTGACCGACAGTGTCAGCTTTGCTGCCAGTTACGGCACGGCTTTCAACGCTCCCACCTTTAACCAGCTGTATTACCCCAGCTTCGGTAACCCCGATATTCAGGCTGAAACCGCGAAAAACCTTGAGGTTGGACTGCGCGGCCAGCATAGCTGGGGCAGTTGGTCGGCCAATGCATTCAAGAACGATATCGATGACATGATCTCGACCGTGACTGTTGGCGGCGTCTCGCTGGCCGAAAACGTTGATAAGGCAGAGATCAAAGGCCTTGAGTTCGAGGTGCTTACCCAACAATTGGGCTGGAACTGGCAAGCCAACCTGACGTTGCAGGACCCAAAAAATCGCTCGCACAAAACCACCGATGGTGACCTGATCAGGCGTACGCCTGAGCAGATATTCAACCTGGATGTGGATCGTCGCTTTGGTCGCATCGGTCTGGGTGCCACTGTGCATGCAGAAGGGCGGCGCTGGGAGAATACGTCCAATACCGAAGATTTACCGGGTTACAACACCGTTGACCTGCGGGCTGAATATTGGCTGAGCCATGCATGGCGAGTGCAGGCACAGGTCACCAACCTGTTTGATACCGATTATGAAACTGCCGCAACCTACCAGCAGCCAGGCCGCGCGGGGTATCTGACCCTGCGTTATCAGGCGATGTAGGTTCGACGGTTCGATTTCGCATGCCGTCTCAAGGGGAGTCGGCAGCATGGGACGTCTGTGGTCGAAACGGCCGCAGACGTTTTGCTGTTTTAACGAGGAGAATGAATATGCTGAACCTGTCGAGAACGACCCAGCTTTATATCGGTATCGCGCTGATGGCACTGATGGCCATGACGCGGGGTAGTCACTTCCCGCTACACAATCTGCCGAGTGCATCATGGGCGGTCTTTTTTCTCGCGGGTGTGTTGCTGCGACCTAAATGGGTGTTTCCGTTGTTGTTTGCTGAAGCGACCATCATTGATGTGCTCTCGGTCGGCTGGATCAACGCCGGACATCACTGCATGACCGTGGCTTACTGGATGCTGGTTCCGGCCTATGCTGCCTTGTGGTTTGGTGGCCGCCTGTACGCTGGCTGGCATCGCGATCAAGCTGGCTCACTGGCGGTTCTGGTACCGGTGATGGCACTGAGTGCTCTGGTTTGCAACGTGCTTTCCAGTGGTGGGTTCTATTTTTTCTCTGGACGTTACGAGGCGCCTACCGTCGCTGGCATGGTTGAGCGTATCGGTCACTACTACCCGCAGTACCTGAGCTCGTTAGCGCTCTACGTCGGTATTGCTGTCGTGCTGTACGTGGGCGCGCGCAGTGCGCAGTTGCTCATGTCCAACAAGAGCCATCAGGCATGAGTGAGCAGGATCAGGGGCGTGATGAGCGCCATCGCCAGCGCATGCAGCGCAAGAAGGCGGTGGTGGATGAAAAGATCGCCACCGCCCAGCAAGAGCGCGGTGTACTCCTGGTGAATACCGGCAACGGCAAGGGCAAAAGCAGCTCAGGCTTTGGTATGGCTGCACGAGCGCTGGGCCATGGGATGCGTGTCGGTATTGTGCAGTTTATCAAGGGTGCCAAGAGCACCGGCGAAGAGAATTTCTTTCGGCGCTTTCCGGACGAAGTACGCTATCACGTGATGGGCGCGGGCTTTACCTGGGAGACGCAGGATCGCCAGGATGACATCGTCAAGGCCGAGGCGGCCTGGGCCGTCGCCGTCGAATTGATGCGCGATCCCGAGGTGTCACTGGTGCTGCTCGACGAACTGAATATCGCTCTCAAATACGGCTATTTGCAGCTGGATCAGGTGATCGCCGATATTCAGGCAAGGCCTGCTCATCAGCATGTGGTGGTTACCGGTCGAGGGGCGCCGCCAGCACTGGTTGAGGCAGCCGATACCGTGACGGATATGGGCGTGGTTAAACATGCTTTCAAGGCCGGTATCAAAGCGCAGAAGGGAGTTGAGTTTTGACTACAAGACAGTGCCCGGCGGTATTGATCGCCGCACCTGCCTCGGGGCAGGGCAAAACCACCGTCACCGCGGCGCTGGCGCGCAGACATCGCCAGCTTGGCCGCAAGGTGCGGGTGTTCAAGTGTGGCCCGGACTTCCTTGATCCGATGATTCTTGAAGTGGCCAGCGGCGCCCCGGTGCACCAACTGGATTTATGGATGGTAGGGCTGGAACAATCGCAGCGCCTGCTCTGGGAAGCGGCGGGTGAGGCTGACCTGATTTTGATTGAAGGTGTCATGGGGCTATTTGACGGTACACCGTCCGCTGCTGATTTGGCGCGTCAGTTTGGCGTCCCCGTGCTGGGCGTAATTGATGGCTCGGGTATGGCCCAAACCTTCGCCGCCATGGCCTTTGGCTTGGCCCATTTCCAACCGGATCTGGCGTTTGCCGGCATTCTGGCCAACAAACTGGGCAGTGCCCGGCATGCCGAGATCTTGCGTGACAGCCTGCCAGCGGACATCCGCTGGTTTGGTGGTTTGCCGCGTTCGCCCGACATTGCCTTGCCCAGCCGCCACCTGGGGCTGGTGCAGGCCGATGAATTGGCCGATCTTGATGCCCGGCTGAATGAGGCAGCCGCAGCGTTGGCGGATAGCGTAGATGATGCCTTGCCAGCGCCGGTTAGATTTGTCGCGCCGCAGGTGCAGTCTTTGGAGCCGCTGCTGGCAGGTGTCCGTATTGGCGTGGCACGTGACAGTGCTTTTGCCTTTGTCTACCAGGCGAATCTTCAACTGCTGCGCGCATTGGGCGCCGAGCTGGTGTTCTTCTCGCCAATGCATGATACGCATCTGCCCGCGGTCGATAGCCTATACCTACCGGGCGGCTACCCCGAGTTACACGCCGCGCAGCTGGCCGGCAACAAAGCGATGCAGGCGGAGATCGCCGAACATCATCTGCAGGGTAAGCCGTTAGTGGCAGAGTGCGGTGGCATGCTGTATCTGCTCGATAGTCTGACGGACCTGCAGGGCGAGCGGTTTGCCATGGCGGGCCTGCTTAGCGGTGATGCGGTGATGCAGAAGCGCTTGGCTGCACTTGCTTTACAGGCGGTGGAGCTGCCGGAAGGCAAGCTGCATGGCCACACCTTTCACCATTCACAGTTAACCACTGAGATGCAGCCGCTGGTGCGCGGCGAGTGCCCCAACTATCGGCGCACGGCTGAGGCGGTTTATCGCATTGAGCGCCTGACCGCGTCCTATGTGCATTTTTATCTGCCGGGTAATCCGCAGGCTGCTGCGGCCCTGTTTCGTCCGTGAGTGACGATCACGCCTATTCCTCCGCCGAACGCGACGCGGTTTATCGGGCGATTCGTGAGCGCCGAGATATGCGTCACTTTATCGGCGGAGTGGTGCCTGATGCGTTATTGCAACGGTTGCTGCAGGCGGCGCACCACGCGCCCAGCGTTGGCCTGATGCAGCCTTGGCGGTTTGTTCGGGTGCGTCAGCAGGCGCTGCGTGAGCAGATACATCAACTGGTAGAGACCGAGCGACTGGCGACCGCCGAGGCTTTGGGCGTGCGCTCGGAGGAGTTCATGCAACTGAAAGTACAGGGCGTGCTCGACTGCGCCGAGGTACTGGTCGCGGCGCTGCCCGAGGGGCGCGAGGCGCACGTATTTGGCCGCCGTACCTTGCCGGAGATGGACCTGGCCTCACTTTCCTGCGCTATTCAGAACCTGTGGCTGGCAGCGCGCGCAGAGGGCCTGGGCATGGGCTGGGTCTCGTTATTTGAGCCGAAAGCGTTGGCTGACTTGCTGCAGATGCCGCCGGGTGCCAAGCCGGTGGCGATACTTTGTTTGGGCCCGGTTGCCGAGTTCTACGCTCAGCCGATGCTGGTGCAAGAAGAGTGGGCCGATGCCCGGCCGTTATCGGAGTTGCTGTTTTGCGATCAATGGGGAGCGACCGAATGAGTGAATGCATAGCCCTGGGTGGCCCGCAGCGCATCGTTTGTCTGTCTACGGAAACCTGCGAAGTGCTGTATCACCTGGGTGAGCAGCAGCGGATTGTCGGCATTTCCGGTTTTACCGTAAGACCGCCGCAAGCGCGGAAGGAGAAGCCCAAGGTGGCGGCTTTTACCTCGGCGAAAAGCGAAGAGATTCTGGCGCTTGAGCCTGATCTGGTGCTCGGTTACTGCGACCTGCAGGCCGGTATTCTTGCCGACCTGGCGCGTGAGGGCTTGGAGGTGCATCTGTTCAATCAACGCAGTATTGCCGGTATTTTGCGCATGATCTCGACCTTGGGTGCCCTGGTGGGCGCGCACGAGCGCACGGCCCAGCTGATCGCGGAGCTGGAGGAGGGGTTGTTGCAGGCACGCAATGCGGGTTGCCGCGAAGGGCGTCGTCCCCGCGTCTACTTTGAAGAGTGGAATGATCCGCTAATATCCGGCATAGGCTGGGTGAGCGAGTTGATTGAGCTCGCCGGAGGCGAAGACTGTTTCGCCGAGCTGGCGAGCAAGCCCAGTGCCAAAGAACGAATTATCAGCGATCCGCAGGAGGTGGTAAGGCGCGCGCCGGATATCATCATCGGTTCCTGGTGCGGCAAACGGTTTCGGCCGGAGCAGGTGCAGGAGCGTGCGGGCTGGCAGAGTATCCCCGCGGTCCAATCCGGGCAGTTGCATGAGGTCAAGTCTGCCGACATTTTACAACCCGGTATAGGCGCACTGACCGATGGTTTGCAGCACCTTTCGCGCATTATTCGCAACTGGCACGCTGCGTGAGCGCCTTGCTGGCCGCGGCCATACTGGGCGTCTTGCTGGATCGCTTGCTGGGAGAGCCGGTCCGCTGGCATCCGCTGGTTGGCTTTGGTCGCTGGGTACAGTTTCTGGAGCAGCGTCTCAATCAACCGCACAGCATCGCCAAAGGGGCCCTGGCCTGGTGTTTGGCTGTGCTTCCGTTAACGCTTGTGGTCTATGGCTTGGTGCAACTGCCCTGGTTTGGCTGGGCGTTCTCGGTGCTATGTCTTTATCTGTGCCTGGGCGGACAAAGCCTGGTCGCCCATGCCAAGCCGATAGCGGCGGCACTGCAGCAAGGCAACTTGCCCCTGGCACGTGAGCTGGTGGGGCGCATTGTGAGCCGGGATACCAGCCAGCTGGACGAGCAGGGCATAGCCAAAGCGACAGTAGAGTCGGTGTTGGAGAATGGCAGTGATGCGGTCTTTGCCGCGTTATTCTGGTTTTTGCTGCTGGGCGCTCCCGGAGTGGTCTTGTACCGCTTGAGCAATACCCTCGATGCTATGTGGGGCTACCGCACACCGCGCTTTCTGTTATTTGGCCGCGTGGCCGCCAGAATGGATGACGTGCTGAATTACCTGCCGGCTCGTTTGGTTGCTCTGAGCTATAGCCTCTGTGGCAATCTGAGCCGCGGTCTGCATTGTTGGCAAGCCCAGGCTGCCGCATGGGATAGCCCCAATGCCGGTCCGGTGATGGCCGCTGGAGCCGGTGCGCTGGAGTTGCAACTGGGCGGTGCGGCGGTTTATCACGGCAAACTGACTGAACGCCCGCCGCTGGGCATAGATGATGCGCCCAGGGCAGAGGACATCCTGCGCGCTTTGCAGTTGGTTCGCCGCAGTCTGGTGCTCTGGTCGCTGCTGCTAGTGCTGTTATGGGGGGCAAGTCATGCTTGAACACGGCGGACGCTTGCAACATGCAGCCAGCGAGTTCGGCGTGCCGCTTGAGCAATGGCTCGACTTGTCTACCGGGCTCGCGCCCTATCACTGGCCCGTACCCGCGTTGCCACAGTCAGTCTGGAGCCGCCTGCCTGAAACCGGGGACGGACTCAGTCAGCAGGCGCAAGACTATTATGGCGCACCTCACGCGTTGCCAGTAGCAGGTTCGCAGGCGGCCATTCAGGCGCTGCCGACACTGCGCAAACCTTGCCGCGTGGGGATTCTGGAACCGACCTACGCCGAGCATCGTCTGGCCTGGGAGCGCGCTGGTCACCAGCTGGTCAGCGTGACCACGGAGCTGCTGCCAGCCTGTCTTGATCAACTGGATGTGCTGGTGGTGGTCAACCCCAACAACCCAACCGGACAATTGCTGAATAGCGAACTGCTGCTGAATTGGCACCAGCGTCTGGTCAGCCGGGGTGGATGGTTAGTGGTTGATGAGGCCTTTATGGACCCGACGCCGGAATACAGCCTATCGGCGCATAGTCATGCTCCCGGTTTGATCGTATTGCGCTCGCTCGGCAAATTTTTCGGTCTGGCAGGCCTGCGTCTGGGCTTTGTACTGGCAGAGGAACAATTGTTGGCAGTACTTGAAGAGCGGCTCGGTCCGTGGGCGGTGAGTGGACCTGCGCGTGCGGTAGGCCGGTCCGTGCTGGCAGACCGGCTGACTCAACAGTTGTGGCGCAGTCGTTTGCATATGGATAGCCAGCGTCTGCGACGTTTGCTGGACGCGGTCGGGTTAGCGTCGGGTGCCGGCTGCGGCTTGTTTCAATGGCGTCTCTTGGGACAGCAGCCGGCGCAGCAACTTTACAAGGACTTGGCCAGTCGCGGTGTACTGGTGCGCGTGTTTAACGAGCTGGGCGGGCTGAGATTTGGTTTGCCGCGCTCGGAAGCGCAGTGGCAGCGTCTGGAAAGTGCCTTACGAGACAGCATGAAGGAGTTGGCATGGGCAGTTTGATGGTGCAGGGCACTACCTCGGATGCGGGCAAAAGCACGCTGGTCAGTGCACTCTGTCGCTGGCTGGTACGCCAGGGCGTGGCTGTCGCGCCGTTCAAGCCGCAAAACATGGCACTGAATGCGGCGGTAACTGCAGACGGTGGCGAGATCGGTCGAGCCCAGGCTGTCCAGGCGCATGCCGCGCGTATCAGTGCCCATACCGATATGAACCCGATCCTGCTCAAGCCCAACAGCGATGTGGGCGCGCAGGTAATCATTCAGGGGCAGCCGATCGGTAATATGGATGCGGTCGCTTATCACGCCTACAAACCGGTCGCCATGCAGGCCGCTTTGGCAGCCTATCAACGCTTGAGCGAGCGTTATCCTGTAGTCATGGTCGAGGGCGCTGGTTCACCGGCGGAGATCAATCTGCGTGAGGGCGATATTGCCAATATGGGCTTCGCCGAAGCGGTCGATTGTCCGGTTATTATCATCGCCGATATCGACAAGGGCGGCGTATTTGCACATCTTGTAGGAACGCTTGAGTTGCTCTCGCCGAGTGAGCAGGCGCGGGTTAAAGGGTTTGTCATCAACCGTTTTCGTGGCGATATTGCCTTGTTGGAGCCAGGTTTACGCTGGCTGGAAGAGCGCACCGGTAAGCCGGTGCTGGGTGTATTGCCCTACCTGCACGACCTGCATCTAGAGGCAGAAGATGCCGTTGATACTCGCCAGGTGGCCAAGCAGGCCGAATGCCTGAAGGTGGTGGTGCCGGTAGTACCGCGTATCAGCAACCATACCGATTTTGATCCCCTGCGATTGCATCCGCAGGTCGAGCTGGCGTTTGTCGGCCCCGGTCAGCCCATACCTGCGGCCGATCTGATTATTCTGCCGGGTTCAAAGAGTGTTGCCGCTGACCTCGACTTTTTACGCAAGCACGGCTGGGACAAGGCCTTGGCGCGTCATTTGCGTTATGGCGGTAAGGTGCTGGGGATCTGTGGTGGCTTTCAGATGCTGGGCAAGGTGCTGGCCGATCCCTTGGGGCTTGAAGGGCCCGCTGGCAGCGTTGCCGGGTTAGGCCTGCTGGATATGCAAACCGAGCTGCGCGCAGCCAAGCAGTTGACCAATGTTACCGGTGTGTTGGCGCTTGAGCAGGCCAGCGTCAGTGGATATGAGATTCATGCCGGAATCAGCCAGGGTCGGGCACTGGCGCAACCGCTGGTATATCTGCACGGCGGCGGCATGGATGGCGCGCTGAGCGAGGACGGGCAGGTGGCGGGCACCTACCTGCATGGTTTTTTTGAGCAGTCGGCCACGCAACAAGCCGTGCTGCGTTGGGCCGGGCTTGCCCGCGCCGAAGGCATGGATTACGCAGCCCTGCGGGAACGAGACCTGGAGCGTCTGGCCGACCTGGTCGAGGCGCATCTTGATACGGCGCAACTGCGCCTGCTATGCGGTATAAACGATGCATGAATTGATTTTGGGTGGTGCCCGTTCGGGCAAAAGCCGGTTAGCCGAGCGGCTGGCGGCTGAGTGCGGCCTGCCTGTGACCTATATTGCGACCTGCCAGCCACGCGATCAGGAGATGCGCGATCGGGTGGTACAGCATCGTGCCCAGCGTCCGGCTGACTGGACTCTGGTTGAGGAGCCGACTTCCCTGGCGCAGGTGCTGCGCGAGCACGCCGCAACAGATCGCTGTTTGCTGGTCGACTGCCTCACTCTCTGGGTGAGTAACCTGCTGCTCAGCCCGGACGAGCATGATTGGACACGTGAGCGCCAGGCGTTGTTTGATTGCCTGCCCGAGTTACCGGGCAGGATCATTATGGTGAGCAATGAAACAGGCTTGGGTGTCGTTCCCATGGGCGAGCTTAGCCGCCGTTTTGTCGATGAGTCTGGCTGGCTGCACCAGCAGCTGGCAGAGCACTGCGACCGGGTAGTATTCTGCATTGCGGGTTTACCGCAGACCTTAAAGGGAGAAAAGCTGTGAATGGCACTTGGTGGCAGGCAGCAGCACGCGTTCCGGACGCGGGTAGGCGAGCACAGGCGCTGGCGCGGCAGCTGCAGTTAACCAAGCCGCAGGGTTCGCTCGGTCGTCTTGAGCAGTTGGCAGTTACCCTGGCGGGTTTGCAAGGTCGCAGCGATCCTTCGGTAGAGCGTATCTGGATATCCATTTTTGCAGCTGATCACGGTATCGCGCAGGAGGGAATTTCGGCTTTTCCGCAGGAAGTAACCGGCCAGATGCTGGCCAATTTTGCGCAGGGCGGCGCTGCCATCAGCGTGTTGGCGCGTCACCTGGGCGCTGAACTCGAACTGCTCGAGTTGGGGCTGGTACAAGAGAGTGTGCCATTGCCTGGCGTGCGTCAGTTGAGGATTGCTGCCGGCACGGAGAATTTCCTTCATCAACCGGCCATGACCAGCGTCCAGTGTGCGCACGCCTTGCTAGCAGGCCGTGAGGCACTGCAGCGCGCGCTGGAAAAGGGCGCGGATCTGTTTATCGGTGGCGACATGGGGATAGGTAACACCAGCAGTGCCTGTGCCCTGGCCTGTTTGTTACTTGATCAGCCAGCCAAGCGCCTGGTGGGTGCTGGCACCGGTATGAAGGACAGCGGTCTGCAGCACAAAACCCAGATCATTGAAGCAGCGTTAAAACTGCATCGACCCATGGTTGACTCACCCTTGGAGGCGTTGACCCGCGTGGGTGGACTGGAAATTGCGGGTTTAGCTGGCGCCTACATCGCAGCCGCGCAGGAAGGCATGCCGGTGTTGGTAGATGGCTACATATGCACTGCCGCTGCCCTGTGCGCGGTGCGCATGAATCCGGGCATCGCACCCTGGCTGCTCTACAGTCATCGCAGTGCCGAGACCTGCCATCAGGAGTTGCTTGATGCGCTGGATGCTGAGCCCTTGGTGTCATTGGAGATGCGCCTGGGTGAGGGCAGTGGTGCCGCCTTGGTAGTGCCGCTGCTGCAAGCGGCTTGCCGTCTGCACAACCAGATGGCGACCTTTCAGGAGGCAGCGGTCTCTGGTAGCCGCTTGTGATGGTCCGGCTCGACTTTTTACGTCATGGCGAGACCGAGCAGGGCGGCGGTTTGCGTGGCAGTCTGGATGATCAACTCACCGCCGCGGGTTGGCAGCAAATGATAGCCACCACCGCTGTTGCCAGTGGCTGGCAGCGTATTGTCAGCTCGCCGCTGCATCGCTGCGCGCACTTTGCCGAACGCCTTGCCGATGAGCGCGGGCTGCCCATTGAGTACAACGACAATTTGCGTGAGCTGCACTTTGGCGATTGGGAAGGTAAGCACCCAAGCGAGTTGATGCTTGACCAGGCTGATGAACTGGGCCGCTTTTGGGCCGATCCCTATGCCTACACGCCGCCGGGCGCCGAGCCAATGCGGGATTTTGCTGCGCGCATAGATACCGCTCTTCAGACTTTACATTTAGCCTACGCCGGGCAGCGGATACTGGTGGTATCGCATGCCGGCGTGATGCGGCTTTTGATTGCCCGTGCGCGTGGTCTGGCGCCTGCTGACCTGCTTCAGGTTGTGGTTGGATACGCCGAATTGGTGGGGCTTGAGTTTGATCCGCACCGCGGGCTGACTGAGGCTGGCTTATGATGCCCTTTGCCTTGGCGTTGCAGTTTTTGACCCGCCTGCCGGTGCGTCTGCGCCGTGATCCAAGCGCTCAGGAGAGCGCCGAGTCGCTGCTCTGGTACCCGCTGGTTGGTTTGTTGCTGGGCGCGCTATTGCTGACGGCTAACCTATTGCTTGGTAGCGTTGACCCTGTGCTGCGCGCCGCCATCTTGATTGCCTTATGGGTCTGGCTGAGCGGTGGTCTGCACCTTGATGGCTTGGCGGATACTGCGGATGCCTGGGTGGGTGGCTATGGTGACCGAGCGCGCACACTGGCGATTATGAAAGACCCGGCTTGCGGACCGATAGGCGTCATCGTGCTATTGCTTTGTCTGCTGCTGAAATACACCGCCCTGGTGCTATTGCTGCAACAGCAATCCTGGCTTTTGCTGTTAATTGCTCCCTGGCTGGGCCGTTGTCTATTACCCCTGTTGCTATTAACCACACCCTACGTGCGCGCGGGTGGGCTGGGCGAGAGCCTGACCCGTGAGATGCCGCGTTCGAAGCTAAAGTGGGTCTTGCTGCTTAATGCCGTATTGCTGCTCTTTTGCGGCGTAGCAGGGGCGTTGTCTCTATTTGTAGCGGCAGGGCTGGTGCTGTACGGACGTCATCTGTTGCTGCAACGTCTCGGCGGGACGACCGGCGATACGGCTGGAGCACTGCTGGAAATAGTCGAGTGTGCGGTCCTGGTAGCGGCGGCCAGCTTTTTGCTTTGACGCTGGCGTGGGAGCGGAACTTTACCTGGCCATTTTCATCTTACTGTCATCTGGCGTGGCTAACGTGAATAGTGCGATAGCAGTACGTCATTAACATCAAGAAGAAAAGGGAGGTATCACATGAGCGACTATATTGAAGAGCTTATTGAGCTGCAGTTGCAGCAACGCGAAGACGATGTGGAAGACGCTGAAGAGATGTAATTCTCTTCATGCGTTTTCCCTTGATTGCCTGTAGTACCTGGTTTTATCGTTCGACTCCTTCTGATCTTTTACCCTCCCCAAGTAGTGCACGCCGATAGCTGCCCGGTGCTGATCCTGTCCAGCGTTTGAACGCGCGCTGAAATGCCTCCGGTGAAGAAAAACCCAGCAAAAAGGTAATCTCGCCCAGTGCCAACTCCGTATCTCGTATATAGCTGACTGCTAGCTCGCGGCGAATATCGTCAATGATGTCCTGGAAGCGGGTGTGATCTTCCTGCTGCAATCGGCGACGCAGTGTCCAGGATGGCAGGCCCAGTTGCTGTGCAACTTCCATGATGCCTGGCAGCCGCTGATGCAGCTGCGGCGCTACGATGCTTTCAACGCGCTCGCGTAGTCCACGTTGCCTTGTCAGTTCATGTAATCGCTGCTCACACAGCGTCAGCAGATGCTGATAATGACCAGGCGCACTTTGTACCGGTTGCAGTGCAAGGCTGCGTGGCTCCCACAGCAACTGATTGTGTGTTTGCGAAAACAGCACCGGGCATTGAAACAGTGCCTCGTAGCGTGCGGCGTAGGTGGGAGCAGGGAATTCGATGTGTACTTCACGCAGTTTTGCCTGGCCACCTGTCATCTGGTTTGCGGTCTGGGCGCGTGATGCCAAGGCCGAGTCAACTACGAACAGGTTGAACATGTTGTAAGGCGCAATCGAATAGAAGCGCAGCGCCGGGGCGCAGAAGCTGGAATGGCCGCGGTAGTTTTGGCTGGTAAGTCGTTCGTACTTGACCATCACGTTGAAGGCGTCCTCCAGCGTGGGTGCGCACTGTGCCGTCATGCCAGCCAGACCCTGATGACTGAGCTGGCTTTGCGCTCCCATCAATAGGCCTATGGCCGGGTTTTGCGTATAGCGTATGGCCGCGTTACCCAGGCGCATAAAGCGCGCGATGCTGATCCGTGCGTGCGGTTCACTCAACAGCGTTTCAGTAATGCCAAAGCGCTCCAGTAGCGGGGTTGGGTCGAGCTGCAGTTGGGTAATAGCTCCGCGCAGACTGAGCAGATAGCTGACCGAAATATCGCCTAGTTTCATGATGGCAGCCCAAGGGGGGTAAGAGCCCGAAGGCGCGAAAGAGAACAGTGTAATTCAGGGTTATAAATGTGTCACTTTGGGTGATTGAGCGCTGTTAGTCCTGAGCCTATTGTTTTGTCCATAACAGGCTCCGGGCAGGTACTCGAGAGTCGACCCTGATGAGATGCTGGAGAAAGCGATGACTGCACCTACACTGTATCCGAATTTGTTGGCCCCACTGGATCTGGGCTTTACCACGCTGCGCAATCGTACCCTGATGGGGTCGATGCATACCGGGCTGGAAGAGCGTCCCAACGGCTTCAACCGCATGGCCGCGTATTTTGCTGAACGCGCCAGGGGCGGCGTTGGCTTGATCGTAACTGGTGGTATTGGTCCGAACGAAGAAGGTTCGGTAGCCCAGGGCGCAGCGAAAATGAATACTGCGGAAGAAGCCGAGCAGCATAAGGTCGTGACCGCTGCTGTGCATGAAGCGGGCGGCAAGATCTGCATGCAGATTCTGCACGCAGGCCGCTATGCTTACGGTCCCAAGCAGGTTTCAGCCAGCGCAGTCCAGGCGCCGATCAATCCTTTTACCCCAAAGGAATTGGACGAAGCGGGCATCGAGAAGCAGATTGCCGATTTCGCCAATTGCGCGGCGCTGGCCAAGCAGGCCGGTTACGACGGTGTTGAAGTCATGGGGTCGGAAGGCTACTTCATCAACCAGTTTCTAGTCAGTCACGTCAACAAGCGGACCGATCGCTGGGGTGGCAGTTACGAAAATCGCATGCGTTTGCCGGTCGAGATCGTGCGTCGGGTGCGCGAGGCGACCGGTGATGACTTCATCATCATTTATCGCCTGTCGATGCTGGATCTGATTGAGGGCGGCAGCACCTGGGATGAGGTGGTCATGCTGGCCAAGGCTATCGAGAAGGCAGGTGCAACCATTATCAATACCGGTATCGGCTGGCACGAGGCACGGATTCCCACCATCGCGACCAAGGTGCCGCGCGCGGCCTTTACCAAGGTGACGGCCAAGCTCAAGGGCGAGGTAAGCATTCCCCTGGTCACTACCAACCGTATCAATACCCCAGAAATTGCCGAGCAAGTGCTGGCCGAAGGTGATGCCGATATGGTGTCCATGGCGCGGCCCTTCCTGGCTGACCCGGATTTCGTCAATAAGGCGGCTGCAGGGCTGGCGGACGAAATAAACACCTGTATTGGCTGTAACCAGGCCTGTCTGGATCACACCTTTGGTGGCAAGCTCACCAGCTGTCTGGTCAACCCGCGTGCCTGCCATGAGACCGAGCTGAATTACATTCCCACTACGACGGTAAAGAACATCGCTGTTGTTGGCGCTGGCCCTGCGGGTTTGGCGGCAGCCACCGTTGCCGCCGAGCGCGGACACCAGGTAACCCTGTTCGATTCTGCCGATCAGATCGGCGGTCAGTTTAATATTGCCAAGCTGATTCCCGGTAAGGAAGAGTTCTACGAGACTCTGCGTTATTTCGGCAAAATGATTGATAAGACCGGCGTCGATCTGCAGCTGGGGCGCCGCGTCGCTGCGGCTGATCTGGCGGGCTTTGATGAGGTGATTTTGGCCACGGGCATCAAGCCGCGCACCCCGGATATCCCCGGTATTGATAACCCCAAGGTCATCAGCTATCTGGATGCGATTCAACAGCGCAAGCCGGTGGGTCAGAAGGTGGCGGTTATTGGCGCAGGCGGTATTGGTTTTGATGTCTCCGAATTCGTTACGCACCAGGGCGTCAGCCCGAGTCAGGATGTTGATCTGTTCTGGAAAGAGTGGGGGATTGATCCCACCATGCAGGCTCGCGGCGGTATTGCTGGTATTGATGCGCAGCCGCATGCGCCCGCGCGCGAGGTGTTTCTGTTGCAGCGCAAGAGCACCAAGGTCGGCAACGGGCTGGGCAAGACCACCGGCTGGATCCATCGCGCAGGGCTGAAGGCCAAGCAGGTGCAAATGCTCAATTCGGTGCAGTATCTGAAGATCGACGATGCTGGACTGCATATCACCATTGGTGAAGCTGGTGAGCCCAAGGTGCTGCCGGTCGATACCATTATTATCTGTGCTGGTCAGGATCCGCTACGCGAGTTGCAAGCGGGCCTTGAGGCTCAGGGCAAACCCGTGCATCTGATTGGCGGCGCCGATGTGGCGGCTGAGCTTGATGCGAAGCGAGCCATTGATCAGGGCTCGCGTTTGGCGGCCGCGCTTTAAGCGCTGTGATCGTCAGGAGTTGATGGGTTGCTCCCGCTCCGCCGGCGGTTAGTTTGCCGCCGCGGAGCGCTCCATATATGCGCTACGCAGCGTAGCGCATGCTTTCCGGCCTTTCCTGTCTATACTGCCAACGGATGTTTGGCTGCTTGCCAATTGCATCACATACCGTTTTGAACCTTTTTCATACACTTGCTGCCTTACCCGGTAGGTTGGATGCATTTGCTTTAAAAAAGGCGCAAAGTATTGAGCACGGCAAGGAGACAGATGATGAGCAAACCAGCAAAGTCAGTGCTCACAGAGGCGGTGATGTTCTTTTCGGAACGTGGCATCTGCAAAGAGATGTTGTTTCCCGAGTTCGAAGCACTGCTGGATGGCCTCGTAGCGTCACCTGAATTCGAAGATGAAACGGTTGAGGCTGTATTCGTGCAGATCAACTCGCGGCTGCAGGTTCGTGCGGCGGTATTTTTCACCCTCGATTTCGATCTGGACGGCTACGTAAACCGCTTGTGGAATATGCCATTGCGACAACTGGCAGAGAAAGCTGATCGTGGTCCCGATATGGGCGGTGGGCCGATCCGCCTGGTCTGCCTTGGTTACAACAAACAGCCGAACTACCGGCCACTGCTCTGGAAGCCGGGTCAGCGCGCGGGCACCAACGACCTCGCTTTGGTCAAGGATGCGGTCACCCGTAATACCCTGGGTATTTTGGGTGATGATGAAGAAGCTATTGGTATTTTATCTCCCGAGCGTCTGCAGATGGCGGCGGAAGATACCTGGTACGGCAGCGGCGTTATCATTGATCCGGACAACACCACGCTGTTACCGATCGAGTCGACTGCACAGCACAGTGAAGATCTTGATGACATCATGGAGCGGCACGCGCTGGAAGTGCGTGAATACCAGCGCCAGATTGAGCTGTTGAATAACCGCTTGAAGGCGTTGACGCTTGAGAAGGACCAAGCGCTCGCTGAGCTCAAGGGCACGCACGCAGATCATCTGGAAATCGTGCAGGGCGAGTTGCTGGATATCAAGCAGGAGCTGGCACAGCAACAGAAGCTCAACGTTGCGCTCAAGCGCGACCTGGGCAAACTGCAGAGTCGTACCTCTACCGATATTGACTGATTACGCCGGCCAATCATCCGCCACGCAGATCAGTCGATCTGCATACAGCGGCTGATACCAGTCAGTTTCATCTACCCGAGCGAACATCACCGCTTGCTGCGCTCTAGCCTCGGCGAAGATGTGCCGCATCTGGCGTGGCTCCAGCACCGCGCTGGTGGTCGCGATTGATGGCGGCATCAGCCACTCCTTGTGCGGCAGCGCGATCCAGCGGCTCTGCGCATCCAGTAGTGTTTCCACCTGACCACGATGACACCATAGCTGTGCTCCGCTGCGTATAGTCTGACCGCAGGCAGGTGGCATCTGCTGCGCCGCAGATTGAAACAGATAACCTTGAAGCCAGGCTGCGGAGTAGTCGGGAAGCGGCAGCTCGGCAGGGTAGTGAGTGGGTTGCTGTGCTGCCAGTCGTTTGGCAAGAGGCAGTTGATGTTGGGTCAAACGCGCTAGCTTGCGCGCCAACTGATCGCTCGGGTCTGGTCCCCACCATAATGCCCCATCGCTGCACGAACGATCGGCACTGACCGGTTGCAGCTCTGGCCGGGCCATATAGAATTTGATCGCCAATTCCAGATGCACCAGTTCCCCGTTGGCGGCCTGCACTATCAGGTCCAGCTCGCCTAGTGTTCGGCCCGCGTCGCGCAGTGCGATGTTGTGGGCCACAATGTGAACGTCCGGAGCCAGCGTCAGCAGTGCATGCCAAAGGCGTTCATAATAGTTGCCCAGCCGACGGTCACGGGAATGGGGAAATAGCGCGGCCAGCTGCCCTGGCTCTGCATCCAGTTGCTGTAGTAGGTACACTAGCCGCCCAGGGTCTTTGCGCCAGAGTGAATCTTGCAGTGGATCGCGCAGCGGCAGTGTGCTGCCATCCATGAGCGGGGCAGTGAAGGCGGCCCAAGCCAGGTCGCGCACTATGTGATGGGTGAAATCCGGCAACATCAATAATCGGGTCCTGATTTGCCAGCACGTGGCCGGCTGCGGAATAATCGTAATACCAGCTGGCCGGGCAAAGCCTGAACGCAGCAGCGATGCCGTTTTTAGCGCAGTATGGGCAACGCAGATAATCGTCAACGACTTGCTGGGCGAGCGTTGTTGTCCGGCCAGTGTCCTTCATGTCCGGATATCTCACAAGCGAACATATATCGAGGTGGTATGGACCAGTTCCGCAATATCGGGCTAATCGGGCGACTCGGCAGTGGCCGTGTGGTGGATACCCTCAAGCGTCTGAAACGCTTTCTGCTGGACAATGGGCATACCGTGATTCTCGAAGACGCGGTGGCTGATCTGTTTCCCGGTCATCAACAACAGGTCTGCTCACGCAAGATGATGGGGGAAATCTGCGACCTGGTCATTGTAGTCGGCGGCGACGGCAGTTTATTGGGCGCTGCCCGCGCGCTCTGTCGGTACAATATTCCGGTGCTGGGCGTGAACCGTGGTGGCCTCGGCTTTCTAACGGATATTCCACCAGACGAGCTGGAGCACCGGATTGGCGAGGTGCTGGCGGGCAAGTATATGGTCGAAACGCGCTTTTTGATGGATGCCTTTGTGCGCCGCGGCGAGGAGCAGCTGGGCACCAGTGAAGCGCTGAACGATGTGGTGCTGCACCCGGGCAAGTCGGCACGCATGATCGAGTTTGAGCTCTATGTTGATGGCCAGTTTGTCTACAGCCAGAAGTCGGATGGACTAATTGTCGCGACGCCGACGGGTTCAACCGCGTACTCATTATCCGCCGGCGGCCCCATCATGCATCCCAAGCTCGATGCCGTGGTGCTGGTGCCCATGTTCCCGCATACGCTTTCCAGTCGGCCGATAGTGGTGGATGGTAATAGCGAGCTGAAAATCATTATTTCCAAACAGAACGGTATTTACCCGCAGGTCAGCTGCGATGGTCAGGTACATATCTCCTGCGCGCCTGGCGACAGCATCACTATCCGCAAGAAGCCGCAGAAACTGCGATTGCTGCACCCGCTCGATCATAACTTCTACGCCATCTGTCGCAGCAAGCTGGGATGGTCTAGCCGACTGACGGAGCAGTGAGATGAGTGTCCTGGAGAGTGAACGTGGATACGACATCATCGGTGATGTGCATGGCTGCGCGCTAACGGTCGAGCGGCTGCTGGACCAGATGGGCTATCGAAAAAAAGCCGGTGTGTGGCAGCACGCTAACCGTCAGGCGTTGTTTCTGGGCGATATCATTGACCGTGGTCCGCGTATCCGCGAGGCGCTGCACCTGGTGCGCGATATGGTGGAGGCAGGCAGTGCTCGCTGCATTATGGGTAATCATGAGTTCAATGCGCTGTGTTGGGCAACGCCTGCACCGGCCGATAGCGGTCGCGCTTTTATGCGTGAGCACAATGAGCGTCATCACCGCTTGATTGGCGATACCCTGGATCAGTTCGCCGATTGGCCAGACGAATGGCAGGCGTTTCTCGACTGGTTTTATGAACTTCCGCTGTTTCTTGATTGTCATGAAATACGCCTGGTGCATGCCTGCTGGGATGATCGCTTGATCCAACCCTTTCGCGCGCAACATCCGGACGGCTGCATCGACCGCGACTTTCTGCTGGCGGCGGGGCAGTGGGGCAGTTTTGAGTCGCAGACGCTGGATCGCTTGCTGCGGGGCACCGATATGCGCCTGCCCGACGGCATTAGCATGACCGGCAAGGATGGCTTTACCCGCGCTTCCTTTCGCACCAAATACTGGGAGGAGTCGCCGCGCACCTATGGTGATGTAGTGTTTCAGCCCGATGCGCTGCCCGAAGAGGTGGCTGCGCTTGAGTTATCCGAGGAGCAGAAGACGGAGCTGCAGATCTATCGCCCGGAAGACCCGATTTTGTTTGTCGGTCACTATTGGCAGCAGGGTGCTCCACAGCCCATCAGGCCCAACCTGGCCTGCCTGGATTACAGCGCCGTAAAATACGGCAAGCTGGTTGCCTACCGCTGGGATGGTGAGCGACGCTTGAACCCGGATCATTTTGTCTGGGTCGATGTCCCCCAATACGCCTGAGGAATTCATGCAACGAGCTTTGAGTTGTCCGCTGGAAGAAGATCTGCGCCCGCTGATACGCTTTTTACGTAGCCGCGGCGTCGTGCATCGCGTGGCAGAAGAGAACGGCATGCAGGTGCTTTGGGTGGTGGATGAGCAGACCGCCGATATTGTTCGCTCGCTGCATCAGCGCGATTTGAGTGACATGACCCGTGAGCCTGACCGAGGCATTGTCGAAACCCCGACGAGCGCCTATTGGCGTCAATCCTATCGATTGATTCCAGTCACCTTGCTGGTGTTGCTGGTGACTGCCGTGGTGGCCGCCTTGACCGGCCTGGGCAGTAATCTGGATAACGTGGTGCTGCTGACCTATACGCCGCTGGAAGCCAGTGGCTATCTTGCACCGCAGCCTGATATGGCGCAGTGGTGGCGCCTGGTTACGCCGATTTTTATTCATTTTGGTTTCATGCATCTGGCGTTTAACGCGCTCTGGTACTGGGAGTTGGGCCGCCGTATTGAAATGCGCTCAGGTGGCTTATGGCTGCTCGGGCTGACGCTGCTCATTGGTGTCATTTCCAATACCGCACAATGGTGGTGGAGTGGCACCAGTGGCTTGTTCGGCGGCTTGTCAGGCGTGCTCTATGGTCTGCTGGGTTATTGCTGGCTGTATCAATTGATTGCGCCGAATGCGCATTTCGCGCTGCCCAAGGGCGTGGTTATCATGATGTTGGCGTGGCTCGCGCTCTGTATGTCCGGCCTGGTCAGTTTGCTGGGGTTTGGTGCCATCGCCAATGCTGCCCATGTCAGCGGGCTGCTGGTCGGCTGTCTGTTCGGTAGTATTGCCGGGGCGCTGCAGCGCCGCCTGTGACGCGTTACAATACCCCACTATTTTCCATGCTTAGCCGGAGTCCTGATGACCTCTTTCATCGATATGTTGCGTAACATCACCCCGGATGTATACCAAGCGCTCAAGCTTGCTGTCGAGATCGGTAAATGGCCTGATGGCCGTAAGCTGACGCGAGAGCAGAAAGAGTTATCGCTGCAGGCGATGATTGCCTGGGAGCAGGATAACCTGCCGGAAGAGGAGCGTACGGGTTACATGGGCCCGCAAGCGTGTAAATCGGCTGAGAAAGAGGTGCCTAACATCCTCTTTTCTACCGGTTCGGAAACTCTGCACTGATGTTGCTCGCAGACATGCAGGGCAGTGTGCGCAAGATGCTGGGTGAGCTGTCGGATGCCGCCAGCCCAGTACAATATCAGTTGCCGATTGGCGAGGAACGCGTTGCGCTGAACGCCGCTATTGGCAAGCAGGTAAGTCTGCAGGCCCTGGGCGTTATCAACTGCGTACATTGCGGCAGAAAAACCAAGAAGAGCTTTAATCAGGGCTACTGTTACCCCTGCTTCACCAAGCTGGCGCAATGTGACTCATGCATCATGAGTCCGGAAAAATGCCATTATCATCTTGGCACCTGCCGCGAGCCGGCCTGGGGTGAACAGTTCTGCATGACTGATCATGTGGTCTATCTGGCTAACTCATCCGGCCTTAAGGTGGGCATTACCCGGGCGACGCAGATTCCTACCCGCTGGATCGATCAGGGTGCCAGTCAGGCGCTGCCGATTCTGCGTGTGGCTACACGTCAGCAGTCAGGTCTGGTTGAAGATCTGCTGCGTCAGCATGTGGCAGACAAAACCAATTGGCGTGCCTTGCTGCGCGGTGAGCCGGAACAGTTGGATATGATCGCCGAGCGCGATCGATTGCTGGCGCTGGCGGGCGAGGGTATTGCAGCCCTGCAGGCGCAATTTGGCTTGCAGGCCATTCAGCCCATCACCGGAGTCGAGCCGCTGCAGATTCGTTATCCGGTTGAGCAGTACGTTGCCAAGCCGCAGTCAGCCAATCTCGATAAGGTCCCGTTGCTTGAAGGCACACTTATGGGCATCAAGGGCCAATACCTGCTGCTCGACACAGCGGTGATCAATATTCGTAAATACACCGCCTATCAGCTGGCATTCAGCATCAGCTGATAGCGCTATTCAAAGCCCGCTGCTGGATAAGCAGCGGACATCTCCTCACTTGCCGGCTAACGCCGGAAAGGGGCACTGCATGCGTACCGAACAACCCAAGACTATTTATCTCAAGGATTATCAGCAGCCCGATTACTGGATCGATGAGACCCACCTGACCTTCGATCTGTTTGAGGATCATGCGCTGGTGCATAGCCGCCTGAGTATGCGTCTGAATGCGGACAAGACAAGCACCGATAAACAGCCGCCGCTAGTGCTGGATGGCCAGTTGCTTGAGCTGATCAAGGTCGAGCTGGATGACAAAGTCCTCAGTGCAGCGGATTATCAGATTGATGATGACAGCCTGACGCTGCAGCCTGGCGCCGCCAGCTTTGAATTGGCTATCACCACGCGCATTGAGCCGCAGAACAACACGGCGCTGGAGGGGCTGTACAAGTCTGGCACCATGTTTTGCACCCAATGCGAGGCGGAAGGCTTCCGCAAGATTACCTACTACCTCGACCGTCCGGATGTGATGAGCCGCTTTACCACGACGGTGATTGCCGAGCGTGAGCGCTATCCAGTGCTGTTGTCCAACGGCAACCCGATAGCCTCCTCCGGTGATCATGAAAACGGTCGCCACTGGGTTAGTTGGGAAGACCCCTTCCCCAAACCGGCCTATCTGTTTGCGCTGGTGGCGGGTGATCTCTGCTTGCTACAGGACAGTTTTGTCACCATGAGCGGCCGCGAAATCGATCTGCGTATTTACGTTGAAGCGGAAAATCGCGAGCAGTGTGATCATGCCATGGATAGCCTCAAGCGCTCCATGCGCTGGGATGAAGAGACCTATGGCCGGGAATACGACCTGGATATCTTCATGATCGTGGCAGTCAACGATTTCAACATGGGCGCCATGGAAAACAAGGGCTTGAACGTCTTCAATTCAAGCTGTGTGCTGGCGCAGCAGGATACCGCGACCGATTTGGCCTTTCAGCGGGTAGAAGCGGTGGTCGCGCACGAGTATTTCCATAACTGGTCGGGCAACCGGGTTACCTGCCGCGACTGGTTTCAGCTATCGCTGAAAGAAGGCTTTACCGTATTCCGTGATTCCGAGTTCTCCGGCGACATGAACTCACACACCGTCAAACGCATTGAAGATGTCACCTTCTTGCGCGCCAATCAGTTTGCCGAAGACGCGGGCCCTATGGCTCATCCGGTTCGCCCTGACTCCTTTATTGAAATCTCCAACTTTTACACCTTGACGGTGTATGAGAAGGGCGCTGAAGTGGTGCGCATGCTGCACACGCTCTTGGGGGCAGAAGGTTTCCGCAAGGGCACCGATCTGTACTTTGAGCGCCATGATGGTCAGGCCGTGACCTGCGATGACTTTGTCAAAGCCCTGGAAGACGCTAACGGTGCTGATTTCAGCCAGTTTAAACGTTGGTACAGTCAGGCGGGCACACCACGCATGGAGGCGGCCAGCCACTACGATGCAACCAAGCGTGAATATCGTCTGAGCTTCCGCCAGCACTGCCCGGCGACGCCGGGTCAGAGTGAGAAGTTGCCGCAGGTGATTCCGGTCCGGATGGCGCTGCTCAATACGCAAGGGCAGGAGATGGCGCTGCAGCTAGCGGGCGAAAGCCAGTCGCGGGGTTACGAGACCGTGCTGTCGATTACCGAGGCGGAACAGGAATTTGTGTTCAGTAATATTGATCAGCAGCCGTTGCCGTCGCTGCTACGCGGCTTTTCCGCACCGGTTAAGTTGAGCTATCCCTACAGTCGGGATGATCGTGTCTTCCTGGCCAAGCACGATCCAGATGGTTTCAATCGCTGGGAGGCTGCTCAGGGCCTGGCGGTTGATGTGTTGCAGGGGCTGGTAGAGATTCATCGCACGGGTCGTCCGCTGCACCTTGATCAGCGTCTGGCTGAGGTCTATCGCACGGTATTGGCCGATACCTCGCTGGATGCTGCGATGGTGGCAGAGATTATTCGCTTGCCATCAGAAGCATACTTGGTAGAGCTAGCAGAGACAGCGCACGTTGAGGCGATTCACTTTGCCCGCGAGTGGCTGCGTGCTGAGCTGGCCCGCACGCTGAAGAGCGAAATTCAGCAGCGTTTCGACGCGCTGCCGACTGCCGAGACGTACAGTGCTGACGCTGCTTCCATGGCGGCGCGCAGCCTGAAAAATACGCTGCTTGGCTATCTGATGCTGACCGAAGATCCAGCAATTATGCACGTTTGCGTGCGGCAGTTCGTTGAAGCCAACAACATGACTGACCGTCAGGCGGCGCTGGTCGCGCTGGTCAACTCGCCTTTTGATGAGCAGCGCAAGGCGGCATTGGACACCTTTGCCGAACGTTGGGCTGCCTATCCGCTGGTGATGGATCAGTGGTTCAGTATTCAGGCCGGTAGCACCTTGCCCGGCGGTTTGGCGCGGGTAGAAGAGCTAATGCAGCATCCGCTCTTTACCCTGCGTAACCCTAACAAGGTTCGCGCGGTGATTGGCGCCTTTGCGAATCAGAACCTGGTTAACTTCCACCAAGCTGACGGTGCCGGTTATCGCTTCCTGGCTGACCGCATCATCGAGCTGGACCGCCTCAACCCGCAGATTGCGGCGCGTCTGGTGACGCCGCTGAGCCGCTGGCGCAAGTTCGCCGAAGATCGTCAGCAGCTCATGCAGCAGGAATTGGCCCGCGTCCTGGCGACCGAGCAGCTGTCGCCTGATGTCTATGAAGTCGTGAGCAAGTCACTCGCCTGAGCGCCACTACTGGCAGAATGCCCCCCGGATAGAGCCGGGGGGCTTGAGTTAAGCTCCGATAAATGAGTTACTTCGTATGCGCAAGGACAATATTTTAATAAAAAATTACCAAGAGGTATTTGTGCAGTCCGTCGTAGGCCTCTAATATGCCTTGTCCGCTGGAGCGATAGCTGAATATGACACTGTCTCTCAGCTCTCCAAGCATGGCGAGATCTGTTCATCGTTCCCTTGCGGAGCAGTGCACCTATATAAAAACAAAGAGGGGTGGTGTATGCGTAAGCCTGTCAATTGGCGCGCTCCATTCATGGTCCGGGCGAACTCGCTTCAACCGACCAGCAAGCAAAATTTTCCTTTTCGTTCAGTATTCTCGACGCTGGCATTGTCTGTTGCCATAGCGAGCTTTGCCGCGCCCGGCGTTAGCCTGGCCGAAGCTGCTGAAGATATTAAGCCCGCGGTTGAGTCTGAACTGTCTGCTTCCGACCTGCTGCTCGATGCGGCCAAGGCCGGTGAGCGTCTGGTAGCGGTGGGTAGCCGTGGACACATCGTTTATTCCGATGATCAGGGTGGCAGCTGGAAACAGGCCGCTGTGCCGGTGCGTCAGCTATTGACCGCGGTCTTCTTTGTCGACGACAAGAGCGGCTGGGCAGTAGGGCATGACTCGTTGATCCTGCATACCGCTGATGGTGGTGCCACTTGGGCAATGCAGTATCGTGATCCCGAGCTGGACGTGCCAGTTGATCCTGACGGCCCCAGTCTGCTTGAGCGGCCGCTGATGGACGTCTGGTTTCGTGATGCCCAAACCGGTTTCGCCGTGGGTGCCTATGGCATCGTCCTGCGCACCGATGACGGTGGCGAGAACTGGGAAGACGTAAGCGATGTGGTGGATAACCCCGATGGTTTCCATTACAACTCGATCGCTGAAGTTAAAGGTGCCGGCCTGTTTCTCGCTGGTGAGATGGGCACCATGTACCGCTCTGCCGATTATGGTGATACCTGGGAAACCTTGACCGATAGCCCCTATGACGGCTCATGGTTTGGTGTTTCCGGTACCAATCAGAACAATGTCGTTCTGGTATGGGGTCTGCGTGGCAACATGTTCCGCTCAGCCGACTTTGGTGACAGCTGGGAACAAGTGGTACTCAAGACTCAAAACAACAATACGCTGGGCGCAACTCTGCTGGGTGGGAGTGTTTCCGAGAGCGGTGAGTTGGCCGTGGTAGGGGCTGGTGGTGTGGTGGTTATCAGCCATGATGACGGTAAAACCTTCAGTGTCTCCACCCGTCCTGATCGAATCGCCCTGGCGTCTGCCAAGGTGCTGGAAAACGGTCAGATCTTGCTTGTAGGCCAGCACGGCGTTTCTACTGCCGCGGCTAACGGTCTCAAAGTCAACTAATAATAACTACAAGCCAGGAGAATCTGGATGTCCCGCGACGAGGAAAACGCAACTTTCATGGAACGGTTGGTCTTTAATAACCGCCTGATGGTTGTAGCGCTGTTCTCTATTATTACCGTGTTTCTTGGCTATCAGGCGCTGCAGGTTCGCCCTGATACCAGTTTCGGCAAGATGATTCCGCTGGAACACCCCTATATCGTCAACATGCTCGAGCACCAGAACGATCTGGCCAACCTCGGCAACTCGATTCGTATCGCGGTGGCGATTGAGGATGGCGACATCTTCAGCACCGAATACATGGAAACCCTCAAGCAGATCAACGATGAGGTGTTCTTCCTGCCGGGTGTTGATCGCTCCAACCTGCGCTCTCTGTGGACGCCCAACGTGCGCTGGACGGAGGTCACCGAGTACGGTTTTGATGGTGGCCCGGTAACCAACCATCCGTCCTACACCAATGAAGAGGATCTGGACGAGCTGCGCGGTAACGTGCTCAAGTCCGGTGAAATTGGGCGCCTGGTAGCGAACAACTTCAAGTCCAGCATCATTGAGGTGCCGCTGCAGGAGTTCTACCCGAATCCGGAGAACCAGAGCGAGCTGCTGCGTTTGGACTACAAGGAGTTCTCACATCAGCTGGAAGAGAAGATTCGCGATCGCTTCCAGTCAGAGAATCCCAACATCAAGATCCATATCGTCGGCTTCGCCAAGAAGGTCGGTGATTTGATCGATGGTTTGATGGGCGTGGTAGCCTTCTTCGGTATCGCTTTCATCATTACCTTTGTTCTGCTGTACATGTTTACCTGGTGTATCCGCAGTACCGTATCGGTATTGATGACCACCGTTATCGCGGTGATCTGGCAGCTAGGCCTGATCAATCTGGTCGGCTTCGGTCTTGACCCCTACTCGATGCTGGTACCTTTCCTGATCTTTGCCATCGGTATTTCCCACGGGGTGCAGAAGATCAACGGTATCGCCTTGCAATCGGGTGAGGCCGATAACGCGCTAACAGCCGCGCGGCGTACGTTCCGCCAGTTGTTCCTGCCAGGCATGATTGCGATTCTGGCCGACGCGGTAGGCTTTATCACGCTGCTGGTTATTGATATCGGTGTGATCCACGAGCTGGCTATCGGTGCGTCTATCGGTGTGGCAGTAATTGTGTTTACTAACCTGATCATGTTGCCAGTGACCATTTCTTATCTGGGTATCAGTAAGAAAGCGGTTGAGCGCAGTAAGCGTGATGCGGTACGTGAGCATCCGTTCTGGCGCGCGATCTCTTATGTGGCGCACCCAAGCTTTGCGCCCTGGATTGTGATTGTTGCTCTGGTGGGCGGCGTATCCTGCTTCATCTATCAGGAGCACAACATCAAGGTCGGCGACCTGGATGCCGGTGCGCCCGAGTTGCGGCCTGATTCACGCTACAACCTGGATAATGATTTCATCATCCAGAACTACACCACCAGCTCTGACATTCTTGTAGTCATGGTCAGTACGCCGCCTGAGCAGTGCTCTGCCTATGAGACTCTGGAGGCGATCGACCAGTTGCAATGGCGCATGGCTAACCTGGAAGGTGTGCAGTCAGCGGTATCGCTGGTGACTGTTGCCAAGCAGGTAATCATGGGGTCCAACGAGGGCAACCTGAAGTGGCAAGGCCTGTCGCGTAACCAGGATATCCTGAATAACGCGATCAGCCGCGCACCAACAGGTATGTTCAACGCGAGCTGTTCGTTGGCGCCGGTCATGGTCTTCCTGGATGATCATAAGGCCGATACGCTGACCCGCGCTACGGATGAGATCAAAGCCTTTGCTGCCGAGTACAACACCGATGACATGGTCTTCAAACTGGCTGCAGGTAACGCTGGTATTGAAGCCGCTACCAACGAGATCATTTCCAGCTCCGAGCTGCTGATCCTGGTGCTGGTGTATATCTGGGTAGGCGTTATGTGCATGATCACCTTCCGTTCTTTCCCGGCGACCATCTGTATCGTATTGCCGCTGGTACTGACCTCGGTAATGGGTAACGCGTTGATGGCCTTCCTGGGCATTGGTATGAAGGTGGCAACGCTGCCGGTGATTGCTCTGGGTGTGGGTGTCGGTGTTGACTACGGTATCTACATCTACAGCCGCCTGGAGAGTTTCCTGCGCGCTGGCATGCCACTGCAGGAAGCCTACTATGAGACGCTGCGCTCTACTGGTAAGGCGGTTCTCTTTACCGGTCTGTGCCTGGCCATCGGGGTAGCAACCTGGATCTTCTCTGCCATCAAGTTCCAGGCGGATATGGGTCTGATGCTGACCTTCATGTTCCTGGTTAACATGATTGGAGCCATGCTGTTGTTGCCTGCTCTGGCGCGCTTCCTGATCAATCCCGAGAAGGTTCGCAACTCCAAGGGCAGCAAGATGAGTCACTGATAGTCTGCTTGTTGTAGAAAAAACCCGCCCTGACAGGCGGGTTTTTTTATGGGTGGAATTTTAGCTTGTTATAGGAATTGTTACTTGATATTGCGGTTAAAGTCGCCGAACTGTTATCAATATGCTGATTAACAAAAGATAACCACGACCCGTTGGCGAGGTGGCCCTGTCCTCGTTAGTATTGTTGATTCCGTCTAGTTGGCGGCTTCTGACAACAATAAAGGGGAATGGCGTATGCGTGAGCGCATCGAAGGGCGCACTCAATCTACAGTCCAGGCAGTTTGCCCGAATTCAGGTATGACACTCCGCAAACACCTTATCGGCCAGCGGGCGCTGCGAGCGTTGGGCTTTACAGCCGCGCTCTTGCTCCCGACAGGCGCGGTACTGGCCCAGGACCCGCAGCCGATTGCCGAGGCGCCACAAGCCGCCATCATGTCTGATCTGGCCAGCAAGACGCTGTTGCTGGATGTGGTCACTGCTGGCGACCGTTTGGTGGCTGTGGGCAGCCGTGGACATATTGTCTATTCCGATGATCAAGGTGAAAGCTGGACACAGGCTGAGGTGCCAGTGCGCCAGGTGCTGACGTCTGTCTACTTTGTCGATGAGCAGAACGGCTGGGCCGTAGGGCATGACTCGCTCGTATTGCACAGCACAGACGCTGGCCAAACCTGGGCGCTGCAATATCGTGACCCTGCATTGGATAAGCCTAGAGACCCTGAGGGCCCTGGCCTGCTTGAACGACCTTTGATGGACGTCTGGTTCCGTGATACCCAGACCGGTTTTGCTGTTGGTGCCTATGGCATCTTCCTGCGTACCGATGACGGCGGAGCTACCTGGGTGGACCGCAGCGATAACGTAGACAACGAATATGGCATGCATTACAACGCCATTGCGCCGGTACATAACGCTGGCCTGTTTATGGTTGGCGAGATGGGCAGCATGTATCGCTCATCCGATTACGGCGATACCTGGGAAACCCTGGATAGTTCGCCCTACGATGGCACCTGGTTTGGTGTTTCCGGCACCGGTCAGACCGGTCAACTCCTGGTCTGGGGCTTACGCGGTAACCTCTATCGCTCCGCGAACTTTGGTTATACCTGGGAGCCAGTGAAGTTTGACGGTCGTGCACCTCAGGCTACCTTGCTGGGCGGCAATCTGTCGGCTGATGGTCGTCTGGCGATCGTCGGTGCCGGCGGGGTAGTGCTTACCAGTGATGATCATGGCCACACCTTTGCTGCCAATACGCGTGCTGATCGGGTCGCGCTGGCAACCGCCAAGCGGCTGGCCGACGGTCATCTGCTCCTGGTTGGGCAGCACGGCGTAGTCAGAGCATCAGCCAACGGTCTTAAAGACGCACAACAATAAGTTCTGCCTGGAGAATATGGATGTCTAAGCACCATCAGGAGACCGCCCCTTTTGTGGAGCGGCTGATTTTCAATAATCGGATTGCAGTACTGCTGATCTTTGCACTGCTTACGGTGTTTTTTGGCTATCAGGCGGCCCAGGTCAAGCCCGATACCAGCTTCGAGAAGATGATTCCGCTCAAGCACCCCTACATCGTCAATATGATCGAACATGAAAATGATCTGCCAAACCTGGGTAACTCCATCCGTATTGCGGTGGAGATCGAGGATGGCGACATTTTTTCCACCGAGTATATGGAAGCACTCAAGCGTATTAACGATGAGGTGTTTTTTCTACCCGGGGTAGATCGTTCCAATCTGCGCTCGCTATGGACCCCAAACGTACGCTGGACCGAGGTAACCGAGTACGGCTTTGATGGCGGTCCGGTGGCCAATCGGCCGTCTTACACCAGTGAAGCCGATCTCGATGAGCTGCGGGCTAACGTGCTCAAGTCGGGTGAGATTGGCCGACTGGTCGCCAATAACTTCAAGTCGACCATCATCGATGTGCCGCTGCAGGAGGCCTATCCCAATCCTGATAATCAGAGTGAACTGATTCAGCTCGATTACGGTGATTTTTCGCGTCAGCTGGAGGATAAAATCCGTCAGCACTTCGAGGCTGAGAATCCCAATATCAAGGTGCATATCGTCGGTTTCGCCAAGAAAGTGGGTGATCTGATTGAAGGTATTATCAAGGTCGTCATGTTCTTTGGCGCGGCGCTGCTGATCACCTTTGTATTACTGCTGATGTTCACTCGCTGCATCAAGAGCTCGCTGACCACTCTGGTGTGCTCCGTCATCGCGGTTGTCTGGCAGCTTGGTTTGCTGCGCACCCTGGGTTTTGGCCTTGATCCGTACTCGATCCTGGTACCATTTTTGGTGTTTGCCATCGGTATTTCCCACGGGGTACAGATCATCAATGGCATGGCTATTGAGTACCCGACCTCGCAGGGCAGTTACGATGCTGCGCGCCGCGCGTTCCGTTCTTTGTATATTCCGGGCATCGTGGCACTGATATCGGATGCGGTGGGTTTTGTAACCCTGCTGCTGATCGAAATCGAAGTGATTCGTGAGCTGGGGATTGCCGCGTCTATTGGTGTGGGTGTGATCATCCTGACCAACCTGATGCTGCTGCCGATTCTGATGTCTTACATCGGTATCAGCAAAGGCGCAGTCGAGCGTAATCGTGTTCGTGCGTCACAGCCGCAGAAGCTCTGGCTGGCAGTAGCGCGATTTGCTCATCCGACGGTGGCACCGATTTCCATCCTGCTGGCGATTGCGGCCTTTGCCTTTGGTATTTATCACGGCAAGAACGTCGCCATCGGTGATCTTGATCCGGGTGCGCCTGAGCTGCGTGCAGATTCGCGCTATAACCTCGACAACAAGTTCATCATCGACAACTACTCGACCAGCTCGGACATTCTGGTTGTCATGGTTAAAACGCCACCTGAGATGTGCTCGGCGCATACCACGATGGAAGCCATTGATCAGCTTGAATGGAAGATGAATAACCTGGATGGCGTGCAATCGGCGGTGTCGCTGGTAACGGTAGCCAAGCAGGTGATCATGGGTAACAACGAGGGCAACCTGAAATGGCAGGGGCTGTCGCGTAACCAGGACAACCTGAATAACGCTATCAGCCGTGCACCTTCGGGCATGTTCAACGCTGAATGCTCGCTGGCTCCGGTCATGATCTTTTTGGATGATCACAAGGCTCAGACTTTGAGTCGTGCCACCGCGGCGGTGGAAGCCTTTGCCGAGGAGTACAACACCGACAACCTGGAATTCAAACTGGCTGCGGGTAATGCTGGTATTGAAGCGGCCACCAACGTTGTGATCGAGGCCTCACAGACCAAGATGCTGCTCACCGTTTATGCGGTGGTGATCTTTATGTGTCTGGTGACCTTCCGTTCGATCCGCGCGGTGCTCTGTATCATTATTCCTCTGGCTCTGACCTCGGTTCTGGCGAATGCGCTGATGGCGTTCCTGGGCATTGGCGTCAAGGTGGCCACCTTGCCGGTTATTGCTCTGGGTGTGGGTATTGGGGTGGACTACGGTATTTATATCTACAGTCGCCTGGAAACCTACCTGCGTCAGGGGTTGCCTTTGCAGGAAGCTTATTATGAAACCCTGAAAACCACGGGTAAGGCGGTTACCTTTACCGGCTTCACTCTGGCGATCGGTGTTGCCACCTGGATCTTCTCGGCCATCAAGTTCCAGGCAGACATGGGGATCCTGCTGACCTTTATGTTCCTTTGGAACATGTTTGGTGCGCTCTGGTTGTTGCCAGCACTGGCACGCTTCCTGATCCGTCCGGATAAGTTGCGTAACTAATACTGCAACTGAACAGCAAAAAGGCGCCCGAAGGCGCCTTTTTGCTGTGTTTTTTTCGACTGAACACTAACCTGCTACGCGGACTCTTGAATCCTGTCTGAACGGGCGAGTAGCGCAGAGCTTTGCGGAAGGAGGCACGATTGTGCTGCCTGAGCGAAGCGAGTGTATGAGGCCCCGACAGGTTGAACGACGCGGCTAAGCTGCAGGGCTGAGCAGTGGTTGTCAGCGCTGGCGGATAAGCACACTGGTCAGCAGGCGAAAACGAAAATGCGGTCAACAAGGCCTTAGGTGGTTGCTGCTAGCGCGCTCAGACGTCGGGGTAGAGCGAGTCAATACCGCCTTCTTTGAGCTCTTCGGCCTCGCGTTGACGGGCTTGGGTCACTTTACGTACGGCGCGCCATAGTGGCTTACCGCGCCAGGCATCATCGCTCTGCCCGAACAGGCAGGTGTTCAGCTCATCCAGCGCATCGGCCAGAACCGGATACGCGAGACTGAGGGCAATAAGATCACTTTTCTGCTGTCTGGCCCAGTGATCCAGCGCCTTGCGTGCTTCCGCGGGCTCGTTTTGACGGCAGGCTACCTGCAGGTCGGCCAGCGGGTTGCCGGCAGCGTCGGCGTCCAGGTGATGAGGGTCTTCGGGTAGTTCGTCTAAGCTGCTCAGTTCACTATGTAACTGACGTAAACGGTAGATACAGACGACGAGTGCGGCGAGCAGCAGGGCACAGGCAAGCTGCCACGGCCACAGTAGCGGCGCGGGTAGGGCGCTTACACTGCGCTCGTTTAGGGTGCTGCTGATATTCTGATTGTTGATTATGTTCAGACTGACGGCCGAGAGGCTGGCCTCTTCGAGGCTGTCGGTATTGGTATTCCACCAGGGCACACGCACTTCCGGCACGCTAACCTGGCCGGTATTGCGCGCAACCAGGGCGGCACTTTCCTGCCTCAGGCCAAGAATGCCATTGGCGGAGAGCTGGTTCTCCAGCTGGGGTTGGTCATTGTACTGGCGCAGCTCTTCGGACTGTTCGTCGGGCAGCCGGCCCAGTTCCGGTAATTGGCTGGCTGTCAGGCCATCGGCTTGAATCGAGAGAGTACGCGTTAGTGGTTCGCCGCGCAGCAGGTCCTGGCCAGGATCGGGCTGCCAGTTCTGGCTCAGTCGCACTTGTTTGGCGGGGAGCCAAAGTGCGTCGGAAGGGTAGTTATCAGGAATGGGTTTGACCTGCAGTTGCAGGCTTGGCGAACGTAATTGTGCGATACGGGCACTGCGCAGGCTATTGGGATCTGACGGGGTGCGCGGCGATTGCACTGTGGCGCTGAACAGCTGCGAGGGTATCTCCAGCGGTCCGCTTTGCTGCGGAAACAGGGCGTAACGCACTTCAATGACACCGTGCAATACGCCATTGATGGTGCGCTCGTAGTTACGTGGTGCGCCGAGCCGCTCGACCTTGGCGTTCGCGACGGCCAGGCCACTCAGATCGGAATCGTCATACAGGGAGACAGAGTGGTAAATGCGCAGGGTCAGCAAAACTTGCGCCTGTACATAGGGCGTTTGGGTATCTACCTCGCTGTCTATAAAGACTGGCGCCAGCTTGTCTGCGTTATCGTCGGCAGCCTGTGCCTGGGTGAGCACCCGCAAAGTGATAGGGTCGCTGCTATCCGGGCCTAGAAACAACGGCGGTATGACGACGAAGCCGGTACGCTTGGGTTGCAGCCCGATCACCCAGCGATTGACCCATTGCTTGCGGCCCTCCAGCTCACTCATCAAGCTCAATTGGTGACTCTGTGTCACCTTGAAGTGCTCGTAAAGTGGCGTGAGGTCGGGTGTGCTCGATGTACTGATGGCGTTACTTTCCAGCGTCAGTTCCAGGCTTTCATTTTCGACCAGTTGGGTACGGTCGACACTGGCCTGCATTGCCGCCTGGCACAGGCCGGTCAAGGCTAATAGACAGAGTGTCAGTAGCAGTCGCATCATCGAGGACGTCCATCGGGTTGTTGCAGGTGTTGATAAAGGAACTTACGGCGCAGCAATTCAGATGGGTTGTCGGGTATATCGCGCAGCCATTGCTGCAGCGCTTGCTGCTGTTCGGCATTGTAGCCTGTGCTGATTGAAGATGCGCTAGTGCCGCCCTCTGCGGGAGCGCTATCGAGCAGGCTTTCATCATCCTGGCTTTCATCATCTTCGCTAGCTGCCGGATTTTGCGCCATCAGGCCATCTGGCGTGGTGCTCGGTGTTGTTTCAGCATTGGCGCTCGTATTCTGATCTGCTGTGGCGCTATTACCGGCGCTGGCTGACTGTTCGCTGCCGGCTTTTGGCGTATCGTTTTCAGTCGTCACAGCTTGCTCTGAAGTGGTGGTATTGGCCGCGTCGTCAGATTGCTGCTGGCTCTCGTCGCTCGCGCCAGGTTGTTCTTGCTCCTTTCCTTGCTCTTGCTGTTCAGCCTTTTCCAGCTCGGCCAGATAGGCCTCAACGCGTTTGCGGTTATGTCGCGCGGCAGTGTGCTCTGGAGCCCTGATCAGGGCTTGCTCGAATGCGTTTAACGCCGCTTGATATTGTGCGTCTAGTGCCAGCGCAGTGCCTTGCGCAAAATGATATTCAGGGTTGTCAGGCTCGGCGGCGGCCAAGGCGCCGTAAGCGCTGCTGGCCGCCGCATAATCACCGGCCTGCAAGTGTGCCCAGGCTTGCCACTGCGGATCTTCAAAGCGCTGTGCGGCAGCGGCCGGATTACCTTCGGCCATTAGTTTCGCCGCTTGCTGGTCAGGGCGTTGCCATAGATCTTGCCAGCCCATTGCCGAGGCTGGCGGCGGCAGCCAGAGTGCGATCAGCAGGAGTGCTAACCAGCCGCGTCTGGCACCGATGGCGGCCAGTGGCAACAGCAATAACAGCAGCCAGTGGCCTTGATCGAGCCATTGACGCTGTGACTGCTCTGCTACCTGATCGCTTGCGGGCGTATCTGCCAGCAGAGCGTTGAGGTCTTGATCATCCCATGTGAGGCTGGCGTATTCGCCGCCGTGGCGATGGGCGAAGTGGCTAAGGGCCCTTTCGTCGAGTTGTGGCAACAGAATGCGACCCTGCTCGTCGCGCATGAAGCCACCTTCGGCAATTGGTACCGGTGCGCCATCGGCTGTACCTATCCCCAGGACGCGCAGGCGCGGGCCCAAGTCCTGGGTGACGACATCAGCGAGACTTTGTTCGCTGTCGTTCAGGCCATTGGTTAATAGAAGGACCTGTGCGCTGCTGGGGGGGAGGTCACGCACTAGCTGCTGAGCCAGCGCTAGCGCCTGATCAGCCTGCTGCCCGCGCACTGGCATGATATCCGGGTGCAGAGCGCCCAGGAGGTTCAGCAGCGTGCTGTGATCATGGGTGAGCGGGGCGACCAGATGTGCGCTGCCGGCGTAAGCGATCAGGGCGACACGTTTTTCCGGAAAGTTGCGCATGACGTCCTGCACCTTGCGGCGAGCTTGATCAAGCCGGTTTGGAGCAAGGTCAGTTGAAAGCATGCTGCGCGATACCTGAAGTACGACCACCAGTGCGCCCTGATCGCTGCGCTCTATGCCGTCATCCGACTCCCATGCCGGACCGGATAGCGCCAATAGCGCTAGCGTCCAGCACAGGCCCAGTAGCAGGTAGCGTCCTACGTAGCGCCGGCCTTGCTGCTGTTGCAGCAAGGCTTTGCGCAAGTTGGCTGGCAGCAGTGCTTCCCAGCCTGAGTGTTTCTGCATATGCCGGAACAGATACCAGCACAGGAACAGGTTGGGCAGTAGCGCGAGTAGCCACCAGGGGCGGCTAAAGCTGAAGGGCAGCAGATCAAGTAACACGGCGCTGCCTCCGTACCTGTTGCAAAGCCATCACAAGGCTGATTAACCAGGCAGCAGCAAGTGGCCAGGGGTAAAGCGGAATACTTTCATGGCTAGGCCGACCGGCGCGGAGACTGGGCTCCAATTCGTCAAGCCGTGCGTAGATAGACTCCAGACTGGCGCTATCACGGGCACGGAAATAAAGGCCTCCGGTGATCTCGGCTATCTTGCGCAGGGTGGTTTCATCGAGATCGATAGAGGGGTCAACATCACCATTGAGGACGCTTTGCAAACCATCCTGCTGCATGCTGTCAGCGCCTACGCCGATAGTGAAAATACGGATACCTTGCTCGGCAGCCAGCCGTGCAGCCTGGATTGGCGCTATTTCGCCGGCGGTATTCGCACCATCGGTTATCAGCAGCATTACCCGGCTTGAGGCGGGCTGCTGGATCAGACGCTTGATGCCCAGGCCAATGGCATCGCCGATGGCTGTATCGCGCCCGGTGAGGCCAACAAAGGCCTCCTCCAGCCACTGCGCGACACTGTCGAGGTCATAGGTTAACGGGGCTTGTACATAGGCGTTGCTGCCGAACAAAATCAATCCAATACGGTCGCCGCGACGGCCTTCTATAAAGGTGCCAAGCCAATGCTTCACCAGTGTGAGTCGGTCGACCTTGCGCTCATCCAGTTGCATGTCGTGTATCTCCATACTGGCAGACAGGTCAACCGCAACCATCATGTCACGTCCGCTAATGCTCGGTGCCAGAGGAGCTCCAAGCAACTGTGGCCTGGCTGCTGCGCACAGCATCAAAACCCATATAAGCAACAGCGGCCATTGCATAGAGTTCGATCTGCGATCCGCATTGGTACTTTGCAGTTGGCTCAATCGACGTAGAAAACTAACGTGTAGCGCGCTTGCCGGACGTCTGCTAGCGGGCAACAACCAACGCATCAGCCAGGGCAGCGGCAGCAATAAAAAAGCGGCGGGCCAGTACAGTTCAAACATGGTTATGCCTTACCCAGCGCAATAGCTCACGCTGCAGCGCCAGGCGCTCGCCGGAACTCATGTCATTGCCGGGCTGATACAAGCCCGTACCGAGTGGACGCAACAGGTCTGGTCGCGGTTTTGGGTAGCCCTGGCACAGGTAGTCCACCCACTCAGGGCCAAACAGTCTGGTAGCATCCTGCTCGCCACGACTTTTAAGCTGTCGCTTCAACTGGGTGTTGAGTGCCGCCAACCACGCCTGATCGGAGAGGTTATCCGGTACCTCCCAGATGATTCGCTGAGCGCGCATGCGTTGCCTGTAGCGTCGTCGCAGGCCAAGCCAGAGCAATGGCAGAGCAATCAGCAGTAATACCAGTAGCACCATGAGTGCTATCCAGCCGGGTGCCGGTGGCCACCAGGGTATGGGAGGCGGTGCCGCTGGCTGGATCAAGGCGTCCTGTAGCGGACTGCTCACTTGGTTTCCCCGCGTGGATGTCCGGAGAGCGTGTCGCGCATCTGTTCGTGAGCGGCGAACCGCGTATCCAAAGGTATCAGGCTGCAGCGAAGGCGGCGGGCCAGTCTTAGCCAGCTCTGCTGCTGTTGCTGAAATTGCTCAGCGTAAGCCTCGCGTACGCCCGGTTCGAGGGTGTTGATGGTGATACGCTCCTCGCCCTGGACAAAGTCGAGAGGTCCAAACAGCGGCAGGCTACTGTCGAGAGGATCGAGAACCGGCAGCAAGACCATATCGTTGTGCCCGGCCAGAGGAACCAATAGGCTCTGGTTCAGACCATCTATCGCGCTGTGATCGCAGATAATATAAAGAATGCTGCCTGGACGAATAATTTCACGGCTATGGCGCAGGGCAAGGTTCAGCGGTTCCGATTCGTCGTCTGGATCCGCTTGCAGGCCTGGTTGTAACTGGTGGTTGGCTTGGATTAACAAGTGCAGTAATTGCAGTAGTGCCTTGCGGTCGCGCCGGGGGCGCACCTCATGACAAGAGCCCGGGCTATAGACCATGCCACCCACACGGTCGTGGTGCGATAGCGCCGTCCACGCAATCAGTGCGCTGGTTTCGGCAGCCAGCACTGACTTGAAGCAGCGTTGGCTGCCGAAGAACAGACGGGGGCTTTGCTCACTGATGACAAAAACCGGGCGCTCCCGCTCTTCATTGAATACTTTGGTGTGGACCTTTTGCGTTCGCGCTGTCACGCGCCAGTCGATATTGCGGATGTCATCGCCGGGCTGATAGGCACGTACCTGATCAAAATCGACACCACGTCCGCGCAAGCGCGAGCTTTGCTGTCCACTTTGCCGCCCGTTGCGCACCGGACGGTTGAACAAGGGCAGCTTATTGCAGTGCCGACGAGTCGCCAGCAGCGCCTCCAGGCTGGTATAGATGGCAGGGTCCAGGCTAGCAGGCATGGATCAAACCACCGGTACTGAGTCGATCAACAGGTTGATGGCTTGGTCGGTGTCGATACCAGCGGCTTCAGCCTCGAAACTAAGCATGATGCGGTGGCGCAGCACGTCATGCACTATGGCTTGCACGTCTTCTGGACTGACAAAGTCGCGCCCCGCTAGCCAGGCATGGGCCCGTGCGCAACGATCCATTGCAATGGTTCCGCGCGGACTGGCGCCCATGGCCAGCCATTCAGCCAGTTGCGGGTTGTACTGGTCGGGCCGGCGAGTTGCCATGATCAGCTGGATCAGATATTCCTCCACGGCGTCCGCCATGAACATATCAAGCACTTCCTGTCTTGCCGCCAGAATGCTTGCCTGGCTGATTTTGCTGGAGATGACTGGCTCATCACCCCGCGCTTCGCCCCGCGCCAGCTGGAGGATTTGTCGTTCCAGTGCGGCATCCGGAAAACCGATGCGCACATGCATCAGGAAACGGTCCAGCTGTGCCTCCGGCAGTGGGTAGGTCCCTTCCTGTTCGATGGGATTCTGCGTGGCCATGACCATAAACAGCTCAGGGAGCGGATAGGTCTCACGGCCAACGCTCACCTGACGCTCGGCCATGGCTTCGAGCAGCGCCGACTGCACCTTGGCGGGTGCGCGGTTGATCTCGTCTGCCAGTACCAGATGATGGAAGATAGGACCTTGCTGGAAGCTGAAGGTGGCGGTCTCCGGGCGGTACACCTCGGTGCCGGTAATGTCGGCGGGCAACAGATCAGGGGTGAACTGGATGCGATGAAACTCCGCTTCTATACCTTCTGAAAGCGCTTTGATGGCTTTGGTCTTGGCCAGACCGGGCGCGCCCTCGACTAACACATGTCCGCCTGCCAGCAGGCTGATCAGCATGCGATCGATCAAATGTTCCTGTCCGAAGATGTGTTGCCCAAGAAAGGCTTTTAGCTGCAGCAGTGAGTCACGGTGAGTCATTGGGATTTTTAGTGTCCTATTCTTCTTGACCAGCGTCAGTGTACGTCACTTTACCGAAATGCATTTGGTCTAGACTATGCCTGAGACAAGAATAATTCAGGCCCGCCGGTTCAAGCCCCACAAGGGCGAGCGAGGCGACCGAATGCAGGTTCGCAGTCCACACCCACGGCGCAACATCAGGAGGTAGGCAGCATGGCATTGATCATGGCCAGCACCAAGCAGGGCTTTATCGAAACACTGCAGGAGCGGTTGGTAGCCCTTGTGCAGACAAAGGATCGGGAGGCCATTCGCTTATTCTGTCGGTACTTTTATGGTATCGCCTCGCTGGAAGAGCTCAGCGCGCGCCAGGATAACGATTTGCTAGGTTGCACCCTCTCCAGTTGGCGCGCCCTGCAGCACTTCGAGGGTGGCGAGATGAAGGTAAAGGTGTTCAATCCCGACACGCAGCAGGATGGCTGGCAGAGCACGCATACGGTTGTCGAGGTGCTGCATCGAGACTTGCCATTCCTGGTTGATTCGGTACGCATGGAATTGACCCGTCAGGGCTATGCCATCCACACGCTGCAAAACAGCATCATGACGACGCAGCGCGATGACCAGGGTAATCTGCAGGCGCTGCTGGAAACGGGTAGCCAGGGTGCGGACGTACGCACCGAGTCATTGATGTACATTGAAATCGATCGCTGCACTACCTCGGCAGATTTGCGCGCCCTGCAGAACGGGTTGAAAGAGGCCTTGAGTCATGTGCGCGTGACGGTTCGCGACTTTCCGGCGATGCAGAAGCAGGTTGAAACGCTTATTGGCGGCCTCAAGAAGCGCAGCGGCCAGTATTTCTCCAGCGAAGAGCGTACGGAAACCATCGCCTTTTTGCAGTGGCTGCTACAAAACCATTTTACCTTTCTGGGCTATGAGTGCTTTGCGATCAATGAGGGTTTGCCGCAGCAACGCCTCGGCTTGATTGAAGGCAAAAGCCTGGGGGCGCTGGCCATGGAGCCGCGTGATGAAGGGCTCGATGGTTTGCCCGTTGAGGTAATTGAATATCTTCAGGCGCCGTTATTGCTGTCTTTCGCCAAGGCGTCACGATTGAGTCGAGTACACCGTCCGGCCTATCCCGATTACGTCTCCCTGCGTGAAGTCGATGCCGACGGCAAGGTGCTGCTCGAACACCGATTCATGGGGTTATATACCTCGCGAGTATATTCTGATCTGGTCGATAATATTCCGCATGTGCGTCGTAAAGTAGCGCATGTGCGCGAAGTTTCCGGCTTTATTCCACAGAGCCACCTGGCCAAAGAGCTGGAGCAGGTGCTGCAGGTGTTGCCGCGCGATGACCTGTTCCAGTCATCAGTAGAACAACTGGCTGATACTGCGATCAGCATAGTGCAGATGCAGGAGCGTAATCAGATCCGCGTGTTCCTGCGCTCTGGCAACTATGGTCGTTTTTATTACTGCCTGGCTTTCGTTCCGCGCGATGTCTATTCCACCGATATTCGGTTGACTATTCAGTCGGTATTGATGGAGCGCCTGCAAGCGACCGAGAGTGAGTTCTGGACTTATTTCTCCGAGTCCATTCTGGCCCGCACCCAATTCATAATGCGGGTTGACCCCACCAAGACGCTGGACATAGACCCCGTGAAAATAGAACAGGAAGTCGTGCGCGCATGCCGCAACTGGAATGATGAGTTCCGTGATCGTCTGCTGGAAAGCATGGGCGAGGCGCGCGCCACTGACGTGCTGGCGCACTTGGGTGAGGGCTTCCCGGCTGGCTACAGTGATCGCTTTCCGCCGGCTACCGGGGTGGTTGATTTACAGACCATGTTGGGGCTCACGGCTGAGCAGCCACTGGCCATGAGTTTTTATCAACCGCTGGAGCAGAAGCCAGGTGTATTGCATTGCAAGCTCTATCACCTAAGCGATCCGCTGCCCTTGTCGGACGTAATCCCCATTCTGGAAAACCTGGGGCTACGGGTATTGGGTGAGTTTCCCTTTCATATCGCACAGGACAGCGGGCCAAGCTTCTGGATTCATGATTTTGAGTTTACCTTTGCGGCCAATGCCAGCCTGGATATCCACGAAGCCAATGACCTGTTCCGTGAAGCCTTTGCGGCAATCTGGGCGGGGCATGCAGAGAACGATGCATTCAACCGTCTGGTCCTGCTGGCGAGCCTGCCTTGGCGTGATGTATCACTGCTGCGCGCCTATGCGCGCTATCTCAAGCAGATCCGTCTGGGTTTTGAATTACCTTACATTGCCAGCACTCTGATTGCGCATGCCGATATTTCGCGCGAACTGGTGCGACTGTTCCGCACCCGTTTTTATCTGGCTCGCAAGCTGTCTCCTGCCGATCTGGAGGAGATGCAGCATAAATTGGAACAGGCGATTCTCAATGCCCTGGACAACGTGGCGGTGCTTAATGAAGATCGCATCCTGCGGCGCTACCTCGACCTGATCAAGGCAACACTGCGCACCAACTATTATCAGCCGGATGCGGAGGGTGAGACCAAGGACTATTTGAGCCTGAAGTTTGATCCCTCGGCGATCCCCGAGTTGCCATTGCCACGGCCGATGTTTGAGGTGTTCGTGTACTCACCCAGGGTAGAAGGGGTGCATCTGCGTGGCGGTAAAGTTGCCCGTGGTGGTCTGCGCTGGTCCGACCGGGAAGAAGACTATCGTACCGAGGTGCTGGGCCTGGTCAAAGCGCAGCAAGTGAAGAACGCGGTTATTGTGCCGGTCGGCGCCAAGGGCGGTTTCGTACCACGGCGGCTACCGGTGGGCGGCTCACGGGATGAAGTGCAACAGGAGGCAATTGCCTGTTACAAAATGTTCATCCAGGGCCTGCTCGATCTGACCGATAACTTGGTCGATGGTGAGGTCGTGCCGCCCGCTAACGTGGTGCGTCATGACGCAGACGACCCCTACCTGGTGGTTGCCGCGGACAAGGGCACTGCGACCTTCTCCGATATCGCCAATGGCATTGCTGCGGGCTACGGTTTCTGGCTGGGGGACGCTTTTGCCTCCGGTGGCTCTGCTGGCTACGACCACAAGAAGATGGGCATTACCGCTAAAGGTGCCTGGGTCTCGGTACAGCGTCACTTCCGCGAGCTGGGCGTCAATGTGCAGACCGATCCGATTACGGTTATCGGTGTGGGCGATATGGCGGGCGATGTCTTCGGTAACGGTATGCTGTTGTCGCGTCAGCTGAAGCTGGTCGCCGCCTTTAACCATCAACACATTTTTATCGACCCCAATCCGGACACTGAGAGCAGCTTTGTGGAACGTCAGCGGTTGTTTGATCTGCCGCGCTCAAGCTGGGCCGACTATGACGCCAGCCTGATTTCTCAGGGTGGCGGTCTCTTTGCCCGCAGTCTCAAGCAGATCACGCTGACGCCGCAGATGAGGGAGCTGTTCGACATCAAGGCCGAGAAGCTGACGCCGACCGAGCTGATTCATCAGTTGCTCAAAGCGCCGGTCGACCTGATCTGGAATGGCGGCATCGGCACCTACGTCAAAGGTAGCAGTGAGACGCACGCCGATGTAGGCGACAAGGCCAACGATACCCTGCGCGTTAATGGCCGTGATCTGCGCTGCCGCGTAGTAGGTGAGGGCGGTAACCTGGGTATGACGCAGCTGGGCCGTATCGAATTCTGTCTCAATGGTGGCGCCGTCAATACCGACTTTATCGATAATGCGGGTGGGGTTGATTGCTCTGACCATGAAGTCAACATCAAGATTCTGCTTAACGAGGTTGTGGCCAGCCAGGACATGACGGCCAAGCAACGCAACAAGTTGCTCGCCAGCATGACCGACTCGGTTTCCGAGTTGGTACTGGGGAACAACTACAAGCAGACCCAGGCCATCAGTCTGGCTCAGCGCCAGGCCAGCCAGACCATGGGTGAATATCAGCGCTTTATTAGCGCAATGGAAAGCAGCGGCAAGCTTAATCGGGCATTGGAGTTTATCCCTGATGATGAGCAGATGGCCGAGCGCAAGGCGAGCGGCAAAGGGCTGACACGTGCCGAGCTATCGGTGCTGATTTCCTACTCGAAAGCTGACTTGAAAGAGGCGCTGGTGGCGTCCGACGTACCAGAGGACGAATATCTGGCGACTGAGCTGGAGACGGCATTCCCCACTGTGCTGTTGAAGAAGTATCAGCAGGCGCTTCTCGGCCACCGGCTGCGCCGCGAGATTATTTCGACGCAGCTGGCAAATAACCTGGTCAATCATATGGGGATCACCTTCCTGCGTCGTCTGGAGCAGTCTACCGGTGCCTCGCCGAGCAATATCGCCCGCGCCTATGTCGTTGCCCGCGATGTTTTTCATCTACAGGAGCACTTTGCCGGTATAGAACAGCTGGATTATCAGATTCCGGCCGATGTGCAGCTGGAACTGATGGACGAACTGATGCGCTTGGGGCGTCGGGCGACGCGCTGGTTTATTCGCAATCGTCGTACCGAGCTGTTGCCTGAGCGTGAAGTATCACATTTCGCTCCTTGCGTTCAGGCCCTGTCTGAGCGCTTCGATCAGTTGCTGGGGGGGGATATCAGAAAGCTGTGGGACGAGCGTTATCAGCACTATGCTGATAACGCCGTGCCCGAAGGTATTGCGCGGGTTGTGGCTGGCACCGGCCACGCCTATACGCTGCTGGGCATTGTAGAGGCGGCTGATACCACCGGCCAGAGCCCGGAGCGCGTGGCGCAGGTGTTCTTTGCCATTGGCAGCCAGTTGCAGTTGCCCTGGTTCAATCAACAGGTGTCCAATCTGGTCGTGGATAACCACTGGCAGGCGCTGGCACGCGAGAGCTATCGTGATGATCTCGACTGGCAGGCAAGAACCATGACGGTCGCGGCCTTGCAAAGTGCGGATGAGTCGGTGCCGGTAGAGGAGCTGGTCGACGCCTGGATGGAGCAGAATCAGCAAATGGTCTCGCGCTGGCAGGTCATGCTGGGCGAGTTGAAGAACGCAGGTGCTGGTGATTATCCGATGGTTGCCGTTGCCATGCGCGAGTTGCTCGATTTGGCTCAGGCTGCGCGGTTAAACGTGCGGGGAGAGCCATGCAGCAGCTGATTATCGATCTGGCGTTACCCGCGGAGCGCTATCTGGCCTGGTATCAGGGGCGCGCCGAGCGGGTTGTTATGTACAGCAGAGATGGGCGCCGGGTTAGTCTCCCGGCGCACCACCTGCGCCCCTTTCTGACACATGGTGGCGTGCATGGCAGTTTTTTGCTGAGCTTCACTGATGAAGGGAAACTACTCAATCTGGAGCGCTTGTCTGTCTGACAGCCAGATAGCTGCCTGTGGCTGCTGAATCCCCAGGCATAACCCTTTATACTCTGCAGCCTGATTTCACAGCCCAGGCCCGCCGCTTATGTACGACCTGCTCCGTTCGTTGATGTTCAAACTGCCCGCCGAGACCTCGCACGATCTTGCTCTCGACATGATTGGTGCTGCCGGTCGCCTGCGTCTGGCTGACAGGCTGGTACGTCCGGTACCGGCCCAGCCGGTCGAGGTGATGGGGCTGACGTTTGATAATCCGGTCGGCCTGGCGGCCGGGCTGGATAAAAACGCGATAGCTGTCGATGGTCTGGCGGCTATGGGGTTTGGCTTTGTCGAGGTGGGTACCGTGACGCCAAGGCCCCAGCCGGGTAACCCAAAGCCGCGCCTGTTCCGTCTCGCCGAGCACGAGGCCATCATCAATCGCTTTGGTTTTAATAATCTCGGTGTGGATGCCATGTTGGATCGTTTGGCGGCGACCAGGTACCGAGGTGTGTTGGGTGTGAATATTGGCAAGAACGCAGTAACGCCGGTTGAGAATGCGGTGGACGATTATCTCTACTGCATGCGCAAGGTATACAGCTGCGCCAGTTACATCACGGTTAACCTGTCGTCTCCTAATACCCCTGGCTTGCGCACGTTGCAGTACGGCGACGCCTTGAAGCAGCTGCTGGCGCAGATAAAGACCTGCCAATTGGAGCTTAGTGATCAGCAGGGACGGTACGTGCCCATCGCGATCAAGATTGCACCGGATATGACCCCCGAAGAAGTCCAGCTGGTTGCTGGGACCTTGCTTGAGCAAGGCATGGATGCGGTTATCGCAACCAATACCACGCTGGATCGTACGGCCGTAGCCGACTCGCCTTTCGCTGATGAGTCTGGTGGTTTGTCGGGCGCGCCGCTGACTGACGTATCGACCGAGGTCGTACGTCTGTTGGCAGGGGAACTTAAGGGGCGTATGCCCATTATCGGTGTGGGTGGCATCTTCAGTGGCGCTGACGCCGCAGACAAGATGGCTGCTGGCGCTAGTCTGGTTCAGTTGTATAGCGGGTTCATTTACCGGGGCCCGGTGCTAGTGCGTGAGTGCGCAGAAGCGATAGCCACAATGCCGGGCAGGGGCTGATTCAGTATGTGCAAGAGGGGGGGAGAATAGTTGGCCCCCGCAAGCGGGGGCCGGGTGGGCCTTCGCGAGGCCCGACGCTCTGGGTGAGCGCCTTGGGGAAAAATGAAATAACCGAGGGATTAGCCTACGGCGTGCATCTCGTTTAATCGGTGTACACCGGAGATGCCGGTGTAACCGGCCCAATGGTCCGCACGACCTTCACGCCAACCATTGATCCAATTTTGTCTGGCACTGGCACTATTGAAAGGGCAACTGTCTTGAGATTTGCCATGTACTCCATTCTGGTAACCGCGCAAAAATGCTCGTTCCATCGGATCACGCTTGAGTCTTCTCATAGGTTTGAGTCCTCGTTGGTTATGACATACCAGACGGCCATTGCCGTGCAGGAAGTTGTGCGAACCAGTGACTGGTTGCACCGAAAGGAAGCCAGCTAATATGTAGAAAAGGGCTGACTGCCGAATCCGTACTGCTGATTAAGTCATACCTTGTTGTACCCTAATGGAGGTGCCTCCTCCAAAGAACGAATTGGCATACCACGGCCGCTATTTAGCTGCCGTTGAAATATAAACGTCATCCATTTCCGGAAATCAAAGACATGCGCGAGACCCTTGAATTTTTTGTTACCTGTCCGAAAGGCGTGGAGGGGCTGCTGCGTGACGAAGTGCTCGCTTTGGGCGCTGATTCTGCCCGTGAAACCGTTACCGGTATCGAGGTCCAGGGCGATATGGAACTGGCCTACCGCATTTGTTTGTGGTCGAGGTTGGCTAACCGCGTGCTCATGGTAATGGATCGTTTCCCTGCTGAAAGCGCGCAGGATATGTATGACGGCATCAGCAAGATCAACTGGGCTGAGCATCTGCGTGCTGACGGCAGTCTGGCGATCGATTTCACCGGCAGCCTGCCCGGTATCGACAACACCCACTTTGGCGCACTCAAGGTCAAGGATGCGATTGTTGATCAATTGCGTCAGGCTGACGGTACTCGCCCGAGTGTCGAGAAGGTGCAACCCGATCTGCGTATCAACGTGCACTGCCGCCGTAGTGAGGTGCAGGTCGCGCTCGACTTGTCTGGCGTCAGTCTGCACCAGCGCGGTTATCGCTTGCAGCAAGGCGCTGCACCACTCAAAGAGAACCTCGCGGCAGCTATTCTGATTCGTAGCGGTTGGCCAAAGCTGGCAGAAGAGGGTGCCGCCTTGGCCGACCCTATGTGTGGTTCGGGTACTTTCCTGGTTGAAGCCGCGCTAATGGCGGCTGACGTCGCCCCTAACCTGCAGCGCGAGCGCTGGGGCTTCAGTCGCTGGCTGAAGCACGTGCCGGCCATGTGGGAGCGGCTGATGAACGAGGCAAAATATCGCGCTGAAAAGGGTCTGGCCAAGCCGCCGGTATGGATTCGTGGCTATGAGGCTGATCCGCGTCTGTTGCAGCCGGTGCGTAATAACATCCAGCGCGCTGGCGTGACCGAGTGGGTCAAGGTATACCAAGGGGAGCTGGCCACCTTTGCCCCCAGCCCGGATCGCGGGCAACTGGGTCTTATCGTCTGCAACCCGCCCTATGGTGAGCGCCTGGGTGACACGGCGAGTCTGGTTTACCTGTATCAGAAGCTGGGTGAAGTGCTGCGTGAAAAGTGTATTGGCTGGCAGGCGGCGATCTTCACCGGTAACCAGGACCTGGGCAAGCGTATGGGTATTCGCAGCCATAAACAGTACAACCTGTTTAACGGTGCGCTACCGTGCAAGCTGCTGCTGATGGATCTGGCGCCGGAGCGATTTATCACCAAGGCACCGGTGCAGCAGGCGGACAAGAGCGGCCATGCCGGCGGTGAAAACGTGCCAGTTGCTACTGCACGGCTCAGTGAATCGGCGCAGATGTTTGCCAATCGCCTGAAAAAGAACCTGAAGCTACTTGGCAAATGGGCTCGCCAACAGGATATCGAGTGCTATCGTCTGTACGACGCCGATATGCCGGAGTTCGCCGTAGCGGTCGATATCTACGCCGACTGGGTGCATGTGCAGGAATACGCAGCGCCCGCGACCATCAGTGAGGATAAAGCGCAGGCGCGGCTGCAGGACGTGATGGCTGCCATCCCGCAGGTGTTGGGCATCCCGGATAGTCAGGTGGTGCTCAAGCAGCGTCAGCGTCAGGCCGGCAAGCAGCAGTATCAGCGCATGGCTCAGCGTGGCGAGTTTCTTACGGTGCATGAAGGCCAGGTACGTATGCTGGTTAACCTGACCGACTATCTCGATACGGGGCTTTTCCTGGATCACCGCCCCATCCGCCTGCGTATTGCGCAGGAGTCGCGCGGCAAGCGTTTTCTGAATCTGTTCTGTTATACCGCCACCGCCAGTGTGCATGCGGCGGCTGGCGGCGCGCGTTCGACTACCAGCGTTGACTTGTCCAAGACCTACCTTGATTGGGCGCGGCGCAACCTATCCCTGAATGGCCTGTCTGACCTGCACAAGCTGGAGCGGGCTGATGTGATGGAGTGGCTTGCACAGGATCAGCAGAGCTACGATTTGATCTTTATTGACCCGCCAACTTTTTCCAACTCCAAGCGCCTCGATGACATATTCGATGTGCAGCGTGACCATCCGCGGTTGCTCGAGTTGGCGATGGCGCGCCTGGCACCGGGCGGGGTGATCTACTTTTCCAATAATTTCCGTCGCTTCCGCATGGCCGAAAGCGTTGAGACGGCTTATCAGGTTGAGGATATTTCAGCACAGACGCTGGATAAGGATTTTCAGCGTAACACGCGGATTCACAAGACCTGGCGGATCAGCCGCAAAGCATGAGACCCGTGCTGTGAGGTTATCGGGTAGTAAAAAAAAGGGCGCCTATAGGCGCCCTTGTTGTATTCACCGCACGCTCAAGGAGCGTGGCTGGCGATATCGGTTGGGCCACGGCGATAGACGTCCTGCAGTACCAGATCGAGCGCCTTGCCACTAATGCCAGCGGAGCTATGATTGACGATCGCACTGACCGCCCAACTCTGGCCGTTATTATCCCGGGTAATACCTGCTATCGCCTTAACGTTGCGCAACGAGCCGGTTTTTACGTGTGCTTCGCCAGCGAGCGGCGTATTGCGCAAGCGCCGTCGCATAGTGCCATCCATCGCGGCCAGTGGCATTGAGGCGACGAATTCGGCGCGGTAGGGGCTCTGCCAGGCCGCCTGCAACAGCGTGGCCATGTCGCGGGCAGTGAGTCGCTCCATGCGAGATAGGCCAGCGCCATTCTCCATTACCAGGCCATTCGGATAGATGCCTTTCTCTGTCAGCCAGCGGTTGATCACGCGCACGGCTGCCTTGTGATCGTCACGATCGGCGGGTGTACGCTGATCACGGCCAATGGTCAGAAATAGCTGACGTGCCATGGTGTTGTTGCTGTACTTGTTGATATCACGTACTACCGATACCAGATCCGGCGAGACGCTTCTTGATACCAGGCGTGAGCTGGACGGCGCGCGACCAATTCGGGTGCCGCCACGGATACTCCCGCCCATGTCTTGCCACAGGGTGCGCAGCAGGCTGCCGGTATAGGTTGTGGCGGTCAGTGCAGACAAATAACGTTGAGCAATACAGCCCTCATGTACGCTGCCGGTCAGCGTTATAGTGGCTTGGTGTCCGCGGTCGACAATAGCGTATTCGACGTCAGGTTTGGGGCAGGAGGTCGTCTCGGGGAGTAGCAATAATTGGTTGTCTACTGCGACCTCTGGCAGGTTGGGCTCCAGATTGATTCGTACCCCGTTTTCTTCGCCGTAACTGCTGAGCACAAAAAGCTTCAGATTGCTGAGTAGGGGATCTGGTTCAACCAGAAAAGGCCTGTTTTGATTGCCGCTGTCGTCGATGAAGGGGGGGATGTCGCTGGGGAAACGCATATCCGCCGGTTGCAGAACCAGCTCGCCGGTAATGTCGCGGATACCTGCTGCCTTGAGATCACGCAGCATCAACCACATGCGCTCGATGGTCAGCTTGGGATCGCCGCCGCTACGAAAGATCAGATCACCCTGCAAGGTGCCGTTGACGACCGGTCCGTCGGCAAAAAGATCGCTACGCCATTGGTAGTTGGGCCCCAGGATTTCAAGCGCTGCGAAGGTGGTGATCAGCTTCATGGTAGAGGCTGGGTTTACCGGTATGTCAGCATTGACGAACTGCGCCATGCCTTGTCCTTCCAGCGGAATGACCGCGAGCGATAGCGCGTCATCCGGGATTTGCGCGTCGGTCAGCGCCGTGCTGACTTTGGCCGGTAATGTGCCGCTGTCTTCCGCGTAGGCGACAGTATGGGAAAGCAGGCCAAGCAAGGGAAGGCAGAGCAAGGCGCGTTTAAGTCGGGTAGGCATGAATACCAGCTCCGTGAGGATCGAGGTGGCTGAAAGCGGTTATGTTCCCTTTCATTCCATTATGGAAACATAATTACTCAAATAGCCGCTTACGCCAAGTACTTAAAGTAAATTGTTATGTTGACTCTATTTAAAGTCTGGTTGGCGACGCAAGCGTCCAGCGAACCATAAAATGGGCAGCAAAACCAGAAAGATCGCTACTGAGAGCCAGATACTTTGGCTGCGGATTCGATAGGCGTCGGCAAGTAGTTCATCTTCCGGCACCAGTACAGCCAGGTAAGTATCTTGTATGCCGCGCAGGCCAATGCGCTGTTGCTGAATGATCCAGTTCCGCCCCTCGAGCTCACGGGTAATCCGCCGTTCCTGTCGGTAGCCATCCATCGCCAGGGCAGCTAATAGCGTGCTACCCAGTTGATTGAAGCGTTTCAGGCTTAGATCATTTGCCTGCGCGGTATGTTGCAGCCGCTGTATATCCTGATACGCAATGACGGTGCCATCGCCGCTATAAATCAGCAGTTTTGATGAAGGGGTGATTCTCTGTTCATGCAGTGTTTTTGATAGCATGCCCAGGGTGAGGTCTGCGCCAAAAACTGCTCCGTTGGGCGCGCGTTTGGCCAAGGTACTGCCAAACTGGCGGGTTGAGAAAAAGCTATAGGGCAGCGTTGCTATCTGTTCGTCAGCTTTTTGTGCCTGAATGTACCAGGGGCGTTTGCGTGGATCGAAGCCGTCATCTGCCATTAGGCGCGCTTCAATGATAGAGAGTTGCTGACTCATAAACAGAAAGGTGACGCTGCGCTCTCCGTTCTCGTTCTGCACATGCCAAGCCATCAAGCTCGCTTGCTCGGGCGCATCGAAGCGGTTTTGATTATCAGCCGCCAGCAGTGGGCGCAGCATCAGATAGTCGCCGTCAGGCCAGCCAACGTATACCGAGTTTAGTTGGGGGTTGTCCTGCAGCACCTGAGCAAAAGATGGCAAATGCGGCAGGCGCTCTGACAGCTCCCGGGTTTTCGCCAGGTCGCCCAGGCTGAGGAGATTAAGGCTCTGGCTAGGCGGTTGGTAGAGAATCTTGAGCTGGGTTTCTACTTGAACATTCAGTCGCTCGAACAGCTCAGCGCTGGTCGATAGCATCACGCGGGAGAGTTGATGGTATTGAAATAGCGTCAGCAACGTGCCGGTCAAGAGGAGCGTAGTAAGGGTGATCAGCGCTGACAGGCGAAACGGCCTTTTGGCAGATCTGGGTGCGGGATTTTGCGGCATCGGTGCCCTGTGTTTCTGCTTGACCGTATAGGCCAATATAGACCATTACTCAGGCGTTGGCAGGTCAAACAGGGTACGCGCTGTTTCGCTGGTATGGCTTGCCAGTTGCTGTAATGACTCGCCACGGCATTGTGCCACGCACTGAGCGACTTCCAGCAAAAAGGCGGGCTCGTTACGACGGTTCTTGGGTTTATCCGCCATACTGCGCGGCAGTAGCCAGGGGGCGTCGGTTTCAAGCATCAATCGACCCGCCGGAATATCACGCATTAGCGGGTGCAAATGAGTGCCACGCCGTTCGTCGCAAATCCATCCGGTTATACCAATGTGCAAATCAAGGTCGAGATAGGCGTAGAGCGCTTTCTGGTCAGCCGTAAAGCAGTGCACCACGGCGCCACTGAGTTGGTCACGAAAGTCGCGCAGCACGGCAACAAATGTCTCGCTGGCGTCGCGCTCGTGCAAAAAGACCGGCAAGCGGCTTTCGGCGGCGATGCTCAGTTGGTCTTCCAGGGCTTTGATTTGTGCATTGCGGGGAGAGAAGTCGCGGTTGAAATCCAATCCGCATTCACCGATCGCTTTGACCGCAGGGTCGGCGCTGAGACGTTTCAACTGTTGATTGCTATCAGCCTGCCATTGTTTTGCCCCATGCGGATGCACGCCAGCAGTAGCAAACAGGCGTTGGGGAAATTCAGAGCAGTACTCGATGACCTGGTCGGCATGATCGAGCGAGGTAGTGGTCAGCAGCATCTGGCTGATGCCAGCCTTCCAGGCCCGCTCCAATACAGCAGAGCGGTCCTTGATGAAGGCCTTGTCAGTCAGGTTGACGCCAATATCAATCCAATCCATGGCGCTACGGCTTAGTCCTTGCGTGGCTTGGCCGCACGAGGCTTGCTGGGAAAATCACGCTTGGGCTTGCGCGCCGGACGAGATTCAACCTCGCCGGGCGGTAGTGGCCAGGCACGAATTTGCAGCGGCACGCCATTGATCTCGGCGCTAGCCAATCGGTTCAGGATGTCCTGATCGAGCTGGGGCAGGTATACGCCGGTATGCTCGGGGAACATCTTGATATGACCAATTTGCTGACGTTGTAGCTTGCCAACCTTGACCAGCACATCAACCAGAGGCTTGGGCATCAGCCCGCTCTTGCGGCCACCTTGAACCTTGTAACGAGTCAGGCCGCTGTCGCGGTCAAACTGGTTCTCTTGGCGTGCAGGTGCGCTCGGCAGCTCGGAAACAGGCTCGAGCAGGGCCTTGGCGCTTGGCAGAATTGACAGCAAGGCAGCTGCCAGTTCGGTCGAGTCAAGGCTAGTCAGTTCCTGCAGGTCAGTAACCAGTTGCTGATGCAACACGTTGGCGTTTTCACGAGCCGTGTTTAGACGTGTGGCCAGCTTGCTCAAGCGACCGCTGCGCACTGCGTCAGCCGTTGGCAGTGCTTGTGGCTCAATCTTCTGACCGGTCGCTTTTTCCAGAACATGCAGCAGACGACGCTCACGCGGCGTAGCAAACAGAATGGCAGTACCCTGACGGCCGGCTCGGCCGGTACGACCAATACGGTGCACGTAGCTTTCGCTGTCGTGCGGCAGGTCGTAATTGAGCACGTGAGTGATGCGCTCTACGTCCAGGCCGCGTGCCGCTACGTCAGTGGCGACAATGATGTCGATCAAGCCACGCTTGATGCGGTCAACCACTTGCTCACGCAGCTGCTGGCTAAGATCACCATTCAACGCGGCGGCAGCAAAGCCTCGTGCTTCCAAGCGCTCGGCAAGCTCAAGGCTGGCGGTCTTGGTGCGCACGAAAACGATCATGGCTTCGACCGGCTCAACTTCGAGCAGGCGCGTCATGGCGTCGAGCTTGTGATGATTGGACACCTCCCATACTTTCTGGGTAATGGTGTCCAGGCTGCTGCTGGAACCGCTGTGCAGGCGGATTTCCTTGGGATCTTTCATGTGCTTGCGGGCAACGGTGCGCACGGCTGGTGGCATCGTGGCTGAGAACAGCGCCTTCTGCGTCTTCTCAGGAACCTCTTCAAACACGGCTTCCAGATCGTCGGCAAAGCCCATCTTGAGCATTTCGTCGGCTTCATCTAGAACCAAAAAGCGCAGGTCCTGCAATTTCAGGCTGCGACGACGCAGGTGGTCAGTCAGGCGTCCTGGGGTGGCAACGACAACATGCGCGCCGCGCTCCAGTGCCTTGAACTGCGGGGCAAAAGGTGAGCCGCCGTAAAGAGCCAGAACGGAAAAGCCGCGCATGTTCTGCGCGTAGCGCTGGAACGCTTCTGCAACTTGCAACGCCAGTTCGCGCGTTGGTGTCAGGATCAGCGCTTGGGTTGCACGCAGGCTGACATCAATTCCAGCCAGTACAGGCAAGGCAAAGGCGGCAGTCTTGCCTGTACCGGTTTGCGCCAGACCTAGCAGGTCATCGCCGCTTAGAAGTGTGGGGATGGCCTCGGCCTGGATGGGGGAGGGTGTTTCATATCCGAGGCTGTTTAGGGCCTCGAGAAGCGGAGCAGGTAAGCCAAGTTCGGCAAACTGCTTGGCCGCCGGAGCGGTATCGGACATACGTGAAGTAAACCTTGGGGGATATGTAATAGGCCAGTATACGCGGTTTATCGATAAATTGCCGAAGCCTTTTTTGTTCCTCTGTTCATTGTTCTGATGAAGTGGCAGGCTAATAGCTGATTTCAGCATAGAGGATGGGCTTATGGGGCGCTTGGTAGAGGGGCATTGGCACGATGAGTGGTATGACACAGAGTCGACCGGCGGTGCATTCAAGCGCGAGGATGCGGGGTTTCGTGAGCAGGTTGGGGAAGGCATGCGTCACCCCCCCGAGTCAGGTCGCTATCATCTTTATGTATCCCTTGCCTGCCCCTGGGCGCACCGCACCCTGATCATGCGCAAGCTCAAGGGGCTGGAGCAACACATTGATGTGACGGTCAGTCATCCACATATGCTTGAAGGTGGCTGGCGTTATGACCCGCCAGAGCCATTGTATGGCTTTGCGCATCATCATCAACTCTATACGCGAGATAAGCCCAATTATACTGGCCGCGTCACGGTACCGGTACTCTGGGATAAGCAGACTGAATCTATCGTTAATAATGAATCGGCGGAAATATTGCGGATATTCAACAGCGCCTTTAATACGCTGACGGGCAATACCGACGATTATTATCCAGAGCTGCTCCGCGAAGAGATCGATCGCATCAACGAGCGGGTATATCACGACATCAATAACGGCGTTTACAAGGCTGGCTTCGCCACCAAGCAGCAGGCCTATGAGAAAGCGTGTCTGGCCCTGTTTGCTGCGCTGGACTGGGTTGAGGAACTACTGGCTACGCGGCGCTATCTGACCGGCGAGCGCATTACCGAAGCCGACTGGCGACTCTTTACCACGCTGGTGCGGTTTGATCCGGTTTATCACGGACACTTCAAGTGCAACATCCGTCGCATTCAGGACTATCCGCATTTGTCAGGCTACCTGCGCGAGCTTTATCAGTGGTCTGGCATTGCCGAAACGGTCAGTTTCGACCACATCAAACAGCACTATTATTACAGTCACGACACTATTAACCCGACGCGTATCGTCCCGTTGGGAGCAGGGCAGGACCTGCGTCAGCCGCACGGTAGAGAACACCTGCCAGCAAAAAACTAGCGCTGGCATGCGCCGCGCGGGCTGCTAAGATGTCGCGCCGCGTGCCGTATTGGCGGGGTGATGTGCGATTTGCGCTGAATACAAAAAACGATATGCCCGTATCCTATGACTGTAACCTGGAGGTGCCGTGAGTGACCTAGCAAGCCAGATCCCGCCAGCCCTGACGTTGGCGGGTATCGCCCTGGTCAGCTTAATCTGTCAACTGATGGCCTGGCGCTTGCGCTTGCCGGCAATTCTTTTCCTGTTGCTCATCGGTATTGTCGTTGGCCCCGTGCTCGGGGTGATCAAGCCGGATGAGTTTCTGGGCGACCTGCTGTTCCCCATTGTTTCCCTCTGTGTCGCATTAATTCTGTTTGAAGGCAGCCTGACGCTCAAATTCGAGCAGTTAAAAGAAACCGGCCCGGTCGTGCGCAAGTTGGTCACAGTAGGGGCACTGGTGACCTGGGGCGTCATCAGTCTGGCCTGCTACTGGTTGATCGGTCTTGATGTGGCCTTGTCTGCCTTGTTTGGCGCCTTGGTAGTTGTTACCGGGCCGACCGTTGTCGTGCCCATGTTGCGCACGCTGCGCGCTACGCCGCGGATATCTAAAGTCTTGCGCTGGGAAGGTATTCTGATCGACCCGATCGGCGCGCTGCTGGCGGTGTTGGTGTACGAATGGATTGTTTCGCAGGCGGCCGGACACAACGGTTTTATGGCCAGTTTGTTGATCTTCGTTGAGGTCATCGGTGTTGGCGCAATCGCCGGTATTCTGGGTGGCTTCCTGATGGCAACAGCGATGCGCAGGCGTTGGGTGCCCGAGTACCTCGAAGTGCTGGCATCACTGGCGTTGGTGTTGGTGATGTTCTCGGTATCCAACGAGATCGCCCATGAATCAGGTTTGTTGACCGTGACTATCATGGGTATCTGGCTGGCGAACGCCAAGGGTATCGATATCGAAGAAATTCTGGTGTTCAAGGAGCACCTGTCAGTACTGCTCATCTCGGGATTATTTATCCTGCTGGCTGCACGGCTTGATCTGGATGCCTTGTTGGCGTTGGGTTTGCCTGCGTTGGCGTTGCTGGCCGTGATTCAGTTTGTAGCGCGCCCGTTGGCGGTATGGATCAGCAGTATCGGTAGCGAGCTGAGTTGGCAGGAGCGCGCTATGGTCGCCTGGGTCGGACCGCGCGGCATTGTGGCGGCAGCGGTGTCCGCCTTGTTTGCGTTACGGCTGGAGCAGTCTGGCTACGAAGATGCTGCGCTGGTCAGCGCGCTAACCTTTGCTGTCATTATCGGCACCGTGGTATTCCAGAGTGCCACGGCGCGCTCGATCGCTGGCTTGCTGAAAGTAACCGAGCCAGAGCGCCGCGGCATTCTACTAATTGGCGCTAACCAGGTGTCCAGGGCACTGGGTGAGGTACTGCAGCGTCTTGAGGTGCCCCTGTTGGTAGTCGATACGCATTGGGATTCGGTTCGCCAGGCGCGCATGAAGGGGCTGCGCACTTTGCGTGGTAATCCGCTGTCTGCGACAGTCGATAGCAATCTGGATCTGGCCGGGCTGGGTACGCTCTTGACGCTAACGCCTGAACGCGAATGGAACGCCTTGCTCAACCAGCATTTTCGTCGTGACTTCCCGGCCCACCGTATTTTCACGGTGCGCAACGAGCGGGCCGGCACCAACGAACGCATGCAGATTTCGTCCAAGCACGAAGGGCTTCCCTTTGGCGAGGAAGGCTTAACGTTCGGTAAGCTGTCGAGCCTCATCAGTCAGGGCGCACGCTTCAAAGCGACCACGCTGAGTGAAGGTTTCAGCTATGAAAAGTGGCAGGAAGACGCGGGCAAAAATCGTATCGCGCTGTTGGCGCTTACGCCGGAGCGCCGCTTGCGGGTGCTCAGTCCTGGCTTGGAGTTGGTGCCGGAGGCGGGCTGGACACTGATCTATCTGGCGACAGCGCAGGATGAAAAGGCAGCTGATGTGGTCGCGGTTGCCAAGCGCGAACAGGAGCGCAGCGAGCAGGAGGTTAAGCCTCAGCTGCCCGACGCTCAATAGCGAATGGCTGTTACCCAGTACAGGCGCTCACCACCGGGTGCCTGTACGCAGATTTCATCGTCCAGTGTTTTGCCCAGTAGTGCCCGGGCCATGGGACTATCGATACTGATGTGTTGCTGTTTGGGGTCTATTTCGTCGGGGCCAACAATGCGCACGCACAGTGCTTTGCCATCTTCGTCCTCCAGCTCAACATAGGCGCTGAAATAGATCTTTGTTGGGTCGCTGGGTGGTTGGTCTACTACTTTCAGTGCTTCCAGTCGCTTGCGTAAAAAACGTACGCGGCTGTCGATTTCTCGCAGCATCTTCTTGCCGTAGATGTACTCGGCATTCTCCGACCGATCACCCAGGGCAGCCGCTTCGCTGACTGACTGAGTAACCGCCGGCCGCTTGACCCGCCAGAGCTCGTCCAGTTCGTCACGCAAGCGTTGCGCGCCGGAAGCGGTTATCAGCGGCGTGCCCGCGCTGCGCGGTGGGCGATAGCGACTCATGTCATTGGCTCCGGTTGATCAGCCGCATCGGGCTTTGGTTTACCACGGCACGCGTGCCCAGCGCACCGGCAAATCCAATCAGTAGCGCCGCGCAAAGCGGCGTTAGCAGCCAGAACAAGAGGTGCGGCTGCCATTGCAGATCCAGTGCAAAGCGATACAAGGCCCAGGTGGCCAACTCACTGGCAACCACGGCCATCAGGCCGGACAGCAGGCCAAGCAGGCTGAACTCCAGCCAGTTGGCACGGCGCAGGAGTGCTTTCTTGGCGCCCAGAGTGCGCAGCAGGGCGCCCTGGTACAGGCGCTGGTCGAGGGTTGCTTGCAAGGCAGCAAACAACACCGTGAGGCCCGCCAACAGGACAAACACCAGAACGTACTCTACCGCCAGGGTGACTTGAGCCAGAATGCTGCGGATCTGCTCAAGGATGGGCTCTACTTCGAGTAAGGTCATGGCCGGGAAGGCGCGCGTCAATTGCCGCAGAGAGTCGCGTTCACTGGTTGGCAAATAGAAACTGGTCAGTAGCGATGCGGGCAGGTTGTCCAGGCTGCCGGGTGAAAACACCATGTAGAAGTTGGGGGTGAAGTTATCCCATTCCACCTTGCGAATGCTGCTGACGCGGGCTTCCAGTGTTTGACCGGCAATGACAAAGCCAAGCGCATCGCCCAGCTTGATGCCCAGGCTATCAGCGAGATCCGCTTCGACCGATACCTGTGGGCCTTCAGCGGTCTGTTCGCCCCACCATTGACCCTCACGCAGCGTGTTATCCGCCGCCAGATAGGCTGACCAGGTCAGGCTGAGATCGCGGTTAATCGCACGTTCCCCCTGACTCTCTTTGGTGACTTGCTCACGGACCGGCTGCTCGTTGATGCTGACCAGGCGTCCGGGTGTGACCGGATAGAGCGGTGCGCTGGAGGCGCCTATGGATTCCAGCTGCGCGGCAAAGGCCTCCGCTTCGTCTGGCAGTATGTTGAGCGCGAAGTGGTTGGGCGAGTCTGGCGGCAGTTGATCCTGCCAAGTGGTGAGTAATTCCGTGCGCAGAATCACGACCACCAGCATGCTCATGAAGATCAGACCAAAAGCAAGAATCTGGGTGGCTGCAGCGCTGGGTTGCTTGAGCAGTTCGCCACTGCCCAAACGCCAGGCCAGGCCAGCGCGGCCCAGCGGACCGGCAAAGCTGCGCAGTAGCAACCAGGCCAGCACTCCTAGCACAACCGCTGCAGCCGCGCCGCCAAATACCATGGAGAGCGTTAGCGAGAGGTTACCGGTGAACTGCCACATCAGCAGGCAGAGTGCGAACAGCGCAAGGCCATAGATTAGCCAGCTGCTGCTGGGCATCGGCGCCAGGTCGCGGCGCAAGACGCGCAAGGGGGCTACGCGGCCCAGGCGCAGTAATGGCGGCAGGGCAAAACCGATGAGTGCAGTAAAGCCGGTCGCTGCGCCTATCCATAATGGCTTGAGGCCTGGAGCGGGAAGATCTGGCGGCAACAGATCCCGTAGCAACGCAATCAGGCCCCACTGCACCAGCCAGCCCGTCAGCAGCCCAGCGGCTGTAGCCAATGTACCGAGCAGCAATAATTGATAGAGAAACAGCTTGAGTACCTGGTGCCGCGATAACCCCATACACCGCAGCAGGGCGCTGGCGTCAAAGTGGCGCACGGCAAAGCGCCCGGCCGAAAGGGCGACTGCTACGCCCGCCAATACCACGGCGGCAATACTGGAAAGCCCCAGGAACTGGTTGGCACGATCAAGCGCGCTGCCAATCTGGCGGTTGTCATCGGTAACCGTCGTTAGCTTCTGATTTACTTCAAGACGCGGTTCTAGCCAGTCGCGGTAGTTATTCAGCGTTTGTTCTCCGCCGCTGAGCAGCAGTCGATAGGTGACCCGGCTGCCGGGTTGCACGATGCGGGTGGCGGGCAAGTCCGCGAGATTCATCAGTACGCTGGGCGACAGGCTGTAAAAATCGCCAGCTCGATCCGGCTCATGGGTAACCAGTGCGCTGATACGCAGGGTGGCGTAGCCCACGTCCAGACTGTCGCCAACCTTGAGGTCGAGCTGGTTCAACAGTCTTGGTTCAATCCAGATTTCGCCAGGGGCGGGGATGGTTTGGGTGCTGCGCTCGTCGCCGAACGGCTGGTCGGTTATCCGTAACTCGCCGCGTTGCGGGTAACCGGCTTCAACTGCCTTGACGCTGCTCAGCTGCATCTGCACGTCGGTCGCCATGACGCTGGAGAAGCCAACTTGCGCGCTGGTCTGTAATCCCTGTTCGCTGGCCTGCTGGGCGTAAAGGTCGGGCAACGGGCTGCGCGAGGAGATGACCATGTCGGCGCCAAGAAACTCTGCCGCACGGCTGGTCATGCTGCGTTCAAGGCGATTGGTAAAAAAGCTGATAGCGGTGCTGATGGTGACGGCAATGAGCAATGCCAGCACTAACACCCTGAGCTCACCCGAGCGCCACTCGCGGCCCAGCAGGCGCATTGCCAACGCGGGGCTGTTAAAGCTGCTCACGTGCCGGACTCCATGAGTTTTCCTGCCTGCATCTGCAGGGTGTTACTGCAGCGTGCGGCCAGACGCGCATCATGCGTCACCAGTACCAGGGTGGTTTGCTGCTGAAGGTTAAGATCAAACAAGAGGTCAGTAATACGCTCGCCGGTGGCGGCATCAAGGTTACCGGTAGGCTCGTCGGCAAACAGGATGACGGGCTCGCTGGCGAAGGCGCGGGCGATGGCGACGCGTTGTTGCTCGCCGCCGGATAGCTGCTGCGGGTAGTGGCTGGTGCGTGCCGCTAGCCCTACTCGCTCAAGCAGCTCGCTCGCACGCTTGCGCGCATCGCGTCGGCCGGCCAGTTCGAGCGGCAGCATGACGTTTTCCAAGGCAGTGAGGCTGTCCAGCAACTGAAATGATTGAAAGACAAAGCCCACTTGGTCACCACGCAGGGCGGCGCGCTCATCCTCATCCAACTGGTTGAGCGCTTTGCCAGCCAGCTCGACTTCGCCACTACTGGGTAAATCCAGTCCCGCCAACAGGCTGAGCAGGGTAGACTTGCCGGAACCGGATGCGCCAAGAATGGCGACACTGCTGCCGCGTTCTATGCTGAGGCTGACGTTGTCGAGAATAGTCAGCTCGGCTTCCGAGCTGTTGACGACTTTGCTAAGGTGGCGAGCGATAATCACATTGTCTGACATGGTATCTGACCTGATGAAACCCTGGAAAAACTGCCTGGCGGCAATCCTGTTGTCGCTGGTGACGTTGCCTGCCTCTGCGCAGGGCATTCTAATAGTGGGTGATAGTATCAGTGCGGCTTTCGGTCTGGAACTTGAGCGTGGCTGGGTGAGTCTGTTGGAGGCGCGTTTACGCGAAGAATCGTTCGAGGTGCCGGTGGTCAATGCGTCGGTAAGTGGGGATACCACTGCGGGCGGGCTGGCCCGCCTGCCGCGGCTGTTACAGCAGCACGAGCCTGAGCTGGTGATCATTGAACTGGGCGGTAATGATGGCTTGCGCGGTCTTGCTCCGGATAAAATGCAACAGAATCTTTCCGCAATGATCGAGGCCTCAGCACAGGCCGGTGCTGATGTCATCTTGCTGGGTATGCGTATTCCGCCTAATTACGGCGTTCGCTATACCGAGGCCTTTGAACAGGTGTATCGCACTCTTGGCGCCGAACCGCAGGTTGCCCTGGTGCCTTTTGTGCTGGAGGGCGTGGCAGGTATACCCGAACTGATGCAGGGGGATGGGGTTCACCCCAACGCCCAGGGGCAACCCGGAATTTTGAAAAACGCCTGGCCGCCGATCAGCGACTGGCTTGTTAAGCAGCCCTGAGCTGTCCATATTGGTAGGAGAGTCTGTGTGGCTGTAAGTGTGTCCTGGATTGCCAGGCGCTGGTGTATTGTTGAGCAGGATGAACAACAGGACCTGTTTGTTAAGGACCCTTGGCACCTTCACCTGGTGGACATCAATTTGCGTCTTGATGTGCCCCGTGAGCGTACCCTGTGTGGCGACCTGTTACCGTCCCGTCCTATTTATCGTGAAGTGAGTCGGCAGGTGATGGCGGCGGTTTGCCCTGCCTGCCTGAGCCTGGCAGGTGAGTTGCGCAAGGGGCGGCAGCCTGTTCGCCCGCGCGCGGCTGCCCCGGGTCAGGATGAGCATCCGCAGATTGTCATGACTATGTGTCTACCAGGAGTGAATGCATGAGTGTCTTTCGTCCCGCACTGACAGTACTGGCTGTAGCTGCCACCCTGGTGTCTCAGGTGACGATGGTTCAGGCCAATGATTATGTGTTGGAAAGTCCTGAACAGGATGTGATTGGGCAGATGCAAACACATCGGGCAAACTATGAAGATACCTTTGCCGACCTGGGTAGCAATTTGGGTTACGGTTACCTGGAAATGATTGCCGCCAATCCCGGTATCGATCCCTGGTTGCCGGGCGAGGGGACTGAGATAATCCTGCCAGGTGAGCACGTTTTGCCCGTGGCGGAACACGATGGCGTGGTAATCAATCTGCCTGAGTTTCGCATGTATTATTTCCACAAGGGTGGCGAGCGGGTATCCAGTTATCCAGTAGGTATTGGGCGGGAAGGCTGGTCTTCGCCCTTGGGGCAGACGCGCATATTACGCAAGCAGGAGAATCCATCCTGGTATCCCCCCAAGTCTATTCTTGAAGAGCACGCAGCCAACGGCGACCCCTTACCTTCGGTGGTGCCGCCAGGGCCTGACAACCCCATGGGGCCATTCAAAATGAACCTGGCCATGAGCGGCTACGTTATCCATGGCACCAATAAAACCTTCGGCATAGGGACACGCGTAAGTCACGGTTGCTTCCGTATGCGTAATCAGGACATCACTGAGCTGTTTCCGCAGGTGCCGGTAGGTGCGACTGTCACCATCGTGAACCAGCCTTACAAGTTGGGCGTAGTGGATGGTCAGCTCTATCTTGAAGTACACACGCCGCTGGATGAACATGGCATGCCGTCGACGCTGGATAAGCAGGGCGCTATTCAGGCGTTATTGGCAGAGCAAAGCGACAAAGTAAGAGGGTTCAAGCTGGACTGGGAGGCTATTCGTGATCTGGTCTACGCGGAAAGTGGTATACCCGGGGTGATTGGACAACCTGCTCGGCCGATATAAGGCCGAACAGGCAGCAGTCCAGCGTGTTACTTGCGGCTGGCGCGATCGAGCATACGCATAGCGCGCTCGTTTGCTTCGTCTGCAGTCTGCTGGGCGCGTTGAGCGGCAGTCAGAGCTTCGGTCGCTTTGCGATAGGCTTCATCGGCACGAGCCTGAGCGCTTGCAGTTGCGTTTTCATTTGCGGCTACCCGCGCGCTCATTTCCTTTTCCATGTTGTTGCTACAACCCGCAGCCAGTAAGGCGGCGAGAGCTACAGCAGATACTTTCAATGCAGTTTTCATATACTTCCCCTTGATATAAAAGTCCTTGCTAATAAGAACGCACTGCTAAAGACCCGACTTTCAATTATGAGTTCCTCAGGGCCTTTGCAGTGCGTTCTTGGCTAGCGCTGTTAATAGTAGCAGGTGACATCAGGGATGAAAGCCAGTAGGTCGTAAATCCCTCCTTATGAGTGCCAATCAACCTGTGTAATCCGGGGGGTATTTGCTTGTTTTGACACGCTGGTGAGGTAATGTGTCGCAGGCAAATAACTATAAGGATTGACCATGCTCGGAAACCTCGGCTTGCTCGTTGGCCTCGCGCTGTTGATATACATGGCGTTGCGCGGCATCAATATTTTCATCGCGTCTCTGATTTGTGCGCTGGTAGTAGCATTGACCAATGGGCTTCTGGTCTCGCAAACACTGCTGGAGTTTTATCCCTTTGGTGCCTTGGGTGCTTTCACCTTTGCAGGTAAATTTTTCCTGCTGTTCCTCTGTGGTGCCATCTTCGGCAAGGTCATGGCGACCAGTCAGGCCGCCAAAAGTATCGCCATGGCGATTACCCGCAGTCTGGGCGTGAAACATACGCTGCTGGTGGGCATGATCGTCTGTGCCTTGCTGACCTACGGCGGTGTAGTGGTCTTTGTTGTGGTATTCACCATGTATCCGCTGGGTATTACCCTGATGCGTGAAGCCAACCTGCCCAAGCGTTTGTGGGTGGCGGCGACCTCTATTGGTGCTGGTACCTTCACCATGACCGCACTGCCGGGCACACCCTCCATCCATAACGTTATCGCCGCCAGCTCGCTGGGGACCGATCTCTTTGCCGGCGGTTGGATCGGCATTTTTGCGGCACTGGTGATGGCCGGTTTGGGTATGTGGTATGTCGAGCATCAGTGGAAAAAAGCCCGACTGACCGGTGAAGGCTTTGTCGAGAATGCTCAGGATTTGCGCATGGAGCAGTTGGCTGACAATACCACTGAAGCTCCGCCCTGGATGATGGCGATGGTGCCGATGGTGGTCGTCTTGGGCGTGATCATGCTGCCGCGTCTGCTGCTGAGTCTGGCGGACTGGTCTGCTGGCGACAGTGTGGTTGGTAAGGTGTTGCTGTTCAGTGCCTCGCAGCCGATCGTGTGGCCGAGCATGGCGCTGATTTTGGGCTCGTTGACCTGCGTTGTGCTGTTCCCGCGTCTGCGTCGTAACGCCGCGCAAGTTTTCGGCCAGGGTGCTGATGACTCCATCATGCCTTTGCTTAACACCGCAGCGGTGATCGGTTTTGGCGGCGTGGTAACCCAGACCCCCGGTTTTGCACACTTTGCGCAGTGGATTCTGAATGTCGATATGCCACCGTTGCTGTCGGTATTTGCCTCTGTCAGCGTGGTGTCGGCTATTGTCGGTTCATCCTCTGGTGGCCTGCAGATTTTCATGCAGACTCTGGCGCCAAAGTATCTGGAAATGGGCGTTGAGCCAGAGATACTGCACCGTATTTCGGCTATTGCCGCCGGTGGTCTGGATTCATTGCCACATTGCGGTGCGGTCATTGCAACCCTGATGATCATGGGGCTGACCCACAAACAGGCCTATAAAGATCTGTTTGTGGTAACCGTACTGGTCCCGGTTATTGCCTGCCTGCTGTCCATCGGTTTGCTGATGGCCTTGGGTATTGGGGTTAACCCACCGGCGTGATACTTGATTATTTTTTGCTCGCGGCGGAATCATTCCGCCCGAGCAACGTCTATAGTGGATAACTTGAGTAGTGCACATACAGCAGCCTGGGAGACTGACAATGAATACGAACGCCACCGTCCAGCATGATCCGGAAGGCAAGCAGTTCTACGTTATTGTTGATGGTGCTCGGGCTTATCTGGCCTATATGGACCTAGGCAAGAAAACCCTCGATATCTACCGTACCTTTGTACCCAATGCGCTGCGTGGCAAAGGTCTGGCGGCCAAGCTGACTGAGCATGCGCTACGTTATGCTGAAGACGAGGGCTATACAGTGCTGCCATCGTGCTCCTATGTGGAGTGGTACATGGATCGTCAATCAGCCAATGCTGATTAACGCTTGCGTCAGTAACAAACGTGCATAAAAAAACCGCCTTTCGGCGGTTTTTTTATGGCTAATGCCAGCGGTGCTCAGCCAGCGATAACGCGGCTACGCTCGGGCAGAACTGCTTTCAGTTTCTCACTCATGCTGCGCACACTGTTGACGGTGGTGTCCCAGTCGATACAGGCATCAGTGACGGACACGCCGTATTGCAGCTGCGACAGATCCTTTGGAATGGACTGACTGCCCCAACCGATATGGCTTTCAACCATCAGGCCGACAATGGAGTTGTTGCCTTCCAGAATCTGATTGGCAACGTTTTCCATCACCAGTGGCTGCAGGCCTGGATCTTTGTTGGAGTTGGCGTGGCTGCAATCGACCATGATGTTGGGCGCGATTGAGGCTTTCTCCAGGTCTTTTTCGCATAGTGCAACGCTGACCGAGTCGTAGTTCGGCTTGCCATTGCCACCGCGCAGTACCACGTGACCGTAGGGGTTGCCCTTGGTGGTCACGATAGAGACCTGGCCTTGCTGGTTGATGCCCAGGAAGCGGTGCGGGCTGGAAACCGATTGCAGCGCGTTGATCGCAACCGACAGGCTACCGTCAGTACCGTTCTTGAAGCCAACCGCAGAGGACAGACCGGAAGACATTTCGCGGTGAGTCTGCGATTCGGTAGTACGGGCGCCGATGGCAGACCAGGAAATCAGATCCTGCAGATACTGCGGCGAAATCGGATCCAGCGCTTCAGTCGCAGTGGGCAGGCCCATCTCGGCCAGGTCGCGCAGTAACTGCCGGCCGATGTGCAGGCCATCTTCAATCTTGAACGAGTCGTCCAGGTAAGGGTCGTTGATCAGGCCCTTCCAGCCGACGGTGGTGCGCGGCTTTTCAAAATAAACGCGCATGACCAGGTAGATCGTATCCTTGACTTCGTCTGCCAGCACCTTGAGGCGAGCGGCGTAATCCTTGGCAGCTTCGATGTCATGAATAGAGCAGGGGCCGATCACGATGAACAGGCGGTGGTCCTTGCCATCGAGAATATCGCGGATCACCTGACGGCTTTCAATCACGGTTTTCTGCGCGGCTTCGCTCAGCGGAATCTTCGCTTTCAGCTGTTCAGGGCTGATAAGAATTTCGTTGGAGGTGACATTTAAATCATCAATTGGTAAATCGGCCATCATTTATCCTGGGTGTCGTGCCGGCCGCAATGGGGTGCGACCGTTTCAAAAGTGTTCCACAGCTTAATCAAGCTTGGCCGCTTAGGCTACCCCACGCCTTCTATTACCTTGAAAAACAAAATTATTAACGGCGCCGACGCAATAGTTGCGGATTCATGGCGTGCTTTGTCGTGTTGTTGACTGTCTTGCCTTGGCTGTGACCATTACCATTAGCGGCATAAACCCACATCGTTCAAATGAGGCTTGTATGGATAATAAGAAACCACGCATCGGCATTATCGGCACCGGTGCCATTGGCGGCTTTTATGGCGCCATGCTGGCGAAGGCTGGGCATGATGTTCACTTCTTGTTGCGCAGTGAGTATGACGCGGTGGTTGAGAAAGGCATTACGGTTAACAGCCTGGTTAATGAGCCGCTGCATCTGCATCCGGTACAAGCCTATAAGAACGCCGCTGACATGCCTGCCTGTGACTGGATACTGGTGGGCGCCAAGGCGACCAGCGATGACCTGGGTGACCTGATTGCCAAGGCAGGTAAAGCGGATGCCAAGGTCGTGCTGCTGCAAAACGGGTTGAATAACGAAGACAAGCTGCGTCCCTTTCTGCCCGATAGCATGCACCTGATTGGTGGTCTGTGCTACGTCTGCCTGTTCCGCGAGGGGCCGGGCCTGATCAAACATCAGTTCAACGGCATGATCGACCTGGGTTACCACTCAGGGCCGGCTGCCAATGATGCCAAAGCTTTGCTCGAAGAGGGCGCCGCGCTGCTCAAGTCAGGCGGTATTCCTACTCGTATCCTGCCTGGCGTCGATGCCGCCCGCTGGCAGAAGCTGGTGTGGAATGCGCCCTTTAATGGCACCTCTGTGGTACTGAACGCAGGTACCACCCAGATTCTGGGCAATGAGGCCAGCCGCAAGTTGATCGGCGACATGATGGAAGAAGTGGTCGCGGCGGCCAAAGCCTGTGGCGTAGATATGCCCGATGGCATCGGGCAAAAACTATTGGCCGGGACAGCTGTTATGCCGGACTACCATCCCAGCATGTATCACGACTGGTTACACAAGCGCCCGATGGAGTTGGATAGCCTGTACGGCGAAATGCTGCGTCAGGCCAAGAGTGCCGGTTGCAGCATGCCCAAAACCGAGGCATTGTTGGACATGCTGACGTTCATTCAGAACGGCTATCTCAACGCCTAAACCGCTTAAAAGGACGACTATGCCCGCGCTACTCGGTGACAAACTGGTCATCGCCATCTCATCGAGGGCATTGTTTGATCTGGATGAAAGCCATCAGGTCTATGAGCGTGAGGGGCTGGAAGCCTACCGTCAGTATCAGATAGCCCGCGAGGACTCGCCCCTAGAGCCGGGTGAGGCCTTCGCGCTGGTGCAAAAGCTATTGCACATCAACAGTTTGCTTGCAGGCGACAGCAGGGTAGAGGTGGTGCTGCTGTCGCGTAACAGCGCGGATACCGGCCTGCGGGTATTCAACTCGATTCAGCACTATCAGCTGGGTATAACGCGCGCCGCCTTCGCTGGCGGCCGCAGTCCCTTTACCTATATTCCTGCCTTTGGCTGTCATCTGTTTCTATCTACTCACGCAGAAGATGTGCGTGCGACGCTGGATGCCGGCTTTGCCGCCGCGACTATTCTGCCTTCACGGCTGCGTCGGGAAACCCGCGACGAACTGCGTATTGCCTTTGATGGCGATGCGGTGCTGTTTTCCGATGAGTCAGAGCAGGTATTTCAGCGCGACGGTTTGGCCGCCTTTCAGGCCAGCGAACAGGCTGCCGCCAGGCAGCCGCTCGGTGGTGGCCCGTTCAAGGCCTTTCTCGCCGCACTTAACCGAATCCAGACCGAGTTTGGGCAGGAGCAATGCCCTATTCGCACCGCCTTGTTCACGGCCCGCAGCGCGCCAGCCCATGAGCGCGTGATACGCACCTTGCGTGAATGGGATATTCGTCTCGACGAGTCGCTGTTTCTGGGTGGGTTGGATAAATCCGAATTTTTACAGGCGTTTGGCGCTGATCTGTTTTTTGATGATCAGGAAGGCCACTGCCAGCGTGCGATGGGCGTGGTGCCGACCGGTCACGTGCCCCATGGCATCAGTAATCTCAAGATCCCCGAGCCGCGTTAATGAACGCTGCGCAACTAATTGATTGTTAATAGATTTTATCGTCTGCTTAATTTTTACTCTGCTGTTGGTCGGCATTGTTAAACTTTCCTGTCTAAACCTGATTTTATCGTCTAACCTAAGACGATTAACAACTAATCTGGTTATAAGCGGTCTATCCCTGACAGACACCTTTGCCGTAACCAAACTACAGCCCAAAAAAGACTCAAAGGTGTAACGCCCAAGAGGCCAAAAGCGGTTTGCATCAAGGCCGCTGGATCAAGCAGAGGAATACCTATGAAGTTGCAGCAACTGCGCTATATCTGGGAAGTGGCCCACCACGATCTCAACGTATCCGCCACGGCGCAGAGCCTGTACACCTCGCAGCCCGGCATCAGCAAGCAGATTCGCCTGCTGGAGGATGAACTCGGCGTAGAGGTTTTTTCGCGTAGCGGCAAACACTTGACGCGCATTACCCCGGCGGGAGAGCGGATTATCGAGACTGCGGGTGAGATACTGCGCAAGGTCGACAGCATCAAGCAGATCGCCCAGGAGTTCAGCAATGAGCGCAAGGGCACGCTAACGCTATCTACCACGCATACCCAGGCACGCTACGCGTTGCCGCCGATTATCAAAAAATTCATCAGCAGCTACCCCGACGTCTCTTTGCATATGCACCAAGGCACGCCGATGCAGATCTGCGAAATGGCCGTCGATGGTACCGCCGATTTTGCCATCGCGACTGAGGCGCTTGAGCTGTTTTCCGATTTGGTGATGATGCCCTGTTACAAGTGGAATCGCTGTGTGATCGTGCCCAAGGGGCATCCTCTGGCGGACATTGGTGAATTGACGCTGGAGGCGCTGGCCGAGCATCCGCTGGTCACCTATGTCTTTGGCTTTACGGGGCGCTCCAAACTGGATGAGGCCTTTAGCAATCGTGGCTTGTCGCCCAAGGTGGTGTTCACGGCTGCCGATGCGGATGTGATCAAGACTTACGTTCGTTTGGGCCTGGGTGTGGGTATCGTCGCGCATATGGCAGTGGATGCCGTGGCTGATCCTGATCTGGTGGTGATCGACGCCAGCAAGTTGTTTGAAGCCAGCGTGACCAAGATTGGCTTCCGCCGTGGCACCTTCCTGCGTGGTTACATGTACGACTTTATCGAAACCTTCGCGCCGCACCTCACCCGCGAGATGATCGATAATGCATTGCAGTGCAGTAACAAGCTCGAGCTGGATGAGTTGTTTGCCGGGGTCGAGCTGCCTGTGCATTAAGCGTCACAGTGAGCACAAAAAACCGGAGCATTGCTCCGGTTTTTTGTAGCTGCTGCGTAAAGCGTCAGACAGTACTATCAGGACTTGGCGATCAGGTTGCCGGCGTGCAAACCGCATTCTTTCTGGGTGGCTTCTTCCCACCACCAGCGACCTTCGCGCTCATGCTGATTAGGCAGTACCGGCCGAGTGCAGGGCTCACAGCCGATGCTGACGAAGCCGCGTTCGTGCAACGGATTGTAGGGAATCTCCAGCATGCGGATGTAATTCCAAACGTCTTCGCTACTGTAGCTTGCCAGTGGGTTGAACTTGATCACGGTATGTTCTGGTGTAGAAAACGCCGCGTCCTGCTCAATGACGGGTACGTCTGCGCGGGTGGGGCTCTGGTCTTTGCGCTGGCCAGTAATCCAGGCATCGACGCTGGCCAGTTTGCGGCGTAGTGGGGCGATCTTGCGGATGCCGCAACATTCGCCATGACCGCTTTCATAGAAGTCGAACAGGCCTTTTTCGTGCACGTAGGCTTCGAGTTGCTGATGGTCTGGTGACAGCGCCTCAATCTTGATGCCGTAGTGTTTGCGTACCTGTTCGAGAAACCGGTAGGTTTCCGGGTGCAGGCGGCCGGTATCCAAGGTGAATACCTTGATGTTGGGATTGATTTTCCAGGCCATGTCGAGCACGACGATGTCATCGGCACCACTGAAGGACAGCCAGAGGTTGTCAAAGTGGTTCAAGGCCAGTTCGAGGATCTTTTGTGGCGACTCATTGGCGTAGTCGCCGGCGAGTTTTGCAGTATCAAAGGTAGTCATGGGCATCAGGCTCTTTATCCCGCGGTGTCTGTATTGTTCACCGTTCTATGGGCGGAAAGTCTAACAAAGGGGCTTTAGTCCATCCTCTTTTATTTAGTTATATTTTTATGCGCTTATGTTATTTCAATGGTGATTTTCAGGGCTTTCTCGTTGCGCCTCGAAGCGCTTGGCGGTAGATTGTGCGGCATTGAATTTACCGTTATCAGGAGAGTTACGTGGAAATTGCCTGCCTTGACCTTGAGGGCGTATTGGTCCCCGAAATCTGGATTGCCTTTGCCGAGAAAACCGGCATTGAAGAACTCAAGGCGACAACCCGGGATATTCCTGATTACGATGTGTTGATGAAGCAGCGCCTGTCGATTCTCGACAAGCACGGCCTCAAGCTGTCAGACATTCAGGAAGTCATCGCTACGCTAAAGCCATTGGACGGTGCCGTCGAGTTTGTTAACTGGCTGCGTGAGCGCTTTCAAGTTGTCATTCTGTCCGATACCTTCTACGAGTTTTCGCAGCCACTGATGCGCCAGTTGGGCTTTCCGACCCTGCTTTGCCATCGTTTGATTACCGATGAAAACGACCGCGTAGTGGATTATCAACTGCGCCAGAAAGACCCCAAGCGTCAGTCGGTCGTTGCCTTGAAGAGCATCTACTACCGCATTATTGCCGCTGGTGATTCATACAACGACACCACCATGTTGTCTGAAGCCCATGCTGGTATTCTGTTTCACGCGCCGCAGAACGTGATCGACGAATTTCCGCAGTTCCCGGCAGTGCAGACCTTCGATGATCTGAAGCAGGAATTCATCAAGGCATCCAACCGCGAGCTGTCGCTCTGATCGGTAGTCGCCAATAAAAAAGGTTCATCGCATTTTACCGGGAAACGCTGCTTTGA